>Ga0163144_10002603_pt1 | contig 41429 bp, 8 predicted proteins | sample OliLak19BULKMAT1_FD_123175 | JGI IMG/M metagenome (GOLD analysis project Ga0163144, IMG submission 123175) | Freshwater microbial mat bacterial communities from Lake Vanda, McMurdo Dry Valleys, Antarctica - Oligotrophic Lake LV.19.BULKMAT1 | ecosystem: Environmental > Aquatic > Freshwater > Lake...
GTGTTGGTGTTGGTGTTGGTGTTGGTGTTGGTGTTGGTGTTGGTGTTGGTGTTGGTGTTGGTGTTGGTGTTGGTGTTGGTGTTGGTGTTGGTGTTGGTGTTGGTGTTGGTGTTGGTGTTGTTGCTGTTGTTGTTGTTGTTGGTTGTTTAATAAAATTAAAAATAGCACTAACATTCAACCCGATTCGTCCATCATCATTATGCTCAGTATCAGAGTATTTTCTCAAAATGACTATTATATTTTCTTGGTTTAAAGCTGTGTCACCTAAGTGCCTTATTAATTCCGTACTGAATTCACTTATAAGATAAGTATTGGTGCTTCTATTAAAATTATTCTTTAATAGGTCGAAGGTCTCATCTGTTAATATATGGCTAAGAATATCTGTAACTTCCCCTTTATCATCTTTTATATGGATATTGAGTACTTCTGTGGGATTGTCTGTACTGGTTACTTCTGTGGGATTGTCTGTACTGGGTACTTCTGTGGGATTGTCTGTACTGGGTACTTCTGTGGGATTGTCTGTACTGGGTACTTCTTCTGTGGGATTGGGATTATTTGGATTGGATACTGTATTGCTTTTTGCTGTTTCAAACAAGTCAGCTATATTAGTGATTGTAGCATTCTCTGGTAATTTTAGTCCTATGACTGAATCTACATCTTTCTGCGTTATGCAAACATCTTGTTTCTTAGTTAGATTGGCATTCACCAGGGTTATAAATTTTTGCATCATTGACTCTGTGCCTTTAACTGTGTCTTTTAGGTTATTTTTCACCTCTTTGTTTAACAATGACGTACTCTCTATTAGAGCTTCTATTGTCGCACAGGGCTTATTTGTTTCTGTATCATGTGAGTCCGTTGCCACAATGTCCTTAACATAGGATCTAATCCCCTGATTCAACATTGTAGGAACACTCTTAACCATATCAATACCAGTCTGAACTGTATTAGATACAGAGGGTACACTATCTCTCACCCAATTTACCCCATCTGACATTGTAGTACAACCATATTCAGCACCTTCTTGGATGTAATGTACAGCAGGTCCAGTAACATATTCCACGAACCAATTGAAAGTCATTGCAACCAGCAATACTGCGAACGCGTGAAACAGTGCTGATGTTGTGGAAAAACTAATACCCCATTCTTTATAACTCGCTGTCGATAACAAAGCAGGACTTATTGCATTGTATATTTGATCTATATATAATTGGGCTGTATTTATTTGCTTAAGATCGAAACTAATTGGAGAATACTTTCCAGCATGGGTTGCAAATACCACTCGATTAAATCGGTCGGTAATACATGGCATGTTAGTAGTAATAAATCTAGTCAATTGTTCCTTCCGTATTTGAACTAACTTCGTTTTGGCATCTGACTTCACTGCATTGTTTGCTGTGTTGCTTGTTTGTTTTAATTGATTTATTAGTCGTGCCTCTGTATCGGTATCGTTGGCAGACAACATTGATTGCTCTTGTACTAAAAAAGCATCATATTCCAGCGCACATATCCGCAACATTGTCAATCTGATGGCTTTCGATCGCAAATCAACCCTTTGGCGCTTATTATTATTATCGCAATTAAGGTCAGAATTCGCTGCATCACTGTTCAATGTCGAAACTATTCGGACTATATCATTGTATACTTCAGTATCTATCTCACGCATATGTTGTTGTTTACTTTTATTTTCAATCACATTGACCATGGCACACAGATTAGAATATACCTGAGAATAAGCAGCACTAGTTTCTCCACCAAGTATTTGTTTATAAACTTTAAATGTGCTGCCATGATTTTTCAGAGTAGTGTTGAAATGTTCACAAACACTTTCCCACATTATGAAAAGCTCATAATTTAATAGAGTGGTGGGTGAGTCCTTTGTATCTTTTTTATAAAATATGTCCCTCAAGTCGTCGTAATCATTGTCTACTTTGGTAGTTTCAATATCCACTAACATGGAATTCAAGTACTCTTCAATTCTTTTGAGGCGAGATTCTTTTGATAAGTCTTCATCAAGAGATTTGATGGCCGCAATGTCAAATTTGGGCCCTAACTTGGGAAACCTGGGACCTAAATGAGTGTATGGAAAAGGATCAGTAGTTTCCCGAGGTATCAATTCATCCTTGTAACACTTAAACCACGTCATTAAAACTGGCAGGAATTGTAATATCAAATGCCTTTGTTGCTCAATGGATTGATTTGCATAATTAATGAAACCTGAATGTTCTTTTTCACTAAGATTTTGTGGCACAAAATCCTGCTCACCAGATATAAAATCACCAGCGGCGGGTGGCGGGGGTTCGTATTGTGATAACTCAACGTCATAGTGATCACATATATCCCAAACCAAATCACTCAAGGTGTCATACATAATCTCATCCAATGTGCTATCTAATTTATCCTTCAGTGTACATATTGTAGGAAGTAAACTAAAGTGGTCTGTTGCAATTACTTGCACGTCTTCAACGGTCTCCTTTTTAATGGATTTAAATGGGTCAAGTTTTACAGTATCTACTGTGTCGTAGATATGCTCATTCGAATGACCAAGTGTCTCACTTCTCCGCAAAAAATCGTCAGCTGTTAGATCAGGCAATTCGAACTGACTTAGGCGGGTCAAAACACTTGATTTATCCAAACCATTTTGAATTAAAAAATTATCTAATTCTAACATTGTCCAAGTTGGTAACATGTTGGCGCAAACATAGGCCAATAACTGTAAATCTAACAGCACGTTTTGTAGTGACGTTTGTGCATTATATAACTCGCGGTGCACGTTTTGGAAAGCTTTGGCGAACATTTCATTCAGCGATACTGCTTCATCTTCCGTGACTTCTGGAAAAACTGGCTCATTTTTAGCTGATTGGTTGATCAGTTGGTACATTGTCTCTTCTGCACTCATCTTATAATATTTTGTGCGTAAGGTTTTATGATTTAATTGCAAACAGTGAAGAGCCTGAGCGGCGTATTGGTGCTTTACAGAACAATTGTAAAGTTCCACGATTTTGTCCCGGAAAAGAGCCTGACATTTACTACCTACTGCTTTTAAGTAATCTTCAATTAGAACAGTATTTTGTCGGAGACTCTTTAATTCTTCAAATGATAAATAGCTCAGTACCGGGCTTAACAATGGTGTTGATTCGGGCGACAAAAACTGTGGTATTTGCAAATAATCTGTAAATCCCGCATCGCTTATTGGAGTTGCCTCTCTTGCTTGGTCAGGTTGTTCTAAAGTTGAAAGTGGTTCCATATTAGACTTCACCCCCGACATTTTGGCTAAATCAAACGCACACCTCCAAAATGCAGGAGACGTTATATTTTCGGCCCATTGTCCCACGGCACCTAAGTCACTTAGATTTAGATTTTTAGTAAGTTCCGTTGGTATGCCGAGAGTATATACAGTGGTATCTGTTTCGCATGTTGGACAAGCATCCAGTTGCCCTGTTGCACTTGGCACAACAACTGATGACACGGTTGATTCAATTCCGTGCGTATGTGTCATTTTATCCAATAAAGCATGTTTGACATGTTTTCTGGTCAAATTCGCGTGGTAAGTCGATATAGTGGAACCATAAATTAGCGCCATTTGCTCTTGGCAAGATTGAACTAATGATTCCAAACTTTCATCGCTCATTCCCGAATCACCAATGAATTTAATAGTCAGCGCGTCAGCACCAGAGCTATCGCACAATTGTCGGGCAGTCAAAGATAATGGGTCCGCTTGATGATTACGGAGTTGACATGATACACATATATCAGGATCCGCGGGCGACAATGTGACCTTGGGAAAATTATGCATTCTAAGTGCTGGTTCCACTGTTTCGGACAATACTGGGTATATTTCGTTCTCTTCAGAATCTGACTCAGATTCTGACTCGTCCGCAGACATAATACTCAGCAAATCGCTAGAGCCTGATTTAACATTACCTAAATGAACATGGTCTTTGGTTATTGACTGTGGTAATTTGAATGAAGCGTGTTGAGTTTCAACAAGTTCGTGTTTACCTATGGTATCATAACCTTCCATAATATAAGTGTATTGTCATAATATCACGAAACCTTATTTATATTAACCAACTGTTTAAAATATTATTTATTTGAAAATAACCAACCAACCAACCAACCACCAACCAACCCCAACCCCAACCAACCAACCAACCAACCAACCAACCAACCAACCAACCAACCAATATTAACCAAATAAATGTTCAATTAACGGTACCCTCTGTACAATAGTAAATGTTCTGATGGTTTACTAGGGTTTTAACGCCAACCCACCAGTGAGTAATATGGCGACCAAGAGCGCCACTGCTGGTCCATGGTGCGAGTAAATTTCCTGAATAAACACTATGGAGTTGTTTATGAGTTTTTCCTTTTCAACTTCTAAATAATTCTCTGCTATCTTTTCGAAATCGAGGAAATTGGGAGTTGTATTTGTAATGTCATATGGTGCTAAGCCCCTTAATTGATCAGCATCCGGTAAGTCATCATGTTTTGCAAGAAGTTCATCCCAATCCATGGTTTCTAATAATGTTTCATTTGTTTCATACCAACTCCTAAAAGTCGACTTCAATTTTTGTTTGTGAGTACACAATGTACACATAAGTAACCGAGCTAATAAATAAGTGGTTGCCTTCATTGTACTGGCAAAATCCGATATCATCTTGTTTTTGAAATTCACAGAATTTTCTGTCTTTGCAACAGGGTTGTCTGTTTGTGTTCTTTTTAAGTTTCTAGTAGGATCATTACGATCCTGAGTTGTCTGAGTTATTGTTAACACGGTCTCCGGTAGTACATCAGTTTGTAAATAAGAGGTCCAATTATTCATAAGATTTACAATATACCCTATTTGGGCTTCAACCTGCAGGATGTCACATAACAACCCATCCGTGTCCTTTTTTAAAGGCTCGTATTTGGGTGGATCTGTTCTAGTCAATTGCTCTCTGAATTTCTGGAAAATATCTAAATACTCACCCAGTAAGCCATTAAACGTTTGTAATATAACAGTGCCAGGGTCAAGGCGAAGGTCAGGTTTATCAGGAGATGCAATTAAATACCGGTCGATAGATGCGTTGATTATTGAAAGTTTTTTCATAGAGTCTTTCACATTTGTAACGTATTCATCCAGTGACGTTTCTAATTTTTCTTCCAGTTCTCTCAATTCCTCCTTATTATGAGGTATTCCAGATGGAAAGTCAATCAAATACTCTATGTACTTGTGGAATACCTCTTCTTCTGATTGGTTTTTAAATGGATTAACCAATAAACTTTTATTTTGTGCATCTACACGTGGGTCATTTCCTTTGATTTGTTTCGAAGTAAAAATCTCAGCCTTTATTTGTTCAATATCCAAGCCAATGATCGTTTTTTTGGGTTCGTTGAAGAATAGAGTCCAGCCTGATAACAATGCCGACGCAATCCAAGAACTATACAGAAACATAGCATCAGATTTACTCATTATATTCCCGTGCGCGGAACCAAATATCATGTCGATGCGTCCACCATGAATATAGTCTTCAAAATTATAAGTAAACACATTCCAAATTGTGTTCTCAGGTAATTTATACATGTTGCTAAGGCCTTTGGATATATAAAACGGTTTCGTAACGTCTGTCATAATTTCAAATTGGGACATGATAAACTTACTAATACTACTAGTAATGGTTCGAACAAAGGCAACATAACTTTCCACAGATTCAGTAAGATTAATTGCTGCTTTCCCCAGGGTGTCTGTTGCATTAAGTTGAGTAGCTATCAAGATATTTGCCTGATTACCAATGTCTTGAACATTATCAGCTTTATCTTTGCTAACTAAATTTATAACTGGGGTAAGTATATCTATAACGGTGTTCCCAAGTAAGCCCACAGTGCCTGTGGCCGCAGCTGCGGATTCTTGTAGTACACCAATTTGTTGTTTAGACGCAACACTAATATCTGTCATAAAGGCGAGCGCTGGTGGTAATATAATAACAACACCCAAAGCAAGCAACGTATGATAAGGGCGTCGCATAGCTGCAGGTATTAACATTTTTATCAACAATGATAAACTATTGTACATAATAATAGATTTAGTGATGGTTGTGAGTTCAGTTGATATTTCTGTATACAGCACCTCAAGTATATTTGCGGAACCTTTTTGAGCGACAGAATGTAGGGTTCTGTACCCAATGTTGGCCAGGTAAAACTCGGAGTTGCTAAATCCGAACTTAATCCAAGAAGGGAGCCAAGGTGACCAAGGTTGTTTGTGGGCCCATTTCTTAATCAGTTGTTGTGTTGTTTTCATTTTGTCACGTGCATCTCGTCTTTTGTTTTCAATAAATCGTTGTGCGGTTTTAATGATAACCATACTCGCCCCCACACCAACTGCGACAGTTGCAGCAGTCACCAGTGGGTGAGTATCGGCAACCGTCCCATACATATAATATCCCACTGTAGTTGTTGCATCGAACATCCACCATACTGGGGTCATAATTAAGTTAGTGGTGCCCGAACCCCAGTCCAAACCAGTTTCTACTCCAGTTTTAAAGGCACATTCTCCCATCCATCTAGTAGAGCTACTACAGATTTCGGCTAATCCGGTGGCAGCTTTAGTCGTGCCACACGCTGACTGAAATGTGGCGTACCCACCTGCCATTATGCCTGGTACTATGCCCACACAAACTCCTGCAGCCACAGCGGCAACTCCTATTCCCACAGTGGCTGTAATTTTAAACAAGTTCGCTATGATGGCATGTTGTATCACTCCTATGGCTCCAGAAGCAAATACATCGGCAACAAAATATCCAAAGTCTTTTTTGGATGGATCATCTGACCACATTGAAAACAATCTATGAACCAGTTGCTTGCTCAAGCTCGGGCTAAAAAGTATTGTCCAATCAGATTTTGGGTGGTGACCTTTGCTTATCATTTTCATATTGATGTCTATTTCATTTCTTCTGGTAACATCAATATTGTAAGTTTTGTTATACAACAAAGGTTCAGTTTTTAAAATGTACTTCAGCTGTGAAGAGTTCGACGTATCACTTCCAGTATATGCCCAGATTTCCTCATTCCCTGTGTATATGTAGTCAGTTATACCGTCCTTTCCTGGCATTAAGCCAGTATTTTCGGGTTGATAAATTTGAGCATTTATGCCTTTTAAAACATTATTTCTGCATGACGTGATAATGGAGGTTCCTATGGCTTGCCACCATATTTTTCGAAATCTGGGGTGTGTAAAAGAGTGATGTGATGTCAATGTCAATGCTGTTACGGTTTCCCAAAGTCTACTGGGCATTGATTTAGTGGGTTCGTCGGACAATGGAATCACAGAAGGTATATTGGGCTCATTTACAGATGTTGTACCGTTAACGGTGCCAGTCACGGGTGCCATCATTGTTGGAGGATTAGTTTGAGTTGTAGCAACCGGATCTGAAGTAGGAGTTGGAGTAGTAACCGGAGTTGGAGGGGCAACATGAGTATTAATAGTAACCGGAGTTGGAGCAACAGGATTTGAAGTAGGAGTTGGAGTAGTAACCGGAGTTGGAGGGGCAGTATGAGTAGTAACAGGATTTGTAGCAACCCGATCTGAAGTAGGAGTTGGAGTAGTAACCGGAGTTGGAGGGGCAACATGAGTATTAATAGTAACCGGAGTTGGAGCAACAGGAGTTGGAGTGGTAACCGACGTTGGAATGGTATTTATATTATACATATCTATGGTATTAGACACGTAGAACCCAACTGCGGGATAAAAAGCTTCTTTGTAAAGACCCTTTTGAAAAATCTCTATTGCAGTATTGTGAGCAAGGACACTTATATCAGTGTCATTACAATCATACCATTTTTCAGAGGTATTGCCACGCACAATAGATCTGAAGTGATGGTCAGGGTTAGAGTAAACTACACCAATTAAATTGTAGGTTTCATGTCTGTTATCTATGGGGACAGTTTCAGTGATATTGAAAGTTGCACCACTTTCAATAGTATTATTTGGGTTGGGTGTGGCGAATTCAACAATTAAAACCTTTGGTAACCTTAGGAATGATTTAAAAGAATGGATACTTTGTATTGAGTCCTTTGTTTTAGTTAATTTGTTGTCTTGTTGGAACTCCAGAATTTTTGCTTTCCGCCTAGTATCCAATATGGTCGCATCAGGTGGACTAGAATACTGCAATATCAAATTTTGGAAAGTATTTTGTCCACTGTTCATAGAATCCCCAGAATTGGAAAGATAGAAATTGTGGTCAGGTTTCAGATCTTCCCTATAGTGGGGCGATAAAGTAAATGGCTCTACTTTATCGATAGTAACCCTGTAATCCGTATTACGTAATACCAAGTCAAATGGTGCTTCTGATATCATATCGTTTTTATCATGAAACTGGTCAGCATTGTGAATTAACATTATTGTGGCAGTGGCGTCATGATATTTTCCGTCCATATATGTAGCAGCAACCCTAACAAAAATAGTGTCCATAAGATGCTTTGGATCGACATTTTGGGTCACATTGTTTTTAGTATTGTATATCTGGTCACTTAAAGCAGTTAGCAGTTCAACCACCTCCAGATCTTTGGGCAGGTTTGGCTTCCAAAGATCTCTAATAGTATCTATTTGTAATAAACGCGCGTATATTTGTACAGGCGCATTAAACCAACAAATATTTTTAGAATTTTTTATACCTATGGGAGCAATACCCAACTTAGTATCATTTTCAATATTTGTACTCATTGCTGTAGAACTTTGCTTAGTATTCCCAGTAACAATAGGAAGTGTAGTAGCGAGAGTTATTATAGGGGGTGTAAGAGTGGTGGGTTTAAGACGCAATGTTGGAATCCTGGTAGTGGCAGTGGACGTCGTGGTAGTCGACGTCGTGGTAGTGGACGCCGTGGTAGTCGGCGTCGTGGCAGTGGATGGAGGATTCAATATTTGCGTGCGACTCCTGGTAATCATGGCAGTCGACGCCGTGGCAGTGGGCGTCGTGGTAGTGGATGTCGTGGCAATCGGCGTAGTGCGACCACCCATCTTAACAAACTCATGTGGCTTAAAAATACCCTTTACCTTGTCTAATTTTACCACAGTATAATTATTATTTTCCTCGCACCGTTGTCTGCTGGATATTTCTGGATACGGGTCCTCTAAAACTGCACTCTCTGTGATATCATCTTCATCTGAATCAATGTTCTTATTTTTCATATTTTGAGACAGTCTGTGAAATTGAACCAATATTAACTGATCCTCTTTGAATCGATTTAATAATAGCATGTTTGTGAACTCCAACATTTGTGATAATTTAGATTTTAAATCACCATCCTGTGTTTTAGTTTGATATTTCTCGGATTTCCGATAAAAATGGAGCAATAATTCAAGCGGTGAACAAATCACGAAACGCTCGTATTTTTGAACATCAACATGGATATCTACTGAGAACCAATTCCAAAATCTTTGGCAAGTCTCGTAATTTGGATGAGATGTTAACTGTGTTATAGTGTCATCACAAAAACTAGAATATAATAGGTTTAACGAACTGGCGTTACCTCCATTGTATATAAATTCATCTTCCAAAATAGTAAATAGCTCAACCATCATATCCACATAATCTATAAATAGTTCGTTTTTATCCTTTAAATCTGAAAACGTTCTAAATAGCTGTGCATTCTTTGTTATTTGTTCTACCCCTGCAGTAAGTTTTACAGAATTATCTGTAATAATAGTTTTCTGCCTTTCGGACATTTCAAATACTCTTGCGGTACCCTTATCGGTATTTTTAGGGAGGTGTTTTATATCCTTTGACGGGATATTATAAACGCTGCTACTTTTTGGATTAGCTGTCTTTGGCTTATTTATCGTGTCTGACACCTTTTTGGAGTTGATTGGATTGATGGGTTGGTGTATTATTTTTGACTGAATTATTTTGGTGCTATTCTTTTTTGATGGGTGGTGAATTTTATTGTCAATGTTTAAAGAGGTTGGGTTAGTAAATTTAATTGAATCCAATGCTTGTTTTACGGGGATTGATGGCAGAGGTTCCTTTTCATCATATCCGTCAATTTTTAAAGTATCGATATAAATCTTTTGATAAGTATTTAATCTAGTCCTTTCTAAATCTATTTCGAGCGATTTAATGGGATGCTTTGATAATGTATTCCAAACGTAACATAAATAACTATCTAATCCATCTGCGCAAGATTGAATGTCCCACGTCCAAAGGCACTTGGTAATAAGTCTAAGGATGAAATCAGGATCCTTCATACATTTAAGCAAAAATAGCCAAACATCAAGGGTATTTAACCCTAGTTGTCCATCAGTCGAACTTTCTTCAATGTTATGAGGTTTACAAACAGAGATAAACCTATAAGACCAATCAATCCACTGAATATGGGAAACAATCGTGGGACATAGACTACTAAAATTGTCCATGTTCATCTCTTCATCATCGGACGGTTTCCAATTTTCAAATTCAGACGACCCTTCATCAAACGCAAGGTTAATTCCATCTATAAGCTGACCAAACAATAATTGCCGGTTACGCAGGTATACGTGCATTTTTTTCTTAGAATTGGGATTATCAATAAACAACTCTTTGACCTTCTTTTTATCGATATCCACAGTGGGGATCATAAATAAGTTTAATTTCCTTGCGTATTTATGTAACAATCCTTCCAACAACAACATCGTAACTTTGGAAAAGTATTCAGGCACCTTATCAAGCTCAGGAAACGAGGTATTTTTGATTTCGATAAATTTATGCAATAATATATCTTCTTCATTATCTGTGTACACTGGTTTGGTCACTTTGGGTTTGGTCACCTTGGGTCTGACAGACTTGGGTTTTTTCACCTTGGCTATTTTCGCAGCTGTAGACTTCTGAGAGGTGACATCATCATTCTGAAATACATTATCAGCATCATCAAAATCCCAATCCCATTCATCAAAATCCCAATCCCCTTCATTATTATCAAAGACGGCATCACTAGCTGACACATTATCACCTTTCTTTGAACTGGCACTGGTTGCATTAATATTTTCGTGGTCGTTGTTGGGTGTTATAATTGATTCAACCTCAATTTTAACTTCTGGTTTATCTTTAGGTTTAGTTGAACGTTTTTTACCCTTTTTTACTGAAAGGTTGTTCACTGTCAACAATGGTTGTATTTCACATAATCTAAAACCATGCATAAGCTTAGTAGTAAAATCATGCATAAGATTCCATAACAGGCCATACATTTCATAAGCTTTTTTTAGTAACTTAATCTCAATTTTATCAACGTCGTCATTATTATCATCCTTGTAGGCCATAAGGTAATCGGGCAATATGGATTCCAACTTGTAGATCTCATCCTCAATGTTTGCTGTTGTGACATTAGTCTGGTCATTTAATAGAGAGTCTTTCAATGCAATTTTGGTTTTTAGCTCTTCGCTTCTTTTGTTCATAGCAAATTCAAAAAGATTGTCATATTTGGAAAAGTCATAAAAGTGAACAGGGTAAAACATATATTCGGGCTTGTCATAGTATAAATTTAGAAACTCACTCAAACCAGTTATCATTTTTGAATGGTTGTGCTCATCATTTTTATAATCATCAGGTGATTCCATATATTCTTCATATTGTTCCCTAGCACAATAACTTTCTATTAGGTTATCAATACACTGTGTATTGAATCTTTGTATATCCCCTAACATTGTATCTGTATACAGTTGTTGTCCATCAGCTAGTTGGGAAACGGGTAGCACAGTCAATCCAAACTCAAAACAATATTTGATAAAATCTTCGACAAAAACGTCTAAATTTAAAGCCCCTGCATTCAAATCGCGCAATTTGTCTGGTGAGACATCAAATTGGTGTTTACAAAGGAATCCAAAATCGTGCATAGCTGGATCCACAAATTCCCCGTCTTCATCGAGTATGTCATCAACTTCAAAAAGACCATTTATGTAAGTGGCCCAAAATTCTCTTAATGTTGAATAATCATTTTCAGTTTTAAGCTTATTTAAATATAATGTCACAGGGTGATCAGTTGCTCTGAAAGGGAAATTCTCTGGTCTAAAATGAGGTTTCATTTTAGTCTCATCATCACCATCGTCATCATCATCATCATCATAAACATCATTATCTAATTCATCGTGGCTGTTGATCTCGGTGTCTGTATTGAAATATAAATTCAACGCCTGCAATGGCGCAGCAAAAAACTTATAAACTTCTCTTATTTTAAACTCTCGTTCGGACGAAAATGCTGCAAGTTGTTCTGTAGACAACTGGGGCACATAGTTTATGGAGTTCAAATCCTTGAATATATTGTATAAACTCAAGTTTACATCGTGTATGGAAGCCTGTATTAAAGGGTAATCTGATGAGGGATTTGGCACATTGGATTTTGCCAAGATTGCCAAATGTTCATCCACTATACGCGATTTGATAAACATACATTCTTTCAAATATGAGTTAACAATAGCCAATGTGGAATAGGTACTATCATTGTCGTCTACATGTCTACCCAGTTTGCCTAGTTTATGAGGGGTTACACTTACTATGCTAACAATATGATTATTTTTGTTATATGCCAATTCGAATAATTCCATAGTTTCTTCTCCAATTATAACACATCCATTTTCAATTAAAAGGGTCTGCACGCAATTGAGCATACTTTGGTAATTACAACGCGCCAAGCTATTGTTAGGATTGGGATTGTCTTTTATAGAGCGGGAGTTAGGTGTATCACCTGTCAATTTAGATTTTAACCCCAGTGGGAACATTTCGACAGGGATCTCGGATTTCCCGCTCTTGGCCGATTTAAGCAGAGCAACACATAATTGATCTGATTGATCTTGTTCTATGTTGGGGTTATTTTCATTGTAACTAGTGGATAACAGAGAATATAACGAAGTTAATGCATATTTCATCAAATCCATTTCACCAGATATCAGATTTTTTGAGCTTGTATCGTTGACTGTTTCATTTGTACTGAAGAACTCTGAAACAATATAGCGAACAATATGGGTATCATCATTATTATCATAAGTCTCTTCGTAATTTTCTGTACAATAGTCCATGAATTTACCCAAAGATGCAATGTATTGATTGAAGTACTTCATTTTGTTTTCAAAACGTGCCACTGGTAAATCCAACAGAAACAATTTGTTAAATACGGTGCACTTGTTTGGGTCTTTATGCTCTAACTCAAGTACAGATATGGAATATTCTCCAGGAGTATCCACCACGTTTTCCAAATAGTCAGAAAAGTCCAAAATATGAACATTATCAGATACCTCAGCACTAGCTTCCACAAAATCTTCATCATCTTCGTCAAATATATCTTTTAGACCTTCTTTTGCTTCTTCTTTTTTATCTAAAAGATCTTTCTTTTTATTCAAGACATGAGTTTCATTGTCCACTTTAACGCCAGATTCCAATGTTGATGTATTGATAGTGTCAGATGAGGTTTTTAATTTTTTTGCGCTGGTAGTTTGAAGCATGGTATTATTTGATCTTTTGACCGCTGGCTTTCTTTGAGTAGTATTTGGGTTTGAATTTCTGGGACCGATAGGCATTACATCATCAATACAAACTTCAGAATGCTCATCAACAGTATAAATGTTGCTGTTTTTAGCATTGAGTTTTGCAAAATTTACTTGTTGACTATCGGTAGGTGGCGCAGTTTTAACAGCATTAGCTTTAGTCCTTTCACTTTCCCAAAAACTCAACATCATAGTTTGCAATTCACCAAATGAAGAATCCATTTCGGACATTACATCTTGTATGATTCCTTGAAACGTGTAAATATTACGCAAATTTACTTCGGTAACAGTTAAGTCCTTAATTTGTAAGGCGTGCTCTTCGTTTTCAGGATCCAAAGTATTGCGAACTGTGACAACGTCATCCAGTGTAGATTTCAGGGCGGCAATAACAGTAGTCATTTCAGATTCTTGGACAATACTTTCCAGATTCCACCATTGATGGTCAATATCCATTTCTGACTGCTCACCGTCATCACTCAAATTTTGTTTCTGTTCTTCTTTTGATACCAAGTTGTGTAGTGTTTCGCGGTGTTTTGCACCAGATATATTATCCAAAGCGTTTTTAATAGAATCCGATGCCATAAAATTCATCTTCATTTGGTTTTCTACAAACTCCAGTTTTATACCTTTGACTGCGTCATAACATAATTCGCCCACAAAATCAAAGTCGTAGGGATGTGGCTTGTGTTCAACAAATACTGAAGGGTCATTTGGATGAGGCACAATGTCTGAAGGCAAGGCAGTTGGTCTGGACAGTGTTTTTGCAATATGTTCGTAAACAGCCTTAAACTGTTCTAGTATTATCATGGGTTGGAGATCATCATCATTATGAAGGGGTGGTTTATATTTTGGACCAATTGGCGCCATTACCACATCTTCCCCATCGACACCTTCTACGTTTGATTCCGAGTAAACCTCAGAAACAACACCTATTGATTTAAGGGATTGGACAAATACTGACAATTCCGTGGATATAGCGGTCAATGTGGATCCTACTTTGTCCAGTGGTGTCGTAATACCTATGCTGTCTTTTATTGGCGCGTTCAAATTGGAATTAGTGAGTACTTTGCACATATTGTAAATGTCGGGTTTCAGACTTGAAACCTCTGGCGCTGAATCAGTTTCTGTCACATTATGAATGTCATCATTTGAACTCTTGGCGTGGTTTACAATAGCGTAATTCATAAAATCAATGTTTGCATCAATCAAAGAACCTAATTTGAATTCAATCAAAGTGAAAAGTCCTTTAATTACCAAAGTTTCATAGGTGATATTTCGCATGTGGCATATGTAAGCATTAGTGGATGACCCACTGATCATCAAGTTGTGTACATTGATGGGTGTCAGCAGCATATAATGTTTTCCAAGGGTTTGGTCTGATTGGAAAGATTCCAGAATCTTTCCACCCATTTCACGTTTAAATTCAGAAGTATCTTGATTATGTTGTATGGAAACTGGGTCTACATATGGATAATCCTTCCTGGGACCAATATTAGGATTGACTTCATGAAAATCATTATTGCTAACAGAGTTGGGACCTAGTGACTCCTGCCATTCTGGTAAATTCTTTATGTGCATTTTATTGATTGCAGATACGAGCCAAGGGGCTGATGCCATAATAGTATTCAAATATAAGTGATGCTCATTCATATCTGCCCATAAGTCCAAATCCTTTTCAATAACCAAATTGAAATCACAGTTGTTACATATTGCAACGTCAGTAACATGTATCATACGCTGTAAACACTCATCTAGTGCAGATTTGTAGATGGCTAAACGCGATTCAATGCGAGCCACAGTTTTGTCAGCGTTAATAAGCCTGTTTCCCAACAACAAATGAGACTCTCTCCACATGTTAAATTTAGTCATCATGTTCGATAAACGATTGACTCTGGCCACCCAAGATTTTGGTCCGCGCGTCAGTGCAGTCCACTCTGACTGCAATTGAAGGCCCAATTTTTCACTTTCACCTTGGAAAAACTTGATAACGTTTATTTTATCGACATCTCGTATACTATTAAACGAAGTCAATAAATCAGTTTGGTTGGTTTGATCGGTTGCAATCAAACACTCCTGTAATATATTAGAATAGTTGATTGACTTTGACTTATTGAGTTTATCCTTTAAAGTATATTGGGTTGATTGAGTTTCGGACAGTTTCCACTTATTTTTGGCCAACATTTCCACCAGTGATAACCAAACCGGTAGTAAAAAGGTGTCGTTATACAAGTCATTTAAGGATGTTAGGTTTTGATGTTGTTGTGTGTGGTCAATGTTTATATTGTCCCTTTTGTAGTTGGACCACATTGTTTCGACCTTTTTGGCACGCGTTCTTTCAGCAGCTTTGCGAGAAGCATAAGTATGCGGGTTTTGTCGTCCTAATCTTATAAACCTAAGACGATTGATTGACGGCTGAAATGGGTTGATTTTTTTGTGGGACAGGCTTCTACGCATTTTGCGATTGTGATACACTTTAGGTTTATGGTGAATACTCGTGTCAAATGTGGCATTGTTTAGTTGTGAAACCTTAATGTCTGCTTTTTCCTCAGCAGTGTCAATGTCGATATCCATATCAAGATCAGTGTTTGTAGTAGTAGTAGTAGTGGTAGTAGTGGTAGTAGTAGGTATGGGATATATTGTTTGCTCAACTGCAGGATTATATTCAGTGGATTCACCATCTTCCTCACTGGTATCATAGTCAAAAGGTAACTGTTCATCCACTATTCTCTGATAATTTAGGGCTTCATTCAATACCAGGGTGAGTAATTTAATGTCAGCACGCTGCTTTCTGAAGTGCGTTAAGGAGGGACGATGTAAATTGATGACATCCTTTGTAATGGGGTTAGATAAGGGTTCAGGTGGTTGGGTATCCCTTTTCTGTTTTTTCGTGGGAGATTCTGAGTCAGTCGAAATATCACTTCTGGTAATACTTCTATCACTTCTGGTAATACTTCTGGGTTTTTTCAACCCCCTGACATACTCCATTTAATTAACTTGTAGAACACTCGTATCAGTGTGCCAATTTATAACTGTAAAATAATAAACACACAACACATATCATAACAATATTATTTATTTTGAAATAATTAGTTCACTTTTGGTGATCACGACTATTTAATAGTTACCTAAAAAATCAACAGTGCTTTTTTTATCAGTGGTTCCTTCAGAATGTTTGAACAGCATATTGTGGCGCCAGATGCCACACAATACGTAGCTGTTGATTTTTAATGGATTAGTCTTCTCTTTATTGTTGGTATATTCCACCTGTAAATCTTTGCCATACCCATGCACTTGAGACGCTGCGTTTATAATCATATTCCACATGCTTTGGCGGCCGCCGTTGTGTGCCAACAACAGAAAAGTTAGATAAAATGTGAGATTACCTGAACTAACAATGTTTGTCTTTGACTTTGAATTCTGAGAAATGATGTGCTGGCTAATAATATCCATGTTGGATTCAGCTGTAAGCATTGTCTGTTTCATATTCCATTCAAACAACTCGTCAGCTTTTAGAGATATTGGACTTTTATCATCCGAAACATATTTGTATGTGATACTGAAGTTGTAGATCTCTTTATTCACAGATTTGTCGGGACTGCTCATATCCAAAAGCATCATATAGGTGGTATTGAAATATTTAGTTTTTGTATTTCCTATAAGTTTTGTATATATTATCGGGAACCTGATATAACTCAACGGTGTGTATTTAAGCTCCACAATAAATACGTGATTTGGCGTCAGAAATTTGAAATAAAGATCAATGCGCTGATCATAGGTTCGATGTTCTTGATCCTTCTTTTTATATGGATTTTTGTTTTCAAGGCGTCTTTCAAATTTCCATTCTACTAGATCTGTCAAATTGTGTTTTTCAACAGCTCCTAATATAGCCATTGAAACAGCGGCTTGATAGTCGCTCTCTTCCCACTCGATTATTGCTATAGCATCCAAATGATCTGCGCTCATGACTATATCCAAGGACGATCGAATGTCACTGAGTATACGTTCAAACAATAGGGTGGGATCTGTTTCAGGTTTTGGCTGTTTAGGTAGAATATTCAGAGCTTGAACCCCTGCAGTAATCTCTGACATCGCATCAATGCTTAAAACAGGTGCCAATGTTTCATAAGTAGTAGTAGTCATTGTTGTAATAGTGTCGGTTGGAGTATTCACTACCAACAGAGACGACGAGTCACCCATATCTGGGACTTGTGGTAACGTTCCGCCTTTTGGAGTAACTATGGTAGATATAGTAGTAACCATGAGGGTACTGTTAACTTCTGTAGGATGCTTTGGTAAAGGTGATGACTGGACAGATGTATTTGATCTCATACTTGAAGCTTCGTTCCACGGGCCCAGTGCTGAGCCGGATTTTCCTGTTTGACTCATTCTTTCGGTGGCACTAATATTAAATACCTGTAACATGAGCTATAATTATAATTGTAAATAAATTAAACCATGACTAATTTAAAAATAGTAAATTCGTCCTGGTTTAATTAAGTGGGTATTGCAAATACAACACCGTATCCCATAAAACATAGTACCATAGGGTAGCATTGGCATGAACGAAGACGAACTGGAAGGCGGTGTTTGTGGATTCTGTTTTTCTGCATACGCCTTACTGTTTCTACCAATAAGGTTACTTTTTATCCTGTTTTATGCGATTGTACGGTTACTATGGATACCCTTCGAAGTGGCCTATTTATTAGTGTCTAACTTTAAATGGGTCTTTATTCTCCTTGTTTTGTGGTTTTCTGGAGCACTCGTGCAACAAAACTCAAACAGTATCATCGCCGGACTGGAGTATGTCAATAGATGTGTTCTTTATGAAATGTGGGAAAACTTTTTGGAGCCATTGGTTGCCATGATTAATGCCGTATACAATCGCGTAATATGTTGGACCAATGCCGCAACACTCATGAATAGAATATTAAATGTTAACCTCATCATTCGAACGTTAAATCAATGCGATGATGTGGTTGATCCTTTTAATTTCTACACTTTCATCCGCAACATTGCCAAAATTATCACAGACTTTATATCCGATTCATTCAGTTGGCTTTTTCCACGTGACACTGTTGGAGCACTGAGCTCCACTTTTCCTGCTTATACTTCTTTTAATGCCATTTCTCTTCAACTTATTCCTTACACCACTCGTGGTTTAATATGTTTATGTGATGATCTGGGCGTTATATTCAGATGGACCGGGCGCATACTCACAAGTCGTGAATTGGCTTGCATAGGACATCAGCTTACTAACGTATTTGTCGGCACATACCAAGCTCTTGCCAATTTCATCTTGGATATGGTAAAAATGATTACCAATTTTGTATTTGGTAGTCTTACCGCTCAGAATATCATCAGTTCCCTTGTAAACGACACTGATGGTAACAATATCGTGATTCCCATATTATCCAAGGTCAATGTGAACGAACGCTTAATAGCAGCAGCTGTTTTATCTGGGGAATATTTAGACAATGTCTTTATGATCACATATTGTACATTTCTGGCAGAGATTGACGCGTTAGGTGACCGTTCGACAATCGAACCCAATTACTCTTCTTGTATTGTCAACCCCACAAATAAACCACGTCTGTTCTGTATAATCGGACCGATAGTTGCCGGATACATCAGGTTTATGCGTCACCTCACCGTGCTCTTGTGGCACACTCCGCAAATTCTTTATGAAATTACCATTCAGCCAGCAGCAGGTGAACCATTCTATTTGATTGATGATTGGTTTGAAACTAATTGGGATCAACTTTTCGACACAGTTCGTATACCGCTGCCATTAAAAGATTATACCTTAACACCAAACAATCCAACTGTTATATCTGGAACTGGTCAATCGTCCATAGTGTGGCCAAATGACCATCTTTATGGTGAAGCTATTCTGAGTAATTGTAGTGGTACATCGAATAGCCGTTTTGACGTAGGTTGTGCACAGTGTCCCGAAGTAGGCGAAAAAGATGGTGAGACTTGCATGTGTGAAACAGGGCGCTATTTGGATTCATTATTTGCACCAATACTACTCATTGTCGTTTTCGAACCAACGGTATGCTGTTTGATACCACGGTTAGCTAGAGTTGTAGTGGCAATATTGCGATATTTGGTAGGTGGCCTAATCTATTTTCTTGATTTTAATAGATTTGGTCCATTTCTGGTGGATCAGAATCATTATGATATTGTGTTTGATGAACTAGCTGGCCCTCCTCGGGAAATTGGAGGAGCTCTTATATGTTTGCGGACAATAATACTGGGATTGTTTGCTCCGGTACATTTGAGTGGAAGTACAAGAGTCAAGTGTATAATCGATGTTGTTTTGAAACCAATCAAGTTTCTAATTGAAGTGCTGCGGTTTGTGTTTATTGCAACTATTCGATTGATTGTCAATTTCAGTGGTGGTCCAGATGTCGCACTAGGACCAGGATTTGAGCGAGGGTTTGAAAGTTACATCTGTTTATCCAATCCAATCACCTGCATTCCATTGGAAGATGCTTTGTTACATCTTCGAATTCCGCGTGTGCACATTGTGTATGATGCATTTTACGAGCCCACTGATATATCGAATTTTACAGAGCCGGCTTTTCTTGATTGCGTGTGTTACATCTTAAATTTTCAGCTGTTGGTGGATTTTGAGATAGTAAGTGCCGGTGTTTTACCAGATCTTTGCTGTACAATTAATTTTTTCGGGCGCTTCCTGGTGGAAATTGTAAAATTCATTACCCAAGGTATACTTGCATTCACTGAAAGTCTATTGGATATTTTCAATGGTTCAAATGTAACAACCGCTCCATTCCTAGTGATTAATTGGGCAGCATGCGTTGAATCTGATACGTGCAACAACTTTGGAGATCTGCTTGCCGATGTTGAGGACTTTTTACACTGCCCATGCAGAACACTGGATGATATAGCCCGTATTACCGATTCTCGCATATATTGTATATGCGAGTCTATTGACGGCTTTGTAAAATTAGTCATCAGTGCGTTTCGCGCACTGGTTTTGTCTATTTCAGCACTTGTTGACCTATTCTACTGTATCACCAATGGCTGGTCTAGTTTAGGAACTCATTGTAATGGGGATTTACATGGTAGATTTACCAAAGTATTTGTCTATTTGGAAGATGCAACTGATGGGGCAGCCTTAATTGGAGGTGGCATTGGTTGCGTGTTTGGATTACCTTGGGTTGGACTCGGTATCGATTGTCTTGGACAACGCTACATATCTCCCTTCGATTACCCAAGCTGTACAGATTCTTTAAACTATAATGCCACAAGTCTCAACAATCCCTGTTCTATGTCGGATCGCTTTGACAGATTATTCTATTATGGCCTAAAAGCTGTATTATATCCCATAACGTTCATATACAAGCGAGTTGAAAACATTTTGGATATTGCATTTACTTTCGCTGGCGATGATTCCCTTCCAATCTTAAAAGATAGCAGTATAAGTATCATGATTGAAACTATATTTACAGATGTTTGCGAGATACTCTTTGGAAAGACTGGCAAGTCTTTACCTGCTGTAATCAGTCAAACTGGTAATGGGGATGCCACTTATACTTACACCATCGATATTTGGAGAAACATTGTTGAAAAAAAACTGTATGACTTTGGGGAAATATGTACTGACAGCTATTTGGCTGACACTGTATTTTATGGCATGCTTGCAGAAATCAACCGCACTCATCCTGCAGGTGGCCCCCAGTCCTTGACTTTTAATGAGTTTGATGCAAAACTTGGAGAGTTTATGGTTATTTACGCAGATGACAATGTATTGTGGGATGATTTGCTTGTAACAAAAGATAACAACTTAGGAAATGGTGATTTTGGTGGAAACTTTCAATGTGATTGTCCCTTGCCCTCAGACGACTACATGAGATGGTATTATGTACTCAACTATCAATATCAGAACCCTCCTTATTTTGAACCAGAAAAGATGACAGTCATTGATGGAGATGTTATTACATATTATACATATGTACTGATGCAATTAATGTTTGCCAGACTAGGTATTGACCCAAATGGTTGCATAGATGACGGTTCCACCTGCACTGCCACAGATAGAAGAATATTTTATTACAACATGTATTATCTCAACAGAACCCTACTACCCATACCACCATGTAAAGATAATGGTGGTGCCACCACCTTTTACTTTCATTACATCGGTGATTATACCCATGACTATAACTATACTGTAATCAATGAGGACACCACCGGACTGTTGCAAGCTTTGGCAATTACTGTCAATTGTTTAATAGGCGGAAACCCACAGTCAACATGTCGAGGCGTGCCATCATCAGTTTCTAAAGGATCACCGGCAATCTACGCCATTGGTACTGGATGTTTTGCCGACAATATATTAATTGCAGTTGAAAAACTGCGCGATGCATGTATAGTTATTGTAAAATTTATAACTTCCGGTGTGGCTGTTATTGAGTCTTTATTTCTTAACCCAGCAACGCTCAGAAATAGTATCATAACATTTATCCAAACGTTTTTTCAACTCATCTATGTGCTTGTACAATCCGTAGAATTGATAACAACCCTAATTATAGAAACCATTATAGAAGTGACACGTTTTGTACTGGGTGACGCCTTTGCTGAAATGGTGCGCTTTTTCTTGACCATTATAGTGGGCATAATCAACGTATTTGTCTCAATTATCACATTTTTTGTCAATTTGTTTGACTGGAAGCGTGACTATATGGGTGATTGGTCACCAGACTATAATTTCAGTGGTTACCCAACAACCCTTCAAGAAGCACATGAGAGGGGACTGCACACGTTTATATATAAATCCAAGGTTTTGAATCAGACCATTGATGATGCATACGGTCGTATCAAAGAATCTCACGGATTATTCACGAGCTATTGGTTATTGTTTACAAATAGTACTGAGAAAAACAATGACGTTCACTTTAAAAGAGATGGGTCAACCCAATCCGCAAGTTACACATGGGATGAGAACAAAGACTTCTTGTTTGAACAAGATGTTGGGGACAACAGTAACAAACGCGAAGCTAAAACTTGGCAACGCATTAACTTAAATGATTTTAATACTGCCCATATAGACACAATGACTGGAAACACTATGTGCAAGAAAATTATGACTAATCTCAATGAGTTGGAGAGATTTGACGAGATGGATTTGGCACAAGAGGTCATGTGGAAGGGTTGTTTTTTGCTGTATACTTTACCCAATGAAATTTATGCATATAGTGATGGTATGCTTGCATTGCCACCTGATACATTCTACAACCCTATTACCTTTTTGGGCATATTGAAGAATTTGATCAGAGTTTGGATGGGATATATGGATTACCGGAATGAAAATGCAGTGGTTGGTAACGGCCAAGGCGGTACATCCACTGAACTATACACTGTTCCCGATGAAATTATGCAGTATGCTCAATATCAAGGTTTGATACAAGATGTTTTGTATGGTAATATTGATGATTCCACCACCACCACCACAGCAACACAAGCTGATCTATCGGGACAAGTGCCACTACCAACTAGAATAAATACTGCTGATGGCAGCGGAGTCTTAGTAATGGACTTGGTTACAGATATTTCAACAATCAAGCGATTATATCCGAACACTCGACTAAATACTCAGCATGTTAATAACCCTGGGAAAACTCACAAGTTTGTATTCAATGCCTCTTTGAACAGTGCGAATGCTAAGCTGTATTTTGACACTGTGCACCTGATGACTCGACCTGACAGCATAGAACAATCAACTATGAGTCAACGGTGCGTCATAAATCAAGCTGTATCATCAGACCAGCCTGTCAAAGTCTGTAGTAGTGATAAAATGGATACCCTTATACCTGGCTTCATCATTCGTGTGCCGTACCCACAGATACAAAACTTGGCACATCGCGATACATTTATAAACCAATTGGTTCTAAAGTATCCACATAAATATAGTTGGCTAACGCCATTGTCGGACAGTTTCACCAACAATCACAGCTACAGCAACGATTATAACAATTCATATGCAAAAAAACGTGGTCTGATTGATAGTTTGACTGGACTCAATGTAAATGAAGATTTTTTGTATAATCAACACAGATATGACCACCAATCTAGTCCACATTATGATCCTTTTGTTGGAACTGATATACGGATATATAATTCTATGGCAGGCCATCTGGTATTAAACATGTCTAAGCTAAACTTTCTGTTACCGGTGATAGATGGTAAAGTTGCCATTATTCATATTAACTCAAGTTTTACAAATTATTTGCAACGACATGGGCTCAACTCCAATGTTAATCGAGCCTTTTTGTCCAGATACGAAAGTTATGAGCAAACCAGCATCGATGAAACCTTTTTGAAAGTTACAACAAAAATGCAATATATATCTTCCAGGTTGTCAATAGATGACTCGGACGCTGCAGCTGTCAGGGAGTTTCAGGACATTTTTAATGATCCACTCAATAATGTGGATACTGATTATTATCAAGGGTCCGATGCGGCCGCCCAAAAGCGACAGAATGGTGAAACTCCAATAAATTCCGGATCCTATCAGAAGACAGAAGAACCAACCTCATCGGAACACTCAAACTCTGCATATACTGGCAACACAGCTAATTGGCTACAACGCATAAAATACATACTTTTTGGACAGTCAGCTAATACACACACAACGCAATCCCCAAAGTCAATTTATAACGTAAAGGGTCACATTGAATACATGGGTCAACATTTGTTTCAATTTATAAACAATGTACAGGATCCAACTGTGTCCTTTGAAATATTAACTATTCGACCCAATGTTGAACTAGTGTGGGATGAGTTAGTAACAAACTATAATAGCGAACACTTGAAGAGAGAAACACAAAGTGATGGAACTGCCAGTTCACAAACATGCATTCTGGAAGCATTGTTCATGAAAAATAATCATTCGTCTACGCATAACAAAGTAAAACACACTATGATGGATCAGCACCTGAAACGCCTGTTGGAGCAGTACAAGTTTATGCGTCAACAGTGTTTTTACCAAAATATTATTAGATTGACTGATATTAAGCACATTGACGAAGTTGGCTCTGAGAAAAGACGAAGTTCTGTGCCAAACGCTGAAACTACCACAACCCCACATAACAACAACGATACACCTCCCAGTGATTCCATTAGTAGACTCTTAACACGGTTTATATATGAAGATGTGCCAGGTATAGTTCACCATCTCACCAAAACGGTAGTATCATATTTGATGAAGCCACGCCAGTCCGACAACACTACTCTGTTTGCAAAACATTCCCCGCCAACATTACAAACTGTCATATGGCAACACCGTAACCATTTGGATAACACTAAGCTCAGTTTAACTGTTGTGCCTACCAATGAAGCTTGGACTTGGAAATGTGGTCATACTAGCAATACAACATCAGTTTGTCAAGTCATTGACGATTATAACAATACTTACGACGAAACTGATCAAGTATATGTATTTTATTCATACTTTGATGAACCAAAAATGTTTGATCAGATAACATTACTTCGGAATCCCTTGGATGAAAACTATTCATTCAGTAACCTATTTGCAAGTTCGCCCATACCAGGGATCAAGATGCCAAACCTGTATCAACATCACAGTTTACAAGACCAGCATTATTTCCAGGAAATTGACATATTCAAACAGTACGTTGATGCAGAGAATGCTAAACTGATAGCGTGGCTAAAAAAAAGGACAGATCAACCAAATATAGCTCAACAAGACTTTGAACAATACCTTTACCAGTCTCATTTAGACAACATGGTAAAGTTTATAGGAAAAGCAAATTATTATCAATATTACTACAAAAACAGAGTTGAAAACAAGTGCCTGAACAATATGGTCTGGATGACTTATTATACTTACAGTGAAGGCGAGAATTCTGTTGTTTCAATTACCCAAACTGAATATGATGCTATTATTAACAACTACAAGCTCATGCACGCCCTAAATGTGACTCTGGCTGGTCCCATACCTTTGGCTATGCAAAAGTGTTACAAGAAGAAAACTGAGCCTAGTTTCTTGAGCAATTTGTTTAAACCTCACATGGTAGGTTGGACGAGTATAAAGAATAAAATAGTTGATGATCTGTCAAGAAAGCTAGATTGGTCCAGAATTACAAGTAAAGTTAAAGAAATACACATTACACCACATATTCAAAAGTATCATGACACTATACACGTACACAAGCGTAAACCAACCCTGAGTGGACTTTTCAACATTTATGAAGTTATTCGTTCGCATATACATGGCATTGACAGTCAAAATTACAAGATTCCAAGTGAATGGTTGATTCAATTGGGACATCCCGTGACCTTTTTGGACCACGATCGAAAAGCTTATCCACCAAATGAGCAATTGCTAATGCGTAATTCTTATTTTAATCAAAGTGGACAGAAACGCAGTCATTTTCCACCATTGATAGACATATGTTTGAAAACAAACGGCCAGTCTCAAAATAAGTGTTCCAAATGCCGAGGGTGTACTGTACAAGGTTGTTCTCAATGCAGCACGTGTTTTAATTGCAGTGAAAGTAATACGCCCGGTTATCACAATTGTTTAGAATGTGGAGCTTGTCGACTAGGTCCCACCCACCATTGTTCCGGTGGTTGCTATGATTGCACGGGTTGTGATGAAGAAACTCTTTGTCTCAATTGTGGGTTAGTTCAGGAACTTTTGTCAGGTATCATAGATCTGGTATATTTTTGTGTAGATACTGAGATCAATAATAATATCAGTGTCATACTGCCAGCCGCGCCAGGAGCTCATCCTTATGGATATGTAAGCTATCTAAACACTACTAGTGATCCTAATTTCTCTGACTATGGATACAGTAACCTCCTTGACTTTATATTTGATTGGGTTTGGCATAAAATAAACTCTCTGGTGGAAGTTGATATATCTGCCACATTCAATTTATTCATAACCAACTACGAGTTGGACCCGTTTGAAGGACCCGTCGGTATACTATATTTCTTCTATTATTCGATACCTTGGCCCCTGGTGAGCCGCTGCAATAGGGACTTACATCTCATGTGTACTTTTGGCATTGGATTAGAAAAAGCCCTAATTGTAACGTCAATAGGTTTTGTAGTTCTGCTGGTTTTAATCTTTTTAAACTTTGGCGTTTTGGGCATGGGATTTGGATTTACCGGAATCACCCCATTGTATATACTCGCTACAGTATCATTGGCCTGGCATTGGAATCCAGCATGTCTATTTGAACCAGTATTCAACATAACTTCATGGCTTGGTATATTTCCATTAATGCTATCTGCTTTTCCAGATTGCGCAATGGACGAAATTCACACCTTACTTCTCAGAATTATACAGCCGTGTTTAAGCTTTATACCAACAGAACTGACCGTTGATGGTCTCACGTGTCCTGGTAATTGCGATACGCTTTTAAATTTGATAGACTGTTCAAGCTATGGATTCGATGGAGTTGTGAGTTTGTTGGTTTATGTTATGGATAGATTTGTGCCCAATAATCTTACATTTACATATATAGCTAGAACATGTCTAGTGTTAGGAGGCTGTCCCTTTGGCCTGTCTTGGGCAGAAGGCATATTAAGTCCATTTTATGAGCTGAAGTTTAATGTTACAGACCCCATTTTAGTTAACACACTGGACGTGTGTTTTTATACAAATGTTTGGAGTCTATGGACCATTGTGCCTTATATTATTCTGGCTCTCATTGCACTCTACGTTATTTGGCGGCTCTTGGAGATCTCATTAACAGTGATTATTGCAATGTGGGCATTATTTCCATTTGATTCTTTATTTAGAGCTGCTTTAATACCCCAAACTATGTAAAACTTATTTAATAATAGATTTCTTTGTGTTCAAACGCCATTTATTTCGTAATTGCTCTATTATATTATAAATAAATGACCATTAAAGTGTTTAAATTATAATTTATTCCCACCATCATCATCACCTCACCTTATGACAACAAGAGTTAATATTTACCACACTTATGGAAGAGCCAAAAAAGCTTTCACATCAACCAGATTGACTGACTTGAATACACCTGTCCACGATACTGCATTGGAGTCAGATTCTGACGCTGATGAAACGAATCCTACCACACCACCCTGTCTCATTATCAACCTCACAGCTTCAAGTGAACACTTTAACACTGCGTTGTTGTTACAAACCATCAATGGAGTTCTGACAGACTATTTATATGACTCTAACGTGTCTGACATTTTGTTTCACGTTCACCCCACCGATGCAATCCAAGTGAATGAAACTGACACGCCATTTTCAATTGCTGATAAAATCGTGCCAAATTTAACCCAAAGTTTAAACCATTTGTTTGGGCCACCGCAAACTGAGAAAACTAATCCAATGTCCAGCAAAACGGTAACGTTCATATTTTCACCAACAAAAAATGCTTGTTCTGATTTATTCACTGGGTATTCTAGTATTCTTGGAAAATTTCATTATGCTTTAATCTTTGAACACGGTACGTGCGAAACATTGCCTCGAATCATCATCTCTGACATTGGGTTTGAGAACATAACCAGTTCTATTCGATCAAATACTGCAATTCTGACTAGATTCATTCTGCCACCAGTTTGTGACATACAATTTAATTTGGATGCTGATACTACTACTACTATGACTTTAGTTGAAGTGGGTTCCATTGTGCAACAGTTATTTGTAGTATTGGTACTCTGGTGTGCCTACTACATAGATTGGTTTCGGTTGATGTATATTATTCGCATACAACGTTACTTGAGTTCCTGGATATCCTATCGGTTGGCAGGGTTATTCAAGGCCACAACTTTCGATGCGCAACCGTTTTGTATTAGGCTACTTTTGTTAAATCAAGCACCATTTCTAAATACGGCAAGATACAACATACTCCGAGGCAATGCCGTGAACAGAATGAACAAAGACCAGTCATGTTGCTTGTATTATGGATATAGAGATCATAATGCTGAGCCTGTAGTATATGAAGCTATTTCAGCCAGTATGCAACGAATGTCTGCCAATCTTAAAATGGTGTATTGTTATGTGTGTCAAACCCCCTTGTCTTTCGGTACACTAATACAATGGGCCATCATATTGGTAATTACTAAATACTCTGACAGAATGATTACAACATTTGTGAGAACTGGGTTATCGTCATTTATGGAAATATTGGGGGCTCAATCATTTGTACCAAATATTGAAGTTGGGGTTGTAACTGCACTGTTTATGATATACATGTTACGTGGCCATTGGTGCTTGGTTGTGAATTTAATGCCCATTATTGTTGATAAAGCACACTCAATGCTGAATAAAGTGAACTTATTCAGTGCGTTGAATACACAATATTACAATCCCCAAGCTATCACTCTACTGAACATTATATCATTGTGTCTATTTGTGGGTTTATTATCATTCATCAGTCTATTTCGCTGGGTCACAATATATATTGTCACAATTAGAATACTGCGTATTTGCAGCAGAATCCTACCCAACTTTTGTGTCCGTTTTCGCATTGTGCAAATGTTACGGAAAATGTGTAGAGGATAAATAAAACTTACAAGTAATAATTGAACTTTATTTTTTCTTAAATAATTTGACCTTGGTACAGTATATTATATGCTTCAAACATTGTGTTAAATCAAATTGTGATTAGTGATAAGACAGCATGGGAAACCAAGAAGTTAAATTCTTCCAACAGGAATCACGACAGCCCGAAAATTCGTACAGCCAGCTGCCTATAGCCCCCAGTCAATTTGACATTGGGTTGTCTAGGGCTATGGGTATTGAACCGCCTATACGAGGAAGAGATGAGGGTAATAGCGCCAAAATATGGGGATACTATTTCTCTTCCAACATATGTTGGCTATTGGCCTTACTACTAGTGATTGTAATAATGGCAATTTTAGGAGGTGTGTTTGATGCGGGGCTAAACAACGGATGGTCTTCACAAGGGTCCAGACGTCTCAATGACCGCCATGTTCCGATATCTTCCGTGCACTCCGGTAATATTGACTTGGGTGTTCCAACGTTTTCCATACCTTGGACCAATTCTTCATCAATCACTCCCGCCATTTGGAATGGGCGCGTTTTTTTTGCTTCCTGGAATGGTTCAATTGCTGCCTTAGATGATCACACAGGAGAGGTCATTTGGATAAAGAACATTTGCATTGATTATTATGGGTTGAATCCAACTGATTGTAATAATTACGTAACCAATAACGCGTCGTATTACACTGTTGCAACACCCACAGTGTGGGGGTCAAACATAGTAGTCAGTGTCATGAGACCTGCTGAGATTTTAGTACTCGATCAAGCTACTGGTGATTTTGTCAAAAAAGCAACTATTACATCGAATGCCAGAGCCATACTGAGTCAGTCTGGTACAGTTTGGGATGATTCCCTTATTATTGGTACCAGTATCGGGGAGCAAGACTCATTTGTAGACTCTTACTCAGGGTGTACCTTTGTGGGAGAGCTTGTACGTTGGGATTTAGAATCGAACAACCTAATATGGCGAGTGAAAATGTCAGATCCTATGAATAATTATCCACTTATGCCCACTGGGTTCAGTGGAATGCCAATAATGGGTTCAAGTCCAGCCTTCTCCGTGACCCAGGGATTAATTGCAATATCCGTGGGTTCTTTAATTTGTAAACCCACATGGTACGCGGCATGTGAAGCTCTCATCAATTGCACAGCGAATGTATCATCTTTAAATTACACCCACTATGCTAATTCTTACGAAGAATGTCACAATAATGGCACTGCTGCAACTGCTTTATTCAATTCCATTGCTGTTTTTGACTATGAAAATGGTGCTCTTAAATGGCACGAAAAGCTACTCGGACATCGGGCATGGAAATTTGCATGTCTTGGCTTTAATAGCACCACTCCCTGCCTACAAACAACTGGCGTGTCAGATCCCTCAATACCGTGTTTGTTTAAGGACAATCCTTATAGTAATTGCCCGACTGAACACGAGAGTTGTAGCAACGTTTACGATTGGGTAAATGACCCAACATTGCAAATACATTCCAATGGTGAGGAAACCCTTTACGTCATGCAACATTCTGGAATCATTTATGCTTTCGATTTTAACAATGATGATATTAGTATCAATACAAACGGATTACCATCACACTTCAAATGGGCAAGAGCTGTTTCAAAGGGCCGCGGTGGGGGAGGAATAGCACTCAATAGACATGCTATATATTTTTCCATACATCCCCCATCGATACAAACATTTGGCCTCCAAAATTGGACATCGAATGACAACCAAACTACGTACTGTGGTGGATGGGGAGCACTAGAAACAGCCAATGGATTACCCATTTGGTATACAGTGCACCCCTTGTGTAATGCCAAGTATATTGACTGTACCTTTGGCGCCGGTATTAATTCAGTAATTACTGACCTTGCTGGTTCACGCAGCGCTCCCACTGTGACCAATGACTTGGTGTTTGGTACTTCTATTGACACATCTAGGGGTATTTTCACTTATGATTATTTGACCGATGATGACTATTGCGGTGGTTCAGTGTATGCATTCCAGGCCCACACTGGTCAATTGTTGAGTTCCTATGATACAGGGGAGCCATTTTATAAACAAGGAGTATCATTACATGATCGGTGTATTTATGCTGGATCTGGAGGTAATCCAACTATGCTTCAAGCCCAAGGAGATTATTTAGTTGGATGGTGCGTGGAACACGCCTGATGTGGATATATACAAGGGCTGAACAAATAAAAACAAATAGATTAATTTTGTTGTGCATATATTAAGAATAAATACATAATGTCACCATGCCTTAAGTAGTTAACTAGCATAAACCTTCAGTTTATAATAATATTAGTCAGTACCATGTCTAAAGTACCATTCAATCCACTTATCACTGTCAACAATTCTGACTTTAGGGCATTATTCTATGTGGGTGGACTGGCACTGTCTATGCTTTATGCTGGAGTATTTATAGCCTATTTGATGTTAGTGGTCATGAGAACCCAGTTTCTTTATGGCATTTATCGTTGGGATGGGGGACCCGGACCTTTGATAGACGATCGTTACTCGTATGCTTGGTGGTTTCTGATGCTCAACAACCTCCGGGTATTAGCATTACCTGGTCTGATATGGGTATTTCAAAACCTCAGCGTCCGCGTCAAAGCTCTCATGGTTTACGCAATGTTCGTGTTACTCTCGGTATTAGATTTTGTATTGCTCATGGTCTGGCTCATTATGCAGTGTTTCTTTTGCAACAATGGGATCTTCAGAAACGGTCTGTGTGACACTGTGGACACTACAGCCTATTGCGGTGCATTCTGGAAAGATCAGCCCGATCTATGCGCTCCAGGCGCCGACCCTCCGCTCGTAGCTCAATGCGATTTGACAACCAATCCAGCTTATATCAATCTTATTTATTTTACCTTGGGTTTTTTTGCCCTAGACATCATCATTGCACTGTATTTGTGGATAATCAGAAAGATTACATATTCAATGGCCTTGTCTGCTCGAATGTACGGATACTCCTATTAACAGAGCGCCATGGGTCAACCACATGACCCTGTTATTGTCCTCACAGAGGCAAATTTCATTTTTCGTCAGTTTAATAAATATCTTCGGCCGCACTTGTTCATCATTGGGTCTGTTCTAATTATCAACAAATTAAAATAATAATTGACATATCATTAATAACAATCAATTGTTATTAATCATTTGGCAATGTTGAGTCAGCGTTATAATTCATACCAAGTACCCATTCTGATTCCATTCATTACCTTCCTGTTGATTCTTTTTATAACATGTCAACAGTTACAGGAAGTGAATCAAATGAATGTCATTTATAGATACACTTACCAGGAGCCTTATTATAGTCCAGGTACATTAACCTCTGGTCGAGACTCTGCAGTTTGGTGGGGCGAGTTATTGGCCGGCCGGGCAAGATTTGTGTTTATCGTGCTGACAATACTGCGCATGGTGTATTTCAATAGCACGTGGACATACAATTTCCATTGGATTTCAGCGTTGCTCTTTATGTGTTTGGAATTGCTCAATATCATCCTGCTGGGCATAGAGCTTGACAAATGTAACGAAGTTGTAAACAACATGTGTAACGATTACAGATGGTGCGGTGTGGCCGGTAACGTGGGTTCTGGATGTCCAGCCAGTTACTGTCAAGTGTATAACCTGGCAGAGTGTATTGATGGGAATATTACAGCTTGCACAATTACAAACAGTACTGGTACCCTCACACAATGGACTCCGTCAGTGACAAAGTATGATTTGAGCTGGAATACTGAATTCACAATATCCTTTGCAGCATCATTAGCTATGTTGATACTGGGTATCTTCATTGCGGCTCTCAGTTGTGCTATTAATCCGCGTGCAAAGAAGACAGATTATACCACTGAAGAAGATGACGATACAGCAGCTGATGATAGGTACTCCTCGAATAATTCAGCCAATGGTCAAAATACAAGAGATTTGTCTACATATCCGCCCAAATAAATGTTCCTTATTTAAATCAATTCAATAAATATTAGGCCTGGAATTGTGTTATTTATTAAATAGTACAACTGTAGATGAGTCATGATAGCACATCTCGTAAGAAGCCTCGGAGATTACCAACTTTGAAAACTAAACCGGAATTTAAACAAGTAAAATTCTCTTCAATTGCTACAAATACTCCACAGGGTTTTACAAGTCAAAATGGACACACTATCAACAACAGTGACCAACACAATCACCACCAATCTGATAACAACTCTCAGGACTTGCAAATGACTCATCAATCCAATGATGATGATGATTGTCAGCATCCGCCAGCAGTAACAGTCGCAAGGTGTCCCAGAGTATTAGGATTTTCATGTATAGGTTGCAAATGGCATATCTGTGGTTGTAAATGTACTAAATATTCCACATCACGCTCAGATCAAAAGCCATTTGACTACATACCTGAAGCCAACCGGCACAACCCTGGGGAGTGTTGTCTCAATGTGAAAGTAATGAATCCGGTAATCCGAGTAACTGGTTGGTTATATAGTCACCCATTTTGGCGCATTATGTGTGCTGTAATAATATTGTTACTCAATGGTATAATGTACATTGAAGATCCTCAGACCTACAGTAACACAAAGGTTACTTTGCCGTTAATCGGTCCGACGTTTAATTTTTGCTTCAAAGGGTACCCGAATCACGTGTTAAATGCTAAATGGCTGGGTCTAAAAATAACACTGTTGATACTAGTTCCGATAGTGGGTATGCTGACAGGTGAGTATGTTATAAGAAGAGTGATCTTCCAAAGATTATTGAACTTGAGAGGATTTAAGAGATCTAAGGGATTATTATTTTGTGCAGGCATATCATTGATGTTGGGACTTTGGTTGGCGTCTGTCATATACAGTGTGATTCTTTCCTACAGAGAGGCGTATTGGATGGGGATTATGCATACCTTAACTGAACATGATTTGAAAAACACACATGTTACTCCAGAATCATTGGACCAAAACAGTGATGGCTGGTGCGATGACATTTCTCTGCTCTTATATGACAAACAATCCAAACGATGGACTGCAATCGAAGCTGATTTGAGCAGGTCTATACCAAGTAATATATTGCCCTTGTCAAACGGACTGTTTTCGCTACTTGCTTTTTATGCTACCTTATTGGGGGACTGCTACACTCTGTTTTCAGTTACTGATTACATATTGCAAGATTTACGTCATTATAAAGGATGTTGGATGGTATGGAAGCGCACCTGCTGGCCCAGAGTTAGAATACCATTCTTTTGGATATATCAGATGATATGTTTAACTCTGTTGGTGATGCACGGGGCTTACGTAGTCAATCATGGGGGAGGGCATTTATATTGGCAAGGAGAAATGGTGCATCATGCTAGTACTACTGTCAATAATGACAATAGTCACCAGGATGCCACTGAGACTATCAAGTCGCCAAATGATGTGTCTATATCTGCAGTGGCCAACTATTGCGAACAGTTTATCAAAACAAATGCAGATAGTATCAAAGTGGATAATTACTATTGCTATTTGGTACTGTGGAACTATACTAACATCTGTAATCCAACTATAAACACAACTATGGAAGAACCTACATTCTGTGAAGTTGCCCATAATGCTACTTCTTCACCACCAAGCCCAACTTGGTTTGTTGATAATATATATTTGACATTCATCAAGTCCAATCTGGATTGTTTACCGTACGAACTTGGGAACCAGTGTTATTCAGGAGCAAACGTGTCAGGTGGCCTAAATTATGTTAAAATGTCACAAAATGACCTTAGTAGGTACTTTTCTGACTCACACCTGAGTAGTCAATGTCAGCGGACAGCCCGAACTGACATCTCGGATCATATATTATTGACTCATGGTCCCAATTATAGTGATGCCGTTTTGACCAGATTATTTGATACTATTATTGGAAAAAAGATGTCAGAAACCTCACCTAATGATATAATTTCACGGATCCCATGTCAACAATATACCCACAGTTCACCGCCTTCGATAATTGCTTCACACATTATGCCATTGTCTGATTATTACAAAGGCCAATCGCACATACTTAAAGCCAGTCATACATTTGTCCCACAGAGGGGATGCTTCGGATTGTCGGAATATGGCAGAGTGTGCATAGCCTCTCTTATCTTAGTTATGAATATCATACTTATCACCCAAGATATTGATTTCCCACATTATCGACCAGACTTGTCTGATGACGACGCTGACGACTGGGTACGCATACCAGCATTGAATAGACCCTATATGTTTCAATATCCCACGGATTTAGTCACGCACGATGATGTAAGCCACATTATTAACTCTGACACGGTTGCAGGCGATCCTGAATATAAAATTAGAATATCTCATGATATTTTTATACCAGGACTATCCTGTTCAGAAATCCATATGCCTGGTGCTCCTGAGATTTTCAGTGGTCTATTGAGTGGTTTTTTGAGTTTGTTGCAGGTGTTCACGTTTGGTTTTTGGATATCTGTTTTTAACTCAGCCAAAGGCGCCCTTTGCAGGTGTAAGTGTTATATTGTGCGAAAGTTATGCAACCCTGAAGTGGACCATAGCGACACGGTAGATGGAAACGATGCTTGGTTTGAGCGCAGTGATGAAGGAACTGTGAAGTTGGACAACCTAACCTCATTGTTTGCAAGCAGTTCTGACTCAGAACAAGGTTCTTTTGAAAGCTCTGTTACTGTGACTAGTTTAACCGGTGGCGAATCTAACGAATCGTCCATATATATTCGCAAACAAGCTAGGCCATTTGCTGATGATGAAATAGACAAAATATTGGATGTTTCTGCAGGTAATTATTCTAAGATAAACTATCGTAATAAAGGCAAGAGCGATTCAGCAATCACTGCCAGATGGCTGATTTACACAATATTATTCATGACCATTGGCTTAGACACTGTGAATTTGTACTCTCAACTGACAAATACTCCGGCATCCTATGGACAGCTATTGGACAAAGATGGCTATTTACATCCTGTCATTGATTATGAACTCACCAGGAATGAATATTTTTCCGATAACACAGAACAAGCTAAGCATACAAATTTTATGTACTACAGTTTGGAAACTATGTGTCCACAAGACTTGACAACAGATGACCAGGACTACTTGAATGATAGTCAGAGTCATCCCGAACACATTGGCATCCGATCAGGCTGGCTAGATTACGTGTATTTACCAAGGTTCACATCCATTATGCAGTATGTTAATGGTTTCTCGGCAATCAACGTTCAATATGACGATTACATTCGTCAAAAACGTGAAATTATTACTCCTAATGGGCCTGATAATATACACGATACACCCACCACAGTGTATAGCTCCCAATCTCACACCTTTGAAGATTGGCAAACATCTATACCGGATCACTTACCACAATCACCTTTAAATATAACACAAATGCTATTATCACGACCTAGATTCACTGGAATCGTGTGGGAAAGCCACATAGAGTCTAAGACTACTATCAATGACTCCCTATTAGATATGCATTATTTTACTGGACATCAGTGCAAATGTTTCATAGCTCACAGTTTGATTACCGACGCTTTATTTTCTAACATTGAATCAGAAGGTTCAACTACAACCCAACATTATGAATCAGATGCCCTCAAAGTAAATTTTGATAAAACTCGTGGTGGGCTCAGTGAATGTTACTTTGGCGATAACGTTACCAGTATTGCCACTGCTACATTCGATCCTACGAGTTACATATTATTTCAAGGGAACTTGGAAAGCTCTAGGACTTGCAATAATATAATAGTATATGAATTGGTACTTACCCACTCAGAATATCTGGCGTTTTTAACAAGTGTACAATGGTTCCGCTCCAACAACACTGAAGCACTAGACCCAGATGACAATGCTGAAGTATTAACACTGATCAACCAGATACTTTGGTTGTATCCTGATATAGAAGAGTACAGCCAATATGCGGATATGGATATTCGGTGTTCTAGTTGTTTACCAAAAGATACTATGACACCTAAATCTCAAACATTCAATGCTGTGGATAAGATGGTCAAACTGCATTATACAGGCATGATGATTGTAAATGATATAGCAACACTGTCCAGCTGGCCAGCAGTGGTGTTCAATGTGTCTTGTCACGCCCCCAGTCTTACTCATATCAATGCAACACAACCTGATATTATTACCAGCATATCGCTGGATACACATGTATGCTTGACTACAATCGGTCGTCTCAACATCCGATTCAATCACAGAAACTACTTAAACATGGTCATAGTGAGCACTGTTACATGGATGTTTGTAGTAGCTGTAATGATGCGTATTTGGGTAGATGCTGTCTATACTTCTCTTTACAAATGGGAACTCAAAGCATATGTGGACATGATAGACAATGGTAAGTGCACAGACTATGTACAAGTGCAGCCAAATAATAGACTAAAAACTAGTATATTGACATGTTGCAGAATCATCCACTGTAAAAAACGACCTCATATAAACACTAAATCTAAACTACACAAATATCATTCTAAATAAACAATTGTTCTAATAGATGGCTTATTTTATTTGAAAATTGTATACTACTTACATTGTCTAGTCAGAAAATAAGCACTGCATTATTATATTTGTTTGTTTTTGAAGAAATTCTGTGATGGAGTTGCAAGGTTAACTACTGATGTTTCATAGTACATAGCTGAACCTTGCTCTCCCTGGTTATGTTGATTTACAACATGTCTATGATGTGCTGATTGGTCGCATGTATATACTGATGGGTCCTGAATGATAATGTGATCACCATCTCGACAGGCGGTGTCATCCTTGTCTTTGTTGTTATCATACCACCAATTGTTCTTTGTTTGTCTCAGGTAGTTCCAACCACCCTGTATCCAATATCCGGGCCACCTATAAAACATTGTAGGTGGCACCCGTGCACCATTACAATGGATAGTCATTGGAACTGCGGACGACGTGGATGCTGAAGCTGATGCTGATGCTGATGCTGATGCTGATGCTGATGCTGAAGCTGAAGCTGAAGCTGAAGCTGAAGCTGAAGCTGAAGCTGATGCCGCTACCAAAGATGTTGTGGGAATAATACGTCGCTTACTGCCGTACCAATCACAGAGTCCAACACAACACAGTAGTATGAATATAGCCAGAATAACTATAACTAATATGATGGAAAAACCCCAATAACCACCCCAACTTGTACCAACCCAATGGTTAGTATTCATGCATCGACCATATGAATGGTCCCAATACTGCATTGAATTACAATATAATTTAACGCCCACACCTTGTTTTTGTTCATAACCATGAGCTGGTATATGATAATCAAATTCTGAACCATACATATTGTTATTGACTCTATCATTTTGATAATCGTCATCTGTCCAATCTGTAGTGTCAGCGGCCATGGAAACTGCCCGACGAATAGTGGGTATATTTGACACTTTTGGTATCAACTGCCAATAAATAGTGAACCTCACATCACAAGATTCATCCGTGGCAGTGTTGCGCTTATTGCCCAAGGCTTCTTCGGAGGTTACCCAGAGTTGTTGCTGTCCATCCCAAAACCAATTAGTTTCCGAGCCATCTTTTACAACTGGGTCGCCATTTGAACCCAATCCATTGTATTGCCAATCATAAGTAGTCACTTTCAGACAGTTGGGCTTGTACAGTGTGAAACTAATGTTGGCGTAACATTGTCCTCCTGGATTGTTCAACACAATGGCTTGATAAATAGTGTTAATATGCGCGCTGTCAATATCATATATTATATCATGTTGCAATGTTACTCCAGTTGGCGGAGTAGTGGATAAATCTGCGGCCACGTTGTAACTAATCAGAACCTTTTGAACAACCAAGTTGTAGGTTGAACATACTTGGTCTGATAGATTAGGTTTGAGCTTTAAATAGATTCGGTCACAATCTTCAAAGGTTGACCATTGATCACAAAGTTCAGTGGGTGCAGGAATACATGGGGATAGATCTGGGGTTCGGTGAATGGTAATCAGTCCAGTCAACTCCGAGTCTATAGTCAAATATTTTGATTTTGAACAAGGATTTGTAACATTCACAGATAATTGAGCGCTCGCTTTACATGTCCAGAATGGCTTATCTTGCAACTGATGGTCAAAACCCAAATTGAAAATGTAAGAATCCCAGTCTACAAAGAAACTACCTTCCAACAAGTTCATAATTTCCATTTTAGTTTGGACATCCAAAGGGGCAACCTTAATCATCCAAACCTGACAACATTTTTTATAAGTGCCAGCTGGATTACAGTCGTCTGGGTTTCCCGTCAGCATGGTCATTGTTGTTGTAACCTTGCCCGGGAGTCCAGAGGTGTGGTTTTTGAACACAATGGTTGGGTTGGCCAATTTTACCCATTTTTGGTTCATGTCACCAATAACTTGGGCACATGTTCTTATAATGAATATAACGTCACCACCTTGTGTGCAACAGGTATTTAACCAACCTGATGTAACTTTAATAGATGGACCGTCAATGTTCTTATTGACCTGGACCACTATGGAGCTGCACCCTTCATTATTTTCGTCTATTTGATAGCAACAAACCAATGAGGACATTGGAGATTCCCCTTTGGATTCATAATCAACGTCGATTGGAGAAGTGCGAGTAATAGACCAGGCCCCAGTGTATCGATATGTGTCGTTTGGTAAAACAGTGCGCAATACTAATCCTGAATCACCATCTGCATCCTTGCATTGATATAGACTTTCAGCAGTGACTTGTCCATAAAACCTTATTTGTCTCACACCAGGTGACAATGTCGATGGGTCTGTCCAACCAATGGTCCAATTCACCAGTGAATTGGAGACAAACTCTGCCGGGTTCCAAAGATGCGCGGTATCTGACCATATACTGTACAAATCGGATTTCCTATTGTCACAGCTGCCTCTGTTGCGAATCTTGTCATTGTAAGGGGAAGGTGCGATGACAATACCCATAGGATCAGAGGGATATTCATAATCAATATCAAACTCAAATTCGTACACTTTGGGGCCCTTGGTTCGCACACAGCATTGCATGTTTTTCTCCAAACGGGCTATAATTGGCTCAGCACAGGTGTCTGGATCGTTGCAGCCCACTGGACCGCCACCATCATCGCTGAAATCTGAACAAGCATAATTTGAGTCAACTGTATTGGGTAGACACACTCCACACTTGTCATAACGAGTGGCGCATTTCATACAAAAGTTGGTGTTTATCCGCAGCGTAGATTCTACTGGATAACGTTCAGCAAAAAACATATCAACAGTGTAATTGCGACCGTGAATTAAATTCAGAGTGTTTAAATACACAGTTTTGGTGATGATTGGATGTACTCCACCAATGTCGACAACTAACTTGTTGTCTATAAATATCCAACCATCGTCGTCTGTGCCATAAGTGATGCGCATGGCATTACTTGAATTGTACGTAAACCACCCGTGATGCTCGCAAGTGAAAAAGTAATTGTGCAAAGGTGGACTGTTGTCGAATGGAAAGAAATTGCCACCGCCATATGTTCGGGAACCATCCAACTCCTGATGGGCTAACAACATCACTCTCTTTTTCGTTATTACATCTATTCCATCTCTAAACCACCTGTCAAAATTACCTTTAGTGGTAACCGACGGGTTGTTCATTGGACCAGGCAACGGATTCCACAGTGGTTTTCTGGAGGAAGTGTTTAAATTCACCTCCACAATGTCTGAATCCAATCCAGTAATCAGCATTTCCATATCTGGAAAATCACGGCTGAAATCTCGACATGTCCAAAGCATAGTATATATCCCATCATTACACAAATTGTCAGTGCTTGGCGGTGGGGGTGAGGGATTACAGTTATATCCACAGTCTGGACCTGGTGGTGGTTGTGGGACACAATGATCACCTATACATCCAGTTGTTGATGTTGGAGTTGGAGTTGGAGTTGGAGTTGGAGTTGGAGTAGGAGTAGGAGTTGGAGTTATAGGTCCACAAGTAGGTGGACAATTCCAGCAAGTGGGTATCCCACAATACCAACAAGGTATGTTTGGCGGGCATATATTACAAGGAGGAGGCCAATATGGAATACATGGAGGTATTGGGCAGGTGGGACAGACGGGTGCCGGACAATAGTAACAAGCTGGCTGATTACAAGTAATACATGGTTTCGGTGGACAAAACGCACATGCAGTACAATTTCCAGTCGGAGTCGGAGTCGGAGTCGGAGTCGGAGTCGGAGTGGGAGTGGGAGTGGGAGTGGGAGTGGGAGTAGGAGTAGGAGTAGGAGTAGGAGTAGGAGTAGGAGTAGGAGTAGGAGTAGGAGTAGGAGTAGGAGTTGGAGTTGGAGTTGGAGTTGGAGTTGGAGTTGGAGTTGGAGTTGGAGTTGGAGTTGGAGTTGGAGTTGGAGTTGGAGTTGGAGTTGGAGTTGGAGTTGGAGTTGGAGTTGGAGTTGGA
>Ga0163144_10002604_pt1 | contig 41423 bp, 32 predicted proteins | sample OliLak19BULKMAT1_FD_123175 | JGI IMG/M metagenome (GOLD analysis project Ga0163144, IMG submission 123175) | Freshwater microbial mat bacterial communities from Lake Vanda, McMurdo Dry Valleys, Antarctica - Oligotrophic Lake LV.19.BULKMAT1 | ecosystem: Environmental > Aquatic > Freshwater >...
GTCATCGCTGCAACATGTGCAGGCGAGAGCGACGACAAGTGCCATAAGCCCAGAGTGCTTCATGCCCCAAAGAATTCCGGAAAGAGGTTGACGTCGCTGTCCCAGTACCCCAGCTCCTCGAGCTTTTGGACCGGGCCCTGAATGTCGATAGGGCCCGATCCCGTGAGCACCGTCACTGTCGTCAGGTGGTGCTCCGCACTGGCGGGCCCCCACAAGTAGTGAGCTGCCGCCGCCCTCCCCGCAGCAGCGAGAACCTTGCCGCCCTTCAAGATCTTCCTGGTGCCGGCATTTCCGGCAAACGTCATTGTCTGCGACGACGCTCCCACCCCATACGCGCCGGGGTCAGGTTTGTCCGGGTCGAGGGCGCTCAGCTCGCTCAACGCATTGGTCTGCAGCATGAGGACCCGCTGTTCGCGAGTGAGCAGTTGCGTGACCGGGTGGATAGGCGTCGGACACATGCCCTGGAGGATGCGCGCCAGCATCACCGCGCTCATCGTGAAGTAGCCAGAGCCAACAGTAAACCGCGCATCGGCGCATTCTTTGTAGGTGGATGGCACCCACGGAGGTGGCCAGCCGGTCGCGGTGACCACTTTCTTCGCTGTCGTGCCGAGCGATGCGCTATCATCACGCGCCTGCTTTCTGTCGCGCGACACCCCCGTGCGCGACAGCATCAGACTACGGCCCCCCCCCCCCTGGTCTGTCAAGGTGCCAAGCTTTCGTTCGCCCAACAAGACCGCGACCGCGAGCTCCGCCTCACGACGACGTCGCTCGCCGCCTTTCGCCAGAACGACACCAAGCCTCAATCGTGACCGGCAGCGACTCATGGGTCGAGCAAGTCGGCCAATGTGTCACGGCGAGAGGATTTGAGCCCTGTCAGCCAGACGGCCGCGCGCCGGCTAGAGAGGCCCGCGACCAGCATCTCGAGGTCATCTCGGGGCTCGCTGCCTCCCAAGTCAGCAGCAATTTTTTCGGGCTGGTTCAGCATATGCGCTCAGCGCTTCCTGAGGAACTGGAGCTCTCCCATCGACCAATACGTGGTGTAGCGCTCGGCCGCGCCGAACAAGACGACGCGGTATTCACCGTCGTCGGCGAAGTCGCAAGTCGCCGTCAACGTGGCGGTGCCGGTCACTTCGCAACGTGTGCTGGCGCCGCCGTTCTTCGCTGTGAAGTGCGCCATCACGAATTGCCCCGCAGGGTTCTGGATGACGATATCGGCGGTGCCCGAGACCGATGTCTGCGAGCGATCGGGTGACACGAGCTTGAGCCCTCGTCGGTAGAAATCGGGGGAAAGCTGCGGCATGCGCATGAACTCCCCGCGCGTGATCGGCGCGACGATCTGCCACTTTTCCTCGTCCGGAAAATGTGTGGCTCGCATGATGTGGGGCGGCGTGAAGAGATAGTTGGTGCCGTATTTCTTGCTCCAGCGCTTGTCCGAGCCGATCGCGCCCGAGTCCCAGGTGGTGTCGATCAAGTACCAACCCCCATTGAGCTTCACTGCGTTCCAGGCGTGACCTCTCCCATCCACCTCGCCGCTCGCGCCTTTGGCCGCGCCGCCGACCACCACCGCCTCGAGATCGGCAGCCTTGGCGACAGCAAGAAACAGATTTGCGTAGCCCGCGCAAACACCGAAGCGGGACCGGAATACGGTCTCCGCATCTTGTGGCGGCCGATGTCCGGTGAGCGCTTCGACGTCGTACGTGACGCGGTCGGACACCCAATCGTGAACAGCCTTCGCGCGTGCGAAGGGTTCGCTCTCGGCGTTCTTGATGGCCTCACCGAGCGCCTTGATCGAGCCAGGCTCGAGCCCGACAATGGAGGGGGCAAGCACCTCTGGATACGGCCAAGTGTGGCCGTCTGCGATTGGTGTCGGGTCGACGGCGGGAGCGGGAGGCGGCTTCGGTTTGGGCTCGCTCGGGTCGCCCGGCTTGCCACCCTCGTCGATGCTGTCGTCGCTGGGCAGTGGTTCGGGCGGCTCGTCACCCTTTCGCTTCTTTCCTTGTTCGCCTTCGGCGCTGCGTTCGCGTGACGCGCGATACACCCACTCGAAACGATCGGCGATCGCGAAGAGCACCTTCCGTGCTTTTTCGGCCGACTCGGAGGTGGCGCCGTCCAGCATCCAGTCGCCGCGCGCGAGCAACGCACGCACGCCTGTCTCCGGGGCAGCAGCGAGCAGCGCGATCAAGAAGACGGCATTCAGGGCCAGCGTGCGGAGCAGCAAGCGGTCGCTCAGCATCAGGATGTGCGCCGGCACCAGCTTCTTGCGACTGCGCAGGTACGCGGCGAGGCCCTCCCAGACCGCGGGCAAGATCGGAAACAGACCGAACAGTGCCAGCACGGCGAGCCAGGTCGGCCCGTTGGCGTAGGCGGCGAGGCTCGACAGAAGCCAAGCCCCGCAGAGTGGCATCGCGAGGGCGATGGCCCAGAACAGGCCCTTCAACGCGAGCACCACGGCGCCCCCGGCCAGCGCGCCGCCGGCGCTGCCGACGCCTCGCTTGGATGCCTTTGGATTCGCGCGCCCGTCGCTCACCCGAGCATCCTAGCGCGATACACGACCTGTACCATCGGCCACCCCGATGACCTGGATCGTCAGCTTGACCAAAGTGGCACGGCCCGGCTTTTGGCCGACGCACCTTTGGTTCTTCTTGTTGCCGTGCGGGCAGAAGGAGATGTTCGGCTCGTCGTCTCGGCGTTCATGGTGGCCGAGGCAGCCATTGCATACAATTGCTTCGCGCACGAGGCCGTGGCCTTGTTCATGATGGCGGGCGCGCTGTTCTTCGTTCTCGACGCGACGTTCGGGTTTCGCGATCGACCCTATCCGACGCTCTTCTCCAAAGCCTTCTTCGTCGGGTGGAACCTGATCGTGATCGTGACGGCGTACCTCGTGTGGAAGACGGGCGTCTTCATGCTTAACAACGGTTGAGCCCTCCTGCTTGACCTCTATACTGGCCGCCGTGATGAAGCCGTTTTGGTGCGTCTGTTGTGCTGTGCTCGTCGGGGATGCGCCGTTCGGCTGTTCGTCGTCGCCGGCAACCGAGCCAGCGGCGCCGATCGTCACTGCGGAGGGCTCCGTCGCCACGACGACGGAGCGCCTGCCCGCGGGGCCGAGCGCCGCAGCGTCAGCGGTCGACACCAGCCCGCCCGTGGGTGATCCGCCGCCTGCTGTTGCGGCCGTGCTCGAGAAGCGCTTCTTACCCCTCGACACGAAGTGCAGTGTCGACGCCGATTGTGCGGTCACACAGCGCGGCGCCGACGAGCGTTTCTTCTGCTGCGACGCCTGCAGCGCTGTCGCGGGCGCGAAGGCATGGGTCTCTCGGGCTGATTTGCGCTGCACCGTGTACGACAAGGAGAAGACCCAGCACGTCTGCCCGCCTCGCTCGTGTGCGTCCCCTCGGGGCGCACGCTGTCATCACGGCGCCTGTGAGGTGGTGCTGTAGCTGCTCAGCCGCTGGGATCGAAAAAAAGCGATCCGACCGCGCCGCACGGACGTAGCCGCGCCCCGCTTTCCCGCGCATAAGCGAGATGGGCCTGATTTAGACCGGAATTTGAATGCCTTTCGACGACTTGCTCGGAAAAACCACAAAGCTCACCATCAAGCGCTTCGGTCCGCCGGGGGCTTTCCTCGACGTGAGCGCTCACGACGAAACATCTCGAGACGCAACCGTCCTCCTGCTCGGCAGCGAGATCCCGGAGGGCGCGGTCGTTGGCGACGAAGTCGAAGTCTTTCTTCACCTCGACTCGGAGGCGAGACCGATCGCGACGACGCGCAGGGCCATGCTGGAGCGGGGACAGGTCACCTTTCTGGAGGTGAAGGCGCGCCCGAGCTTCGGGGCGTTCGTCGACTGGGGCATGGCCAAAGAGCTGCTAGTGCCCTTCGCCGAACAGACAGGGGAGATGCAGGTCGGCGATGTGCACCCGATCGGCATCTTGATGGATGCCACCCACCGTCTGATCGGAACCATGCGCGTCGCCGAGATCTTGAAGAAGAACCGAGCCGACGTGGCGCCAGGCAGCTATCTGGAAGGCGAGGCCTGGCGAAACGAGCCCGACACCGGCCTCTTCGTGATCTTGGAGCGCTCGTTCGTCGGGCTACTCCCGGAGAGCGAGCCGCATACGCTGTCCCGCGGCGACAAGGCCCGCTTTCGCGTCAGCCGCGTCCTGGCTGACGGAAAGATCGAGCTGTCGCTACGCGCGCCGGCGCATGAAGAGAGCGCCGGCGACGCAGCGAAGATCATCGCATTGCTGGAGCGGGCCGGCGCGCCTCGGGTGGGCGACAAGTCGAGTCCGGAAGAGCTGCGCACCTTGTTCGGCTTCAGTAAGAAGGCGTTCAAGCGAGCGGCCGGGCGCCTCTTGAAGACAGGCGCTGTCGAGATCGACGCTGCAGGCTTTCTGTCGCTGCGGAAGCCAACGGCGAAAGCCTAGCTGCGCCAGGTCGCGCTCAGTTGCAGAAGCCGTCGATGCAAACGCTGCCCGGGCCGCACAGAAGCTCGATCGTGGGGTCGCACTCGTTGCCGAGATTCTGGTCGGAGCCGCACACTGCATGATCACCGGACGTGGTCGTCACAGTCTTGCACTCGTTGAAGTCGGGCAGGGCGGAGCAAGCCAACTCGTTCGGCGTTTCGCAGGAGATGTAGCAGCTGTGGTGCAAGCAGATGGAGCCGCCGGCGCAGACGTCTTGTGAGCCGTCGACGGTGCACACGAAGAACGCGCTTTGATTCGGGATGCAGCCGTTCTCGACCCACACCAGGCCGGGCGGGCACACGCTTTCGTCCGAGCGAGGTACACAGGCGCCGTCGACACAGACAGCGTCAGGACCGCCACAGTCGTTCGTGATGCTGCAAGCTTGGCTCGCCGTCGTGCACAGCTCGACGCCAGCGGTGCAGGTGTACGATGCGTTGCAAACCTCACCGCCAGCGCACGACGGCGTGCATTTGCCGTTGGCGCACACGCTGCCGCTGGCGCACTGGGTCTGATCGAAACACTGGTCGGCAGGCGCGGTACAGACGCCGCTGACACACGCGTAGCCGAGGCCGTCGTCGACGCAGTCGAAGTCGGCGCCACAGGCGGCCGGGTTCTCCGGTACGCAAGTGGGGGTCAGCTGCGTGGTGTCGCAAATGAAGCCGAAGATGCAGCCTTCGGCAGCGCAGTCGCCCGGCTGGCAGGTCCCGTCCGGCCCGCAATGTTCGGCGAGGCTGCAGTCGTCGGGGTTGCCACAGAACACCGAGCTGGGGCCGCTGCCGCCGACACCGTTGCCGCCGACGCCCCCGCCGCCAGTGTTCTCGCCGACGCAGCTGGAGTTGCCGTCGATGTCCGTCAGGCAGACCTCGCTACCCGGGCAGCCCCAGCTCTGGCAGGAGCCGACGTGACATTCGTTGTCGTTGCCGCACACCTCGTTAGCGGGGCAATCTCCCTGATCATTGCAAAAATCGGGGTTGTTGCACGCCCCGTAACAACAGTCGCCGAAGCAGCCGTCGTCGTCGTTGTCCGACCAAAGCGGGCAACCGGCGAGGGCGAGCCCTGCGAACCCGAGAGCCAAAGTGCCAAACAGCGCGGAGGTTTTGAAGGGTGCAAAGCGAGCCATGGTGCTTGGGCCAGGGTAGCAAGCCTCGTGCCCCTTTGAAGCCCTGGTTTCTTCAGCTGCCAGGGGGTCTTCGTGAAGTCTGGTTCACGCCTCCTGTGACGTGGGACGCGACCGAGTGCCTCGGCGGGACGGGGCGGTGCTACCGTTGCGCTCGCCCACAGCCCTCTTGCCAGCAAGGGATTGCTCGGCCCCCCCACCCCACATGGACGTCACCTGCGAACGCTGCGCAACGGAATACGAGTTCGACGACGCGCTCGTGTCCGAAACGGGCACCAGTGTGCGCTGCACCCAATGTGGGCACCGCTTCAAGGTGCGGCGTAAAGACGCGGCCGGCGCTCCCGAGGTATGGATCGTCCGGACTATCGACGGCAGCGCGCTCGAATTCCGAGCGCTCCGCGATCTGAAAGCGGCCATCGGAAACGGGCGTGTAGGGCGCGACGACGTGCTTTCGAGAGGCGCGGGGCGACCCCGCCGCCTGGCATCGATTGCCGAGCTCGAGCCGTTTTTTACGCCGACTCCTTCGCTGCTTGCCTCGACGAACCAAGGCCTCGGCCAGATCGAGAGCAGCACGCGGCAGCGTTACGTCACGCCCTCCGGCATCGGGCCTGTCGGCACCTCGTCGCGCGCGTCGGAGCATTCGATTGCGATCCCCCTGCCCACCCGCGACGACAGGTCCCCTGTCTCGGTTCGGGTGCCGCCTCCGACTCCCGAGCGTGCGACCCCGGATCGGGAAGAGCTGGCGGTCACGGTCGTTGCGCGTCCACCGCTGGAGACGAACCCGTTCGAGCAAGAAGAGGTCACCCACAACCGCAGCTACACGAAAGAGCTCGTTGGGCTCGGCATCGAGCCGGCGCCGACTTCTGTCGACCCGCCAACGCTGTACGAGCGCGACCGTTTCCCCTCGGATGCTGGGCCGAGCACCATTGCGGGCGTCGCGCCGCCGCTCTCGCCAGCCGCGAACATCTCGCGCATCAAAGACGACGACCCCGAGTCGCTGAAGCGGACCACCAACTTCGGCACTCCGCTGAGCGCTGAAGCCGCATCGCCGGGGTCGCGCGCCGCGCCGCAATCGGCTGGCAGCGCACCGGAGTCCGAGCCGACCACCACGCGCAAGCGACCCCGCGCCGCCGCTGCGGCTCCGCCTGTACTCGCCGACACGGCGCCTGCGGCAACACCTGTCCCGCTCGTTGCGCCGCCACAGCCGCTGCCAGTCACTTCGCCACCGTCGTCGGGTGACGACGCGCATCGCGGCAACGTTTTGCCGCCGGCGCCGGATCCGACGAAGCCAACCGCGCCGGCGTCAGAGGCGCCGCGCGTTGCCGCCCGCGCCGAGATGGAAGATCCGATTGCGAAGCCCGCTCGCAACCGGCCTCGGGTGACGCCGACGCCAGGCGAAGCACGCTACTCGTTCTCCAACGAGGACACCGGTGACGTCGTGCCTTCCGAGCGGCGCTCCAGCGCCATCGGGTCGCGCCGCTCGTCTGCTGGTTCGGTGCGTTTGATCGTCGGTGTGTTGATTTGCGGCGCCATGATCTTCGTGGGCATCCTGTTGGTACAGCGCTACTTGCCGAAGCAAGTCGCGACCAGCTCGAGCGCCGATGCCCGCGTAGAGGGGCTTCTCGAAGCCGGCGAGCAAAGCTTCAAAGACGGCGATCTCGACAACGCGCGCGAGCAGTTCGTGAAGGCAAGCGCCCTCGCAGAAAAAGATCCGCGTATCGCGAAAGCGCTCGCGCGTCTCGCAGTCGTGCGGGCAGAGGTCAGTTGGCTCGAGCTGCTCATCGCGCCGGCCGACGACGCGGGTCGCGAGGCCATTCGGCGGCGTTACACGGAGGCCGCCGAACAGGCTCAGAAAGCCGCGACTGCGGCGTCCGAGCTCGCGACCGGCGATCCGGAGGTTGCGCGAATTCTGTGCGATGCGAAGCGGCTGCAGGGTGACGTTTCAGGCGCTCGCAAGCTGGTCGATCGTTTCAGCGGCACGGAGGCGCAACCGGACACGCTCGTCTCGCTCGGCGCGCTCGATCTGGCCGAGAAGAACCCGGAGTGGCGCAATGTGATCGACAGGCTGTCCAAAGCCGCCGACCAAGAGGGCAACCTGGGCCGCGCTCGGGCGCTGCTCGTCTACGCGCTGGCTCGGTCGGGCGACGCCAAGCGCTCGCGCGCAGAGCTGGCAAAGCTCAGCAAGCTGCCCCGCTCGCATCCGCTCGAGGTAGCGCTGACACGTTTCGTCGAGCGCTCCGAAGGGGGCGAGAATCTCGCCAACATCGAAGATCTCCCGTCGCTGTCGGCGTCAGCCAAGCCCGCAGGCTCCGGCTCTGCGGATGCAGTCGCCACAGGCACCCTCAAAGCGGCGCAAGAGGCGCTCGCGCGCGGCAACCTGGATGTGGCCGAGAAGATGTTCGAGAAGGCCGTGGCAGAAGACCCGAATGGCGTGGAGGGCCTCACCGGCCTCGCCGGTGTCGCACGACAGCGCGGCCAAGCCAAGCGGGCGATTGGGATCTACGAGCGCATCGTCGCCAAGAACCCCGGCAACGTCGGTGCTGTCGTTGCGCTCGCCGATCTGAAATGGGACGCGGGTGATCAAGGCGCCGCGCGCCTGCTCTATCGCAAGGCGCTCGATCTGGGCGCCGCCGGCGTGATCGCCGAACGCGCGCGCTCACGCATCGGCGGCTCGGTGCCAGACTCCACGTCGTCGGGCGGTGATCCGGTCCCGACTGCAACCACGCCGACTGCGACGGCTACCGCCACACAAGAACCGGACGTCCCCCCATGGGAGGGCGGCAATTGAGCGCATCGAAAATGAAACAGCTCGTCGTGCTTTGTTTGGCCTTCGCGTTTGCGCTGTCATTACCCGCTTGTGACGGTCGCAAGTTTTTCGGCGCCGACAAGAATGGCGAGAGCCTCACCGGCCCGGCCTTGGTCGAGCTCAATCTGTCGAAGGGTGTCGCGGAGAGGGGCGCCTCGACCTTGTTCGGCCCGATCCCCGGCACGGGGCACTCCGACTTGGTCGAGACAATCGTTGGCCTCGACCCGGAGACCAAAGGTCTGTTCATCCGGTTCGGTTCGGCCCATGTCGGCTTCGGAAATGCGAGCGAGATTGGGCGCCTGCTGAAGGCCGTACGCGACCGCAACATCCCCATCACTTGCCACGCCGACGGCCTGGACAACTCCACGCTGCTGTTGGCGTCGTTGGCTTGCAGCGAGATCTGGATAAGCCCCGCTGGCGGCGTCGACTCGGTGGGGATCGCCTTTTCGCTGATGTTCGGCAAAGAGGTGCTCGAGAAGCTCGGCGTCGGCGTCGACTTCTTGCAAGTCGGCAAATACAAGGGCGCAAAAGAGCCCTACACGCGCAACGAGCCCAGCCCCGAGGCGCGCGAGTCGCTGGAGGAGACGCTGCGCGATCTGCGCACTGCGTGGGTCGCAGGCATCGTCGAGGGTCGCGGCAAGCCGCTGGAGCCGGCGTTGGAAGATGGGCCATACACCGCGAACGCAGCCAAGGAGATCGGGCTCATCGACGCGGTTGGGTATGTCGACGAGGCGCGCGACAAAGCCAAAGAAGCAGCTGGCGTCAAGCGGACCGAGGTGGTTTTCGGCGGCAGCCCGCAAGACGAAGGCGGCGGCGTCTCCGGGCTGCTGCGCTCGATCTCCGGGGGCGCCAGCGAAGGTGTGGAGCACGTCGCGATCGTGCGTGCCAGCGGCGCCATCACCATGGGCGGCGGCGGTGGTCTCTTCGGCGGCGACGATGGCATCACCGAGTCTGGGCTCGGCAAGACGATCACGCAGCTCACCGACGACGACGACGTCAAGGCGGTGGTGCTGCGCATCGACTCCCCTGGCGGCTCGGCGCTCGCCTCCGATTTGCTCTGGCACAAGCTGATGAAGCTACGGAAAAAGAAGCCGCTGATCGTCTCGGTCGGGGGCATGGCAGCGAGCGGCGGCTACTACCTCGCGTGCGCCGGTGATCGCATCTTCGCCGAGTCCACGAGCATCGTCGGTTCCATCGGCGTCGTCGCTGGCAAGTTCGCGCTGCATGATCCGCTCGCGAAGGTCGGCATTCACACAGTGACCTTGCCGGCTGCCAAAGACCCGATCCGCGCGAAGCGCGCTTCGTATATGTCCCCGTTCGACAGCTGGGACGACGCGACGCGCGCCAAAGTGCTCGCCGGCATGACCGCCATCTACGATACCTTCGTGGCGCGCATCGTCGAGGGTCGCGGACTGGATATCGAGACGGTACAACGCGCTGCCGAGGGCCGCATCTCCGGCGGCATCACCGCCAAAGATCGCAAGCTGGTCGACGAGATCGGCGGGCTCGATGACGCCGTTCGTTACGCCAAAGAAAAGGCTGGCTTGCCGGCCGACGGCAAGGCGCGAGTGCGCGGTCAGCCTGGCGGCCTGATGGAAATGTTGACCGGCGATCGAGACGCGGCGGCGCGGGCGGCGCAGCGTGCCCAGGCAGCCGTCGACCCCTTCACCAAGCTCGCCGAAGCGCTACCAGAAGAGGCGCGCGTTTGGTGGGCCAGCGCTCGCCCGATGTCCGAGGGTGAGACGATGATCACCGCGCTGCCGTTCGTGCTCATCGCGCGCTGAAAAGAACGCTCACAGGTCTTTGCAGCAGCGAAACCCGAGGTGGTAGTTCGAGTGGTTGTTTCCTTCCTCTTCGTGCCAATCAGGTGCGCGCCAGCGGCAGTCGTCGATGTGCGCCTCGTATTTGGCGAAGATGAACCAGCTCCCTTTCATCTCCGGGATGCCGAAGCCGCCTCGTTTGCCGAGCTGGTCGGCGCGCATCGGTAACCACATGTGCTCGGCCGCGTTGCCGTGCAAATCGTACACGCCGAGTGGGCTTCGGCAGCTGGGGAACGAGCCCGCTGGATACGTGTTCGACCCGCACTTCTTCCAGCCGCTCGAGTTGCAGTCGGGTGACTTGGTGCTGTCGGTTCCGCAGTTGGCGTGTTTGCGCTTGTCGCCGTAGGCCCACACGATCTTTCGGCGGATGTTGTGCATGCCGCGCATCGTCTCGCGTGGCCGGCCGAATGCGTATTCCTCCTCCGGAGGCAACAGCTCGCCGGCGCACGCGCCTTCCCATTCATGGGCGTCGCAGACTCGCTTCCCGAGCGCCCGGCAGATCTCTTGCGCCTCGGCGGTGGTCACCCAGGTGACCGGGTATTCGCAAGGCAGACCGGGAAATTCGTAGCGATCGATGCAGGTCGTGGCTTTGTCTTCGGTCTCCTGGCCCGGGCGATAGAGCGGCACCATCAACGGCGCTTTGCAAATATTCTTCTTCTCGTCGCGCACTCCAGCGGCCTTGCGCCGTTCGAAGCACTGCTCACGTGTGAGCGGGTGGCTGGTCGACTCGGGCGTGCCTTGACCGAGCTTGTCGGACTTGGAGAAAACGACGTCGATGGCCGCTGCTTGTTTCTCGTCGGCGACGCCCAGCGCTTTCATGCGTCGGAGTATTGCTGCGCGTTGATCGGCGATCGTTTTTGCTACGTCGGCCATCTCCGGCAGGCTCTCGGGCTCGAGCAAGGTTTCAGGCTGGGTGGCCGACGTGGCCGCGGAAGCAGAGGTGCGCTCGAGTGGCGTGGCCGAGCTTTCTGCGGCTGTGCTCGCAGAGCCAGAAGCCAGCGAACCGTTTGGTTCCGAGCTGCAGCTGGTCAGCGCGAACACGAGCCAGACCCGGTTCTTCAAGATGTGCAGCCTTTACTCGGCCTACGTGAAGCCGGCCAACCATCCACTTAGCGAAGTGCTGTTTCGCCGGATTTGGGTGTTGCGGCCCCGGCGGGTGGTAGGCTGCCCGCGGCAGCGGTTTCGATGGAAAAGACCGAGAACAGCGATGTCCCGCGAAGTGAAGCGGTGCTCTCGGCTCCGCGCACGTCACGGGGGAGCGACCTGCCGCGCTACGAGGGCAAGACGGCGGAGATCGCACATTTTCGCGCTGTTCTCGAGGACGCCAGCGCCGCGAATGACCGCGAACGCGAGCGAGAAGCGAGCGCATCGCTGGCGCGCTTGTACGCGCAGCGGGGCACCGACCTGGATGCAGCGGTCGCGCTCGCCCAGCGAGCGCTCTCGATTACCGACGACGCAGGCCTTCGGGCAGAGCTCGCAGGTTGGCTCGCGGGCCTCGGTGATCCAGGCAGCGCGGCACTCGAGCTGCGCGGCTCAGTGCGCTCCACCGAGCGATCGCGAGGCCGCACGCTGATTCGAACGGGTGTGCTGCTGGCTCGCGCAAACCGCGCTGACGCTGCTGCCTTGCTGTTCGCCGAGGCGTCCGAGCTCGACCCGACCGACGCCATCCCGGAAGAGCTCGTGGGCACACTCTCCGCCTGGGCCGAAGAAGTGATGCCGCGGCGGCAAGGCGCGCTCGCCTTCGTGGAAGCTGCCCGCAGGCGGGAGGCCCTCGGTCAGAGCGAAGCGGCGCTTGAAGACTTGTTCCGCGCATTCGAGCTTTGTCCCACCGAGCCGCAAGCGGTCAACGGCGTAGTGAAAGCGATAGAAGCACAAGGGCGCAAGAAGGCAGCCGACGAGATCTTGCGCGATGCCGCTACCGCGCTCGAGCACGACAACCAGAAAGATCGCGCCATCGCAGTGCACGGAGAACGAGCAGCTTCAGCGCTGGAAGCAAACGATCTCGAACGCGCGCTCGGCGCCGTGCTCGATTTGGGGGAAGCCGGCGGTTTCCAGCGCGCCGACTACGACGGGCGCATCGACGAGGTGCTCGCGCGCACGGGGCTTTCGGAGCTCTACGCTGCTCGCATGGAGCGTCGCGCACGGAGCCGCACCGGCTCGCCGCGCGCGGACGACTTCGAAGCCCTCGCGCGCTTCTACTCCGGGACTTTGGGAAGCGACGATCGCGCCATGCTCGCGTTCATCGAAGCGGCGTCGGCAGATCCAGAACGTCGCTCGGCGACCGACGCGCTCCGCGGCATGGCTGGTCATACGGGCGACTACGAGCCGCTCGTCGAGGCGCTAGTGCGCGTCGTTGGTCACGAGCGCGCGCCTGCCAGCGCTGCCGCGCTCGCGCTCGAGCTCGCCGAGATCGCCGACACGCACACGTCGGATCCTGCGTTGAGCGAGTGGGCACTCTTGCGCGCGCGAACGCTCGACCCGGCGCGCGGAGAAGCCGTCGAGAACGCGCGCTCGCGCATCGAGACTGGCCTGGCTGAACGCGCTTCGGAGATCGCGCGCGCGGAGGTGCTTGCTGACGGCAACACGGGTGACGACAGCGCGTCGAGGGACGTTCGCATCGAGGCAAAGCGAAAGCTCGTACGTCTCTACGGCAAGAGCCCACCTTTCGAGGAGAGCGCGATCGGCGCGCTGGCGGTGTTCGTGAAAGCCGAGCCGGCAGACGTCGCCGCCGCACGGTCGCTGCGCTTCTTCTACGGTCGCGCGCCAGACGACGAGACGCGTTCGGTGCTCTACGAAAGCGTCCTACGGACACGGGCCGGTGCGCGCCTATCGCGGCGCGAGCAGACCCGCATCCGCGCGGATTTGGCTAGCTTGGTCGAAGCCGACGGCAGCGGTCGCAAAGCGATGGACGAGCTCGCGCCGCTGCTCGACGCTGAAGAGCCGGACGCGTACGGCGTGAGTCTGGTGCTCGACCTCGCGCTCGCTGGGAGCTCCGTGCGCAACGAGGCGCGCGCGCTCGCGGCGCTTTCGATCGGGTTCGAGCCGAAGATTGCTGCGGTGCTCTGCGCTGCCAGCGGGGACGCGTATCGTCGCGCGGGGGCGCTCGCAGACGCGCGCAAGATTTCGGAGCGCGCCCTCGACCTCGACCCATCGTGTACACGAGCGGCGTCTGCACTGGCGCGCGTAGCAGCCGTGACTGGCGGGCGTGACGCGGCAGTGGCGATCGAACGTGCGCTGGGCGTCGTCGTGCCGCGCGCATGGCTGTGTGACGCGCTGGCGCGCAGCTTGGAATCGATCGGCGAGCATGACCTCGCGTTTGCGTGGACTCAACGTTGGCTCGGACTAGCACCCGGTGATCGCCGCGCGATTGCCGAGTTCTTGCGCCGCTGCCAGCTTGGTACTGATCCCGTACGCATCGCGGAGGCGCTCAATTGGGTGTTGGCACAGCCTGACCCGCCGGAGAGTCGGCTCTCGCTATTTCTGGATGCGTTGGTCCTCTTGTTCGGGCTCGACCGAGCGCTGGGCGGACAAGTTGCGCGTCGCGCGCTGGATGTTTTCGGCCCCGGCGCGAGCGAAATGCGTGAGCGGCTGGGCGCCCTCGCCGACGAGCACGAAGACGCTGGCTTGGCGATCGCGCTGCTCGAACGAACCATCGCGTCGGACCCGGAGGCGCCACGCGAGGTGCTCATCGAGCTCGCTCAACGGCGCATGTCGGTGGGCGACTTCGACAGCGCCGCGCGCGAGCTCTTGCGCGCGCAGCAGGCTGGCGTCGATGAGGCGAGCATCTACGAAGCGCTCATCGATTTGGAGAAAGAGTCGGGCCCCACCGGCTTGGGGTCCGATGGTGTCGTCGCGACGTTCGAGCTGAAGGCGAAGTTGTTCTCCGCAATCCTGGCGGACACTGGGCTGCGCGCGGCATTTCCCCGCGTCGACGCGACGCGGGTCGAAGCCGCATGGCGTGCGCTCGGCTCCACCCGGTGGGATCTAGCGAAGGACCCACGCGGCAGCGAACAGGCGCTGTTCTCTGCCGCCGAATGCACGGGCATGGGGACGTTCGAGCTCTACGCGCAGGACCTCTCGGAGCTCGCGGGTCCTCTGCGCGCGGTTTCAGCGATGGTCGAACGGCTCGGTTTGATCGACGATGCCCCGCCCGAGAAACGTGTGCAGCTCGCGCTCGCGGCGGCGCGCCTGGCTGCCGAGCATGGGCTCGCCAATTGGGCGCTCGATGCGGCGCTGGCTGCGCTCGCGATCGAGCCTTCCAATGCAGAAGCGATTGCCATGGCCGAGTCGCAGGCTCCTCATGTGGAGGGCGGCGAGGCAGCCATCGATCACATCTACGACGCGCTCGCCCGCGCGGCGATGGGCATGTTCGGCAGACGCGCGGCGCACTACCGCGCGGCACGCCAGCTCGAGCGGCTCGGCTCGAGAGAGCTCGCCCTCAAGCACGCGCTGGCAGCCTTCGAAGCGGTGCCGACCGAAGGCACCTCCTGGCTGTTGCTCACGCGCTTGGTCGACAGTCAGGCAGGCTCGGCCGACGCCGTTTCGTTGTTTCAACGCGTCGCAGACAAGGCGAAGGGCGACGAAAAATCCGGTTGGTACAAGCGTGCTGTCGAGCTCAGCGGCACGGATCGCGCAGGTCTACTCCGCCGCTTCGATGTGGTGATGCTCGCGCTGGCGGTCATCCCGGAGGTCCCTTTCGTGGTCACGCTGCGCGAGACGGTGGAGAAATTGGCCGCCGACGGCGGCTTGCCGGACGACGCGCTGCCGCGGCTCACCTCGGCGACCGACGCGCTGCTCAAAAAGTCGGAGGGCCCTGACGGAGCCCGCACCTCTGCGCAGCTGGCGCGCGTGCTCGCTGCTGTCGGCTTGGAGGACGAGGCCTTCCGTGCGCTGAAGAAGGCGATCGAGATCGACGGCGAGCTGGAAGTGTTCGACCGCATTCGAGACGGGGCGGCTTCGTTCGCGGTGTTCATCGAGAGCGCCTCGCAGTTGGTCGCGCTCGTGCTCGAGCGCATGGCAGACAAACACGCCCTCGTGGGGCCGCCGTTGTTGCGCTTCGCAAGCGCAGTTGCCGACGAGCTGAGTGACTCGAGATCGAGCGCCGCGCTGCTCGAGGAGGCTGAACTTCGCGACGGGCAGGAGTTCGCCAGCGAAAGACATTCGATCCACGACGATCCGTTCGCAGACCCGTCGATGCTCGACTCGGCGCCGCCGCCGCTGCCTGCTCCGCAAGAGATCGCCGAGCCTGAGCCCGAGGTCGCTCCGCAAGCCGCCGCTGACGTCACGACCGAAATGCCATTGACCGACCTGCTCGCGAGCGAAGCACCGCCGCCGCGCAGCGTTCCGGCTCCGCGCCGCTCGAGCTCGAGCTCGAGCTCCCAGATGGCAGCGGTTCGCGACGGCTTCGACGCCCTGTTCGACGAAACTGGGGACCTAGGCGCGCCGGCGCCGCCCGACGACTTCGAGGTGCGCGAGGCCGAAGCACGCGAGCGTGGCGATCACGAGGCCGTGAGCGAGATGCTGCTCGAGCGGATCGTCGCCTCGTCGTGGACGGAGCAGGTTCGGGTCCTCAAGCTGCGGCGTGCGGCCGTGCTCGAGCAGCGCCTGCAACGCCCTGCCGACGCTCAAAAAGAGCTCGAAGAGGTGCTCGCAGAGAGCCCCGATGATCGCAGCGCGCTCTCGTTCCTCGCCGACATGTTGGCGAAACGCGGCGAGCACCAAACCGCGGCGCCGCTCTACGAACGCCTGTCCGAGCTGCCCGAAGTGGAGCCGCCCGACAGCGCGCGCTTTGCGCTCTTGGCGGCGCGCGCGCACCTGGCAGCGTCCGATGTCGACGCTGCGCTGCGCGTCGCCGACTCCATCCCCGAAGCCCAGGTCGACCAGGAGGTTCACCGCTTCCGCCTCGAGCTGATGCGCAAGAAGGGAGACATGTTCTCCCTGGTGCTCACCATCGATCAGGTGTTGGCCAACAGCTCTCTCCCCGACATCGAGGCTGCCGAGCTGCTCGTCGAGGCATGTCGCGCCGCCTCCGCCGCAGGCGATGAACAAGGCGCGCTCATTCGTGCCCGCCGCGCGGCTCGCTTGGCCCCCGAGCTGCCCGACGCAACCCTCGAGTGTGCGCGGCTCGAGTACCGCTCACGAGGCATGGGCACGCCGCGCGACGCGCAGGCGGTGGTCGACACGCTGAATTCGGTGCTGCCGCACCTGCTCACGGAGCATATCGAGCTACACACCTTCTTGCTCGCCGAGGCGCTGGACGTCATACAGGGCGGTGGCGCGGGTCTGCGCGAGCTCTCTCATCGCCACGCCGAGGTCGGGCCGCTCCCGCTGATCGCGCTCGGCATGGCAGAGCGGCTATCGCGCGGCCGCTCGTTCGAGGCAGCTGTGCCCTTGTTCGAGATCGCGATGGACGGTGACTTGCGCGGTCTACGCAACCGGGCTCGTGTTGCGCTCGGCGCTGCCGATTCAGCGATACATGCCGGCATGCTCGAGGCTGCCCACGGCTTCATCGAGATCGCCGAACGTTCTCCAGAGACGCGCCCGCAGATCGCCAAGCGACGGCGCGAGCTGCTCGCCTTCGATCGTGATCCCAAGGTCGCGCGGCCCGTGCTCGAGCAGCTGGTGATGGAGACCGGGGGCATCACCAAGGCGCGCTACCTGCAGCAGCTCGCCCGCATCACCGCGGACGACGACTTCGAGATCGCGATGGCGCTGTACGAGGAGGCGCTGGCGCTGGCGCGCCGCGACCGACCGCTCGCCGACAAGATTCGTAGCGAGCTCATCGAGCTCATCGAGTCGAAGGGGATCAGCAAGGCCGAGACGATCCCGGCGCCCGAGCTCGCCGCAGACAGCACCGCTGAGCCGCCGCCGTTTCCGAGCGCGACCACCAGCAATCGGCCCGACTCGGCCGCTCGCCCTGCGTTGAACCCCCCGGAAGACGAGGTCCTGCCATCCGAGCCGTTGGCCCTCGTTCCTGAAGCGGACCAAGAGGTGGCGCCGCTCACGGCTTCCTCTCCGGATCGTGCAGACATCCTCGCCGCCCAGACGCTGCCCGCACCTGCAGGGCCGCCTTCGCTGCCGCCCGAGCAGCCGTCAGCACCGGTCGAGGCCGTTGCGCGCATGCGCGTGCCGCCGGTCGGCGCGCTCGCCCCTGCAGGGCGTCCGCTCTTCGCAGATGACCGCGAAGAACGGTTGTTCGCCGAGCTCTGCGACGGCTACCTGGATGCCGGCGACGCGCTGGTCGAGAGCTACGGTGCGGCGGCGTCGACTCGAGCGCAAGACGTGCTCATCGTGCGCCGACATCAAGCAGCCCTTCAGCCGGGCGACCGACGTCTCCTCGACCTGCTGCATCGGGCGGCAGTCGACGAGCTCGACGAGGTGTACGCACGCGCGCTCGAGCATGTTCGAGCCATCGAGCTCGGCGAGGCACCGTCGCCGCCGCCGCTCTATGCGCAGCCACGCGAGCCTGATTTGCTGTCGGCGCTGCTGTTTCGGGACGTCGGCTCACGCGAGAGCGAGGTGCTCGCCATCGTGTGGGAAGCCGGGATGTTCCGGAAAGAGCTCGCCAGCTACGGGCTCAGTGGGGGTGATCGCGTAGCGCTGACCGGCGCGAGCGTGCTCGGCGAGGCCTACTCGGAGATGGCTGCCCACCTCGCGTCACCCCGTCCGCTTTTTCACACGAAGACTGACGCGCCGCTCGAGCTCGGCGTGGCGCTGCTCGTCCAGCCAGCCATCTTGGCGACGGGAGAGATCGGCGCAAAAACGCCGGAGCTCGTCTATCATCTCGCCGCGGCGCATGCCGCCGCCTCTCCGGATCTGGTGCTGGCTGCAAATCTGCCCGAGCCCATCTTGAAGCGCCTGTTCGAGGCGTTGGACGCCGCCTTCGGGCCCGTCCGCCCACGCGCAGACGACGCGCCCACATCGTCGACCGACGCGTTCAAGGCCGACGTCGCGCGCATCGCGGCCGAGCTCTGGCAGAGGGTGAACCCTCGTAGCGAGCGCAGGTTGCGCGAGATTTGCGAGGGTGAGCCACTCGAGCCGGAGCGAGCCCGCCAATCTGCCCGTCGCGCCATGCGCCGAGCGGGCCTCTTCGCGTCTGGCGATCTCGCCTTGGCCCTGAAAATCCTCGCCGAAGACGAGGGCACCCCGAGCCTGGACGGGCGTGGCGATGGTGCTCTCGAAGACGCCTGTCGCGATAGCGAAGGCGCCGCCGACCTGGTCCGCCTGGCGACGAGGCTCGAGTACGCAGAGGCGCGTTGGCAGCTGCCGGCCCCTGGCTCAGTGCGTCGCGGATGATGCAGAAACGGCGGCCTGCGGTAAGCTGAGGAACTCTTATGCCGCGGTGCCCTCCAAGCTTCCAACGGATCGTGACAGCCGTGTCAGGGCTTGACCGGCGGCAAATCGATGCGTCCTGCCTCGCGACCGTCGCCAAGCGGGTGGCACGCTCCTCGCTACATGCGTCCCCGATGGCTCGCGGCTTCCAGCTCTTCGGAGCCATCGCAACTATGAGCGCAGCTTCCTGTTTGATCACCAGCGACCCTCACTTCGAGCCTCCTCCTGGAACGGCGCCGTTCTTCTTGCCCGACTCCGCGACGCCCAATCTGGGCGAAGTGCAGCAGATCTTCCTCAATGAGCCAGTGGAGAAGATCTTCTCGGCGCGCATTCAATCCGAGGACGCCGAGTCCCCCGTGGCCTCGAGCCTGTATCTCGACTTCGGAACGCGCGCCGAGGGGCAGATGTATCCGGACGAGATCCGTGGTGCCGACCTGGCTGCTGGCTCTTGGAACGACGAGGAGCCACGTCTCGTGTCGATCACCTACACTGGGCAGTTCCCACTCACTGAGGGCTGCCATCGTTTTTCGTTGATGGTCGCACACGACTTCGACGCTATTGGCTGTCCGATCGAAGACGGCGACTACGATGTGCAGACCTGGTTCGTTCACGTCTGTCTGGCGGACGACAAAGACTGCCTCCCCTTCAACCCGGCCACTTGCCCCGACATCGTGCGGTTTTGCCCGCCAGCGGGAGGCTCGCAATGAAGCCGCCCCCGTTCTCTCCGTCCGCTGTTCTGACCATCTGCCTCACGCTGGCTGGTTGCGGGCTGCCCTCCGACGAGATTCAGGAGCCCAGCGCCAACACCTGCGCAGCCGCTGCCGACTGCGGCTCCGAGGGTGCGTGTGTGGCGACGCAAGACGGTGAAACGCGCTGCGTCGCGACCGCGGCCGACCTCGGCTCCGTCATTCTGGAAGTTCGACCCACGGGTAGCGATGCGTCCTTCGTGTTCTTCGATGCGGTGAATGTCGTTGCCGCGTCGGAGAACGGCCTGCTGCAAAATCTCGATCTGGTGCTGCCGGCTCCGGTCCCAGTCACCGGCAAGCTCTCCGCGCCAGGCCTATCGGCGGATTGCGCGACCAAAGATGGCACCTTGCCTGTCGACGTGACCCTGATTCGCAGAGTCGAGTTCAGTCCGTTCGCCTCCCGCTTCAAGCTGCCCAGCACCGTCAAGAGCGCCGACGAGACCGCGGCGTTCTCGCTGAGCGTGCCGCCTGGCACTTACGATCTCTACCTGCAGCCGCGACCGCTGCTCGAGAGGTGCGCTGCCGAGCTGCCGCCTCCAGAGCTGGTCACGGGGCTCGTTGTCGCCGACGGCGTGCCACACGACTATGCGCCCGACGAGATGTCGGAGGTTGTCGAGCTCTCCGGCTCGATCATCGTTCCCGGGCTCGCGGGGGGCCTCGACGGTTGGGTGCTCGAGGTGCTCGACCCGACCTATGGGTACGTGATCAGCAACCAGTTCTTGCTTACCGAGCCAGGGGAGCCCCCGCTAGAAATCAAAAATTTTTTCTATCACGATACGACAGACGCAATTTTGCGCCTGAGAAACGCGGAGGGCAACCTCAGCGTCCATTGGGCGCTCGATGCACTCGACCTGAACTCCGACCACGTGGTCGAGCTCGATCTGGGTGATCTGGTGAGTGAGCCCCTGCCGACGCCGTTCACGGCACGCGTGGTCGACAGCACCGGCGCCTTCGTTCCGTCTGCGAGCATCAGTATTCAAAGCTTGGCGCTCACTGGTAGCACCAACCAAAATGCGAACTATCTCATCCAGACGAGCGCTGACGAGACCGGGACGGTCACGGTGGAGCTGGTGCCCGGGACCTACTCCGTCACGATCGTTCCAGATGTTCTTGGCGATGCGACCTACTTCGGCGAATGGGAGATCACCGCGGAGCTCGAGCCCTTCGGAAAGACGTTCGAGCTGGTTGTCCAGCCCGTCTTGAATGGCGTCGTGACCGACCCAACGGGGGCTGCCCTCATCTCCGCTCCAATTACGGTCGTTCCGTCGCAGTCCGTTGCAAACAGCTACTTCACGCGGGCCCTGGTCGACCCGGAGCCCTTTAAGCGTCAGTTCGCGGCCCTGAGCAACGCCGACGGCAGTTTCGGACTCGCGGTCGACCCGGGCGAGATCGATCTCGCGGTGCAAATGGCTGCGGAGACGGGTTACCCCTGGTCGGTATTGCCGAGCTTCAAGGTCGACGCCGCCAAGCTGAAGCCGCTGCTCGATGTGGGCGAGATGCAGGTCCGCTACCCCGTCATGCTGCAAGGTCACGTGAGCGACGTGGGCATGGCTCTTCCCTACGCTCAAGTTCGGGCCTGGGTGGTTGGGGCCAGCGAGACCGGCGATGGCCCGCTGATTCAGATTGGCGCAGCCATCACTGACGCCAATGGCGCGTACATGCTGCCGCTTCCCCCCGGCATCACCATCGTCGACAGCCAGCCTGCCGAGTCCGCAGAGTGAGATAGCCTCCGGTGCGATGCCCAAGATCGCGCTCGCTTCGGCCTCTGTATTGCCACTGCCCGATCCTGATGAGCTCGCGCTCGTGTCTGCCATCCGCTCCCTTGGCGCCGACGTGCGCGTGCTCGCCTGGGACGACGAATCGGTGGATTGGTCGTGGGCAGATGTCGTAGTGATTCGCTCGACCTGGAACTACGTGACGAGACGCGATGATTTCGTCGCATGGGCCGAGCGCGTCGCCGGCATCACGAGGCTGCACAACGCAGCCGCTGTCATCCGCGAGAACACCGACAAGATCTACTTGGCGGCCCTCTCGGAGAGTGCCATCCCGGTGGTTCCGACCGCCTGGCTCGAGCAAGGGTCTCTCGTGGAGGACGCTCTCTCCTCGGTCTCTGCGGAGGGCTGGGCTGACATCGTGATCAAGCCACGAATCTCGGCCGGCTCTTTCTCGACCGAGCGCTTCGACTTGGGTCAACCGGAGTCGGCTGAGAAGGCCGCGGCGTTTCTGGCAGCGCACCTGGGTTCGCGCCCGATGATGGTGCAGCCGTATCAAACCCATGTCGATGACAGCGGCGAGCGCGCGGTGGTGGTAATCGATGGCGAGCCAATGTTCGCCACGCGTAAGTCGCCACGCTTCGCGTCCGGTCCGCTCGAGGTTTCGGCTGCGCTGCCGATCGAAGCCGACGAGATGGCGCTGGTACTGCGGATCCTGGCTCGATTCCAGCGCTTGCTGTATGCGCGCGTCGACCTCGTGCGCGGCGCGAATGGCTCACCGCGCCTGATGGAGCTCGAGCTGACCGAGCCGTATTTGATGCTTGACCGCCATCCTCCCGCGCTTCTGCGTTTCGCCCACGCGATCGTGGCGAAAGCCGGCTAGGCCATCCTCGAGCTGGGGTTTTCTGGTACTGTGAAGCTCAGTGTCTGGCGCCCGTCCCCTCATGTCCGCGAGCGGTGATCCCGACGCGGTGAGCGAGAGCGAAGCCGACTCCGAGCCCGATCTCGGGGCCGCGCTGCACGAGGTCTCCAACGGCTTGACGGTTATTTTGGGTTGGCTCGAGCAAGCACGCGGCTTGGCCGCGGGAACGGAGCTCGAGCAGCCGCTTGAAGTTGCGCTCGGCCGCGCTCGCCGCGCTCGCCGCATCGCGCGTTGTGCGGTGGGTGCCGACCCTGCCCGCGCTGCGGTCGAGCCCCTGGCCGCGATTGTCGAGGAGTGTGTGCTCGGGCTTTCGCCCGAGGCCGCCAAGAAGCGCATCTCGATAGGCAGCGCCATCGACGCAGCGGCGCGCAAGCTCTTCGTCGAAGCGGGAGAGCGGCTCTTGCAAATCCTCACGAACCTCGTGCTGAACGGCCTCGAGGTAACGCCCACCTCGGGCAGCGTGCACATCCACGTTTCGGTCGGCTCCGAGCCTGGCACGGCTTGCTTCCTGGTAACCGACGGCGGACCTGGCATCCCGATGACCGAGCGCTCGCGGGTGTTCGCGCGCGGTCTCAGCGGCCGCTCGGGCGGCGCGGGCATTGGTCTCGCGCATTCACTCCAAATCGCTTCCGAAGAGGGCGGGCGCCTGGCCTTGCTGCCGTTCGAGCCAGAAAAGGGCGCTGCTTTCGAGCTGGCTTGGCCCACCGCGCCTGTTGCCTCACGACAAGGCCCCCATACGGTCAGAGTCTCGTCCCTCACTGGCTTGAATGTCGCCGTGGTAGACGACGATCTGAGCATCGTCGAGTTGCTCGACATGGTGCTCTCGGCGCGCGGCGCCACTGTCTCCACCTTTGCGCGCCACGACCAGTTGGAAGAAGCGCTCGCCCGAGGCTCGTTCGACGTCGCGTTGCTCGATGCGTCGCCCTACGGCGCGGGTCTAGGCGAGGCCCTTACGCGACTGAAAGCCGCTCACCCCGACCTCGATCTCGTGCTCATCTCCGGGGCGATGGACCCTGGAGCGACAGTCGATCGACTCGGGGTGACGTGGATTCGTAAACCGTTCGATACGGAAGAAGTGATCGAAGTCGTGCGTGTGGTCAGGGCGAAAACACGAGCGGATAAGTGACGGTTACCTTCTCGCCGCCGAATGCTGGGAACGACACGCCTGCCAGCATGTCGGAGAGACACTTCCCGAGCTTTTGATCCTTGATTGTCGAGTCGGAGCCGATGCCGTTCTTGCTGAGCGAGCCATCCGCTTCGATCACGAACTCGAGCTTCATGGTGCCGGCCAGGGTCTTGTCGGTCTTCAGGGCAGTTTCGTAGCAGCCGCGCATCTCTTTGCGAGCCGAGCGAACGGTAGTTTGAATTTCCGAGGGGCGCAGCTTGCGCTCGAGCGGAATGATCACCGCCTCGAACGGCACCTCCATCATCTTGGAGAAGGCTTCTTCGACGAGCTCGAGCTGCGCGCGACGCGGCGCTGCGATCACGATGGTCGGCTTTCCGCCCGCTCGCTTCTTCGCCATCACCAGGCCTTCGCCGCGCTCCAGCACCTCGGCGATTTCGTCGCTCGGCATCGGCAGGTAGTCGTCGTAGCGCGAGGGGACACGGAGCTCGCCGAGATCGTAGTAGAAGACGAGCATCGAGCGGTCGGCCTGCGGCATGTCGGAGGGTCGCTCGCGCAGCGCGCTGGGGAGGCCGATCCAGCTGTCGGTGCTGCTGATCGACTGAGCCACGCTGACCTTTCCGCCCAGATCCATCTCCATCTTCTGACGCTTGGCTTCTGCCACTTCGAACACGCCGTGGTTGCCACCGCGGCCGCGACCGAAAGCGTAGATATCGACCAGCACGGAGCCGTTCTCGTCGGCGGGGAACAGATCGGCGAGCGCGCTCGCGATGGGTGCGGGGTTCTCTGTCGGCGGCAGACTGACGCCGCTGTCTTTCTCGACGCCTGTGAGCAGGAAGCGAAGCCGCTTCTCGGCGGCATCTCGCGTGGGCCCGCGATCCGAGTCACCGCCTCGCTGCAGCACGGCCTCGACTGCTTCGATGGCGGCGTCTTCGTCGCCGAGCGCTTCGAACGCTCTCGACAGCGCGAGCATGGCGTCGTCCTTGTCGCTGGCGGAGAGCCCAGGCTCCGCCATCAGCGCCTCCAGGTTGGCTTTGGCGGCTCGCGCGTCGCCGCCGCGATCGAGATCACGAAGGGCCTTCTCGATGCGAACCCGCGAGCCTTCGCTGGCGACCACCTCGGGCGCGTCGACGGCGGCAACGTGTGGGTCACCCGCGCCCGCCGGACCCGGGACCTCGTCCGACTCACGTCCGGCCCCGCCGCTCGAGCAACCGGCCGCCAACAGTGAGCCTACCGCGAACCCGAAAACGACCTTGCTACCGAGCTTGTTCATGTCCGTCTCCTCCCAGAGCTTCCTGCTCCGACAAGAAACACTCTAAGCGTCGGCTTTCTCAGCACTGTCTTTGCAATGTCACCGCTGTGTCACTGGCGTCGATTGTCGCCCTCGGGGCCTCAACCGCGCCTGGAAAATCGATAGCCGCCGCCTCGCACAGTCATGAAAATCGTCGGCGCTTTCGGGTCGTTCTCGAATTTTGCGCGCAAACGATTCACGAAATTGTCGACCGTGCGATCCGTCCCGAAATAGTCGGTTCCCCACACGGCATCCAGGATGCGTTGGCGCGTCAGCATGCGGCCTTCGTTGTCGAGAAAGAAGCGCAAGAGCTTCATTTCGAGCGCGGTCATCTCGACGCTCTCGCCATCTTTCTCGGCGCGGAACGATTCGAAGTCGACCTTCGACGTGCCGACCTCCACCACCGTCGTTGCGACTTCGCGCTTTCGTCTGCGGCGCAGCGCTGCGTCGACACGCGCTAGCAGCTCGCTCACGCCGAACGGTTTGGTGACGTAGTCGTCGGCACCCACGCGCAGACCGCGCACTTTGTCTTCTTCTTCGCCTTTGGCGGTCAGCATGATGATCGGCAAATCGGCGTCGTGCTCGCGCAGCTCTTCGCACACTTCGTAGCCGTTCTTGCCGGGCATCATGACATCGAGCAGCACCAGATCGAACGTTTCGTTCTTCGCTCGCTCGGCGCCTTCGCTACCGGTCTTCGCCGTCTCCACTCGAAAACCGGCAGAGCGCAGCGTCTTGGTCAGACCCAACCGCAGCGTAGGGTCGTCTTCGACCACCAGCACTGCCTCTTGTCTCGACGGTCGCTCGAGCTGGCTCATCGCAGGCTATCTTACCTGTTTGGCGGTGCTGTCTGTCGATCGCGGCAAGCTGACGCAAAACAGTGCGCCGCCGCGCGCGTCGCGGTCGAGCGCGACGTCACCGCCATGGGCTCGGGCGATGGCTCGAACCAGAAAAAGACCCAACCCCGTGCCACTCGTCGCTTTGGACAACCGTTCGTCGCCCCGCTGGAAGGCTTCGAATATTTTAGGTCCGATTTGGCGAGGTACCCCGGGGCCGCGATCACCGACCGAGAAGGTGACCAGACCATCGCGCCGGGCCACATGCACGATGTACGGCTGGCCCTCCGGGGCATACTTCAGCGCGTTCTCGAGCAAATTGTCGATCACGATCTCGATCTGCGGCCTGTCGATGCCGACCTGTGTCGGCTCCGCATCGAGCTCGACCTTTGCTTCCGGGTGCCGCTCTCGAAACGCCTTCACGCGACCTTCGAGCACCTCCGCCAGGTCGGCTGGTTCTTTCTCGGCGAGCAGCTTGCCCCGCTCGCTCTTTGCGTAGGCCATGAAGCGATCGACAGTTTCGCCCATCCGCTTGGCCTCGCGAGCGAGGGCCTCTGCCACTTCGGTACGCTCGTCTTCCTCCACGCGCCCTTCCGACAACAGCTCGGAGAGCATGCGCACCGAAGCGAGGGGCGTGCGCAGCTCATGCGAGACCCCAGCCACGAAGCTCGTGCGAAGCTCGCTCGTCTTGCGTGTCTCTCGCATCCGTCGATACAAAATGAACGAGAGAAATAGCACGAGCAGCACACCACCAGCGATGAGGCCGCCGAGCAGGCGTTCGCTGCGCGTGGTGCGCTCGCGCAGGTGTGCCGGGTTCTCGAAGCGCACACGCAACCCGAGGCCGTCGGTGATGAAAGCGACACCCTCCGGGACGCGCTCGTTGCGAGGAGGCATCTCCGCGATCACGCTCATCGTGAAGCCCGGCGATGGTCGTAACCACGGCGCAGCGCCGCCGAGCGATTGGGTCAACGTCTCCTGCGTCACCACCCAGCCGCCGAACCCACCTGCGCGCAGGGCGACAACCGCGCCGACGACGCCGCTCGCGTCGAGCCGCGCAGCTGTGCCAGGCTGATCGGTCGCAACGCGCGTCGCGCGCAATGTCGCCTCACTGCGCAGGGCGCGGATGACCGCCGCGTCGCTTGCTGCAGCCAGCGTGCGTGAGCCGCCCAGCGCAGCCGAGATGCGAGACCGCTGGTCCTGCGTGAGACCGACCGCGCTCTTCGTGTCTTCCGCGAGAAGGTTGCGTTCTTCCTGGCGCATGCGGTCTTTGTGACTGTCGACCCACGACACCAGTCTGGCCGGGATGTCTCCGTTCTGCGCGGCGAGCGGCAAGGCGAGCACGGGCCACACCCAGCGACCCTGCGGATCGCGAACACCCTCACAGTTGGCAACGATCTTCGAGGCGGCTTCCGCGCGGCTCGGGCCGGTGAGCCTGCTGACTGCCTCGCGACAGCCAGCGTCGACTCGGTCGTCTTTCCCCGCGCGATCTTCTCTCGGCACCAGCACCCGCGCGTCCAGCCCCAGGACCACCGGCTCGGCGAGGCCCGGCGCCACGCTCCGAATCTGCTCGGCGAGCGCCAGCTGCTCGCTCTCGTCGGTGATCGCTGCGTTCGTCTCCAGCGCCGAGAGCGTCGCCTCGCCGGTGGCGATCGCCCGTCGCGCTTTGTCCGCCAGCAGATCGGCTTCGGCTTGTGCTTCGAGCGCGGCTTCTCGACCGAGCGCTGCTTCCTCGTTCCGCAGCGCGCGCACGCCCAGCACGCCCGTCGCTAGCGCTGGAACCAGCGCAAGCAACAGGAACAGCAAGGCGTCGCGTCGCGCGCTCATCGGCGGTTTAGCTTACTCTGCTTGACGCGCTCGCCCGGCGGTTCCATCCGCGGAGCCATGGAGAAGAGGCAGCCTGCTGCGTTCGTCCCGGCTCTGGCCCCCGTCACGCTGGCAGATCTCGGTGGCGTTCGCCTCGCCGGCGTGGCTGCCGGTATCAAAGCGAGCGGTCGTCCCGATGTCGCGCTGCTGGTCGCCGACAACGAGCTCGCCTGCGCGGGCGTGTTCACGCAAAACGCCTTTGCCGCGGCGCCCGTGAAGCTGTGCCGCGCGCATCTCCAGAAGACCAGCGGTCTCACACGCGCGATCGTGATCAACTCGGGCAACGCCAACGCTTGCACGGGCGAGCGCGGCGAACGCGACGCGCGTTCGATGGCGGAGACGGTCGCCCGCTTGATCGGCTGTGCGCCGGAGCTCGTCCTGGTGGCGTCAACGGGGGTCATCGGCGTTCCGCTTCCGCTCGAGAAGGTCACGCAAGGCATCGAGCAAGCGTTCGGTGCGCTCACGTCGGAGCCAGCGGCGGCGCGTCGCTTCCTTGATGCGATTCAGACCACCGATGCGTTTCCCAAAGAGGCAGGCGAGGTCTCCGTGTCGGAGGGGCAATCCTTCAATGTCGCTGGCGTCGCGAAAGGGGCCGGCATGATCGAGCCGAACATGGCGACGATGATCGCGATGGTCGGCACTGATCTACGCATCTCTCCTGCAGAGCTCGGTAAGGCAGCCGTCACGATCGCCGCGCGTACCTTCAACGCCGTGCATGTCGATTCACACACCAGCACCAACGACACGCTGCTGCTCTTTTCGACCGGGGCACGCGCCGCCACGGCCCCGGCCCCGTTCGCGGCCTGGTCGGCGGCGTTCGAGCGGGTCAGTCATCGGCTCGCGTGGTTGATCGCGCGCGACGGCGAAGGCGCGACCAAAGTGACCACCATCGACGTGCATCACGCTCCCACTGAGGCACTCGCGAAGGACATCGCACGACGTATCGCGCGCAGCGCGCTCGTTCGCACGGCTCTCTACGGGAATGACCCCAATTGGGGTCGCTTCGTCAGCGCAGCGGGCAACAGCGAGCTCCCGGCCGACTTTTCGCGACTCAGCTGCCGCCTGCAGAACGTCACGGTGTTCGAACGAGGAGAGCCGACTGCCTTCGACCGAGTGGCGGTCTCGCAGGCGATGGCGACCGACGACGTCTCGCTCGAGATCGATTTGAGCGGCGGCGACGCAAGCGCTCGCGTGATCACGAGTGATCTCGGCTACCGGTATGTCGAGGTCAACGCCGAGTACACCACGTAGTGCTCAGGGCGCAGCCTGGTTGAAGGTCAGCGGAATTTCGATCGTGGCGGTGCCAGCGGTGGGCTTCGCGAACGTGGCCGACGACACACGTGCGGTGATGCAGGAGGTCATCGTTTGAGAAAGACCCGTACCCCCCGAGGCCTTCGCCGAGAGCACTTCGCCGTTCTGTCCGATCTTTGCGGTGACTCGCAGCGAGCCCTTCACGTTCGGATTCTCTTGTAGAGCGCGGTTGTAGCAACGCCGAAACCCAGCGGCCATGCCGGCGATCACGGAGCTCGCGTTGGAGACGGCGCCATCCGCGAAGCCGGAGGGCGCGTTGATCGTGACGTTGCCCTGCGCGCTCGCGGAGCTCGGCGGTGCGCTCGACTCCGGCAACGGCATCGACACACTCAGGCCAATCTCGCTCGGTAGCTTTTCTGGGCCCTTGCCAACCACCTCGACTGCGAACAGCTCGCCGTCGACGGCGGAGCTCAACGGGATCACGACGTTGGCCGCATCTTTGGTCGCAATCGTGACAGCCCGCTTGCCGGCTCCCCAGGCGCGACCGGCTGCGTCGGCCGTAAACCAGACCGAGCCTTCGCCGAGGCGGGTGACGTTGTCCTCCCAACTCTTCTCTCCGTCTTTGCCTGCGATCAGCATCCTCGGGCCACTCGTGGGGCTCGACACCAATATCCACGCGCCGCCCAGCGTGATCTCGCCGCCACTGATCTCGGCGCCAAGGGGCGAAAAGACAGCCTTGATGTCTTCGCTAGCCAGTTGCGCGAAGCCTTCTTTGCGCAAGACGAAGACACCCTCGTGTGCGGACGCGACCTGCATCACGTTGCCGGCGACGCCAGCGCTTTTCTTCCAGCGCCGGCCGTCCCACTCGAAGAGCCCATCTTCGCCCGCTGCGAGCCACGCGACGCCGCGCTTGTCGATCGCGACCTCTCGCAGCGGCCTGAGGCTCGTGGTCGCTACCGGCGTCGCGACCCAGCTGGTTCCGTCGAAGTGGTGCGCCGCGTTCGGCTCGATTGCCCACACGTCGTCGTCCGCCGCTGCCGCGAAGGAGGTCGCTGCGCCGGGCACCGAGGTCGTGACATTTTTCACGCTGCGACCCGAGATGCGAGTGAGCCCGCCGCTCGAACGAACGAGTACGTCGCCGGTCGGTTCTGCCTCGAGATCGGCGATCCCCGGGTACTCGAAGACGACGTCAGTCGTTCCGTCCGTGTCGATCATCAGCACTTGGCTGTGGGTCGCGACGTAGGCGGGACCTGCCAGCGCATCGTCACGGAAACGGCGTGGTCGCGGCGCGATCGCTTGCCGATTCGACGACGCCGAGGTGTCTGTGCTCGGTTCCGTCGATGGGGCGGAGCTGCCACTCGCGTCGCTCTTGGTCGGTCGGTCACTCGCGCACGCAGCGACCACGCTGATCAAGATCGCGCTGCAAGTCAGGGTGCTTGGTCGCATCTCGTCGCTCCGGAAAGCATACGGTCCTTCGCCGCTTCTCGCTGTGCCCTCCGCAGCTAGCTCGGCTTCGCTACCGTGAGATCACGCTCTTCATCCTTGACTACGAAGCCCGCCTTGGTAAGTTGCCGGCCCTCGCGAGCGAAGGTGGCGGAATTGGCAGACGCACTAGCTTGAGGTGCTAGCGGGTAAAACCGTACGAGTTCAAGTCTCGTCCTTCGCACAAGTAACTGATACACCTCATGATTCGGCGGCTCTTCGGAGCCGCCGTTTTCGTTTCCACCGTCGGCCGTCCCAGAATCTGCCCCACTAATCTCGGCGCGCCACGGCCTGATCGGCGGCGGTCTTCCTCAGCCGCAGGTACCCGGCGGTGGTTTCGATCCGCTTGTGGCCGACCATGTACGCCACGGCCATCGGGGCGTCTCCGCCCTCTACCCAGGCCGTTGCTCTGGGCTCATGCACGCACCTGTCCCCTCGCGTCGGCCGAAGGCCGCGCGTTCTTCGTTGTCGCTCAAACCTGTCAGCCCGCCTTCAGCCTCTGCATGTTGACCCGCAGAGTGGTCGCCACGGTGTAGCGGACAGGGAGGCCAGCAAGGGCTCGGACGAGCGCGAGTCGAGACACCCCAGTTCGACTGCCGCCGACTCCTCGCCGAGCTCGTTCACGTATTGTCGAGCGGCGCTACGCTCTGGTGCGTCGAGCGGACGGGTTCGTGATGCGCTCTTTGTTACATTGCTCGCCCGGTTCAGCATGTGCTCGCGTCGAGAGGTTTGCACCGGTGTCGTTACGATCTCGTCCTGAATAGGGAGCGGCAGATCGCTGTTTTGTGGCTTGTGTGGCATGCGACTCCTTACGCTGAGGCCGACGATCGGGAACCGCTTCCGCTCTCGATGCGCGCGAGCTCGCCCCTCCGCGAATGCGCCGATCTGCCGTCTTCGCGTCGTAGCCGAGGACCGCAACGCTGCGGCAGCAGCGCCTTCTGGGTCCTTCACTGACTCGAGCATCTTGGCCATGGCCGCGTGGCGCCTGCTGGCCACGTCGTTGGCTTCGATCGCGGTGGTGACGCCAGCGGCTTCCCAGGTACCCAAGGCTCGACCCGCTATCAGCGCGATGCGGATCAGCCTCGTTCCACGATACGCGAGCAGAGCGTCGCCCTTGCTGGCAACCCAGTCGGCCTGGATGAGCGACGAGAGCTCCGTCCACGTTGCGGCCTCCGGGATGTAATGAGCCGAAAGCTCCCCGCCCATCCGTCGAAGCTGGCGACGAAGCTCGACGCCCTTGCCTGCTTCCTCCAGCGAGATGGCTCGCAGGAGCGACTCGGCCAATCGTGCCCCTTCGAAGAGTTGCGTGGCGTTGCCGCGCGCCTCCATCATGCCGTGCAAGAGACCTCGGAGCGCGACGCTGGCCTGTTCGGTCTTGCCCAGCTCGACCATCACCGCGAGGAGCGGTTCCAGACGGGCCAGGAGCTCGGCTTGCTGACGCGCGAAGTCGGTGTCTCCCATTGGGCAAGATCACCATGCCCCGACGAGCGCGGGTAGCTTCACGCGACACTGGCGAGCCCAGATGCGCGGACCAGCCCGGCACCAAGGTCCCGTTGCATGGCGCTCCACCTGGGCAGCTGTGCCTCGATGATCTGCTCGAAAGAATACTTAACAGGGCGGCGTACACCCGGCCTCCGGCCGGCGTACGCGTGAGCCCACTTGATCCCACGGGACTGGTGGCCGCTCGACCCGTCGCTACACTGAAGCCTGATGCCGCGGACACCGAGGCGACCGCGCCCCTACAACGCCGTGCTGGTGAGCGCGATACTCGCGCGCGTCTACCGCCACCATCTCGCGGACGGTCTCTCGATGGGGCTGTTCGTCGAAGCCTTCATCGAGATCGAGCAGGCATTGGGTGACGGCATCGAGGCGGACGGCGTCGAGGCGCTAATCAACTACGCGCTGAACGACAGCTGGATCGAGGCTGCGGAAGCCGCGCTCGCAAGGCGTCGACGTCAACGGCCGACCGGGGGAGCGTGAGATGGCGCGCTCTCCCGTCCCAACAGCTTGCTGTGCACCGCGGCGCAGCTCTGTCGACGCGCGTCATCCGTCGTCCTTCTCCTGCTCCGGCAGGTAGAACTGGACCTTCACCGGACCCGCAGTGGTGTCGCCTTCCTTCGGACCGACGAGCTCGTGGCGCTCAACGAAGCCGCGCTTCCGGCCGAGCGTGCGCAGAATGAACATCGCCACCTTCGCGTGATCGGGGTGGCTCGGCTTGCGGATGATTGCGGCGATCCGCGACTGCGCCTGGTCGAGCATGTCCTCGCGCAGTTGGTCCAGGAGCTCGTGCAGCTCGGGATGGCGGGCGACATGACGATTCAGCGTTCGGACGTCGAGCTTCAGCTTTTTGGCCGTGTGGGCCACGACGCCACCGGTCGCGCGGAGAGCGGCGGCGATCTGCTCGACCGTCCGCTTCGGGGGGGACACCGCGGCCGCGCGGGGAGTCGGCTTCATCGCGCGAGCTCGAGCTCCTGCGCCTCAGCCCACGCGATGGCCGCGACCTCGACCACGTTGTCGCCGGCTCCATCGGGCACCTCGCCCAGTTGCCGCAGGCGCAGCGCCACATAGGCGGTGGCGCGTTCGTCGGCTTTCGCGGCAAGCGGCCGCTCTGCCATCGCCGCGTGCAGGGTTTCAGGGCTGATGCCAGTGAGGCTCACGATCTCTGCCACGCCGTCGAGGTCGCAAAGGCGACGGAGTGCCCGCGCCATCGCCAGGGGCAGCGGCCGGCCGCGGGTGGTCTTGGGGGTTCGGCTCACGAGCCCGACTAGACCCGGCTAGGAGGTCCCTCGTCCCGTCGGCGCGCTCCGGCTCGGTTGAGGTTCTTGCCCCGGCGGCAAGAACCGGAGGCGATCGGCGAAGAAGTCCTGGCTCCGAAGGGAGCCAACGGAACTGGGCGTTGCGGACCAGCCCAGTGTCGGCGCTCACGGCCAAAAGTGCGTACGCAGGCCGAACCCCTAGCGAACATGCGAGGTTGAGCCATCGCCAAGCGCCGATGACGGACCATCGCCTTGGTCGGGCTCGGACCGCGCGAGATCGCGCACGCCATCGGCTGTGAGTTGGCTTCGCCACGTAGCGAAGCTCGAAACCATTGGGGTTCCCTAGATGGGAAAGGGGGTCCTCGGCGGCTCGCCGCGTCGTTCGCGCAAGCGCCCGAGGAAGGCTCCGATGCTCCAGCCCGGGGGCGTCGCGTTCTCATCGACGAGCGCGTGGTCGTACGAGACGATGCACCAGGCTTCAGCGGTCCGCGCGAGCACCATCACGAAGACGTCGTCAGGGTCGGCGCACACCACGCATTCATCCTCGCGATCGTCGAAGTGGGATGCGATCACACGGAGGTTGGCGAGGTACTCGGCGACGAGCTCGGGGTCGACCCCGTTGCCCACCAGCTGCTCTGCGATCTCCCTCAGCAGCAGCTCACTCACCGCGAATTTGAAGTGGTTGCCCGCCCCCCGTGCGATCACCTCCCGCGAAGGCGAGCCTTTCTTCGAGAACGCCTCAGACGCGACGTGGATCGATGTGTCCACGACAACGAGCGGCTCGTTCATCCGCCGGCCAGTTTGATGCCGCGGGCATGGGCGTAAGCCCCAATGGTATCGAGGGAGCCCAGCACTTCGTCGACCGATGGTGGCTTCGTCTTCGCGAGCGCGATCTCCTTTGACCGCTGCACGGCGTGCTCGGTAGCCGCATCGATCGCGTGACGGATGACGTCATCGAGCTGATCGAGGAAGACGCCACTGTGGAGCTGCTCAGAGACCGCCACAAACTCCGGCATTGCTGCGGCGATGGTCGTCTCGAATTCGCGCATCTGTGTGTCGAAGTCGGCGACTGCAAGTCGGATCACACCGGCGTGCTTCTTCAGCGCGGAGAGACGTTGTCGCACGGTCTCCATGCTTTTCAGGCAACCGTCGAGGTCGTCCATGAAGCCCTTGAATTGACCTCGAAGAACACGGAGCTCATGCACAGCCGTGTTCACTTTTAGCGATTTCAGGGTTTCGCTTGTCCTGATGCGATCGAGCGACTCCTGCACTGCCGTGGCCTGGCGCTTCCCGTCCTTGGCCGCGTTACCGGTTGCCGTCCACAGCCGTTGGATCTCGCGGAAGTTGCGCAGCTTCGGCCCTGCCGTCGAAAGGACGAGCGCGAGCGCCGACACCGACGCCACCGTCGCGCCGAGCGAGGCGAGGCCGGAAAGGTCGGGCGGCTGCAGCGCGGCGATCATCGCTGGCGAAGGTTAGCACCAATCGAAATTGCCCCAAATCTTCCTCGACCCGCGTCGGAGCCGCTGGCGATCTCAGCCCGTACGAGATCGATCAGCGGCTGCTACTGCCGCCCGACATGCGGGACTGGCTGCCAGATGCAAGGTGCTTCGATTGGACCCACTCGGACCGAGGTCGACTTCGTTGCGCACATCGACAGAACCATCGACACCGATCCCGCGGCGGGCTGGGTCTTCGTGACGGACCAGCTCGACACGCACCGTTCGGCCAAGCTCGTCGAAATGGTCGCGCGCCATTGCGGAATTCAGGATGCCCTCGGCGTCAAAGGCAAAGAGGGGATTCTCAAGTCGAAGAAAACCCGTCGGCTGTTTCTGGAAGACCGAACTCACGGATCCGCTTCGTCTACACACCACGTCACTGCTCGTGGCTCAACCAGGTCGAGATCTGGTTCTCCATCTTTGCCCGACGGTTCCTCAAGCGGTCGAGCTTCACCTCCATCGACGACCTCACCTCGCGAGCGCTCACCTTTATCGACTACTTCAACAACGTCCTCGGCAAACCGTTTCGCTGGACCTACACGGGCCGGCCACTTCGCGCATGACGGGCGAACGGGGATCGGGACTTCGGCCGAGCACATCTAGGCGGACCCTTAGGCCGAGAGTCGCGCCGGGCTTGGCTGAGCGCTCTCGCACGATGCAGTCGTCGAAAATACCCGGCCCCGACTCAGGAGCTGACGAGGAACCGTTTCGTGGCTGGGTGAAGCCACCATAAGGGCCCGGAGGCAAATGATATGAATGAAAATCATTTTCATAATCTGAAAAAATGATGAAAATCAAACAATATCAAGCGTGACCGGGCTGGATCCGCCTCCCGGCAGCTACAGCGCGGGTTGTCGCTGCTGCCCAGCCCTGATGTCGAGGCCGAGCTGAATGGCCTCTGCGAGCGCGAGCAGTATCGTAGCGATGACCAATGTCTGCGCGAGCCCGATGCCGACCCGAACCTTCGAGAGGGTGATCCAGTGATGCGCCTCGGGCGTTCGCGAAGAATCCGGGTACGTCATCTCTCGCTCGTCCGTTCGCCCGTCGGGGGCTGAAGCGGCGAATATGTCAACAAACACTGCCGCCTGCGCGAGGCCAGCAAGCAGGTAGATCACGGCCACCACCCGCAACACCCAACGAACGACGCGCAGCAACGCGTAGCCGGGTGGGCGAGGCGGCTCCAGAGACTCGGGCACGCGGCCCTCCGGGAGGTCGCTGCGCAGGAGGTCGCCCGGAGCGTCGTAAACGGACGCCCGCTTGTCTTTGCGAGTCGCTGTCATCCGCGATGTCTAGGGAGAATGCGAGCCATTGGCAACGGCCACGGAGGGCTCACTTCCCATCGCGTTGCGTCGCGGAGTCGCTGTCCTGCCCTCGACGAACGCCCTTCGGCATCTCGACGGTGTCGTCGTCGCCGGTGGTGCTGCCGGAGGCAGCCTCGGCGGCGGGCTCGCCGGCGTCATCGCGACCGAGACGCACGAGGCGCTCGTGGACTGCCACCAAATAGGGATTGTTGGTCGCCAACAGCCAAGTCCCGGCGCGCGCGGTGTGAACCTCGTAGCTGAGTCGATCGCCGGCAGCGTGGGCGACCCGAGCGAGGCTCTCGTGCAGATGGCCGGCGAGCGCGTTGCACTCACGCAGCTCGGCGAGCTCGAGCGCAGCGAGCAGCCTGCGTTTGCCGTCCTCGGCACGACCAAGCTCGACCAGCGCGACACCTGCGATTCGTTCACATCGGAGGCGCGTCAAAAAGATGCCGTGCGCCTCGCTCTTCCCGAGCGCAATGACCTCTTCGGCACGCTTCAGCGCAACCTCGGGGGCGCCCGCTTCCAGCTCGGTAGCTGCCACGGTGCTGCCGAGCCACTGCCGCATCAGAAAGTCGTGCGGCTTGATCGAGCCCGCGACGCCAGCGATCAGCGCTCGTGCTTGGTCGTATTGGCGACGTTCGCGTAATCGTTCGGCGGCCGTCAACGCGGCGCGAGCCTCGAACCGAAAGCCTTCATCGATGTATGCGGTGAGCTCGTCTGCGCAGCGCTTCAAGCCGGAGAGATCATGGGTCAGCGCGTACGCGGGGTGGGCGAACAAGAGGCGCTGCAGCTCCGTCGACCAGGAACCGAGCTGCAAGCTGGAGGCCTCCGTGGCTCGCTCGATCTCTCGCGCTTTGTCCTCTTCTCCGCGGTAGCGGTGGCGCACGATGCGCGCGGTCTGCGCCACCAGGTGGTAGTAGCGAAACTCGAGCGCCTCGATGCGCTGAAGCTGCTCGTCGAGCCGCGGGTCGAATTGGTTCACGTAAGAGATGACCAGCAAGCCTCGCAGCCCCACCTCGATGAAGTGTCGCTCCGCTTCGGTGGCGGGCGTGAGCTTGTCCTGCTCGAGCAGCGCCAACGCGCGTTCGATGAACGACTCGGCTTCACCCAGCCTCCCGTCCATAATGGCAGGAAATGCCTGCATTCCTAGGTAAGCGGCGAACGGCAAACGGGAGTGAAACGCGTCGAGTGGCTCGACCAACCTGACCAGCTCGAGCACATCGCTCCGGCGGTTGGCGGCGTACGCGAGCGCGCAGGCATAACCGAGCGCGACAGGAAATGAGATCAGCGCTTTGATTGGCGACAGACCGCGAAAGCCGGTCACGATCCAGCGGAGGCAGGCCAACACCAGCGCCAGCAGCAACCCGACATGACGGCCCAAGTGGCGTCCGAGCTTGTCGGCGAGCCCAATGCCCGCCGCGTCGCGATACATGACCACCGCAGTCATCGCGTACTTGGCGCCGATCTTGCGATTCGCCACCCAGCCCGCGGCGAGCAACATGAACAGCACCGGCATCTGGCGATGGCGAGGCGCGCCTGTTTCGACCAACACTTCGAGGGCGGCCTCGAGCGGTGCCAGACAGTCGGACAGCGCCTGGGTATCGAACAGGCGCGTGCCCGCGCGCTGCAGCATTTCGCCGCCGCGCGGACGATCGCCGCCGGCCACCAGGTGCCAGCCTACCTCCGCTTCGCGCGCCTCGTCTGCACCTTCGGCGAGGATGCGGTCGCCGACGCGGCGATGAAGCAGCGGCATTCGCTGCGTCCCGATCCTGCGCAGAAGACCTTCCCGCAATTGGTCGTGTCGAAAACGAAACATGCCGTTGGCTTCGAGCAACACGCCATGGCGCACCAGCTCGTCCAAGGCAGCGAAGACCGCGACTGGCTCTTTGCTGACGAGCGCGACGGCAGTGTCGAGCGCGATGTGGCCGCCGTGAACCGCCAATACCTCGCCCACCTGCCGCACCGTCGGGCCCAAGTGATCGAGCCGCCGCTGGATTGCCGCTCCAAGCCCCAGCGGAACATGTTTTTCTGAAAATTCGGCCGGCAAGAGCCATTCCCCGTCCTCGTAACGAACGATGTTGGTCTCGACCAAATGCCGAGCGAGCTCACTGCAGAGCAGCGGGCTGCCTTCGGACACGCGGTGCATGAAAGCGGCCAGCCGCGTGCAGTGTTCGGCGTCGCCGAAATAGGAGCGCACCAAGTCGAGGACTTCGTTTTCGACGAGGCCGCGCAAGCTGAGCGGCTGAGCGACTTGGCGGAGCAGCGACACCGCCTGCTCTGCGCGGACCGGTTCACCCAAACGCCGCGCCACCACGATGTAGATGCCGCGCGCAGATTCGTCGCGCGCGAGCGCAGCAAGCACGGCCATCGAGGCTTCGTCCGCGTGCTGCACATCGTCGACCAGCAACACCAACATTTGTGTGGTGGCGATGGTTCGCAGCCATGACCCAATCGCGCTTTGGACGCGCATCCGTTCTTCGCCGGGGTCGGCTGCTTGAACGATCGGCTCGGGCCCGCCGAGACGTTCGCGCAATGCTTGAAAGACGCGCGCCAGAGTGCCGACCGTCGCGGGCGGGGCGGCGCGAAGCAGATTGGGATGTGCATTGCAGAGCTCACCCAACAGATCGCCGACCACGCCGTACGGCACGCCCGAAGTGCGCTCGGCGCCGGCAACGGCGACCACGGCCCCGGCGAGCTTTGCTTCGAGCGCAAGCTCGCGGAGCACGCGACTCTTGCCGGTGCCGCTCTCGGCTTCGATGGTGGCGACGGCGTTGCCGCCGTGCGTGGCGTGCTCGATCCCCGCGCGGAGCTGTACCATCTCGCGTCGGCGACCCACCATTGCGGCGCTGGCCAAATAGCCGCGACCGAGCTCGATCGAGGGCTCGCGTTCTAGACCGCCAATGGCGGTGAGCAGATCTACCACTACTGCAGCGCTCGGCGGCCGACCGAGCGGGTTCAAGCTGAGCAGCTGCAAGATCAGATCATCGAGCGCCGGGCTGATGTCGCTCGCGAAGGTAGACGGAGGCGGCAGCGGTTCACGCCAGACCTCGGGAAGCGACGAGAAGCCGGTCGCGGCGTAGGGTGAACGCGTCGTCAGCAGCACGTAACCGACCGCGCCAAGCGCATACAGATCGGTGCGCCCGTCGAGTGGCTGGCCGTAGACCGATTCGGGTGCCGTGTAGTTCGGCGTGCCCGCGAGCTCCGTCGTGGCACCCACCGCCGTGAGCACGCCGAAGTCGATCAACTTGACCACGCCCGAGGCGGTCGCGCGAACATTGCGCGGCTTGAGGTCGCGGTGAATGAGGCCGCGGGCATGCAAGAAGGCCAGCGCCGACGCTACGTCGCGGAGAACGCGACACGCCTCGGCTGGCCCGAGCGGGCTCATCTGCCGCAAGTCGTCGCCCAGCAGAAGCTCCATCGTGTAGAAGGCGCCGCTGCGATCTCGTCCGTAGTCGTAGGCTTCGACGATGCGTGGGTGGCGAAGGCTGGCGAGCGTATGGAACTCGCGTTCGAACCTGAGCTGTGCGCGCTTCTCGGCCTTGCGACCCTCGAGCAGCCGTTTGAGCGCGACCTCGCGACCGGTTGAAACATCGGTGGCGCGATAAACAGCGCCCATGCCGCCTTGGCCGAGCATCTCTGTCAGGCGATAACGATCGCCGACGAGCGCCTCGAACTCGGTCTCGCCATGCGACACCTCTCTAGCCTAACGTAATAGCGCCCGAGTGCGCCGAGTGCCTAACCATCGATGTTTTCATCCCTGCTACGGCTCGCTGATCTAGCGCTCGTCTCGGCCGCCCCGGGAATGCGCCTCTATGAAGACGGTTTCGGCGACAGAGCCGAGCTCGAGAGGCTCGTCCGACTCATCGACGACAGATCGATCGCAACGGAAGACGTGTCGATTTCGATCGATCTCGAGGCCGGCGCTTCTGACGCTGCGGGCATTCGCACGGCTCTCGGTCGCTTCCGGTCGCCCAGCGCGGACCTGTTGCCCGCCGAAAGCAAGCTGGCGTTGGTCGAGCTGCGCTCACCTGCCAAGCCGACGAGCACGTTGGTGGTGCTCTTGGCAGCTACAGGAGAAGAGGGCTTCTGGTTGCGGCGACGCTTCTCGAACCCGCTCTTGGCTCGTGGCTTCGCGACGCTCTCGCTGGAGAATGCTTTTTACGGCGTGCGCAGACCGAGAGGCCAGCGGGTGTCGCTGCTCCGCACCGTGCGCGATCAGTTTGCGATGAACGTCGCCACCGTCCAAGAGGCGCGCGCGATCGCGCGATGGGCGCGAGACGCGGGTTACGACCGCGTGTGCCTCACGGGCTTCAGCCAAGGCGGGTTGATGGCGAGCTTCGCCGCGGCTCTCACGCCCTTTGCCGTCGCCGCCTGCCCGCGCGGCGCAGGCGACGCTGCCGCCCCGATTTTCACCAACGCGGCACTCAGCCGACGCATCCACTGGGCTCGGCTCAGCGCCGAGCTCGGCTCGGAGTCGCGCGCGCGCCGCTATTTCGAGGACTGCCTGAAGCCGGTCCGCATCAGTCGTTTTCCTGCCCCAGAGCTCGCGAAGGCCGCGATCTTGATAGGGCTTCGCGGCGACGGGTTCATTCCGGCTGCCGAGGTCGACGCGCTGCACCGCCATTGGCAGGGTGCGGAGCTGCGCTGGCTGACGACCAGCCACGTGATCGCCGCGGCCTTCCACAGCGCCGCCCACCAACGGGCGATCAGCGACAGTTTGAGCCGCTTGCCCGGCTGAGGGCCGCACTGGTTGCGTGCGGGCTGGAGTTGGTGGACCCTCGCGCCAGCCAACATGATCGAAACCAATGAAGGTTTGCTGGAAATCGCACGCCAGAACGGCGGTGAAGTGTTGCTCGTTCTGGGCAGCCGCATTGACGCGCCCGTTCTGGCCAAGGTCACGGACCGCAACGGCACGACGTTCGAGTTCGACGTCGCGGGTAAGAAGCTCCGCATGGACGTGCACGCGGTCGTGCTCGTCATCCCCTGACTGGCCGCCGCTTGCGCATCTGCAAACGTCGCGGTCAGCCTTGCTTCGCTGGCTGCGTCGCTGCTGTCCGCTATGGACAGCTTCCTTGGTTTGCCCCGTAAATTCTCGAAGGCGAGGCTCGATCTCGAGCTACTCGCCACGCCGCTCGCTGGCCGAGCCATCCGCGGCACCGACGACATCGTGCAGATCGATATCGCGACCCGCAACAAGTCGGCGCAGCGCTTTCGGCTGTATCCGGGGGCAGCCGAGAACCGCATCGAGGTGCTGGGCGCCGACGCGCCTCGCCGGCAGCTGGTGCTGTTCATCGATGAGCCGCGTCGTCGCTTCGAGGTGAGCGTGCGCAAGAACGTGCCGCTGGCACCTGCCACGCGCGTCCTGCGCGAGACGGCGACCGCGCGCGTGGTCGAGCAATTCACGACGGGTCGTAAGCGTCACTTCCTGTGCGGAATGGATGAACAGCACCTGTTCATCGCGGAGCTACCAGAGGGTGCATCGTCGACTCATGGGGCCCGCGAGGCGTTGCGCAACCCCGGCGTCCCCAGCTCGCTCAAGCTGCGAGGGGAAGCGATCGTCCGCCAGGGGGAGTGGTTCTTCGTTCCCCTTTCGACTGCGGAACGCGCGTTGGTCGAGGCGTTGGCCGCGCGTGGTGGGGTGGTTCGCCAGAGCGGTATCGCTCAAGCCGCTCACATTCCGCGGGCTGGCCGCCCGCATGTGGCCGACGAGATTGTCTTGCGCTCGTGGGAGCGCGGGTTGCCTGACGTTTTCGTGCGGGGCGAAATTCGCCACCCGGATCACCAGACCGTGATTCTTCGCGAATTTCGGCGCGCCTTGCCCAATCGCGAGCGCTTCGATCGACCCGAGGGCGTCTTCTGGGTCGACTGAGCCCGAGCCGGCCGGCCGACTCCAATGTGCGAGGAGTGAGTCTGCAAATCGCGATGTGAATATCTGCGACCCAAGGCCTCGGTATGTGTCAGATCAAAGAGGCAGGAAGGTCGCGCCCATGCAGCAAGCGGGTCGGCTCGGTGTTCGGTTACTCACGTGTGTGCTCCTCGGGTGCGCGTCGCCTGCGTCACGTGCCGAGCCGCCTCCTGCTCCGCCGGCCATCGAGCCGAAGCTCGCCTCGACTGA
>Ga0163144_10002605_pt1 | contig 41410 bp, 33 predicted proteins | sample OliLak19BULKMAT1_FD_123175 | JGI IMG/M metagenome (GOLD analysis project Ga0163144, IMG submission 123175) | Freshwater microbial mat bacterial communities from Lake Vanda, McMurdo Dry Valleys, Antarctica - Oligotrophic Lake LV.19.BULKMAT1 | ecosystem: Environmental > Aquatic > Freshwater >...
GCCCAACGAACGCGGAGCAATCCCTTGCGCAGCCCAACGAACGCGGAGCAATCCCTTGCGCAGCCCAACGAACGCGCGCAGCGTGAGTGCGAGCAACCCGCACAGCAGCGGTAGAAACTTCCGAACAGCGTGAAACGCCGTCGGTTTGTGCTGGTCAGATGGGGCGTGCTGACCGATTCTCCAAAGCGCGCTCGCGCGCTCAGGAGGGCTCCGATGCGGAAATCGAGTTGTTTGATGTTCGACCTCCGGTCGACATTGCTTGTGCTCGGCTCGTGTGCCCTGTTGCTGGCGGCATGCAAAGGCAGCATCGGCGACCCAGAAGACGGCGGTGGTCCTGATGGCGACGGCGATGGCTGCGTCGGCTGCACGCCGAGCGGCATCACTGTCGTCGACAGCACCCGCTTTCCGCGCATGTCGCACGCGCAGTGGGAGAACACGGTCCAAGACCTCTTCAAGCTGTCGGCCCCGGTCGGGCTCTCTTCCGCGTTCGCCCCCGACCCGCTCGGCGGCAAAGCATTCGACAACAACACGGCCTCGCTGCAGGTCACGCAGAATTTGTGGGGCGACTACCAGGTCGCCGCCGAGACAATCGCGGCAACGGTGACCAGCGACGCAACTCTGCTCGCCAACATCGTGCCTGCCGACCTCCCGAGCGAGCCCGCGGCCAAACAACAGGCGTGGCTCGAGCGTTTCGGCAAACAAGCATGGCGCCGCCCGCTGACGGCTGCCGAGGTCGACAGCTTGAAGGCGTTGTTCGCGCAAGGCACCACCCACTACCCAGAGCTCGACGCTTTCACTGCCGGCGTGCGCGTCACCATCGAAGAGCTCTTGCAGTCGCCACATTTCGTGTACCGACCCGAGCTCGGCAGCGATGCCGACGACAACTCGCTGATCGCCTTGACCGATTGGGAGCTGGCGTCGCGCCTCTCCTACACCCTGTGGAACACGATGCCCGATCCGCTCCTGTTCGAGGCCGCCGAAAGCGGCGATCTCGTGACGGACGTCGGCCTGACTGATCAAGTCGAGCGTCTACTCGCCAGCGAGAAGGCCACCACGACGATGCAGCTGTTCTTCGACCAGCTGAACGACGCCGAGCAGTACCTGGCGATCGACAAAGCGACCGAGCTCTACCCCGACTTCGACCCTGCGATCGGCGCCGACATGCGCGAAGAGCTGTCTCGCTTCGTCACCTACACGGTGCTCGAGCAGAACGGCAATCTGAAAGATCTGCTCACCAGCCGCACTGCCTTCGTCACCCAAGAGCTGGCCGACATCTACGGCGTCGATACCTCGACGCTCACGTTCGACGCCGACGGCTTCGCGCAGGCCGAGCTCGACCCCGCGCAACGCAGCGGCATGCTCACGCGCGCCGGCTTCCTCGCGTTCAAAGGAACGCTGAGTCAACCCGACACCATCTTGCGCGGCGTGTTCGTCAATCGGCGCTTCATCTGCACCGAGCTGCAAGACCCGCCCGATGAGGCAGCAGACGCGCAGCTCGGCGACGAAGTGACCAACCGCCAGAAGGTCGAGGCGCTCACTGGCGCCGGCACCTGCGGTGCGAGCTGCCATGGCAGCTTCATCAACCCAGTCGGCTACGCGTTCGAGAACTACGGCGCCCTCGGCGAGTGGCGTGAGCTCGACAGCGGCATCGCGATCGACGCCTCGTCGAAGTTCCCGTTCGAAGACGGCGAGCAGACCTTCAGCAACGCAGTCGAGCTCAGCGAGGTCCTCGCCGACAGCCCGCAGGTGCATGCCTGTTTCTCGCGATTCTGGATCGAATACGTGATGGCGCGCGATATCGTGAAGGTCGACGACGATGCGCTCATCGAGCTGGTGGGCGAGGCGTCGATCGCCGGCGCGCCGGTGCGCGAGGTGCTGACCACGCTGCTGACGAGCGACGCCTTCAGATATCGGCTTGGCAATCAAGGAGGTGAGCCGTGAAATCCGCGTCAGCCATGAAACGGCGTAACTTCCTCCGAGGCGCTGGCGGTGTCGTCGTGGCGCTGCCCTTCCTCGAAGCGCTCGCGCCCAAGCGTCGGGCCAGCGCAGCACCGGGCGACGTTCCCTCGTTCGCGATCTTCATCCGCCAAGGCAACGGCGTCTGCACAGAGACAGGCGACGAGCCCGAGCGCTTCTGGCCGAGCTTCAACGTCGGTAATTTCACGCAAGCCCAGCTGGCCGACGACACGGATCGCGCGCTTTCGGTGCTGGCTCCCCACGCGGCGCAGCTCACCATCGTTCGCGGCGTGAACTTCGCCTTCCCGGGCAACGGCTGCGGTCACTCCGGCGGCGGCAATCAGGTGCTCACCGCCGCCAGGGTCTCCGTCGACCCGAGCGGCGCAGAATCGAAATCGGAAGGGGAGTCGATCGACAACCGCATCGCGTCCGAGCTCGGCGCCGACGGTGAAGAGCCGCTCACGCTGTATGCTGGCCGCAAATTCGGCTATCTCGACGAGGTGCTCTCCTACCGCGGCCCGCAAGATCTGCGCGCAGCAGAGCGCAACCCCTTCAATGTCTACCAAGACTTGTTCGGCCTCTCCGGCATCGACCCCGCAGATCTCGAGAAGATCAAGAACCGACGCAAGAGCGTGAACGACTTGGTGCGCGCCGAGATGACCACCTTGCTCGCGCGCACCGACCTGTCCAGCAGCGACCGTCAGCGACTCGAGCTCCACTTCGACGCCATTCGCGATCTCGAGAGCGGCATCGTGTGTGGTCTGTCGGAGGGCGACGTCGCCAACATCGAAGCCATGGCAGGCAACCTGAACGACGACACCATGATCGAGCAGGTGGCACAGACCCATTGCGATATCCTCGCATTGGCGATGGCCTGTGGCGCGCGACGCGCCGCCACGCTGCAAATCGGCTCCGGCAACGACGGCACGCAGTACGTGATCGACGGCGTGCAACAGAAGAGCTTCCACAAGATCTCCCATCGCATCGACGGCGACGGAGATGTGGGCCCGCCCATCCCGAACGCCGACATCTTGCATCACAAGATCGACATGAAGCTGCTCGGCATCTTCGGTTACCTGTGTGACAAGCTCGCCGAATACGAGCTGCCGAACGGCACCTTGCTCGACTACGGCGTCGCCTGTTTCACCAACGATCTGTCGAACAAGTACCACGGCTACAACAACGTCCCGTACATCTTGGCGGGCACTGCCGGCGGCTTCTTGAAGACGGGTTTGTACGCAGACGCCGGCAACGTCGACAACAACAAGATCCTGAGCACCATCGGCGCAGCTGTCGGCTGTAAGAATGGGGCCGGCGACCCGCTCGACGACTTCGGCGATCCGGGACTCGAGAAGGGTCTTGTCAACTCGATCGTCGCCTGACCACCCGCGTCGAACCGTTCACTTCTGGCAACGCAGTCGACGACCACATCGACCGCGGCTGTCCAGCCTGTTGACGAGATCGCTCCGCTGCCGGCCCGTTCTTCGGTTCTGAGCATGCGCGTGGGCCTTGCTCCCGCAATGATCGCGCTCGCGCTCACGGGGCTGTTGGCGGTCGTCTCCTGGTGGGGCCGCGGCGAAGGCGCGCTGCCTCGGGCGGCGCGCTCCAGCGCGCGTGACCCGGTCGCCGAAAACCGGCGCTGCGAAGGTTGCCACCAGGAGATCGCGGCGGAGTGGCGCGCATCGCAGCACCGCACCGCGTTCAGCGATCCGACTTTCCAGGCCGCGCTCGCTATCGAGCCGAAGGCGTTCTGTCGCAACTGCCACGCCCCCGAAGACCCCGACGCCCGCACCGCGGACGGACCCCACACGCTCGGCGTCGGCTGCGTAAGCTGTCACCTCGCCGGCGAGGTGGTGATCTCGACCGCCGAGCCTGGCGTCTCGTTCGCTTCGCACCGTGTATCACGCTCGCTCGCGTTCGGCTCCGCCGCTGCCTGCGCAGGCTGCCACGAGTTTCCGTTCGATGACGGCGAGCGACGGGTTGGTGCGCTCGACATGCAGCGCACAGTGAGCGAGCACGCGAGCGGGCCCGATCACGAGAGGAGCTGCGCCAGCTGTCACATGCCGCGCACTTCAGCCGGCCACCGCTCGCACGCGTTCGCCTCCACGCGTGACGCCGACAGCCTGCGCGGGTCCGTGATCGCACGCGCCGAGCGAACATCTGCGACCCGCGTCCGCCTCGAGCTCACGAGCGCCGGCGTCGGGCACGCCTACCCCACGGGTGATCTGTTCCGCCGCATCGCGGTAAAAGCCGAGGTCGAAGGCGACGAGCATCGCGTGCTCGCATCGGCCACGCGCTACCTCGCGCGCCACTTCGCGACTGGGCGCGACCGCTTCGGTGCACCCATTCGCGAAGAGCTGTTCGACGATCGACTGCTGCCCGGGGAGACCTCGGTGATCGAGCTCGAGCTGGGCAGCAGAGCGCGCGACTTGCCGGTGCGCTGGTTCGTCAGCTTGGAGCGCGTGCTCTCGGTCGCCGACCACGAGGCGATCTCGGCCGTGGTGCCCGAGCGAGTCCGGCTCGCCGAAGGCGAGCTCGCCCCCCTGGTCACTTCACCTTGATCGTGCGCGCGTCGTCGGCCGGCTTGTAGCAAGCGAGGCCGGGGTTCTCGTCCTTCATCTGCTTCTTCACGTGCTCGACCACCTGCTCGCCCACGTCCTTGGAAGGCACCACCACGCCGAGCTTGCGGCCCGACCCGATCTTGATCTCGACCAGGTTGATCTCGGCAAGCTTGGGGAAGGACGCCAGCGCCCCGCGTGTGTTCGGGAAGTTGAACTCCGGCCCCGATTGTTCCACCACGTCGAACAGGAATACGAACGGCGTCTTGCAGTCCTCCGTCCAGCGCGGGAGGCCGGTGCGGGGCGGGCCTGGCTCGGCTGCGGCCTCGCTCTTTTTCTGAGCGTAGCCCGCAAAGACGAGCCCCGGCTTGGTGGACAGCACCGACCGGAACGACGGCACATACGCAGTCTCGGCGTCGAGCGCCCACACCGACGCGCTCGGGCTCGGCGCGAAGAACCCGCTCTTTTTGGCTTCGCCGGAGGGCAGCACGCGCCAGAGCTCTGCCTTGCCCTTTTGGAGCAGCAGGAAGAAGAGCGTGCCGTCGGCAGTGGCCCATACCGAAGTCACGTCGCCCGAGGCTTCCAACTCGAGCTTGCGCAGCGCGGCGCCATCCCATGTCGCAACGTAGGCGACCGCACCGGTCGAAAGTACTAGGTACGCGCGCGTGCTCGAGCTGGCCGCGATGAAGCCGCGCTTGGCCGTTTTCGGCGCATCGGGCAGCTCTTCGATCCGACTCGAGCCATCCGGGGCGAAGAGCTCCGCCGCGTAGGCACCCTCGCCGCAGTGCTTGCCAAGTAAGAAGACTTCGCCTGTGGGCAACGCGTCGATTTCTTCGGCGGTGATCTCGTTGACCTTGCAGCGAGCGCCGTCGCGTGGCGGCTGCTGCTTGGGAGGCGCACCAGCGCCCAGCACGCCCAGCGCGCCCTTCTCCAGCTTGAGCGCGCTGCCCGCCTTCCAGCCCGCGAGCTTGAGCGGCGCATCGCTTGCTTCGACGCTGAGACCACTGAGCTCTCCCTTGGAGAACGAGTGCATGCGCGTCTCTTTCACCGGGGCCGAGCGCTGATAGCCGGGGCTCGCCCATGAATCGAAGTACACGCGCGCCTGCACCTGCTCCGGGTAGCTTCCGGCCATGGAGAGCACCGTGTACGCCTCTTCCGGGAAGACGGCCGACTTCAGCACGAGCTGGTGGTCTTTCAACTCGCCCATCACACCCGCGTAGGACACGAACATCGCGCCACGCAGTGGGTGTAGGTTGAGCGTGCGGTCGTCTCTCAACCACGACGTGAGCCGCTCTTCCAGCCGGTCTATCTCGAATTTGGTTGCCGTGAGTGCGAGCCGATCTTTCGACAGCGAAACCCGGATCGGCGAGCGGTCGATGACGGCGGGCGCGGGCACCGAAGCCAACGGGGAGACGGGCGCGCTAGGCTCGGCAACGGGCGCGCTCCCGCTCAGGTCTTGAGTTGGTGCGGGCTGTGAGCAGGCGACGGCCACACAGGCTGCTGCGCCCGTGAGTGTCGCAATACGACGAGGTTCCACGACAGCAGGCTAGCGCCGCCACGGCGATTCGTACACGTATCGCGGTACTCTTCGCCGTTTGGTACGGGGCCCCTGCCCACTTGTCGCAGCGTCATTTTTGAGACCTCACCCCCGGCCAGGCGAGAGGCACGCGTTCGAGCTCGAGATCCTGGCGGCGCGTCGCAGCGGCGCCAGATCGACCATAGAATCTCTGCGGTGCGTCCAGTGCGCCGCCACGCGGAACCGAAGATGCCGGTGGTTTTCTGCGAGGCTCCTAAATTTTGATCCGCTCGCGTGACACCGCGCTACACATGCCAGCGTGACGGTCGAAAAGGGCCTCGCTCCGCCGGCGTTGATGGCGTCGGTCTTCGTGATCGCCACCAGCGGTCTCGTGTACCAGCTCGTGGCAGGCACGTTGGCGAGCTACGTGCTGGGCGACAGCGTCGCGCAGTTCAGCTTCGTGATCGGCCTCTACCTGTTCGCGATGGGCATCGGTTCATGGCTGTCCAAGCTGATCGACGAAGACTTGTTGGTGCGCTTCGTCGAGATCGAGCTTGGCCTGGCGCTCGTCGGTGGCCTCTCGGCGCCCATCTTGTTCCGCATCTACACCTCCTTCGGCGCGTTCCGGGCGGCGCTGTACGCGCTCGTGATCATCATCGGGACCTTGGTCGGGCTCGAGATTCCGATCTTGCTTCGTTTGCTCAAATATAACCTCGACCTCAAAGACCTGGTCGCGCGTGTGTTGACCATCGACTACATCGGCGCGCTCGCGGGCAGCGTGCTCTTCCCGTCGGTGCTGCTGCCGCGCTTCGGCATCCACCAGACGAGCCTGCTCTTTGGAGCGCTCAACGCCTGCGTTGCAATCCTCGGTACCTTCTTGTTTCCGCTGCCGCGCGGCGTCGCGCTTCGCCTGCGCTTCGCTGGCGCCTTCGTGCTCGTGGCGCTCGGCTTCGTGGGTCTCTGGATCGGCGAGATCATCAAGAGCTCGGAGACGCTCTATTTCGGCTCTCCCATCGTACACGTGAGCCAGTCGCCTTATCAGCGCGTCGTGATCACGCAGTCCAAGAAGACGACACGCTTGTTCTTGAACGGCAACCTGCAGTTCAGCTCCGACGACGAGTACCGCTACCACGAGGTACTCGTGCATCCTGCGATCGCGGCGCTCAGGCGCGTTCCACGTCGCGTGCTGGTGCTCGGGGGTGGTGATGGGCTGGCTGTACGCGAGCTACTCCGCTACCCGGAGATCGAGCACGTCGATCTCATCGACCTCGACGCCGTGGTGACCGATCTGTTCCAGAAGAACCCACTCGGCGTCGGGCTCAACGGCGGATCTCTCACCGATCAGCGCGTCCATGTTCGCAACGAAGACGCCTTCCGCTTCCTGGACGAGACAGAAGAGCTCGCGTACGACTTGGCCGTCGTCGATTTTCCCGACCCGTCCAACTACGCGGTCGGCAAGCTGTACACGGACGCCTTCTATACCCTGCTCCGCAAACACCTGGGCGTGCGCGGGTTGGCGGTGGTGCAAGCGACCTCGCCCGCGTATGCCAAGAAGACCTACTGGTCGATCGTCTCCACGATCGAGGCAGGCGGGTTTGTCGCGATCCCCTTCCATGTGTACGTGCCGAGCTTCGGGGACTGGGGCTTCGTGCTCGCAGGGGGCCCTGGCCTTCAGCGGCCGACCGAGCTTGCGCTCGACACCACCCCGCTCCGCTATCTCGACAACGGTTCGCTGCCCGACCTGTTCACTTTCCCGAAAGACACCGCCCGCCCCGACACCATCGTCAACCGACTCAACGACCAAAAGCTGGTCAGCATTTACACGGCGGAGTGGGGCGAGTGGAGCAAGTGAGTTGCCCCTTGTTTGACCGAATGCCAGAAGGGCTGCATTGGCAGCGCTTGGCAGCTAGGATGCCCCGGTGAGCGCTCGCTCCCCGTTCGATCGAGAGGCGCCGTGCCCCAACTGCGGGGGTCCGATGACCTTCAAGTTTGCGGGCGCGCGCGCGCAGGTCTGCAAGTACTGCAAGTTTCTGGTCGCGCGCACCGATCGCGGGCTGACTCCAATCGGCCAAGTGGCCGATCTGGTCGAGATCCCTTCGCCGCTCAGCATGGGCGTCACGGGCTACTGGGAAAAGCGCCGCTTCGAGGTCGAAGGCCGCGTCCAGATCGACCGGGCCGGGGCTGCGTCGGCGCCGTGGCAAGAGTTCTTGATTGTGTTGCCCGACACCAGTGAAAGCTACTGGGTCGCGTTTGCCCAAGGCCGCTGGTACTGGACGAAAGAGATCGAGCCGACGCCGCAGCTGCCTCCGTTCGGCGCGCTGCAACCGGGCAACGCGATCATGTTGCCGCAAGTCGGACAGGCCACCGTTGCCGAGGTAGGTCGTCGCCGCGTCGTCTCCTTGGAAGGCGAGCTACCGAAGGTCGCGTTGCCTGGCGCCATCACGCCGTACATCGACTTCGGAGCGCCCGGTGGCGTGTTCGGGACCATCGACTACGGCGACGGCCAGACGATCGCTCCCACGCTGTACGTGGGTCGGCAGTTCGATCCGACGACTTTCAAGCTCGATTCGGGGCAGCCGCTCGAGGCGGCGCAAGCAGCGGTCACGGCGTGCACCTGCCCCAGCTGCGGCGGCAGCCTGCCGTTGGTCACGCCCACCACCACCGAACGTATCGTCTGCAGATACTGCGGCACCGTCAGCGACAACAACAACGGTGCCTTGTCCGCTCTCGGCCAAGCCCCGCGGCCGACAGTCAACCCGTTCATCCCGCTCGGCTCGGAAGGCACACTGCGCGGTCGCAAGGTCATCTGCATCGGCTTCGTCGAGCGTGGCACCTGGGTCGAAGGCGGCCACTACACCTGGCGCGAGTACCTGCTCTACGCGGGCCCGAGCGAGGGCTACATCTGGTTGATGGAAGAGGACCAGCACTGGAAGCTGGTCACGGCCATTCCGCCTGGTGAGGCGCAAATCAGCGGCGGTGGGGCTCACTACGCAGGTAAGTCATACTCCTTCAAGCAGAGCGTCACGGCGCGCGTCGAGCACGTCGTCGGTGAGTTCTACTGGAAGGTCGAAATCGGCGAAGAGGTAGAGGCGACCGAGTACCAGGGCTCCGACGGCATCGTCAGCGTCGAGCGAGACAAGAACGAGGTGAACACCACCTTCTGCCAAGAGCTGCCCGGCGCGGAGATCGGCGCTGCCTTCAACATCGCGCCGCCACCGAGCCCAGCGATGTTCTCCGTTGCCGGTGAAGGCACCGAGGGCGCCCAGAAAATGGGCAAGGTGATCATCTGGGTGATCATCATCCTCGTGATCATCCTGTTCCTGGTGTTCAGCGATTGCTCCGGTGGCTCCAGCGGCGGCGGCAGCAGCGGCGTCTACATCAGCCCTGGTTTCGGCGGCAAATAGCCGCACCTCGTGAATCGCGCCGTTTCTGGTCAGGGCGCGCGACTCCCGCGAGTCGGTGCGCGCCCGGGCCATGGACAAGAGCGACTACGAATCCGTGCGACGCTTGCTCCGCGTCCCTGACAGCGCGATTCACAGCCTTTATCGCTGCGGCTCGCGCGTCTACGGCACCTCGAATGCCCGCTCGGACGAGGACTTCGTGGCAGTGCTGGCAGGCCCAAACGCCAAAGTCGACCTCGTCCTCGGCGACCGCCGCGACATCATCGTCCACACAGAAGCGAGCTTTCGCGAGGCGCTCGCGCGCCACAGCGTTCTCGCGCTCGAGTGCTTCTTCGTGGCCGCAGAGCACCGCCTAAAAGAGACGCGGCCCGGCTTTGCGTTCGTTCTGGACCGACAACGACTGGCCGCCGCCGCGCTAGGCCGTTCGAAGTCGGATTTCGACAAGGCGGCCAGACGTTTCGCGGATGAGCCGTCGGCTTCAAAGAAGAAGCTCTTCCACGCCCTCCGCGTCGCGAGCTTCGCGCTGCAGATCGCGCGCCACGAACGGATCGTGGATTTCGCGGAGACCAACTCGCTTTGGCGCCAAATCGAAGGGCAACGGGACGCCGAGTGGGAGCCATATCAGCGCGTGTTTGGGCCCGTGTACGATCGACTGACCCAAGCGCTCACGTTGCTGAAGGCGCGGGGCTGAACCGCCATGTCTGCCAAGTACCCTCGCTCTTTTCACCTGCCGTGGTCGCCTGGAGGAACCTCCGACGACAAGCGCATCGCCGACGTGTCGACGCTGCTGGCTCGCGAGATCGTCATCACCGAGAAGTGTGACGGCTCCAACCTGACCTACGCGCGACGCGGCGTCTTCGCGCGCTCGCACGCAGGGCCCCCGACTCACGCGAGCTTCGACTGGGCGAAGGCGACGCACGGGCGCGTCGTTCACCTGCTCACCGAAGAGGTGTCTGTCTTCGCCGAGTACTGTTACGCGATCCATTCGGTCGAATATGGCGCCCTCCCCTCGTACTCGCTGGTATTTGGCGTGCGCGACGACGCGCGCAAGCTCTGGTGGGATTGGGACCGGGTCGCCGTCGAAGCAAGCAAGCTCGAGCTGCCGACGGTCCCGGTGCTGTTTCGCGGCAGCGTGGCGACCGAGCGAGACCTCGAAGAAGTCACCACCGCGCTCGCCAGCGAGCCGTCGCAATTCGGAGGTGTACGCGAGGGAGTCGTGGTTCGCTTGGCGAGCGCGTTCGAGGATGCGACGTTCTCGCGCAGCTTGGCGAAGTGGGTGCGCAAGAATCACGTGACCAGCGACGAACACTGGCTCCATCAGCCCATCCGCCCGCAAGCGCTTCAAGACGGCGCGTCAGCTTCCCGTCAGGCCAGCGGTCAGTCGCCGCGCGATCGATCGCAGAAGTAGCCCGCCATGTCTCGCCAATCTCCGCTCCGCGCACCCACTCCAGATCTCTACAGCGTTCCTTGGGACGAGCTGCAGGTCTTCGACTGGGTGCGCGCCTACAAGGGCTGCGTCCAGGACGCCGTTCACCACGCAGAAGGCGACGTTTGGATCCACACCCGCATGGTGCTCGACGAGCTGGTCGCGATGCCCGCTTGGCGAGCGCTGGCAGAAGGCGAACGCTGGGTGGTGTACCTGGCATGCCTGCTCCACGACGTCGCCAAGCCGAGGACCACCCGCACGGAAGACGACGGACGCGTCACGGCAAAGGGCCATTCACGCGCAGGAGAGCTGATGGCCCGCGAGATCTTGTGGGAACTCGGCGTTCCATTTTCGGTTCGCGAGCAGGTCTGCGCGCTCGTGCGACACCACCAGGTGCCGTTCTTTCTCGTCGAGCGCGACGACGCCCAACGACTCGCCGCCGAAATCAGTCTCGCGGTTCGCTGCGACCTGCTCGCGCTGGTGGCAGAGGCGGACATTCGCGGAAGAGTTTGCGCCGACGTCGCGCGGGTGCTGCTCAACATCGAGTTGTTTCGCGAATTTTGCACCGAAGAGGGCTGCTTGACGTCACCGCGCGGCTTTCCTTCGCCGCACGCTCGCTTCGCATACTTTCAGTCGAAGAGCCGCCACCCGGACGTCGAGGTTTGGGACGACACTGTCACGGAGCTGGTGATCATGAGCGGCCTCCCCGGCGCGGGCAAAGACACCTACGTCCGCGCGCATTTCGGGAACTGGCCTGTCGTGTCGCTCGATGGCCTGCGCGAAGAGCTCGAGGTCGACCCGACCGACAACCAGGGCAAGGTGCTGCAAGCCGCCCGCGAGCGCGCGAAAGAGCTGTTGCGGCGCCGACAACCCTTCGTCTGGAACGCGACGAACCTCACGAAGCAGCGCCGGGCTCCCATCCTCTCGCTGGCCGCCGACTACGGCGCGCGCACGCGCATCGTCTACGTCGAGTCGCCCGCGTCCGAGCTGTTCGCGCAGAACCGCCAGCGCGTCGCGGCCGTTCCAGAGCGAGTCATCCGCCGCATGACCAGCCGCTGGGAGGTACCGTCACTGACCGAGGCACACGAGGTTGTGCTCGCTGTGCGCTGAGGGCCACTTATCTCCGGATCAGTAGCCGATGATGCCCCAATCCCTGTACACCGCGGTCGCCGTGTTGCCGAAGCCCAGCAGCGTTCGATCGCCCGCGCTATCGTAGAAGCCAAAGCCGCTCGAGCGCACGTCCGGCTGGCCGTCCAGATCGAGCTGGGTCCAGGCCTGCTTGCCGGGTCGCGCGTCGAACGCAAACAGGCCAGGCTCGGTGGTCATGCCGTCCGAGGTACCGCCGAACACGAACAACCGCTCGCCCGCGGGGTCGAACACGGCGCAGCCATTGCGACGACCCGGCGGCTCGCCTGCTGCGCCGCCCTCGGAGACGAGCTCCCACACCGGGGGCTCGGCGCGCATGTCGAGCGCCCAGGTGTCGTCGGCGAAGGTGGTCTGCGTGATCTGCCCGCTGAAGACGATCATGCGGCCGCGCTCCGTGTCGACGCCGGTGAAGAAGCCATAACGGTTCTTCGGCGCATCGTCGGTGTCGACCTCGGTCCAAATCGCGGTGTCTCCCTCGAGCGTCATGGTCCAGGTGTCGTCAAACAGGCCACTGCCCGCGCCGCCGAACAGCGCGAAGCGCTCGCTGCCGGGGTCGTAGGCGAAGCCATGGAGAGCGCGAGCGGGCGGCTCGTTGGTCTGCTCCAGCAGATCGAAAACGAGCTCGCTGCCGTCGACGGTCACTCGGTAGAGATCGCTGAACGAGTCGGCGCCATCGACGCCGCCATAGCCGCCCCAGAGATAGGCCGTCTTGGTTCCAGGAACGTGCGCGACGCGGCGAGAGCCCGCCGGCGGGGGCACGTCACCGCTCACGGTCGCCTCTGACCAGGAGCCCGACGCGATATCATAGCGCCAGGCGTCGTTGAACGGCTCGAGGTACGGCGCATAGCCGCTGCCTCCGAATACGAAGGCCTGACCAGCGTCGGAGTCGACGATCATCGAACCGTGCTCGCGCGCTTCAGGACCGCGGGCCTCGGACCAGGAGGGGTTCGCAAGCCAGCGAACCGGCAGGATCTGCAGCGCGACGCTGACTGTCGTGGTGTCCTTCGTGTCGTCGAGCACCACATCGAAGCTCACCGGTCCCGACAGCGCATACCCGGTGTGGAGAGCGAGCTGCGTCGCGCCCTCATCGTCGACGACGACCTCGACCTCGAGTCCTTCCGGGACGGCAGCGACGGTGACGGTAACCACGTCGGCAGCGTCGTCCTCCACGGTGACCGGCAGCAGCATGCCCTTGCCCTGGCCGAGCGATGCAGTTTCGGGAGCGTCGCTCCACACCGGCGGATCGTTCTCGTCCCCTGGGACCACTGTTTCGGTCTCATCACCTCCGCAGGAAGGCGACAGAGTCGCGACCATGACGAGGGCAACCAGAGCGGTCGATCGAAGCATGAATGCGCGTAACCTTGCTCGAGTCGAACCGCAAATCGAAGGTTCTCAAGCGAGAGCCGGCCTTTTGACGCCGCGCACCACCCGGGGTACCCAAAGCGCATGAAGCAGGCTTTGGGGATCGCACTCTTCGTCGCCGCGTGGCTGCCCAGCTGCGTGAGCCCAGCTCCACGAAGCAAAGCGGCTGCCGTGCCGGCGCCCGTCACCCCAGAGTCGCCCCCCCCCGTCGCAGCGGCTCCAGCAGCACCCTGGGGCGTCGCGTATCAGCGTGAATGCCGGGGCAGCATCACGCCTCCCGTGATCGCCGCAAACGGAGAGACGTTCACGCTCTGCAGCCAACACTACAGCGCCGACGGCCTCTTCCTCGGCCGCGTCGAGATCGGGGCGTTCGCGCTGCTCGGCTCGGACCGATTGCTGCGTGGCAGCTACTCCGGTCGCGGCTTGGTCCTCGGTCCGCTCGATTCCGAAGACGGGGCCGTCGCTACGGAGCGAGGCTTCATCGAGCGAGCGGTCGTGAACGCAACCAGCACACGCGTGGTGACCGTCGTGCGCGAGGCGCCAGGCAGCGCGACCGTCGAGGTGCGCGAGCTACCCTCTTTGAAGCGAGTCGACTCGGCAGCGGTCCATCTGCATGGGGTCGTGTCGGTCGGTCTCCTCGCCGACGGCAGCGCGATGGTCGCCAGCGACGACGGCTGCGTCATCTTCGACAAGCAATGCGGCCGTGACAAATGCGCCAGCACGACATGTACCGGCCGTTCGGTAAAGCGACTGTCGGGCGGCGCGCTCATGCCAATGGGTGCCTTCGACGGCGTCGAGAGCTTCACCACGTCCGCCGACGGAACAAAGGCGGTGGTGAATCGGGCTGGGGGTGCGCGCACATTGGTCAGCCTGCCGGGCGGCACCGTCGAGTTGGCGCTGCCCAACGCCAACGGCAGCGCTGTTGTCGGGCTCGATCGCAGCGCCAGCCGCATCGCATTTCAAGACGGCGGCGATCTGGTCGTCGGTGCGTTGGAGTTTGGCAGCCTCAAAGAGCTGCATCGTGAACCGAGCGCGACCGAAAGCGAGGACCTCGTGTTCTCGCCCGACGGTCGCACCCTCTACGCCGGAAACGCGAGGCGAGTGGTGGTGCTCCGCGAAAACGAGCCCGCGCATCGCCCATTGACCGCCGAGTACGAGCCAAAGCTGCCTGCAGACTTCCAGCCATCTCGTATCGAGGTAGAAGAGGGCATCAAGCTCGAGCGCGTCATCGCCAACGGCGAGATGGTCTCGGAGACAGCGTTGTCGCCCTCCACCATCGCTCGCTATCGGAGCCACGAAGTGGAGGTCAACGTGGAGGCGGATGATCCTCGTGAGCTCGGCCGGGCGACGGGCGATCTCGCTCGTTGGACGGAGCGGGCACTGAATCGCGACGCGCTGAATCGCGACAACGTTTCCTCGCTGCGCGCATGGCAGGGCGCCAGCGGTCGCTCACTCGAATATGCCCACTTCATCCGCGAAGGCTGCGACCCGCAGGACGTGTATGTGCGGCTCGAAGAGCGAGCGGGCACGCTGTACGTCGTGAGGGTCTCGGTTCCGCCAGGGTGGTCGAAGCAGAAGGTCGCGCCGATCCTCGAAGCGTTCTTCGACGGCCCGCTGGGCAGACCCGAAGAGAAGCGCGTGTTCGCGAAGGCGCCCTCCCCCATGACCGGGCCCTGCTGAGGCTCGCTCAGCGCTTCTGCTTGGCTTGCTGCTCGAAGTAGGCGTCGAACACGTCGCGCGCGACTTCGTTGCCCTTGCGCCACCACTTCTCGTCGTTGGCCAGCAGCACGGCGACGGCGATCTCCGGGTCGCGAGAGGGCGCGAAGCCTGCAAACCAGGACACCAGTCGCTTCGGCTTCTCGTAGAGCAGCGTGCCTGTCTTGCCAGCGACGGAGAGGTGCGGCTTGCCTTCCGTCGGCGCGAACGCCTTCGCGCTGGTACCGGAGCGCGTGGTGACCTCGAGCATGCGTACCAGCTGGTTGGCGGTCGCCTTGGAGACCGCGCGCCCGAGGGAGACGCGCGGAACGTCAGCGGCGGAACCCGTGACATGCAGCCGCACGCGTTCGCCGCCGTTGGCGATCGTCTGCATGATGTAGAGCGCGCCGAGCGGCGACATCTTGGCGTCTCCGAAACCTGCTGCGGCGCGCGCCAAGCCGAGCTCGTCGTCGGGGATCTTGATGCTGGTCTTTTCAGCTGGCAGATCGAGCGGGGGTGACTCACCGATCCCGAAGGCCTTCGCAGTTTCGCCGAGGCTCTTGGCCGAGAGGTGCTGGACCGCCAACCGGCCGAAGGCGGTGTTCAAGCTGCGACCGAGCGCGAGCTCGAACCGCACGCGGCTATCACCGGCGTGGCAGCCCGGCTTGATGTCGTTCGCGCCGATGCGGCTCTCGCCGCCCTGGTAGCAAACGGTGTCGCCCAGGTTGACCTTCTTCTGCTCGAGCAGCGACGCCGTGGTGATCACCTTGAACAGGCTGGCGCCTGGGTAGTTGGCCTCGCGAACCAGGTCGCCTTCTTTTCCGCGTGAAGCCCAGGCGAGGATGCGGCCGGTCTTCACGTCGCTGACGATGATGGCGCCGCTCGGCGCCTTGGAGCCCGACAGAATCTTCTCGACGGCGCGTTGCAGCGCCGGGTCCAGCGTGAGGCCGACCTCGCCTTTGTCGTCGGTGCGGCTCGCCTTCGCGCGACCCGTCGCGACGCGGATGCTCTCGAGCCTCACGTCGGTGGGTTTGTCGACCACCTTCTTGGCGAGCGCCACCGGAGCCGCCACCCCCAGGGCGATCAGGAAAGCGAGAACGCTGGAGGCCCGGCGCATAGCCCCCCTAAAATGCCGCGTGCGGCGCTTTTGGGGCAAGTTTCGGCCAGCTGCAAATAGCCACAGCTACGGGTGAATGAACAGCACCGTGCCGGTGAGGGGCTTCGCGGCGCCGTGCCACGCTGGCGGCACAGCTGGCTCCGTCCACTGAAACAGGCGCCGCGCGTCCTCAGGCGCGAGGTTGATGCAGCCATGGCTCTTTGGCGTGCCGAAGGAGTCGTGCCAGTAGGCGCCATGCAGTGCGAAGCCTTCTTCGAAGTACTGCACATACGGAACGTCACGCAGCTCGAACTCTTCGCCGACGGTGTCGCTGTCCATCGTGGTCGAGACGTATTTGGTGTGCACGCGAAAGATGCCCTTCTTGGTGGCGCGCTTGCCCTCCAAGAGCCCGTCTTCACCGGCGGAGATCAACGTCGCGAAGACCGCCTTCTCGCCTTCGAGCGCGAGCAGTGTCTGCTTCGTGATGTTCACGTCCATCCACTTCTCGCCGTTTTTGCCCCACTTGGGCATGCGCTTCACCGGGTCGAGCCGACTCGCGTGGCGGTCGTCCACCCAGAAGCCGTCTTTCGTTTCGTAGTGGAGGATGTCCTTCACGATCTGCTGTTTGCCGGTGAGCTGAACCGCCGCGCGATATGCGAGATCGCCATCTTCGATCATCTTTTTCTTCGAGGCGCTCCAGAGCCATTTCCGAGCACCCTTTTTCCGAATCAGCGCGAACGGGAACTCGACGTCGACGCCGATGCGCACGCCGTGCAGATCGGAGCCTTTGATCGGCCGATAGCGATCGGCGGGCGCCACGCGCAGATCAGTCGTGACGTTGTAGCGCCTGCCCTTCGATAAGAAGCTATCGATGAAGGCTGCACCTTGCCGGCGATCGACTTGATCGATCTTCACGACACCGGGCTTCGCTAAACCGGAGAGGTTCGGCACGAAGGAGCCCCCCTGCAGGTAAGCGGGAATGTCGGCGTCCGTCGTCTTCGCTTCCCAGGCGTCCCAGGCCGACAGCGTGGGCGCGCTCTTCCACTTGTGCCAGATCTCGTTGCCGTAGCTCGCACCGCTGACTTCGTCGTCTCTCCACTTCTTGATGTGCTTCGCGAGGCCGGGCTCGAATTGCTCGATGTCGGCTTCGGTCGGGATGCGCGCGTAGACGGGGCCACCGCGCGTCACCGTGCCGTAGATGTACGGCAGCTTCTGCGAGAGATCTGGTCTCTGCTGCGTCGCCAGCACGATGGGGTCGTTCAGATTCTCCGTGACCTTGTCGCCCAAGCACACGAAACCGGCGGGATAGATCCCACGCCAGCCCCCTGGGCAGCCGGCTTTCCCGAAATCGGTCGCGTCGGCTTGCACGACGGCGCCTGCGCGCAGGTAACCGATCGTCTTGGAGGCGTCGTTCGCCTTCGCGAAGACTGGGACCGACAGCGCGCGCACAGCGAGGCGCGGCGCACCTTCCGGAATCGGAGGCGGCTCGTTGTAGTTGCCAGCGAGATCGACGACTGGCGCACCCGGCGACGAAAGCGCCTTTTCGATCGCCGCCTCGTCGGCCGAAGTGGCTGGCCCCGTAGCGCTGCTCGTCGGCGTGGGCGCCGCACTCTCGCTCTTCGAAAGGGCCGGGGCGCCAGCGTCGTCTGCAGGCTTCTCCCCACACGCGACGAGCAAGATGGTGAGGCTGGCGATGGGAAGGAGCCGGAGCACGCGCTTCTTTTTTTCTTTCTTCTCAGATCGGGTCGCTGCTACCCGGCCGCCCGAAGCGAAGCAACAGGCCGAGCCACCCCTTGCCCAGGTAGAGCAAGTTGATACCGACATACATGAAGAAGAAGGCGTCGAAGCAGCCGAGCAACGCAAAAATGTAGATGTGGCTCGGGTAGTGGTTCAGAAAGCGCAGAAACGTGAAACCGAGGCCAGCCACGCGCGCGACGAGAGAACGCTGACCACCGCCGTCGACCGTCTCGTAAAACGCCTCCACCGATTGCGCCTTGCCGCTCATCTCCGGGTGCCGCTCGAACTTGGTGAGCGAGATGGCAGCGGTGATCACGAACAGGCCCGCGAGCGTCGCCAGCTGAAAGTAGCTCGGCGACCCCTGGCCGAGCTTCGGGCCACCATCCCAGATTGGGGCGTAGCCACCTGTCAGCGAGAGGCGCAGGCCGATACCCACGACGAGCGCCGCTGCTTTCACTTCATCGGTGAAGAAGTCGAACAGGTGACCTGTCTTGGAAGCGAGCTTCTTGTGCCGCGCGAGCATGCCGTCACAGCAGTCGAACAGGTAGGAGATCTCCAGGAGCAAGATTGCCCACAGCCCCCCCTCGTACGAGGGCATCACCACCAGCATCACGCAGGAGACCAGCGCCAAGATCAGGTTGAAGATCGTGAGCTGGTTCGGCGTGACCGGTAGCCGCGCGAGCACGGCCACCATGAAGCCAGCGAGCACGCGCATGAAGTAGTGGTTGAAGAGCTGGTCGTTCTTCTTCCGCGTGGCTTTGTAGATCGCGAAGCCTTCTTTGAACATGCGGCTCGAAGCCCGAAGCAGACGCGAAGCGTTCTACCACGCTTTGAGCGCCTGCCTCGTTGCCGCCTGGATCGCGCTCAACGCTTCTGGCGGCGCCGCCTCAGCGCAGCCAGTGCCATCGCGGCGAATGCCCCCAACGAGACACGCTGCGTCGAGCTCTGGGTGATGTCGCAGCTACAGCCCCCCGCGAGGGTGTCGTCAGCGGGAACCGAGATGCCGTTCAGGCCCGAGTCTCCGCCGCCACCACCCATGTCTTGGCCGCCGGGCGCTTGAGCCCCACCGGAAGTGTGTGCACCGCCGAACGACGCCTCACCGCCCACCGAACCAGCGCCACCGGCGCTCGCTGCACCACCAGACGCTGCCGCACCACCGCTCGAGGGCGTGCCACCGGCGCCGACTTCGCCGCCGCCGCCGCCGGATGCGCCGCCGAGAGGGGGCGCCCCGCCACTCGACACGCTGCTCCCGCAACCCGAGATGGGATCGCTGGAGCCATCGCAGTCGGAGTCGACCGAGTCGCCGCACAGCTCGAGCTCGGGGCTGCCCGGGGCTACGTCACAAGCCGCGCTGACCGCGTCGACACATGCGAGGTGGCCAGTGCGGAAACAGGCACCAACGCCCACCGCACAGCCGGCTCCCACGCCGAAGGAGTCGTCCACCCCCCCATTGCAGTCGTCGTCTTTGCCGTTGCACACTTCGACGCCGAGCGCGTTGACGCTCGCGTCGAGATCGTCGCAATCGCTGCACGCCGACTCGCCGTCGAAATCGAAGTCGACGATGCCGCACGGCCCGATGGTGCCGCACACGCCGTCGAGGCAAGGCAGAATTTCGCCCACGAAGAGCGCCGAGTCGAAACTGCCGTCGCCACCGTCGCACAGGATGATATCCACGACGTTGGTGCCGGAGAGGCTGGGCGCGTCGATCACGAAGCCGACTGCTGCGTCGAACTCGGACTCTGTCGCAGCACCATAAACCGCAGCTTGCGACAGGCTCGCCGCGTCGAAGGTGCCTGCCAGCTCACCGTTGACGAAGATGGCTCCCTTGTCGGTCGGGTTGCGCGTGGACGTCTCTGGATATTCTTCGGAGGCGAACACCACGGGGATCCGCAGCGCGTCGAAGGTGTTCGGAAACACGATCTCGAAGTGCAGCACCGCGGGGTCGAAGGCCGAGCTTGCCAGCAACATGTCGCAATGACCGGCGCCGCTCAAGCCGTGATCAGTGGTGGTGGCGGGTTGGTCATTCGGCGCCAATACCGATGTCGCGAGCCCAGTCGTCAGCACGACGCCGGAGCCGATCCCCATCGGGCCGGCAGTGAACAGACCCGCTGAGCCTGCTGCGCCGACATACGTGGCGCTTCCCAGAGTGAACTGCTGGTTCGTGAGCACCGCCTCGGCCAAAGTCGAACCATTCTGGGAGGGTTGGATGTCCATCGCGGTCGCCACCGATGGGATCGAGAAGATCGCGGCGGTCGCCAATGGAACCAATCGAGGAAGTGCCATGCTCGTGCGTCTATCAAGCCGCGTGCCGCGGCGCTTGCAGCGCACAAGCGGCCAATTCGCGTTTTGTGGTGGCTACGCGTGTCTCAGGGCGGGACGTCTCGATCCCAGACGTAGACGAGAAAAAAAAGCCTCTTCAGCGAGAGGCGCTAAACTCGTCATCAAATATGAGCAGTTACGCCGTCGGCGACACGATCGATGACCGCTACAAGGTCGTTGGCACGTTGGGCAAAGGCGCACACGGAGTCGTCTACGCCGCCACCGACGAGATGTTGGGCTCGAAGGTCGCTGTGAAGTGTCTGAGCGCCGACCTCGCAAACGACCCTTCTTTCAAGACACGCATGCATCGCGAGGCGCGCGCGATGGGTGCGCTCTCTGGTACGAGCGCCGCTCAGATTTTCGCGTTCAACAAAGCCAAGAGCGGCGAGCTCTACATCGTGATGGAGCTTTTGGCAGGCCGCGACCTGGAGAGCTACCTGCGGGATCTCGAGAAACACGGCGCGCGCATCGAGCTGAAGCGCCTCGCGAACTTGCTCGGCTCGATCGCCGAGACGCTCGACATCGCGCACGATCAGAGCCTGGTTCACCGCGACATCAAGCCGGGCAACATCTTCGTGCTCGACACGATGGTGCGCGGCGGCGTGCGGCTGCTCGACTTCGGCTTGGCAAAGGATCTGAACGCCACCGCCCTCACGCAAGACGGCATGATCGCCGGCTCGCCTGGGTACATCGCGCCGGAGATCTGGCGCGGCAAAGCCAAAGACGCGGATCGTCGCATCGACGTGTACTCGTTCGGCGCCGTCATTTATCGCGCACTCTCCGGCGTGCCGCCGTTCGACCCCAAACAACCGCTCGACCGCTTCTTGCTCGAAGTCACCCGTGGGGCTCGCCCCAGCTTGAAGAAACTGCGACCGGAGCTACCGAGCACGATCGACGACTGGGTCGAAAAAGCGCTCGCCGCCGACCCGACCGACCGCTTCGCGACCGTCGGCAAGATGTGGGCGACACTGCGCGCCGTCGCCGAGATGCCGGTGCAGAAGACGACGACCGTCAAACCTGCGGACGAGCCCTGGGAGGTCGAGATCGACGTCGACATCGAGGTCGAGGTCGCCACCTTGCGCGGCGAAGAGCTCGCGCGCAAGCTTGCCAAGAAGTGATGCTGATCGGACGTAGACGTGCGCTGCTGCTCGGAGGCGCGGGCCTCTTCGGAGCCTGCGGCCCCGCGGCGCCCACGGGAAGCCTGCCAGTCATTCCCCCTGATCCGAGGCTCGGCCCTTGGGAGCGGGCGATGTTCGCACGCGTCAACAGAGACCGCGCCGAGCGTGGTCACCCAGCCCTCACTTACGACCCGCGCCTGGCCGACGTCGCGCGCTACCACGCGCACGACATGGCGACGAATCGATTCTTTGCGCACGACTCGCCGACCAGCGGCTCGCTCGACGACCGCCTGGCACGCGCTCGCGTGCTCGTCGCGGTCGGCCGGGAGAACCTCGCCGAAGCGGACACCGTCAACAACGCCGAAGATGGCCTATTGAAGAGCCCTGGTCACTTCGCCAACTTGATGGCCACCGACATCACGCACATCGGCGTGGGCATCGTGCCTGGAGGCCTGCTCAGCCCCGCGAATCAGCTGTTCGTGCAGGTCTTCGCCCGCCCCGTCGAGGCGCAGAGCCCCAGCGAAGCACGCAAAACGGTCCTGGAGGCGATCACCAAGGCGCGCGCTGCGCGTGGCCTCGCGAAGCCAGTGATCGACTCTCAGCTGAACGACATCGCAGAGTCGGAGGTCCTTGGCCTCGACGACGAAGTCAGCCAAGCGTCGCTCGGCGACATCGGCAAGCGGGCGTTGGCGAAGAGCAAGGGTGGCCCACCCGGTCGCGCGATCTTGTGCACCGGCCAGCGCATCGTCGCGGCCAGCGAATACACTCCGCCGAACGCAGCCATGTCGATGCCGGTCTTGCGTATCGGGCTGGCTGCCGCTGCCGCCAAAGACGAGCGCGGCCACCCGGCCGTGAAGATCTTGCTGCTGATCGCCAGCTAGCGCTTTTTTGCGAGGGCGAAGTACATCGGCGTGAAGATGCCGAGCTTGCCACCGCCGACCAGCGAGTCCGCGCACTCGTTCAAGAACGAGCTGACCTCGCGCGTGCCCTTGGGAGCGATGCGCAACATCTCGAGCACCCCTGTAATGGCCGTGGTGACGACGCGACCCGCCGGCGTCCGCGGCAGGTTCCGGACCGAAATTTCGTCGAGCGCCGAGTACCACGGCACCTCCGCGTCGCACTCCGCAGCGCGATCGCGGGTCTCGATCACGTCGAAGCCGGAGACGAGCAAGCCCTCTTTCACTTCGTCGAAGGTGGCAAGGCTCGGTAAGGCGTTGCCCTTCTCGATGCCGTGCCGAATGCGGCGGTGCTCGGACAGTGATTGATCGTAAACGGGCGTGATGCACCATTCGTAAACGGCGAACAGCCCGCCCGGCTTCAAGAGACGCGCCGCCTCGGTGAAGACGCTCTTCTTGTCGGGCGCGTGGCAGGTCGCCTCGAACGCGTAAGCCGCGTCGAACGAAGCATCAGGCAGCGGGATTTTCAGAAAGTCGGACTCGAGGACAGCGCACGCTTGCGAGAGGCCCTCGCGTTCGTTGTACTTCTTCGCGCGCTCGACCTGGTACGCATTGATGTTCACGCCGGTCACGTCGGCCCCGGTGAGGCGCGAGACCTCACGCATCGGACCGCCAACGCCGCAGCCGAGATCGATTGCGCGTTTGCCACGCGAAAGCCCGAGCCGCTCCGCGAGGAAGCGCTGATGGCTCTTGATGGACTCTTTCATCGACTCGTCGCGATGACGCACCGCAAAGTGGAACGACTGTCCCCAGCCGTACTCGTAAAAATCGGTGACCAGGTCGTAGTACTGCTTGGTCGTGGTGGCGTACTTCGCGAAGCGGTCGTCCGGCTCCTGGCGCTCGTACGTCTTGGCGTAGGCATCCATCGTACCTTTGACTTCGTCGCGCCCGAGGCCGACCCGGCGCTCGTTTTCCAACGGTTTTTGCTGCGGCTCCATCGAAGAAGGCTGCTGTAAGCGGGGCGCGGAGCGAGAGCAAGGCCTCCCAGAAGAGACGCATAACTCGTAACATCCGAGTATGAACCTCGCCCGCGCGACATTCGCCTTTCGGCCCGGCAACGGACTACTGCGCTTCGCAGTTGGGCTGTTGCTGGTGGTCGGCTGCGGTGACGACACACAAGACGCCGCCAGCGGAGGCTCCGGCGGAGGCTCGTCGGACGGCGCCGGCAACACCGGCGGCTCGCCCGTCGGCCCAGGCGCCGGCGCGTCGGGGCCGGGTGCCGGCGGCAGCCCGCCCGGCGCCTGCGATGGCGGGCCGCTCGCAGCGCCCATTCAAGGCTGCACGCCCACGCCGCTCGCGAGCACGGGCGACGCGCACCAAGATTGCGTCGATCGCATCAACCAGTTTCGCTTCGAGTGTCAGTGTCTACCGCCGCTCGCCCGCTGGACGGAGGCAGAAAATTGCAGCGATCAACAGTCGGGCGACGATCAAGCCGACAACGCGCCGCATGGTCACTTCGGAGCCTGCGGAGAGAGCGCACAGAACAGCTGCCCGAACTGGCCTTCGGAAGAGAACGTCGTCAGCTCGTGCTTGCAAGGCATGTGGGACGAGGGCCCTGGCGAGCCCTTCGCAGAGCACGGCCACTACATCAACATGTCGAACACCGGCTACAGCAAGGTCGCCTGCGGCTTCGCCAGCAGCGCGGCTGGTGTGTGGGCCAACCAAAACTTTTCGAATTGAGCTTCGGGGCTAGCGCGGAAACGCCTCCACGATGCCGCCATCGACTGGCAAAGTCGCGCCTGTAGTGGGCGTTCGACCGCTGGCGAAGAAGACGACCGCGGCGCCGACGTGGCGAGCCTCGACCTTCGTGCGCAGCAGATTGCGATCGCGATAGAAGGACTCGAGCTCGGGCATGGTGAGGCCGCGGCTTTTTGCGCGATCAGGGCCGACCTCTTGCCACAGGCCAGACGCCGTTTCGCCATGGGAGAACACGGCGTCGGCGTTGATCAGATTCACACGCACCCCGAGCGGCGCAAGCTCGATCGCGGCGATCTTCGATAGCTGGTGCGCTGCCGCTTTGCTGGCGCTGTACGCGCCGAAGTCTTTGCCGGGCGCGAACACGTTCTTGGAGGCGCTGACGACGATGTTGCCGCCGGTGCCTTGCGCGCGAAAGACGGCCGCAGCCTCACGAATCGTATTGAGCACCCCGAGATAGTTCACGTCGGAGACGCGCCGCGCTTCGACGGACGAAAGCGACTCGATCGACCGCACCAGCGCGATGCCGGCATTCGGCACGACGACGTCCACTCCGCCGAACCCAGAGCACGCCTGTTCGAAGGCGGTCTTCATCGAAGCGTCTTCGCTGACGTCGGCTACGACAGCGAGCGCGATGCCCTTGCCGAAGCGCGTCTCGAGATCTGCAGCGGCGCGCTGTACCGCGGCTTCGTCGCGGTCGACGAGCACGACGGCAGCACCCGCTTCGGCGAGCGCCTCTGCCACCGCGCGCCCGATGGCGCCCGCAGCTCCCGTCACCAGCGCCACCTGACGTTCGAGCAGTCGCTCTCCGGCTTTACCGAGCTTGGCTTGCTCCAGGCTCCAGTACTCCATGTCGAAGAGATCGTCGTCGTGCAGCGACTCGTAGCGGCCGACTCGTTCGGCCAACAACTTTGCGCGCAAGGTGTGCTCGGTGATGTCGGCGGCAATGATGGCGTCGGCTTTGCTCTTGCCAAAACAGAGCGCGCCCAGCCCAGGCACGAGCAGCACGCGCGGCGCGCTATCGAGCTTCTTCAGCGTTGCCGTCTTGCCGGCCGCGGCGCGCTCGAAGTAGGCGTCGTAGCGTGCGCGAAAAGCGGTCACTGCCGCCTCGATCGGGGCGCGCACGTCCGCGACGCCGGCGAGCCCGTCGATGACGAGCGGCCACGCCTTCGTGCGGATCACGTGATCCGGCGTGAGCGTGCCAGTTTGCGCGAGACGTGTGATGGATGGATCAGCCAGCGCCGAAAGCACGTCGCTGCCTCCGCGCCACTCCATCACCAGCCGCCTCGGACCTGAATCCGAGCCAGCGGCGTCTTCCGAAAGCAAGCCGCGCAACACAGGCGCGATCGTCGCGAGCTTCACGCGAGATGTGGGCGCCGTGACGGCGCGTTGCTCGCCTGCCCTGCTCGCCGCCAGGCGCTCACACGCGTCGACCAGTGCGATGTGGCGCTCGTAGCTCTCTTTGGCCGTCGCGCCGAAGCTGAATAGACCATGCTTGATCAGCACGACCCCGTCGATGTCGTGCGACCTCTCGCACAGCTCGGCCACTGCTTTGGCCAGCGGAAAGCCCGGCATGATGTAAGGCAACACGGCGACGCGTTCGCCGAGCGCCTCACGTATCAAGGCTTCGCCATTCGGCTGGTTGGTCAGCACCAAGACTGCGTCAGCGTGAGAGTGGTCGACGAACGTGTGCGGCAAGAACGCATGCAAGAGCGCCTCGACGGACGGGTTCGGCGCAGAGGCATCGAACAGGTGCGTACGCAGCTGATTCAACATCTCTTCGTCGCTGAGCGCTTCGAGCGCGCGCAGCCTGCGCAAGTAGGCGAGATCGAGCGCGGGAAAGTCGCGTGGCTCGACCTTGTCGAGGCTCGAGCCTGAGCCTTTCACCCATAGACAGTCGACTTCGTCGCCAAGCAGCGTCCGATGTTTGCCTTTGACGCTCGTGTTGCCACCGCCGTGAAGCACGAGATCGTGATCCGCACCAATCAGGCGAGAGCTATACACGCGCAGCGCCAAATTACGCCCAACCCCTGCCATTCGTTCGACTGCGCGAGTTGCGTCGGCATCATCCCAGAGACTCTTCATGAAGCTGCCAGGCCCGCGGCTTGCTCGAACAACACGTTGTGCAGCACCGAGACCGCCAGCGAGATGTCCGCGTCTTTCACCACCAGCGACAGGTTGATCGAGCCGAACGCGTGACTGATCATCTCCACGTTGACCCCGGCTCGCGCGACAGCACCGAGGATCTCGGCGCCGAGGCCGGGGCGCTTGGCGAGCGACTGACCGACCACCACCAAGATCGCGCGCCCGTCTTCCAGGCTGACTTTGCCTAGCGGGTCGAGCTCGCTCTTGAGTCGCTCCAGCGGCCCGCGTGCGTTGCCGGTGAGCGAGACCGATACCTCGCTGGTGGTCACCATGTCGACGACGACGCCGTGACGCGCGCAGCCTTCGAACACGCGCCCCAAAAACCCGAGCTCGCCGAACATGCGCGGTGAGCTGATCGTGAGCACGCATTGCCCTTCTTTGTAGGCGATACTGGTGACGCCGCTCGGGTCGTTGATCGCGTCGTGAATGACCGTTCCCCGGTGCTCGGGCCGGTTGGTGTTCAAGACGCGCACCGGGATCTTGGCGTTCATCGCGGGCAGCAGTGTCGCCGGGTGAAGCACGCGACTCCCGAAGTAAGCCAGCTCCGCCGCCTCCTCGAAGCGCATCTCTGGAATATTGCGAGCGGCCTTGACGACGCTGGGGTCGGCTGACATGACGCCGTCGGTATCGCTCCAAATCTGGACTTCGCCAGCACCAATGGCCGCGCCGAACAACGTTGCGGTGAGGTCGCTGCCGTTGCGACCCACTGTGGTGATCTCTCCGTTTTCGGCTTTGCCGACGAAGCCAGTCACGATCGGCACGACCGCCGGATCGAGCTCGGCGAAGCGGCGCCTGGCGTTGCCCTCGAATGCGGCAACAGGGCGCGCGGTGCCGAAATCGGCGTTGGTGATGAAGCCGAGGTCCCACGCATCGTACGCCTTCGCCGAGAGGCCGCTGCGCGAGAAAAAATCTGCGATCGTGCGGACGGACCAGCGCTCGCCGAAGCTCGAAACATAGTCGAGGCTGCGGGGTGAAAGCTCGCGCACCAGATGGATGCCGCGCAAGAGGTCGGAGAGCTCGGCGAACATCGGCGCGAGAAGGGCGTCGTCGCAACCGAGCTCGCGGCCGATGGTGCGCTGTCGTTCGATGACCGTGTCCGGGTCGTACTGACCGCTCGCCGCCTCGCGCGCGGCACGCACCAGCGCGTCGGTGATGCCCTTGTGCGCAGACGAGACGACGACCGGGCGCTTTTCAGCGAAGGACTGAACGATGGCCAGCACCTTCTCGATCTGTTTGCGGTCCGCAACGGAGCTACCGCCGAACTTCATGACGATCATGGCCGTGGCGCCTTACCACGGCTCCATTCGCGGGCGGAGCGCCGAGCGATCGCTAGCGGCTCAGGATTGGGCGACGGCAGCGTGAAGCGAGGGCTTGACCGCGCGCTCGAACGCCTCTTTGCCGTGCGGGCTCGGACGCTCCGACGACTCGTCGCCAGCCACGACGCGGTTGCGACCGCCGGATTTCGCTCGGTACATGTTGCAGTCGGCACGGTCGACGATGGTGTCGACCGTATCGCCAGGCTGCACCGAGACGGCTCCGAACGAAGCCGTCACGGCGATCGGCTTGCCGCCAGGCGCCTTCAGCGTCAGCTCTTCCATCGCTTTGCGTATCCTTTCGGCGACGACCTCGGCACCGCGCAGATCCGTCGCGTGCAGGGCAACGACGAACTCTTCTCCGCCCCAGCGCGCGACGATATCGCCCTTGCGCGCGTGTTTGGGCAGCACGCTGCCGATGGCGGCCAGCACCGTATCGCCTGAAGCGTGGCCGTGGGTGTCGTTGACCTGCTTGAAGTGGTCGACATCGAGCAAGATCACGCTGAGCGCGTGGCCGTAACGCGTCGCCCGCGCGACCTCGATGTCCAGCGCTTCGACGAACGCGCGGCGGTTGGTGAGGCCTGTCAGCCCGTCCACAGTCGCGAGATGGCGCGACTCTTCGACCAGCGTTGCGATACGGATGGGACCGGCCAGCTCGCGGGCGATCACCTCGACCAAGCTGGCGTCTTTGGGGTGTTCCGGGTCTCGCACCGCAAGCGCGAGATGACCGATCAGCTGACCGCCCAAACTGATGGGCCGCACGATCGGCGGCGGGCCGGCCTCGTCCGCGTAGGCGTCGCCATCCTCAATCGGCAACATGCGCACGTCACCATCCAAACCGAAGGCCGCCCTGGCCTCTGCCTCACAAGCAGCTGCAAAGCGCGGATTCGAGTGAATCCCAAACCGCTTGGGCGCTTCGGTCGCAACCGAAAACCAGCGGTAGCTGGTGATCTGCGACATGAATTGCGACAACAGGTCGAACAGCCGGTCGAACTCGCAGCAGGTGCCGAGCGCGCGAATCTCGCCAGCGACCACCGAATCGAACAAGGCAGAGTCGAGGTAGTCGGCGATGCGGTCGCGGACATCACCGATGGCCGGGCCGTCCTCCCAAAAGTGTTCCGCCGGCGCCATCGACGCGAGCGCCCGCTCCAGGGCGCGGACGAGATCACCCATGCGACCCGGCAACACATACGCCGCGGCCCCCGCACGTTCTGCCCAGAAGCGGTTCCGTTGGCCGTCCGGCCCTCGCAAGATGACCGGCACATGTCGTGTGGCGAGCTCCGCGCCGAGCAAGCGGCAAAGCTGCACCCCCGAAATCTTCGGCATCCAGAGGTCGGCGACCACGACCGTAGGCGGGTCCGAAAGCGCAATGCGTACGCCATCTTCGGCGTCATGTACCTCGACGACGGAGTAGCCCTGCATCCGTAAACGCCCCGCGAGCACGGCGTTGGGGTCACGGGCAGGGTCGACCAGCAAGACAGTGTGTCCCTTCGTCATGGCTCCCGTTGATCTACGGGTCGCGGCTATCGGGGCTAAATGGCCGCGTAATCGGACGAGCGCGCTCGGCGTCGGGCTTCTACACTGGAGGATGCGAGAAGACGCCCCGCTGACCATGTCGGTAGAGGCCACCATGGCCCGCGTTCCGTCGGGTCCGCGGGCGCTCTCGGTCGTCATCGATCTCGGGGCTGGCGATCTGCCAGCAGAGCGCACGCGACCGCAGCTGGTGACGATGTTGGTGATCGACGTGTCTGGGTCGATGGCAGGGCCCCCGCTCGAACAAGTGACGCGCTCGGTCGATCGGATTCTGGACTTGCTGGCGGAAAGCGACCGCGTGGGTGTCGCGGCCTTCTCGACCAGCGCTACCTTGGTCGCGGCAGTTGCACCACTCGACGCGAACGCCAAGCGCGCGTTGCGCTCGCGGGTCACGCGCCTGCGCGCCGATGATCGCACCAACATCCAAGCGGGGCTCGAGCTCGGCGTCGCCCAGATCCCCGAGAGCCTTCTCGAAAACGAGCGCGCCGTGGTGGTGCTGCTGTCAGACGGGCAGCCAAACGTGGACGCCACCTCCCGAGAGGCGCTCGCCGAGATCGCCCGCAAGCTGCGACCGCGCGCTGCAATCTCTACGTTGGGGTACGGCGCGCGTCACGATGAGGGTGTCTTGCTTGCGATCGCCGACGCGGGGGGCGGGTGTTACCGCTTCATCGCCGACCCCGCGCTCTGCCAGCTCGAGCTCGCACAAGCAGTCGGCGCTCAGGCCGACATCGCGATCGAAGAGACCGAGCTCTTGCTCGTGCCGCGGCCCGGCGTCGAAATCAGCGCGGTGTTGGGAGGCTCTTTGCCGCGCTTCACGAAAGACGGCCTGCTGGTGACTGTCCCGGACATGGCAGCGAAATCCAACCGCACTTTGCTCGTCGAGCTGAAGGCCGCTCTCTCGGACGCAGCCTTCCACGGGGCGCTCTTCGAGGTCCGCGCGCGCTTCAAGCAGGCGGGCGAGCGGGCCGTGCAGACGCTCGTCGCCGAAGCGGTGATCGACGTGGGCGGCGATGCGGTGGCAGTGGCGCCGGCCGCTTTCGCAAAGGCGCTCTTGGTACGCGCTGATCGGGTGCGGGCAGAGGCCCGAGATCAGGCTGATCGTGGTCAATTCGAGGGCGCGGCAGCGTCGCTGCGCGCGTTCATGCGAGAGATCGAGCACGCGCCTGGCTATATTCTCGGCGACGGTTCGGCGCTCAGCGAGGCGTGGGAGCAGCTGCTCGACGAAGCCATGGCGATGGAGCGTCGACCATCCGCGGAGGCGCTCACCACCTTGAAAGCGAGCACCGCGATGAAGTCGCTCGCCTACGACGGCGTCGTCGCATCGTCTCGACCGCTCGGTCGCTCGACCAAAAACATCACGGGCGTCCTGGCTGGCAAAGTTCCCGAGGCTTACCTGGTCGGCTTGACCGGCGTCGCCGCGGGCATTCGCCACCGCATCCAGACGCAGAACACGCTCGGGCGCACCACTTCTGCAGACGTGATGTTGGCAAGTAGCCAAGTCTCCCGCCGTCACGCGGATGTGTTCGTCGTTGCCGGCGCGTTCTTCATTGCTGATCTGGGCAGTACCAACATCACCAAGCTGAACGACCAGCGGCTCGGCCGAGCCCCGGAAAAGCTGAGCCACGGCGATCTCATCAAGGTCGGCGACATCGAGCTGCGGTTCGAATTGGCCTCGTCCGGCGAGCGATAGCGCTACGCTGGCAAACCAGTGCAAGCGACGACAGAACGGCCCAAACGCTACGCCCTCGCGATCGAGCTGACGGCGTACTGCAACCAGAAGTGCGGCTATTGCTACAACGACTGGCGCGAAGAGCCGGGCACCATCGGCTCGCTCGGGAGAGACGAGCTTCTCGGGCTGGTCGACAGAGCACTCACCGAGGTCGATTTCGATCACGTGACGCTGACCGGCGGCGAGCCGTTTGCGCGACCCGACATCTTCGATATCTTGGGAATGATCCGCAAACACGGCAAACGTGCGCTGATCATCTCGAATGGCGGCATCGTCACCGACGCCCACGCCGAGAAGCTCGCGCCGCTCGAGCCGCTGTTCGTACAAATCACGCTGAATGGCCCCACCCGCGAGCTGCACGAAGAGCACGTCGGCAAAGATTGTTTCGAGCCCACGCTGGCCGGCATCAAAGCGCTGACCGACCAGGGTGTCCCGGTCACCGGCTGCATCGTGATCACCCGAAAAAATGCACAGGTCGTCGGCGAAATCTTGGCCGTGTGGGAGTCCCTCGGCGTGCGAGACGTCGCCCTGTCGCGCTTTTCACCGGCCGGGTACGCAGCCTCACAGACAGCGGAGCTACTGCCCTCCCGCAGCGAGCTACTCGAAGCGCTCACCCAGGCTGAAGCCTACGGTGCACGCGGCTTCCGTCTCAGCGCGACGATGCCGGTACCCGCCTGCGTCGTCGATCACGCCGACTTTCCCCACATCTCTTTCGCAGGCTGCCCCATCGGCACCGAGATGCAGGAGTTCGCGCTCGGCCCGCGCGGTGAGCTGCGCCAATGCACGCTCCATGCGACCAGCATCGGTGACGCCAAGACCGAGTCCTTCGCTGCTTTGGTGACGGCTCCGGTAGTGATGCACTACCGCGACGTGACGCCCGAGTTCTGCGCGCCGTGTCCGTTCAAGAGCACGTGTTTGGGTGGCTGTGGCGCGGCTGCAATCGCAGTGTCCGGCGAACGCGGCCTCGACCCCTTCGTCGCCCAGCATGTCGACGACGGCTTCGCCTCCAAGCTGAAGCAAGCACGCAAAGGTGAAGCCGCCTTCGTGCCCGCGTCGCGCCTCAAGCGCGGCGCTGGCGCCATTACCCCGAGCTAGACGAAAGCTGCGATGACCGCGCGTGTGCTCTTGGTTTGGCCTGGGACGGACGGCGCCGCGGCCGGCAACTTCGGCTGCCCGCAGCTGGTCACGATGGCGACCTACTTGCGGGCGAAAACAGGCGCACGGATCGAGATCGTCGATCTCCACGCGGAGCGCGCGTTCGGCCAAGTCGACCTCGGCCGCATTTTTCGCGGTCCCCACGGCGGCGGCTACGATGTCGTCGGCTTCTCTTGTTACAGCTCGTTCGACTTCTTGAAGATGGAGGCCGTCGCTGGTGTCGCCCGCGAGATTCTGCCGCACGCAGTGATTTGCGCGGGCGGCTACCACGTCAGCGCGCGGCCATCCGACTTCGTTTACGACGGCTCGCCCTTCGATGTCGCCGTCGTCGGTGAAGGCGAGAAGCCGCTGGTGCGCATCGTCGAGAGTGTGCTGGCGGGCACGCCGATGCGGCACACGATCTTGGGCTCCGAGCCGATCGAAGACCTGGAAGAATTGCCGCCCACCGACTGGAGCTATCTGGATCGGTACCGGCCGGTGCTGAGCCGGCTCGCGTCGCAGATGCAGCTCTACCTTTCCAGAGGCTGCCCATTCGATTGCGCATTCTGTATGGAGCGCGCCAAACGCGAGGTCAGCTGGCGGGCGTATTCGGTCGATCGCGCGCTCGACGAGGTGCGGCGTGCCAACGAGTACTTCGACCTGTCCAACATGACGGTTTATTTTGCCGATGCGCTGTTCGGCATGCGCAAGAAGTGGCGTCGCGAGTTTCTCACGCGCCTCGCGGCGGACGACGTGAAGGCGAAAAAGTTTTGGCTCCTCGTTCGCGTCGACATGATCGATGACGAAGACGTCGAGCTGTTCGGTCGCGCCAATTGTTCACTCGGCTTCGGCCTCGAGTCGGGTGACCCCAAGCACCTGGCCACCATTCGAAAAGCGGGCCGCCTGGAAACCTATCTCGAGCGGATGGTGCAGGTGTCGAACAAGGCGCGTGAGCTCGACGTGCCTTGGGGCGCAAACGTCATCGTGGGTCACCCAGGCGAGACGGAGCAGACGCTGCGCACCAGCGCCGCCTACTTGAAAGAGCTGTTCCTCGATCCGCGCGGCACGACGGGCTTCCTGTCGGTCGACCCGTTTCGGCTGTACCCGGGCTCGCCGATCGACGACGAGCGCAGCGCCTGGGAGGCGCGCTTCGGTACGCGGTTTCATCGACCCGAGTGGTGGAAAGACGGCGACCAAGAGTTTTTGGCAGAGTGGGTCGACCCCAGTGAAGACCTCGACTACCGGCGGCGCGCAGCGCTGACTCACGAGCTCATCGGCCCGACCTTGCGCGGCTTGAAGCAGAGCTACGCGCTGAAAGGCTCGGCGCGCGATTACTTCGAGCTTGCCATCGACGAGCAGATCAAGAATCTGGAGGGGCCCTACCGACTCCATTTTGCCGATCGCTACTACGCATGGAGTCGCTACCTTGGTCGCTCGCGCAGCGCCTCGACGGAACGAGCGCGCGACGGCGAGCTGGCTCTACTCTGCCGCGAGGCGCGCGAGCAGAGCCTCGCCACCGTCGCGTTTCGTGCATTCGGGAGTGAAGACGCGCGTGCGAGCTTCGCGAGCTCGCCGATCGCCCTCGCGATCGTCGACGTGCCCCGTGAACGGTTCGTGCCGCTCGACGAGATCATGGCGAGCACGCGGGACGAGGCGATCCGCTTGGATGCTTCGGACGAGGCGACCGTGAGCGCGATGCACGCTTACGCCAGATCGTTCTCACTGGCAGGCATTTGCGCTGGGCAACGCGTGCTCGACCTCGGCGGCGGCACTGGCTACGGCGCGGCGTTGCTCGCTCGCCTCGTCGGCGAGCAAGGGCTGGTCGTGACCATCGAGCTCGACCCGGCGTTGGCGAGCCGCGCTGCGGAGCTCTTGCCCACCGTTCACGTCCTCGCTGGCGACGCGCTCGATGCGAGCGTTCTCGCGCGCGCCGCCGAGCTCAACCGTGGCCCTTTCGACGTGGTGGTGGCCGGCTTTGCGTTCGATCAGGCGGTTCCTGGGTGCGTCGTAGACATGCTTCGGCCGGGGGGGGTCGCTGTCGCCCCTGTCGCGAACGCAGGCGGTCAACGCCTGGCTAGGGTTCTCAAGCTGGAGGATAATTCCCCGCAAACCGAGCTATTTGAAGAAGTGTTCTACGTCCGAACACGACGCGCGAGCGAGCTCTTGCACGACCCGAAAGCCGCGCTCGCGGTGCCCGCCGACCCGGCCAGCAGTCACTCAGGGTCCCCTTCCGGGGAGAAACAGGGCGGCCTCACTGGGGCAGGCCTCACCGGGGCAGGCCTCACCGGGGCAGGCCTCACCGGGGCAGGCCTCACCGGGGCAGAGTCGCGTCGTCAAGGGCGCGTGAAGTTGCCATTGCTTCCGCCTTGAAGACGTCGCTACCATTGGAGTTTGGAGGCCTAGCTTTGGCTTTACGTTCCCTCTTCGGAGGTATCATCGTCACGGCCACGTTGTTCGTCGGCGTTGCCTGTGGCGACAGCACGGGCCCAGGCGGGTCCGGCGCTGGTAACCAGGGCGGCGACGGCGCTGGCACCAGCGCAGACGGAGGCAGCGGCGCAGGCACGGCCGGCAACCCGCCGACCGGCGGCTCAGGCGCGGGGCCGATAGGCGGCAACGGTGGCGCTGGCGGTGAAGGCGGCCAGGGCGGCGCGCCGCCGAACCCTGCACCAGGCGCCCCGGGTCAAGCCTTCGTCAGCTCTGGCAATCGCGCCACCAGCACGAACTACAAGCTCGTGCACACCACGGGGCAGTCGACAGTCAATCAAACGACGATGACGTCACGCAGCTACAAGCTGCAAGGCGGTCTCATCGGTGCAACCGGGAGCCAGCCATGAAGACGACACGCTCACCTCTTCAATCAACAGCCGAACCTATGAAGACCATCCTCCTCGCAGCCGCAGCTTTTGGTACCGTCTTCTCGAGCGCTGGTTTGGCGTTCGCGGTGCCCAGCTTGCTCAGCCATCAGGGCCGCTTGTACGACTCCAGCGACCAGCCGGTGAGCGGCGCGGTCGATATGGAGTTCGCGCTGTACGCGACCGAAGCCGCCGGCACGCCGGTGTGGACCGAGACCCACAGCGTCACGTTCGAAGAGGGGTACTACTCGGTGACTCTCGGCTCGAGCACGCCCTTCGGCACCGACATCGATGGCTCGCAGCTCTTTCTCGGCATCACGGTCGGCAGTGACCCGGAGATGGCGCCACGTTCGCCGGTCAACAGCGTTCCCTACGCCTTGATCGCGAACAACGCGACTGGCGACATCACGCCCAATACAGTCGTCGTCGGCGGCGGCACCGTAATCGACGCGAGCGGTCAATGGGTCGGCGACCCCAGCGGGCTGGTCGGTCCGCAGGGTCCGCAAGGGCCGCAAGGTAACAACGGTGCCACAGGTGCCAATGGTGCCGCTGGTGCCACAGGGGCCAATGGCCCGACTGGGCCAGCAGGTCCGATTGGCCCAGCAGGTCCGATTGGCCCAGCAGGTCCGATTGGCCCAGCAGGTCCGATTGGCCCAGCAGGCCCGACTGGCCCCACCGGTCCGACTGGGGCGGCCGGCGCAGCTGGTGCGCAAGGTCCACAGGGAAACACCGGCGCACAAGGGCCGCAGGGTCTCACGGGTCCGCAGGGCGCCACCGGGGGCCAGGGGCCCGCGGGTCCCGCAGGTCCGGCAGGCGCCGCTGGCGCAACGGGCGCAACGGGCGCAGCCGGCGCAGCCGGCGCAACTGGGCCGCAGGGGACTCAAGGCGTGGCGGGTCCGCAAGGCCCAGCAGGGCCACAAGGCATCGTGGGTCAGGCCTGGACGAACGGCGGCTCCTCGCCGATCACGACCGGCATCGCGTTCATCTCGCCGACTGTGAGCGTGACCATCACCGCGGGGCAGAAGATCTTCGCGACCTCACAAGCCGCCCTCGGCGCCGGTATAACCGCAGCAAGTGGGCTGAACCTCTACATTTGCTATTCCTCGGGCACAGTCACCCAATGGGGCGGGGGCACCTTCGGCCTCACTGCGCCAGCGAACCAACGCCACCACTACGGGCTGAGCGCAATCCTGACGCTGCTGCCAGCTGGCACCTATTCGGTTGGCCTGTGTGGCAGTGCTGTGACGCCTGCCAACTGGAACAACAACGAGTGGGCCTACACCTCTGCGATGGTCTTCAACTGACACCTGAAGAGCGGTTGGCGACCACGCCCACAGTCTCGACACCGATTGCGATCATTGCAGCTGGCGCGCTGATTGGGGCCGGGCTGTTCTTCGGTTTGCGATCGAGGACGTCAGCTTCAGCACCCGAGACCGCCGCCGTCCCGACGACGGCCAGCAGCCCGGCTGCGGAGGCGCGCGCACGCGACGCAGCGCCAGCACTCGAGACCAGCGTCGACACGAGCACCGGCATCGTCGCGACGGCCGGCTCGAAGCCTGGCACGGCCGACGTGAAGGCCGCCACAACAGCCTCCCGTCTTGCCCTGGAGAAACACCGGAAGACGATGGTCGACCAATGTCTGGCTCCTGCGTTGGCGAAGCAGCCTGAGCCCGCAAAGGTCAATCTCAGCTTCAGCTTCTCCTTCGACGCAGCCGGCGCCCAAACGGCGCGCGGTATTTCGGAAGATCGCGCGACAAGCCGGCCAGACGTCACGCAATGCATCCAGCAGAAGCTGCCAGCCATCACGATCCCGGCTCCAGGCGGCGCTGTGTTCATCGAAGCTGTCGTCTGGACGCTGCCGTAGTCAGCGATTCAGCATCGTGGCGATGCAGCGCCTGTCGAGATCACAGCTCGGCGCGAGCTTCGCCACCGGCACGCCGAACGGCGGAGGCTCACCCGGCTCGAGCGCGCGCAGCACCACCTCCCCCGGGTTCGCGCCAGACGTCACGATGTAGCGGGCAGAAGCAGGATCGATTCGCTCCGGCACCCACTGCGGGCGCACGATCACCGGGGGCCGCACCGGAATCACCGGCGCTCGCCGCACTTCGATGTATGTGCTCGGCTGGAGCTCTGGCGCCGATTGATCGCGCAAACTCGGCTCGGCAGCGTGAAGCTCGTTCGTCGCGCGCAAATCGTCGCAGTCGACCTCGTACACCTCGAGGAAGTCGCGCTCGTCCAGCACGTCCGCGGATGGCGCCGCGTCCCAGTCGACCGGGATGGGCTGGTCTGGGACGCTGATGAGATAAGCGGCTGAGGTCCGATGCGCGGGCGCATGACCAGGCAAGCACCGCAGCCTCAACCCGTGACGGGTCTTCGGTGCGACGAGTCGCGGGCGATCGAAACGAAGGGCGTTCATCTCGTGGCCCGCGTAGCAAACCGCAAGCCGCGACTCGAGCCGGGCGCACTTGTGAAAAGTGCCCGCATTTGGGACGCCGATTCACGCCATGCAGCACCTCACACGGGCCTGTTGATGGATCGACTGTCCACCCATTGACCAAGAGTCAACATGCCTACGATGTGGTCAATTCGCTGGGTGCACGGCGGTACCGATCCCGAGCAGATCAGCGGAACGGATCGATGCCTTCGACGAGCGATGCATCGGCATGGCTTTGGCGTCGCGGTGCGTGAGGCGCCCGGCGGCGAGCTCCACCCTCGCAGATCAGCTCGCCGCGGGCGGCTCAGCGATAAGGACCGCGGCGGTCGGCGGGCGCGATGCGCTTCGCCAGCGCCGCCAGCTCATTCATCCCAGCTGCCAGCTCGGCTGGATCGCCAACCAGCCCGTCCCGAAACCATACGAGCTCGCCTTGTCCGCCGCGGGTGATCGCATGCGCCTTGCCGGCATCTGCGAGCAGACGACGGGCGGTGTCGCTCGTCAGGTCGATCTCGCTCGGGAGCTGGTGGTGGACACGTGTGCGCGAGGGCCGATCGTCGTCCCACTCGGTCGAGACGTCGAGCGTGAACCCTTCCCAAGAGAGGCCGCGCAGCGACAGGCTGCCCGTCACGAGCCGCCCCTGGTGGCGCTTCGCGAAGGCGACCCAAGCAGGTGCTGCCGCCTGGGCGGCCCGGGGCAGCGGGATGCGCGACATCGCCTCGCCCGCTGCTGCCGCGATCGCGCGCACGCTCCCGACGAAAGCATCCAGGTTGTCGAGGCGGTGACCACCGCCCTGTGCTGCGAGCAGCGCGCCGTCGTCCTCGATAGCCGCCTCTGGCATCGCGATCAGGTCTCGCACCAACGCCCCGTTCGAGAGCAGCGCAGCTGCCTGCGCAGCCTCTCGGCCGCCCACGAAGAATCGGGACTTGAATGCCTCGTCTGCGATTGGCGCAAGACTCTTCGAGAGTGCGTCGGCCCAGCGCTTTTCGCGGATGGTCAGACCGATCTCGAGATCCGGCCAGGTGAGCGTGGCGACCGAGAACAGGCCGTCGCCCCGCTGCTCGAGCGCGATGCGCAGCGCCACGTCGCCGATCGACCCTGTCATGGTCTCGCTGTCGACGTCGTTCGCCAATTGGTGTCGCGACGCGACGTGCGCCCATACCTTTGCGCGGCGCTCACGTCCGACTGGCGGCAAGTGCCGCGAAGCGCCTGCTGCCGCATCCGTCGCAGGCAATGGCGCGACGACGAGCGGGACCGACAACGTCGCGTTCCGCCCCCAGCCGATGTCGGCGCGCGCCTCGAGATGCCAGCGGAGCCGCATGAGCCCAGCGTCGAAGCTCGGCGACTGGTCGGCGGGCAGCGCCAGCGCAAAGTCGCTCCCCTGCCCCCCTGCGCTGGGGGGCTTCTGCAGCGTGAACTCGAAGCGCCGTACTTCGGCTGGTGGTGCCTGGAAGCGCGCTTCGTTGGTCGCCACCAGAAACATCTTCATGTCTTTGACGGGCTTTGGGCTGGTCACCGCGACTGCGCCGCGCAAGGTGCCGCCTACGCTGACCGCGTTCGGATCGAGCGTGGCCTCGATGTAGATATCGCCGCCGGTGGGACCATCTGGATGGGTCGCGAACACGCGGCCGCCCGCGGGCGATGCCCGCCACGGCGCAGGCGCCACAGCGAGTTCGTATTGCTCGTGGCGATCAGGCCACCAAGGAATCACCACGCGCACGGCGAGGTGATAGCGAATGGACCCCGCGGCATCGCTATGGGTAGGTGGCAGCTGTTTCGGCAGCTCGAAGACAGTGCGGTACTCGTGAGAGCCGACGCTGAGCTCGCGCGGCTCGGTGCGCGAGCTCAGGTCCACCAGCGTGAGCGTCTTGTACACACGCGAGGAGGTCGTGCCATTGGCGCGCGTATGGCTGTAGCGCCGTTCGGCGCCCACGAGCCGCATCTCGACGCCTTTGATGGGCGTCACGCTGCGACTGTCGAGCACTGCCCTCACCTCCAGCCGGTCGCCCGGCAGCGGTCGTTTCGGGCTCAAGAAGACAGTCAGGCCGGGACGACTCCGCACGCGCCGCATCGTCTGCGAACGTCCCCCACCACGCAACGACGATCCTCGGCGCGAATAGCCGTAGTCGAGCAGGCCGTATGGCGTGTGCGCGACGCCGCTCGGATTGTCGGTGCGAACCGCACCCAGCGCTCGTCTTCGTTGGTGGCGCCACACTCGAGACTCATCGAGATTACGAGGCTGTCGAACACCCCTTCCCAACACCCGAGGGCCTACGCTCGGCACGCCCCCGTCGTAGCAGGCGCCGAGGTGGTGCCGGCGTCACATTGGGTGAATGCGCACACACGAACGTGGCTGCCGAACGACCAGAACTGGAAGTCGTTCACGTCGGCGAGCGTACGACGAGAACAGCCTGTGAGAGGGGCACGCGCCACCTATGATTGGCGCATGGATTACCGTGAGCCGCGGAGAGGGGTGAGCTTCACCCGGCCGGCGGCAATGCTACGACGATCAACACCGTTGTCGTGCCGCCCGTGCCCGAGTGACTGCGTGACCTTGCCGCGCGAGCGCGACTGTCGATCCCCTACGGCAAGTAACAAGTCGCGCGATACCATTCCCGGGCCCTAAGGTCCGAGCCTCGCGATGACGCCCGATGTCGAAGCCGAGCTCGAGCTCACGACGCACTACGATCTGAGGTCGTCGTTCGTGATGCAGCGCACCGGGAGAAACGACCCGACCGCGCGGCTCGAGCCTACTCGTTTCGCCAAAGCCTCGCGTACACCGCTGGGAATGGTGGCGATCGAGCTGATCCACAATGTCGCAGACGCGCGCATGCACGTTCGCGCTTGGGGCGATGGCGCCGCGTGGGCGATGGAGAGGGTCCCGGCCTGGCTCGGCGAGGGAGACGGCTACCAGCAGTTCGCGCCAACCGGTGTGGTGGAGACCTGGGCCGCGAAACACAGAGGCCTGCGCCTGCCGCGCTCGCCTTTTCCCACCGATCTACACATCTCGTTGGTGCTGCAGCAACGCGTGACCTTCTCGGAAGCTGTCGGCGCCCATCATCGGCTCGCCGAGCAATATGGCGAGCGCGCCCCCGGGCCGCTCGGCCTCTTGGTCTTCCCGGACCACGATGCGCTGCGGCGCATCCCCAGCTATGACTTTCGTGCGATGGGCATCGACTCGAGGCGCGCGACGGCGCTGGTCGAAGCCGCTCGGCTGCGCGCTCGAGTGTTGGCGCTGGAGAAGGAGCCCTTCGAAGAAGTGCGACGCTACCTCGGTCTCATCCCTGGAACGGGGCCATGGACAGCAGAGAACCTGCTAGCGGGTGCGTACGGCGACCCGGACGCCGTGCCCCCCGGCGACGTCCACCTACCGCATCAAGTGTGCTTCGCGTTGAGCGGCGAAACCTTCGGCTCGGACCAACGAATGTTCGAGCTGCTCGAGCCCTATCGCGGCCACCGCAACCGCGTCGTCAGGCTGATGTGGTTGGCGGGCCCGACGCGGCCATACATCGACCGCGCTCGCGTTCGCAAACGCTGGGTCAAAGACTGACGAGAGTCACTTGGGGAAGGGCGAGACGAAGTAGATGAAGACCAAGAAGCTGCCGAGGGTGACCACCGCCACCAAGATCAACTTCTCGAGGGTCCACGCCTCGCCTGGGTCAACGGGCCTTCCGGGGGTTTTGCCGCTGCTGTCGCTCATTTTCGGCGCCAAACTCTCATCGGTTCGTGGGGACGTCAAGCTCGGCAGCAAGCACACTGACCAGTAGGGCCTTTGACGCAGGAGCCAGAGCCGAGCGGTCGAGGCTCGAAAACCAGAGACGATCGCTGCCTCGAGCGGCATGCCGCGAGCCCAGCCGAGGCCAAGCTCGAGCGCGATCGACTCGGCTTCGCTCCAGGTAGAGGCGTTGCCCAGGTTGGACAAGGCCCGGGTTGCATGTTTCACCGCAGCTTCGTGGAGCGCGAGCACCAGGGCCGAATCGGCATCGAGGTCGACGGCGCCCGGCAGACTCGTCGTGCCGACGTACGTGCGTGACGGAAAGCCTCGTCCTCGAGGACCGAGCGTCCCAGAAGCCACCACGTCGTCGAACAGGCCTCGGCGGATCGAGGTCGATACGACTTCGATCCGCGCGTTCAGCGCGACCAAAAATGGAATTCGGAAAAAGCGTTGCGTCGCACGCGCGGGCGACTGGGACGCACAGTCCCCGCTTCGCGCAGCAGCGAGAGAACAGGCGAACGCCCGACGAGCGTCCCCTCAAGTTGTCTCTCTTGCGCGTGCTGCTCAACAACGGGGA
>Ga0163144_10002606_pt1 | contig 41402 bp, 37 predicted proteins | sample OliLak19BULKMAT1_FD_123175 | JGI IMG/M metagenome (GOLD analysis project Ga0163144, IMG submission 123175) | Freshwater microbial mat bacterial communities from Lake Vanda, McMurdo Dry Valleys, Antarctica - Oligotrophic Lake LV.19.BULKMAT1 | ecosystem: Environmental > Aquatic > Freshwater >...
AAGAAAATCCTTCCGATCCGGACGGAATGCATTTCCCCAATCACGATAAAACCGTATTCGATACCTTTGCCAGTGGTGGCAAGCAGCCCCCGAAGGTAGAGCGCGTGCTGCCAGCTCCGGAAGAGCCGCTGTCCAAAGAAGTGGATTCCTCCGATACCAGTACGTTTGTGAATGATAAACTGCATAAAGGCGGTACCGAGCAGGTACTCGCCCGGGATTCCAAAAAGCAGGAACCGCAGGCTAAAATCCCGCCCGCTACCGACCGGCAGGTAATTACTGCCCAGCCTGAACCCGAAGACGATCAGAGCGTTACCTATGTGGCGCCCAAACAGGCGTCTGCCGCCCCCTCGCAGGCTCTCGACAATGCGGTGAAAGCCGCCGCCACCGATAAGCGCGGCCAGCCCTTCGCACCGGAAAAGCTAAGCGCCAGCGATGCCCAGAAGCTGGATGCTGCCAAGGCCAAAATCGAAAAAGCCAAAGCGAAACCTAAAATTGAATTTACTGACGATGCAAATGAAGAAGAGCCTAAAGAAGTAGCCAAAGAAGAAACGCCCAAAGAGAACGTAAAACCCAAGGAAGAAGCCAAGCACGAAGAAAAAGAACCTGTTGCTGAAAGCATACCTGCGGCCGGTGGCGGCAAAAGCATGATTCAACTCGGTGCGTATCGCTCCGAAAAGGAAGCTATCGATGCGTGGGGGAAAATGCATCTGAAGCAGAAAGAGCTGTCGGATAAGAAGCCGCTGGTCGTGCGTGCCGATCTGGGTGAGAAGGGTATTTATTTCCGTCTGCGCGTGGCGGGGCTTTCTTCGTCTGGCGAAGCCAAAGCGTTATGCAGCGCGTTGTCCTCCAAAGGGCAGCCATGCCTTATTCCGAACGATAAATAGCATGTCGTCCCGGTTGTCTGCCGCCATATTCGATACCGAAGGCGCGACACTGACTGCCGATGAAAAGGCATTTTTCAAGGACGTCAATCCTTTCGGCTATATTTTATTTTCGCGTCATTGCGCCAGTCCCGAGGCGGTAAAACGCCTGATCGGCGAACTGAAATCACTTTCCGGCCGTGACCGCCTGCCTATCCTGATTGATCAGGAAGGGGGCAGGGTGGCCCGCCTCAAGCCGCCGCACTGGCCGAAATACCCGCCTGCCGGGGTCTTTGCCGGCATGATGAAATTCGACCGCGACAAAGCACACAAGGCCGCGCATCTCAATGCCCGCCTCATCGCACATGACTTATATGAACTCGGGATTACGGTAGACTGCGCACCTCTGGCCGACCTGCCGGTGCAGGGCGCACACGATATTATCGGCGACCGCGCCTTCGGCACCGAAGCTGAACAGGTGATATACCTCGCCCGCGCCATGGCTGCGGGCCTCATGGAAGGCGGCATTGTGCCGATACTCAAACACATACCCGGCCACGGGCGTGCCACGGCGGACAGCCATGACGAAGTGCCGGTGGTAAATGAGCCGCTGGACGTGCTGCGCGCCACCGATTTTATCCCGTTCAAAGCGCTGGCCAACCTGCCCATGGCGATGACCGCGCACGTGCTCTATACCGCCATCGACGATCAGAATATGGCTACGCTTTCGAAAAAAACCATCAACCTGATTCGCAAGGAACTCGGCTTTAACGGCTTGCTGCTGACCGATGCGCTGGATATGAAATCCATGGCTAAAATGCCCCTTGATAAACGTGCCAGCGCCTCGCTTGCCGCGGGTTGCGATATAGCGCTGCATTGCAATTCCTCGTTTAAGGAAAAGCTGGAAGTGGCAAAGGGCGTGTGCGCTCTTGAAGGCGAATCGCTGGAACGCGCCAACCGCGCCATGGCATCGGTGAAAACGCCCAAGACCTTTGACCCGGATGCGGGCAGGCAAAAACTCGAAATGCTGCTGTCCGATATCACGGATGTCTATAAAACAGGGCGTATTCATGTGGGACTCAATACTTGATGCCTCGGCCTGGGTGCTCCCGGTCGTTTTTGCGATTGTTCTGCACGAAGTCGCCCATGGCTGGATGGCAGAGCGTTTCGGCGACAACACCGCCCGCGTCATGGGGCGCATTACCCTAAATCCGTTTAAGCATATTGACCGCTTCGGCACGATTATGATTCCCGCCGTACTGATTGCGTCCGGCTCCCCGCTTGTTTTCGGCTATGCCAAGCCGGTACCGGTGGATTTTGGCCGCCTGCAGCCGCCAAAGGCGGGCATGGTGCTGGTAGCACTGGCCGGGCCGGGAACCAATATCCTGCTGGCGTTATTATGCGGATTGCTCTTGCATATTGATGTGCTGGTGACGCCGGAGCAGGCGCCGTGGCTGTTCCTGAACCTCTATCGCGGCATCATGATCAATTGCGGGTTGGCGATTTTCAACATGATCCCGCTCTTGCCGCTGGATGGCGGGCGGGTGGTCTATTCCTTCCTGTCCGGCAAGGCCAGACAGCTTTTCGGCGCTACCGAGCGTTACGGCATCTGGTTGTTGTTTGGCCTACTCCTTTTGCCAACCCTGCTCGGCTATAATATGGATGCCTTCTTCGGAGTCCCGCTTTTCAACGCGGTTAAAGCGATTCTGATGGTGACCGGCAACGGCCATTAAAGCCGTAAATCTCGCTTCCTGTTGCGTAAGGGCTGTGATAACGTACGGTTCTTCAATCATAAGGAGCGATTTCAATGGGACTTAGTTTCTGGCACATGCTGCTGATACTCATCGTGGTGTTTGTTGTGTTCGGTGCGGGCAAACTCCCCAAAGTCATGGGCGATGTCGGCAAGGGCATCCGCAACCTGCGTGACGGCCTCAAAGGCGAAGACGACGCTGCTCATAAAATTGAGCAGAAAGACAAACCCAGCTAGACATGTTTGACCTCTCCTTTGCAGAGCTGGCGCTGATCGTCGTCGTCGCGGTCATGTTCATTGGCCCTAAAGAACTTCCCGTCGTCATCAAAGCCATTGCCAAAGTCATGCGCGGAGTGCGTTCGCTGGCTAAAGAAATGCGCAGCTTATTTGATGATATCGCCAAAGAATCCGGCCTCGACGATACCGCCGCCGAGATTAACCGCGAAACGAAAATGATCATGGGCGATGACGGCAAGATGTACGAAGCCTACAACGTCTCCCATATGCAGCCACTCCCCACTGTAAGTGATAAGATTGGGGACAAGAAACATGACGTCTGAAGGCGAGTTGCCCAAACAGGCATTATTACAGCACCTGATCGAGCTGAAGCGCCGCCTGATTATCTGCATCATCACCTTCGGGCTGGCGACGATGGCCTGCTACATGGTGGCGGGGGATGTCTACGCGTTTCTTGTGCAGCCGCTGGCCGATGCGTTCCCGAACCCTGAGCACCGCCGCATGATCTATACCGGGCTGACCGAAGCCTTCGTGACCTATCTGCGGCTCGCGGTGTTTGCCGGGTTTTTTATCTCTTTCCCGGTGATTGCCTCGCAGCTCTATTTGTTTCTCGCACCGGGCCTGTACCAGAAAGAGAGAAGGGCGCTGATTCCCTATCTGGTCGCGGCACCCATCCTGTTTACCATCGGCGCGGCATTCGCCTATTATTTTATATTCCCCGCCGCGTGGAAATTCTTTCTGGGCTTTGAATCGGCGGGGGGAGTGGGCGGCTTGCCTATCCAGTTAGAGACGCGGGTCAGCGATTACCTGAGCATCGTCATGCATCTGATGATGGCCTTCGGCCTGTCCTTCCAGCTTCCCGTGGTGCTGCTATTGCTGGTCAGCACCGGGGCGATGACGGTAGAGAACCTCAAGCGCGGGCGGCGCTATGCCATCGTGCTGATCGTGACGGTGGCGGCCTTTATTACGCCCCCCGACCTGTTCAGCCAGATTGCGCTTTCCGTCCCGCTATACCTGTTGTATGAAATATCGATTTTGCTCTGCCGGAATATGGATAAGAAGAAGGAACAACAAGCCCATGCATGACATTAAAGCCATCCGCGCCAACCCCGATGCGTTCGATGCCGCGATACAGCGCCGCAGCCTGCCGGCTTCCTCGCAATTATTGCTGAAACTGGATGAAGAAAAACGCAGCCTGCAAACCAAAATCCAGAACTGGCAGAGCGAAAAGAACAAGATGGCCAAGGAAATCGGCATGGCCAAGGGCAAGGGCGATCAGGCGCTGGTCGATGAACTGATGCTGAAACAGAATGTGTCGGTGTCGGGTGTGCAGCAATTTGAAGAGAATCTGGTCAAGATAGAGGCTTCTTTAAAAGGCCTGCTCGAAACCCTCCCCAATCTCCCCGCCGATGATGTGCCGGCAGGCACGGACGAGCACGGCAATAAGGAAATGCGCGTGGTCGGGAAAAAGCCGTCATTCAGCTTCAAGCCCAAGCTGCATGATGATCTAGGCGTGGATTTAAAACTGATGGATTTTGACGGTGCGGCGAAACTATCCGGTGCGCGCTTCGTGGTGCTTAAGGGCGCGCTGGCGCGTATGGAACGTGCGCTGGCCAGCTTCATGCTCGACATCCACACCAAAGAATTCGGTTACACCGAAACGGTGCCGCCCTTTCTGGTGCGCGATAACGCTGTCTATGGCACCGGGCAGTTGCCGAAATTCGCGGAAGATCTGTTCAAGACCACCAATGATTTCTGGCTCATCCCCACTGCCGAAGTGCCGCTCACCAACCTTGTCGCCGATTCGATTCTCGATGAGGATGAGTTGCTAAATAACCCCATCCGCATGACTGCCTACACGCCATGTTTCCGTTCGGAAGCGGGGGCGGCGGGAAAGGATACGCGCGGGATGATTCGCCAGCACCAGTTCTCGAAAGTGGAGCTGGTATCCATCGTGCATCCCGACAAGTCCAAGGAAGAGCATGAGCGCATGACGGCATGCGCGGAAGAAATTCTCAAGCGCCTTGGCCTGCATTACCGCGTGATGCTGCTCTGTACCGGCGATATGGGATTCTGCGCCGAAAAAACCTACGATATCGAAGTATGGATGCCGGGGCAGGATTGTTTCCGCGAAATTTCGAGCTGCTCCAATTGCGGCGCGTTTCAGGCACGGCGCATGAAGGCGCGCTGCAAGGGCAAGAACAGCAAGGACACCCAGTTCGTCCACACGCTCAACGGCTCCGGTCTTGCCATTGGTCGCACGATGGTCGCCATCCTTGAGAATTACCAGCAGGCCGATGGCAGCATCCTGATTCCCGACGCGCTGAAGCCTTATATGAATGGTGTCGAAAGGATTGCCGCATGAACCTGCCGGACGCGCGTATTTTAGTTACCAACGATGACGGCATCAGTGCCGACGGGCTGGTGGCGCTGGAGCGCATTGCGCTGTCGCTGTCCAAGGATGTGTGGGTCGTTGCCCCCGAACAGGAACAGAGCGGGGCGGGCCATTCGCTGACGCTGCACGTGCCGGTGCGCGTGCGTAAGATCGACCCGAAGCGCTACGCCGTCAGCGGTACGCCGACCGATTGCGTATTGCTGGCATTGCAGGAAATTATCCCGGTCAAAAAGAAACCGGTGAATCTCATCCTGTCTGGCATCAATCGCGGCTCCAATGCCGGGGATGATGTAACCTATTCCGGCACGGTGGCGGCGGCGATGGAAGGAACGGTACTCAATGTCCCCTCGATTGCGCTCAGCCAGGCCTGCAAGGACCGCGATAAAATCGACTGGAAGCTGGCGGAGAGCCATGCGCCTGCGCTCATCAAAAAACTGATAGCGGCCGGATGGCCGTCCAACACGCTTATCAATCTCAATTTCCCGGACTGCAAAAAAGTCAAAGGCACCCGCGTCTGCCCGCAGGGCAAGCGGCTGGTCAGCGTGACGTTGTCCGAGCGTGTCGATCCCAAGGGCCGCCCGTATTTCTGGATTGGCGGCGACCGTGACAATACCGCCGACCGCCCCGATGTGGATATCGACCTGCTTGAAAAAGGTTATATCACCATCACGCCGATCTGCATGGACATGACCGATTACAAGACGATGGATCATGTGCGTAAGGCGTGTAAGCTGGTTTAAGTCTTTATTAAGGCTTCACGGCTACAAATAGAGCATCATTTATTGTGGTCTGACTGATAGTGAATTCGAAAACCAAAGAACGCATCAGGTACCATCATACTCCCGGCCATCCTGCGCCTGCGGAGAGCGTTTCCGACCGTATCCGCCTGATTATGAAACTGCGCAACAGCGGCATCAACGATGTCGACGTGCTGGCGGCTATGGAAAACGTCCCGCGTGAAATGTTTGTGGAAGAGGCCTTTCGCGAACATGCCTATGACGATACCGCTTTGCCGATTGCTTCCGGCCAGACCATCAGCCAGCCCACCGTGGTGGCGTGGATGACGTCGGCGCTGGAGATGGAACCGCGCATGCGCGTGCTGGAGATCGGCACCGGCTCTGGCTACCAGACGGCGATTCTCGCCAAGCTGGCGCGCCGTATCTATACCATTGAACGCCACCGTGACCTGCTCACCCAGGCCGAGGAAAGGTTTCAGGCACTCAAATACACCCATATCGTCACGCGCTGCGGCGACGGCTCAAAAGGCTGGAAAGAGGTGGCGCCCTTTGAACGTATTATCGTAACGGCAGCGGCAGCCGAAATTCCGGCGGTGCTGCTTGAGCAGCTAACGCCGGGCGGTGTCATGGTGGTTCCGGTGGGCACCAACGTCACCGACCAGATATTGCTGCGTATCCGCAAAGGCGAGGACGGCACCATCTCCACGCAGCATCTGATGAATGTGCGTTTCGTGCCGCTGGTTGAGGATAATAAAGCTTAAGTCCGGCCTTCCGGCTTCAGGGGGGCGCGTAATTTGTCTGCGTGATCTGATTTTCTGCCGGTTATACCAGCGTCCTGACCGACCCAGTTATCGACATCCTTGCCGATCTTATCATGGACAAAGGCAGAGAGATTAGACCAGCGGCGATCCAGCCGGACATCCCATGTGCCGATGGTTTCCATCTTGATAATCTTGGTGGCGATTTCTGCGTCAAAATCTTCACGTTGATAAAGATTTTCAGTCATGCGAATGTCCTTACGCAACTGTTTTTCCGCCCTGGCCATTTTCATCTCAGCACTGCCGGGGTTATCATCCCTCTGAGCTATGCGCTCCAGATCTTTGGTCAGCGCTTCTTCAAATCCTTCTTTCTGTGCATGCATGGCGCGGTCGCGAGCGAGCTTGTCAGGGTGACGGTAACCGTAATGTTTATGGAGGGCATAAGTGTCCTGATCATTTTCGTACAGAAGACCGAAAGCATGATGTACCAGTTCTTCAACCACCACGTCGGGAGTGTAGCTCCTGCTCCTGCAACCTATATACACATAAGGCATCATTTCGCTGAACCCACCGGCGCCACCCGGTTTTTTCTTGCGGGATTCGTTTAAATAATCGTCGTTAAAACCATGAGAGTAATCAGTCACACGGTTCCGATTGACCATGACGACGCTTAGATTTGAATTGGACAATGCCTTAAGCACCATTTTCCCGCCGATGGTTTTCAGGTTGATGGAATCGAAGGCGTCGCGCAGGCGTTCGCGCGCTTCCTTGTTTGTGAAAGCTGGTTCTGCAAATTCTTCCTTATCTATTCTGGCTGCCGTGCGTACTGCTTTCAGCTTGTTTACCGCGTTCAGGATGCTGGTTTCCGCTGCCGCACGTAATGCCGGTTTTGCAGCTTCCAGCTTTTCCTCATCGACAACGACAAAATGGTCATCGCCCTGTTGCTGGACAGAAGCAAAATCGGTGAGCCTGATCCGCTGGTAATAGCTGCTATGAGGGCCGTTGGAACTGGGCAGCCAGCGTTTCTTTTGCATGACCTCTTGCACGCACTCATCCGGAGTCCGGGCAAACAGGCTGCCTTTTCTCTCCTGTTCGCCGCGGTAGGATAGGCAGGCTTGTCTGATGCAGCGCTGAAACATCCGACTGCCTTCAGGATTTAAAAAATGTTCATCGTTCGCCAGATTGTCCAGCCAGTCTTTCAGCCGGTGGTATATTTTGGAATCTGAGATTTTTTCCGCACCGCTGCCGGGTGGTGGAATGGGAAGAGTGGTATGTGCGAAGGCATCCGCTACAAACTTCATCAGTTCACCGTAGTCACCCACCATCGGCAGGGATTCGATCAATCCCTCAACAGCGACCGCATTCTGCAATTTCAGGGCGAGGCCCGGATCATCGACGGCCTTCTTAAAACTGGTAGTGAAATCGTCGGATGCGCTGCGCCGCATTATCTGGTGAGCAGCCGGTTCAAGAAATGCCTTCAGCGGACCCGAGGCGCGCATGCCGATATGGTACGACTTAATACGGCTGCCGATGATTGGAGCATCATCTGGGCCATGGTACGCCACTACCTCATCCGAAGTAATGCGGGCTGCGGCAGTAAATACGTTCTTTCTTTTGCCCGGAATAGTCACAGAAATACTGCTTCCCTAAGTGCCCTGATACTGACGGTTAGTATGCGCTTTTTTCATTAATAAAGATTTTAACCATTACGTGCCGTAATTGAATTACCTTCTCAAGTGGCAGAATTCCAGCATTTAACCCGTGTTTGTTTACGTTTTTTTAAGCATTCCGCGCTAAACCAGCATATGAACCTTAAATAACTGAGGAATATTGCCATGTTGCGCACCCCCGCCCGTTTCAAACTGTTAGCCACCTTGTTGCTCACCACTGCCTCCTGTACCCAGGAAGCGGCGCAGATTGATCTGAAGGGGCACAATACCTACAGCCGTGACGGGGCGAGCTATGCCTCGGTCAGCCCGGCCAGCGGCGGATATAACAATCGTTCCACCTCTTCCTACCAGCCTGCGCCGGTATACCGCAATGTCAGCACCTCGACACAATCCAGCGCCAAAGTGCAGTCGATTGGCGTGAGCGACCTGTCACCACCCTCGGGCGCAGGCCATAGCTCCGCCAGCTCGCCGGTCGGCAAGCCAGCATGGAGTTCAAGCAATAACACCGGCACTGTTACGCAATCACCGTTCAAGCCAGCCAGCACCGAGCTGAAAAAGGCCGATACGGCGGGCAGCCCTATCGGTAACGACACTATCAATCCGTGGACACGCAAGCCACGCGCTAATGCATCGGAGGCGCTGGACGAATCGTTCAACATTCGCCCGCAGGCCAAATCGGCAAATGTCAGAAAAGAGCAGATGGTCTCAGAAGTGAAAATTATAACCAAGGCGGAGCAGGAAAAGGCCGCCCAGCTGGATAGCATTGTCGGCAATGACGTTGAGAAGGTCGCAAAGGCCGATGCTCCTGCCGCTAAAGCGGTAAAAACCGCAGTAGCCAGCAGCGGCTCCGCATTCATGTGGCCGGTAAACAGCAAGAAAATTATTTCCGGCTATGGCCCTAAGGGCAGCGGAAAAGTCAATGACGGCATCAATATCGCCTCTGCCGACGGGGAACCCATATGGGCTGCCGCCGATGGTGAAGTGGTGTATGTCGGCAATGAATTGCAGGGCTACGGCAATATGGTACTTATCAAGCATGGCAGCAATAAAACCACCACCTATGCGCATTTAAGCCGCGCCAACGTCGATAAATACGACCGCGTCAAGCAGGGAGAAATTATCGGCTATGTGGGCACTACCGGTAACGTCAAGCAACCGCAGCTGCATTTTGCCATCCGTGACGGCAAAAATCCCATTGATCCGGTCAAGCAGCTAAACCGCAACGTAGCATCCATCCGCTAAGTACGGTTATTTACCCGTAACAGGGGGAACGACGGCGTCCAGCCCTTCGGCTTCTATGCGTGCCTGGTAGCTACCGATGAAGGAGCGCGTTTCCGACAGGTTCTTGATGATGTCATCAAAGTTTGTAGGTGTCGGCGCAACGTCGCTGGCGGTAATAAACTCAAACACGGCTTTGTTGGGATTGTTGGCCATAAGCGGCTGGAAATAATCATGGAGATATTGCAGTTGCACCATGTTGTTCTGGAAAATATAGGCCAGCGCCAGCTTCAGCACATATTCACTTTCCTCCAGCGTGACCGGTGCGGTGATGTCCTTGCGCCCCTTCAGGATATTTTCCACGCTCGATACGACGCGCGGCCAGTCTTTCTGTTCCCAGTAAATATTCATGCGGATGCGCTCGGCATCGGCTGAATCATCCTGTCCGAGAATAGTCCATGCCTTATCGCCGTTGCCCAGCTCGAAGAGCGACTGGGCGGCGAGGCGGTTACGCAACTGGCGCAACAGGGCGGGGTTTTCGCCGTATACCGAATCCTCAAGCGACTGCAGGGCGCGTTTGGGGTTGTGGTTGAGCAGGTGGATGGTGGCAATTTTAGCGCCCAGCTGGCTGCGCGCTACTTTTTCGGCTTCGTGGCGCATCTGGTGCTCAAGAAGATTGGCGGCCTGATCGAGCAAATCCACCGCCACCAGCCGGTCGGCCAGATGGTTGATCATATCGCGGCCGGTACTGCCCGGTGGTGCGTAGTTTTTATACTGGTAGTACAAAGAGAGGGCATCGATGGTGGGCAGCGTATCGGCAGAGCCTTCGCTGAACATGAGAATGAAGGTCTCCTCCATGCGGTGCGCCATTTCGATCGAATTGGGAGTGTTAGGGAATTTATTGACGCCATTATCCCATATGCGCATGGCATTGACGTAATCCTTCTGCTCGGAATACAAATCGCCCAGCAGCGTCAGCACCTTGAGTTCAAGTATGTCGCCGTGCCAGGCGAGGCGCAGCCGTTCCAACCGGTCTATGACCTGCTGCTTGGTCAGCGAGTTGTGGTTCATCTGCCAGATCACGCGTGAAAACTCAGCCCGCGCCTGCACGAAAGGATGGTCATAGTCTTCAGCGAGCTTGTTCCATGAGCCGAGCCCGTCCTGCAACTGATCGGTATCGACGGAGATTTTCGCCATCAGGTAATTCACATAGGGATTGATGGGCGCGAGCAAGTCCTGCTGGCCGCCGTTTTTGTCGGGGTGCAGCGTATCGAATATCTTAAGCGAGGTATTGTATTCCTTGACGTCGATCGCGCGATCCGCTGCCACAATGGCGAGGCGCTGGCGGAATAATGGCGGGTATTTGCTGATATAATCGCTATTGAGTTCCATATAATCGTAACGGCCGGTTTTTCCGGTCAGGTCGGCCAGCATGTTGCGCCAGTAATCCATTTCCTTATTGTTGTTCAACTCCGATACGGCAAAATCGCGCACGGCATCCGGATAACGGGACATCAGGAAATTGGACGCCCCGCGCAGGGCAGCCAGCTTGGCGCTACGGTAAAATACCGGGTTGGTACGGTTGATGCCGTCCAGCATGGCGATTGCTTCAGGGGCCATGCCTTCACCGAGGTAAATCTGCGCCATCCTGAGGCGGTGGTCGTTGGCTTCGTCGGTGTCTTTGGCGGCGACGATTTTATGGAACATTTCGCGCAGCTGTTTGCCGCGTGGCGTATCCTCACCCAGTTTCCACTGATCGTGCGGAAACAGCGTGGCCACGCTTTGCAGCGCCTGCGTAATGGCGGATTTTTCAATCTCGGGCAAACCCGGTGTCAGGGTGGCGCCCTGCGGAAGGGAAATGCGCAGGCCGTTTCGCAGCGGCACTACCGAAACGGCATCGGCTTTCTTGGCTACCACCACCCCTTGCGCGGTTTCAAGAAGGGTGAATTCAACAAAATCGCGCGCGAAAAGGACGGCTTCGCCCGTATTATAAAGCGGCGTGACCACCATCTCATCGCCAATGATCGGGTCCTGCACGACGACCGGGTCGCCCATCTGCAGCGAGGCGATAAACACATGCGGAGGCGCCGGCGGGTCAGTATTGATATTGACCTTGAGCGGGTTGAGGGGCGCACGTTGTGCGCCGGTCAGGAGTATGGCCCACTCAAAATTGCTGTCTTCCTTGGCGACGGATACTTTCACCATATCGTTAATCGGAACGCGCAGTACCGTCTGTTTGCCGGGGAGGATTTCGCCTTTGCCCAGCACGGATTTTGGCAGGTCGTTGAAATCTGAAAGGTCAAGCGTCATCGGTTTGTTCAGCGCAATCCAGAGATAGCCGTTGCGGGTAAATACCGCGATGGCCATACGTTCCGTGAAAGGAAGGCGCAGGGTAGCGCTGTCATCGGAAGCGGAAACGTTGACTTTCAATCCCCCCGTGGTGGCAGCCTTGGCCTTGGCGGCCATTTCTTCTTCCGACAATATGGCGGCACTGTCGCCGGTGGCAAGCGCCGGGTCGACTTCATCCTTGCCTGCCGACGGGGAAAGCGTGCTGGCATTCGCCAGCACTGGGCGACGCTTTGCCGGGTCGATGTTCAGCAGGTCGATGCCACCGATATTATCGGTAATAAAGGTGCGGATTTTATACGCCTTGTCGAGGGTGAACACGACGGTTTTGCCATCGCCCTTGCGCTGGACGCTGGTGACATAGGGGTAAAGGGTTTGCAGCAGCGAACCAAAATCCGGGTTGGCTTTACGATCGAATTTCACCGTCAGGTTTTTTTCGTCGGCATCGGCGGTGAAGTTGACTGTTTCCGGCCATTCAAATGTGATGCGCGCATAATCGCGTATGATTTCGCCATGCGTCAGCGGTAGCTGGCTCTTGGTATTCTGTGTATTCTGGGGCTTTTTGGTTTCCGCCCAGACGTCACCAACCATTCCGGCTAGCAGAAATGCCAGTACCAGAAAGAGTGCTTTGGTTAGAATAGTATCCTGTTTACCCATGTGCTTCCAATGCCATACCCACTATTAATAGTGGGTTATAAGCAAGTATAATACCAATCTGAAGCTATTGTGCCATCAGATTGAAATACTATATCGCACTATACGCCGTAATGAAAAAATCGCCAGTAATTACAGTATGTAATAAAAACTAAGCAGGTGGCCGGATTACTTCTTGGCGCTGAGGCTGGCAAGGAGCAGGTCGATTTCTTCCTGCGTTGGTGCCTCGGCGGCTAGCTGAGGGCCATTAAGCAGGTCTTTATCGTCAGGTGCGGTCATCCTGACTACCTTCGACACATTGATGCCTTTGCCGGAACCGCCCGACAGGGTATTGAGCTTGGTAACGCGCTCTTCGATATTGCTCAGCAGTTTGATGACCTGGTTGATGCGCTGGCCGGTAATATCCTGAAAGTTACAGGCTTCATAGATGCGGTTGGTGGCCTCCATGATCGCCTTTTCGGTATTGCCGCCCACACCATTGGTGGCGGCCTGGATGGCATCCGCCGCGTCCATGATGGCGTTACTGGCCTCTTCGGTCTCCCTGATCACCTCGTCGAGATGTAGCGCTGCGCGGTCAATGACGGTTTCTGATTTTGAATGGGTGGAAATGGAGAGGATTTCCTGCTTGGCGCTGCTGATATATTCAGCAAGGCTACGGATTTCTTCCTGCATAAACTGATCGGTCTGCGCAGTGCCGGAATGCATGGTCGATGCCATCTGCATGAATACCGCGCCGACATCCTCGAACGACACATTGCCTTTCTGCTCGCGCAGCTTGACCAGGCTTTGTAGCAAGGCACGTCCCAGATTGGTTTGCATCTCACTCACTGCCGATCTCCTAGAAATCGCCGATAACACTGGACATTTTTACCTTCAAGGTTTCGGCGTTGAAGGGTTTTACAATGTAATTGCTGACGCCCGCCTGCTTTGCGGCGATAACATTTTCCGGCTTGCTTTCAGCCGTTACCATGATGAACGGCATATTTTTCAGCTTGTCGTCGGAGCGCACCTGCTTGAGCAGGTCCATGCCGGTCATCGGCTCCATGTTCCAGTCGGAAATGACGAGACCGAATGTTTTATCCTGCAGTTTCTGGAAAGCTTCGCCGCCATCGGCAGCTTCGTCGACATTATCGAATCCGAGTTGCTTGAGAAGATTTCTGACAATACGGCGCATCGTGGTGTAATCGTCCACCACCAGAATACCCATCTCCTTATCGACAGCCATACATCATTATCCACATCTTGCGGGAAAGTAGCTACAGCCTTTAAATCTAACGGAGATATTTTAAAGTTAGGTTAAGTTATAGGGTATGGATAATTAAAGATTATTTAATAAAAGCGGCCTTTAGAGCCGGTTAGGCAAGATTGAACAGCAAAACCCGGCTGGGGGAGAGTGTTTTTATGGCTTTAACATCGGCACCCGCGAAGGCAACGCCGTCACCTGTTTTGAGACGCTCGCCGTTTACTTCTATTTCACCGCTGCCCACCTGCAGCCAGCCATAGCGGTTATCCGCAATGGACACCGTCAGCGTTTTGTCGGCATCCGGGGTGGCCACCAGCATCTGCGCGTCCTGATGGATAGGGATGCTTCCACCGTCGCCGTTTTCACTGGCGGCTAATGCCCAGCCGTTTTTTTCGCTGCCATCGGGCAGCCATTCCCCGTAGGAGGGTTTGACAGCTTTGGTGTGCGGCATGATCCATATCTGGAGGAGATGAGTTGCGATTTTCCCGGAAGGATTGAACTCGCTGTGGGTTATGCCCGTTCCGGCACTCATGCCTTGCACTTCGCCGGTTTTGATGATGCGGCCATTGCCCATGCTGTCACGGTGTTCAAGTTCGCCTTCGAGAATATAGGTCAGGATTTCCATATCCTTGTGCGGATGGGTACCGAAACCCTGACCGGCCTCGACGCGGTCGTCATTGATAACGCGCAATGCACGAAATCCCATATGCTTGGGATCATGGTAGCTGGCAAAGGAAAACGTATGGTAGGTTTCCAGCCAGCCATGATTGGCGTAGCCGCGATCATTAGCCTTGCGTAGTGCAATCATAGAATCAAATCGCTTTCCTGTGTGCAACTTTTGCAGATTCCTGCAGATGCGATTCAACAAACCACAAGAGTTTGTCCAGTCCACGTACAATACCGGTCAGCATATCGGCCGTCACCGCATCGCCCAATTCATCGGTCTCGTCAATGCTTTTGCGGGCACTGCCATTGAAGCTGGCAATAGCGGTGGACAGCGCATCAACATGCCTCTGGCCATCGGTCGCGGTAAGGGGGTATTCCTTGAGGCGCGACTGCTTGGCGGCCACACGTACGGTGCCCAGTGCGGTCTCCCCGAGCTGAACGATACGCTCAGCTATCAGGTCAACATCAGCACTTACTTCGGTATACACCTGGTCGAATAACTCATGCAGGGCGATAAAGCTTTCACCCTTAACATTCCAGTGCGCCTGCTTTGTCTGCGAACTCAGGTCAATGGCATCGCTCAGCAACTGGTTGAGTAAACTAGCGATTTTCTTGCGTTTTACCGGAGAAATATCATTTTTGGTCGGGTGCATAGGGAACCTCTGTGTTAATGACTATTAACGCTGGAGTAGCGTATACCCAGTATATAAAGCACTATTTTGTGAGTTCAAGTTGTCAACGGTAAAAAATTTTTCTGAAAATAAAAAAACCTTGACACATATAAGTATTGAACACGAAGTCAAGAATTTTTTATAATGAGTCTTGGCTTTGGGTTTTTGCCCCGCCTACTGAGCTCGGAAACAGGTCCCCTCAGGAATATGGTTTGTCGAATATATTTATGAAAGGATTAGTCTTCCCATGTCTATCCACGCACATATCGATTCGCTCGCTGAAAAACGCACTCACCTTAAGGACAGGATCGCCGAAGAATCTTCGCGCCCGCAGCCGGACTTCGTGCTGATCACCAACCTGAAGAAACAGAATCTGACGCTTAAGGAAGAGATGCAGCGCTACCTGATTATGCTGGATAACCAATCCTACAACACATCGTCATCGTAATTACTCAAGTCTCCATCTTGGTAAAAAAATACCCCGGTATCACTACCGGGGTATTTTTATGTCTGCGTCTTAAAGCTGGGTAGCGTTACGCTACTTTGCTTGCCGACGGGTGTTTGTTTTTGTCGCCAAAGCGCGGCTTGAAACGGGGACGTTTTGATCCGCCACCACCGCCGCCACCATGCGCCTTGTTGCCTTTGTAGCCGCCCGACTTACCATGTCCGCCGCGGTTTCCACCCTGGGGAGGATACGGCATTTTGGGAGCGGGTTCGCCCGGATGCAGCAGGCGATGGATATCGCGCCACTTGAGTCCGTCTTCCGGCGAGATCAGGCACACAGCCGAACCTTCCGAACCGTTACGCGCCGTTCTGCCGATGCGATGGATATAATCTTCCGGGCATTGCGGCAGATCGTAGTTGATGACGTGCTCGATATGCGAAATATCGAGGCCGCGTGCGGCGATGTCGGTGGCTACGAGGATACGGAATTTGCGGTCGCGGAACGACTGAATCACGCGCTCACGTTTGCGCTGATGCAGATCGCCGTGAATCGTATCGGCTTTATGGCCAATCTTATTAAGGCGGTCAGCCATACGGTCAGCGCCATGCTTTGTTTTCACAAACATGATGATGCTACCGGTACGCGCGGTGAGCTGCTTTAGCAATTCATCATACTTGTTGCCTTCGCTGACATGGAGGATTTCTTGCTTGATTGCCAGAATTGGCTGAGTGGTCGAACCTACGGCAATACGTTCCGGCTGCTTGAGATACTTGGCCGACATCTTGACGATTTCGTTCGGGATGGTTGCCGAGAACATCAGGGTCTGGCGATTCTGCGGCAGGAATTTCAAAATCCTGTCGATCTGAATGCCGAAGCCCATATCGAGCATGCGGTCGGTTTCATCGAGCACGAGGAAATTCGCATCATGCAGAATGAGGTTGCCGCGTTCCAGATGGTCGTTGATACGGCCTGGCGTGCCCACAATAATACGCGGACGCATACGCAGCTGCGCGCATTGCTTGGTCATCGAATCGCCGCCGATCAGAAGCACGGTCGGGATGAAGCTGCGCTTGCCAAGCAGCTGGTTGATGACTTCGATCACCTGCGCTGCAAGTTCACGCGTCGGGGTCAGCACGAGGGCTGCACCGCGGGGTGAGGACATGATGCGGGTGATAAGCGGAATGGCGAATGCGGCGGTTTTGCCGGTGCCGGTCTGTGCGGAGCCGAGAATGTCGCGGCCTTCGAGAGCGAGCGGAATGGCCTGTGCCTGAATAGGGGTAGGCACCGTATAGTTCATGGCTGCCAGCGCAGTGTTAAGTGCGGGCGGCAGGTTGAACTGGGCAAAGCTTGCCGGAAGTGCTACTGGAGCAGCACCAACCAGAACATCCAGTGCCGGAATGATCGCCACATCGATTTCAACGATAGTGGTCGGTTCATTGGTAGTAATCGGGGGTAAAGTTGTAGTCATATAATAATGATCCTTTATCGTACCACATAGGAAATCAGTCAGCTTTCTGACAAATTTACAACCATATGATTTACAGCCAGTTTAATCTGGCTTGTTATTACGCTTTAGCTGAAGTAGCGACAGGAAATGCACAGCATTCCTGTGTACTAGACAGACATCTGTCCTGTACTAGCGGCGTGACACGCCAATCACTGTATAAAACAGTGACGCGCGCGTTGCCGATAACCTTCCGGTGGAGGGGTTGCCGGCGAGAGCCCGACCGCAAAACTACAGCGTAATAATGTACGCAAGGATTGAGGACGGAAATGATGACATAACGTCATCTATAAATGAAAAATGGGTTTTAACGCAGACGAACTGCGGCTACACCGCCACTATTCCATTTATCGGTAAGAATTAAGCAGCAACCAGTTTCAGGTTAGCAGCTGAGGTCTTGCCTTTGTTGGTAGCAAGCTCATAGCTTACTTTCTGACCTTCGTTGAGGGTCGAAAGACCAGCACGTTCGAGAGCGCTGATGTGAACGAACACATCGGAACCGCCCTGATCAGGCTGAATGAAACCGTAACCCTTAGTCGGATTGAACCACTTAACAACACCAGTAGCCATTGGAAGTCTCCTTAGTATGGCAGTTATAACCACGCAACAACCGCGTCGCGCGTCGTGAAGAGCTTCGTAGTTGACCCACATATGAAACACACGGGGCCTTGAAACTCTTGGCCACACGTCAGGAAAGAACAGCCTTAAAGGAGTTACTTACCTGCATCTTAACGATGCAGCCGCCATATTCTGGCGGTGAAGAAATGGAAAGAGCTTATTACTAACTCGGGGTCTATTTTTACAGATTCAGGGCAGGAAAGTCAAGGCAATAGTGGCAGCCGGGGAACAAAAAAAATCAAAATATGGTTAATCTATAAGGGTTTCAGAGGGGAAGCCCCCCAAATAGCCGAGGTTAGCGGCCCTCCTGCTGGGCTTCCTGAGCTATTTTCTCCAGTTCATCTTCGCTAAGCGTGGGGTTGCGCACCCCTTCATGGCCGGGAAGCCAGAGCAGGCCGAGCTTCTTGGGGTCACGGGCGAAGACGCGCTCTTCCGTCACCATGCCGAGATTGGGCGGAATATTGTTTTTGGCCAGCCCGGCGATGGTATAGGGGCCGTCGCGGAACATGCCGATCACCACGCGGGGGCGATCGATGAACACCTGCGAGCCGCGCAGCAGGTCGAGCACGTCGGGGCAGGAGTTTGGTTTGGCGTTTTTTTGCAGATGGTGAACGATCACCACGGCGGAATTCTTCTTAATGGCGAATTCCTCGATGGCTTCGAAGAATTCACTGACCACCCCGGCGTCGTTTTCATCGCCGGTCAAATATTTACGCGCCGGATCGATAACCATGATCGGCACGTTCGGAATTTTATGCAGGCGCTTTATATGCTGCGAGAAGCTGACGCCATCGCCGAAATCGGTGCGCTGGAACATCAGGCGTTTGGCGCGGCCTTCGGGGTCAAAAATCTGCGCGCGGGCATTGATAATAGGCGGGCCGTCTTCACCCGAAAAATAGATGCAGATGCCTTTGCATTTTTCGATGGCGAGCCGTTGCCCCAGCCATTTCGGGGCTTCTTCGCCTGACTCATAATCTACCGACGCCATAATGCACAGATTGTGCGCCAGCGACGATTTACCGGTACCGCCGGTCGCGCCGATCAGCGTGACGGCGCCGCGGGGAATAAGTCCGGGCACGATGAACTCGAACATTTCGTCGGCGTCCTTGCGCATCGGGCCGGTGGCGTCGAACAACTGCACGTCGCGCGCGACTAAGTTGAAGAAGCGCAGGTTAGTTTCCACATCACCCGGATCGGTGCCGAATTTTTTGTACAGCGAGTGATAGCGTTCATAGGAATTCCAGCAATACGCAGCGTCCAGCACATTCTGCGCGTTGATGGAGCTGGCCTTGACGATGACTTCGAGCGATTCCTTATCCTTCAGCGCGTCTTTCTGGAAGAGCTCGCGGATGTCGCCATGCTGGAACATACCGTTATTGGTCAGGTACGAAATGCCCGACAGCATGTAGAAATGGCCGTACTGTTCGCATTTGATGTTGGCGAGGTCGTATAAATCCTTGCAGCCGATGACCGATTTGCCGTCGGCGCCGAGCGGCTGCGGCTCATCGCAGATGCCGACGATTTTCAGTCCGGCGCGTTCGTTTTCGCCGCGATGGACGGCGCTTGCCAGCACGCTTTGTTCCCAGATGCGTTCCGCCGATTCGTCATTCAGCGAATCGATGCCGAGGCAGAGTGCGCTGCACCAGATGATGCCGGAGCCGAGCGGCTTATAGGTGCCGTCTTCCTTTTTTTCATGCACGATCGGATTGAGCAGCAATGGGGAATTGGGTAATATACCGCCATTGTAATGCTGGACGATCTGTTCAATGGCCGCCTGCGTGTCGTCGGGCCCGAACCAGAAATTGATGCCGGCTTGCTTGGCGCGGAAAGGCACCTGATCGGGATTGGTGAACAAACACATGTACCCCTGCAACCCGGCGTTGTGATGCGCGGCCCAGATGAGCTGCAACTCGGTGGTTAGCAGTTCAGGTATCTTATCTATCGTCGCGATCATGATTAAAGTATCTAAGTGCTGCGCAGGTTGTTATCAAGGTATATACAGATGATTATTTATACTATCCAAGAGATTAAAATATCATGAATTCAGCCGGGAATTCACCTGTGAACTGCCGCAATATCCCTGCCGAAACACCCTTTGTTAACGTTTTGGCACGGTGGATTCTGAAGCAATACGGTCAGGAACCGGCGGAGCTTACCCGCATTCTGGTATTGCTGCCCAACCGCCGCGCCTGCCGGTCTTTGCGCGAAGCATTCCTCGAATGCACGGGCGGAAAGCCCATTTTGCTGCCACGGATACAGCCTATCGGCGATATCGAGGAAGAGCCGGGCATCCATTATCAGGATATCCACCCACAGATACCCGCGACTATCTCGCCCATGCGCCGTCAGTTGCTGCTGACCAAGCTGGTCCTGGATTTCAAGAAACGGCAGGCGCAGACCGGTAAATCGTCCGGCTATTTCGATATCGAGCAGGCGGCGGAACTGGCGCAGCAACTGGCACGGTTTATCGACGATGTGGCGCGTGAAGGCCTGACTTTTGACCGGTTATCGGCACTTGTACCCGTTGAAAGTGAATTGGCAAGGCACTGGCAGCAGACGCTGGATTTTCTCACCATCGTGTCACAGCACTGGCCTGCCATCCTTGCGGAGCACGAAGTGATAGACCCGGTGGAACACCGTAACCGGCAGCTGCTTGCCACTGCCGCTGCCTGGCGCGCGAATCCGCCTTCCTACCCGATTATTGCCGCCGGTTCGACCGGCTCGATGCCCGCCACCGCGACACTGCTGTCCATTATTGCGCGCCTGAAGCAGGGCATGGTGATTCTGCCGGGGCTGGATACCGATATGCCGGAAAGCGAATGGAATGTACTCGGTGAAACCCACCCGCAATTTGGCCTGAGCCAGCTTCTAGAACATATGGAATGCAAACGCAGCGATGTGAAGCCGTTGGAAGACGCGTTGCCGATATATGGGGAAAGAATACATTGCCTGCGTGCTTTTTTCCAGTCGCCGGAAGCAACGGCGGGATGGTCGCAGGTGGAGTTGCCGCTTGAAAAGGGGCTACAAGGCGTATCGCTGCTTACAGCGGAAACGCTGCTCGATGAAGCGCGCATGATTGCCATTGCCATGCGCGAGGTGCTGGAAACACCTGAAAAAACCGCCGCGCTGGTCACGCCCGACCGGACGCTGGCGCGCATGGTGGCGTCGCAGATGCAGCGCTTCGGCATCGAGATCGATGACTCCGCCGGGCACAGGCTATCAGATACCCCCGCCGGGTGTTTCCTGCGGCTGGTGGCCGATGTGGCGGCGACCGGCGCATCGCCGGTATCGCTGCTGTCATTGCTGCGCCATCCGCTGGCCGGTGTAAAACGTGATACGGCGGAATGCCGTCGTTTATCCCGCCTGCTGGAAACCGAATTGTTGCGCGGCTTGCGCCGTGCGCCCGGCCTGAAGCCATTGCAGGCGGCGGCCAGAACTGACGATCTCAAACGGTTTCTGACTGATCTGGCAGACATCATGGAACCGTTACTGGAATGCCTGCGTACCAAAAACATGTCCTTTACCACGCTGCTGGCGACGCATATCGCCTGTGCGGAAAAACTGGCAGCGACAAATGATAAACCCGGCAGTGACCGTATCTGGGCAGGTGAGGCGGGTAATCGCATTGCCGCCTTTATCGCTGAATGCCTGCATAACGCCGATGTGCTGCCGGACGTGGACCCGGTATCCTATGCCGGTCTTTTTGATACGTTGCTTTCCGCTCAGAGCTATTACCCGCGCTTTGGCACGCACCCGCGCCTGCATATTCTAAGTCCGATTGAGGCGCGCCTGCAGCGTTTCGATAAGGTGATACTGGGCAGCCTCAATGAAGGCACATGGCCCGCGCCTTCGGAAATCGATCCGTGGATGAGCCGCCCCATGCGTTCCACTTTCGGTTTGCCTGCGGCGGAACGTGCCATCGGGCAGAGCGCGCTCGATGTGTATTTGCTCTGCGCATCACCGGAGGTACTGTTGACGCGTGCGCGTAAAGTCGAAGGCGCGCCCACGGTGCCGTCGCGCTGGCTGGTGCGTATGGAAACACTGATCAAAGGTATCGACGCAGCCTATTACGAGAATATGCGCAGCGATGCGTATTTTGAACAGGGCAGGCAGCTGCTTGAAATGCCCGTTGAGATGGCGCCTTTGTTGCGTCCGATGCCAAAGCCGCCGCTGGATGCGAGGCCGCGTAAATTGCATGTGACGGCGATTGATAAATGGCTGCGCGACCCGTATGTCATCTATGCGCGCCATATCCTGAAACTCAAGAAACTCGATGCCCTCGACGAAGAACCGGATGCTGCCGATTTTGGTTCACTGGTACATAATGCGCTGCAGTTTTTTGCCGAACAATACCCGGCGGATTTGCCGGATGATGCAGTGGCGAAATTACTGGAATGCGGACGCACGGCCTTTGCCGATATGCTCGACCGTCCGGCGGTGGCCTGTTTGTGGTGGCCGCGGTTTGAGGTGATGGCGGGCTGGTTGATAGAGCAGGAAACCTCGCGTCGCAAAACGCTTTCCCGCGTGCTTGCCGAACGGGAGGGCAAATGGGAATTCGCCGTAAACGGACGCCCGTTCACCCTCACTACGCGCATTGACCGGATCGATGTGGCCAAAGACGGATCGGTGATTGTCGCCGATTATAAAACCGGAAGCGTGCCCGATAATGCCGACATCAAGGCAGGAAAAGCCAACCAGCTATTCCTCGAAGCGCTGATCGTCATGCATGGCCAGCTGCAGCCACCCATCGCACCGCCCACAGCGGTGACGGAACTTGAATACTGGAAACTTTCCGGCAGTCAGGAAAAATGCCTGATCACCCCTATAGGTACGGTGGGTATCCCCGCATCGCAATCAAGGCTGGAAGAGCTGATTGCGCGTTTCGACCAGGAGGATACGGCCTATGCGGCGCAGCATAATCCAGCAAAGCAGGCGGAGCAGTATAATGAGTATCGGCACCTGACGCGCCGGCAGGAATGGGAGGAGGCCTAATGAACGTGTTTTATCTGGCCGTCAAGGCGCGACACGCGCTCATACAGCTCCAGCGAGCGGTCGAGCAGGTAGCAGACATAGCTCGGCAATACGCCGTGCAGCATACGGTTATCGACGCTGCAGACATCCTGAAAATCCAGCCCATACCGGGTAGCGGCATCTTCCGCCTGAATCTTTCCGGAGAACACGGCGCGCTGCACCATGATCCACGCCATGATCGACGACAGGCGCAGCGTGATGCGCGACATTTCACAGGAATACAGCGTCTTCAGATCGGGCGCGATGCGCTTCTGGTCGTCATCGCCAAAGAGAAAGAAATATTCATGCGCGTCATTGAGAAGCTGCATGGTTTCATTGAACACGCCCGGCATGAACACTACATTGGGTGCTTTGCGGTCGGTAAATATCTGCGAATGCTTATCGGTCATATTGCCAATTATACCCCGGTTTTCCTTGATTTTATATTAACTTTTTGTGAAAAACGCATATTTCGTACCTAGCTAATGTCATATAAAACACCCGCTTATAGTGCCGCTCAGGCTTTCGATCCCGCCGCATCGGTCTTTGTTTCGGCCAATGCCGGGGCCGGGAAAACGAGCCTTCTGACCAATCGCGTGCTGGCGCTGCTGCTGCATGGTGTGGCCCCCTCGCGCCTGTTATGCCTGACTTTTACCCATGCGGCGGCGGCGGAAATGTCGAACCGCGTGCTGCAGAAGCTCGGCGGCTGGGTGATGGCGGATGACCAGCACCTTGCCGCGCAGCTTACCGAATTACTTGGGGCTAGCCCAGATAACACCCGCATGAACCGCGCGCGCAGTCTTTTTGCCAAAGTGCTGGAAGCGCCGGAAGGCGTACGCATCCAGACCATACACGGCTTCTGCCAGTCGCTGCTGAAGCGCTTCCCCATCGAGGCCGGTGTCAGCCCGCATTTCAGCGTAATGGATGCGCGCACCGAGCAGACATTGTTGCAGGAAGCATGCCTGCGCCTGTTCAGCCGCGCGCAAACCGAAGACCCGCAATTGCAGAAAAGCCTGATCGCGATTGCGCAGGCGCTGAGCGAATCCTCCTTTCAATCGCTGCTGACCGAGATGATCAAAAATAAGCGCCGCATGCGCACGATCATTGCCGGGAAGGACAGCGCGGAAGCGGCCATTGATATAGTTCGCCGCTTATTGAAGATACCTCCGGACTGTACGCGCGAATCGCTTATGCAAAAGCATTTCAGCTATGACGCCGACACGCTGGCGAACCTGCGCCGCATTTGCGGGCTGTTATTGCAAAGCGATAAAACTACCGATCAGGATACCGGCCTCGGGCTGGCGAGGTGGCTGGAATTGCCACAGCCGGACTATATGGCGTTGACGGTATATCTGGATGCGTTCCTTACGGAAAAAGGTACCAAACGCAAAAAACTGTCTACGAAAGGAACGCTTGCGAATGAAACAGATGCCGAGTTTTTGCTGGCCGAACAGGAACGCGCATGGCGTTTCAGGAACGAACGTAATTCGTTGGAAGTAGCTGAGCGCACGGCGCATGTGATGTATCTGGCGCAGGGTTTACTGTCACTGTACGACCAGATGAAAACCGCCCGCGCGCTGATGGATTATGACGATCTGATTCTGACCGCCTGCAAACTGCTGCAGGAACCGGGCATTGCGCCGTGGGTGCTGTATAAGCTCGATGGCGGCATCGACCATATATTGGTGGACGAGGCGCAGGATACAAGCCCTGAGCAATGGATTATCATCGACGCGCTGACGCAGGAATTTTTTGCGGGCGAGGGGCGTAAGCAGCAAGAGCGCTCGCTGTTTGTCGTCGGTGATGAAAAGCAATCCATCTATAGTTTTCAGGGTGCCGATCCGAGTGCGCTGGGCAAAAAGAAAAAAGATTTTTCCCGCCGTATCGGGGAGGCGGGGCTCGTGGTGCATCACATCCCTCTCATGCAGTCATACCGCTCAACGCCTGAAGTGCTGACGGCGGTCGATGCCGTGTTTGCGCAGGCGAACGCGCGCGAAGGCTTGATGTATGATGACGGCGAACTGAGGCATATCGCGACGCGCCTCGATCATCCGGGGTTGGTGGAAATCTGGCCGCTGATCTCGCCCGAAGAAGATGAGGAAGAGCAATCCGTATCCACGCTCACGCAACTGACGCGCCGTATTGCCGCCACCATCCGCGGCTGGCTGGATGACGGCGTGATACTGGAATCCAAGGGCAGGGCGGTGGAAGCCGGTGATATCATGATTCTGGTCGGTAAGCGCACATCGATTGTCGACCGGCTGGTGCGGGCGCTGAAAAAAGCCAATATACCCGTGGCGGGTCACGACCGCATGGAGCTGGGCGAGAATCTTGCGGTGCAGGATCTGGTGGCGCTCGGGCAGTGCCTGTTGCTGCCGGAGGATAATCTGACGCTGGCGGCGCTGCTGAAGAGCCCTATCTTTAATCTCAGCGAAAACGAGATCTACCTGCTGGCATGGCAGCGCGAAGGCAGGAGCCTCTGGGAATGCCTGAAGGAGCGGGCCTCAGCGCATACCGGCTGTGCCAAGGCGTGGCAGCTGCTTTCCGATCTGCGCGCCCGCGCCGATTTCGTATCGCCCTATGAACTTTATTCCTACCTGCTGGACAGTTGCGGCGCGCGTCGCCGGATTACAGGCAGAATGGGCGATGAATACCAGGATTCCATTGATGAGTTTCTGGGGCAGGCATTGCTCTATGAGCGTTCGCACACGCCGTCCCTGCAAGGCTTTCTGCATTGGTTGAACACCAGCAAAAGCGAAATCAAGCGCGATATGGAGCAGGCCAAGAACTGCGTGCGCATCATGACGGTGCATGGCGCGAAAGGCCTGCAGGCCCCGATTGTGATCCTGCCCGATACGGTGGAATTACCGAAGCCCAAAGATACCCTGCTATGGCATAACCATAGCAATGGGACCATGCCCTTATGGCCGGGGTCGTCGCAGTGGGATGATGAGTTCTGCACTGGTCTACGCTCGCAGCAGAAGCTGAACATCTACGCCGAATATCGCCGCCTCCTCTATGTGGCGTTGACGCGTGCCGAAGACCAGCTCTTTATCTGCGGTGCGGCGGGCAAGAAAAATGCACCGAATGAACTATCATGGTACCGCTTGGTGGAGGCGGGGCTGACGCCGATTGCCCGGAGCTTCGATACGCCGTGGGGTGCGGGACTGCGGGTAGGGGAGCCAGCGAAAAAACAGCGTGCTGTTTCGCGTCCTCAGGTATCAGCAGCAGAATCAGCGAGTGGGCATTTTGCTTTCCTGACGCAACCGGCTCCGGCAGAGCCGTCGCCTTCGCATCCGCTGGTGCCGTCACGCCTGTCGGGAGAGGAACCGGCGGCAGCGTCGCCCTTTGCTGATGCCGGACTGTTCCAGCGCGGGAACCTGATACACCGCTTGCTGCAATACCTGCCGCAGGTATCACAAGTGCATCGCGCGCGCGCGGCGGAAAATATTGCGGCACCGTTTGAGAAGCAGCTTACGAAAGCGATTGTTGATGACTGTATCCGCGAGGTGAGCACCGTTCTTGCCGATGCGCGTTTTGCTTCCCTGTTTTCCGAGAAAGGGCTCTCCGAAGTACCGGTGGCGGGAAGTGTTCGCATGGACGGAAAAATAGTGACGGTATCCGGCCAGATTGACCGTTTATACATTGGCGAGACGGACATCTGGATTGTCGATTTCAAGAGTAATCGCCTGCCACCGGACAACCTGAAGGCGATTCCCTCCGCATATATTCGCCAGATGCAGCTCTACCGGATGCTGCTTACGCAAATTTATCCGGGTAAAACCGTAAGATGCGCCCTTTTATGGACGGCTACCGCTCACATGTCGGTTCTGGATGATGCACAGCTTGACGAAATGCCTTTAAGTTCCTACATTTAAATTATTAAAAAAACCGCCTTCAAGGGGACGTTATGACATTACACATTGATGATAGTGAATTTGAGCAGAAAGTACTGAAAGCTACCGGCACTATTCTTGTTGATTTCTGGGCTGAATGGTGCGGCCCGTGCCGTCAGATCGGCCCTGTCCTTGATGAAATCGCTAACGAAAGAGCCGGTAAAATCACGATCGCCAAAGTGAATATCGACAAAAACCCCGGCACCCCGCAGAAATACGGCGTACGCGGTATCCCGACGCTGATCATCTTCAAGAATGGTCAGGCTGTTTCCACGAAGGTCGGATCGTTGCCAAAGAGCAAACTGGTTGAGTGGATTGATTCCGTCCTCGCAGCCTGAGTCTCTCTCCGGCGCGCTCGTCACCGAGCAGGTAAAGCGTATCAATGCGGAATTGCGCCTGCATCCGGTTACGGCATCTGAAATCGAATTTTACCTGAGCGGCGCAGAAAGCTGCATCAGCGTGCCCGGATTCTGGGACGACGTGACTGCCGCCTGCGACCGGAAGGGCATCAAAATCCATAAAACCGGCAGCGAAACGGGAAAAGAGCAATTTGAAATTTCCCTGCTGCCCTGTACCGACCCCGCTAAAACGGCGCGGGATACATATGCGCTGCGTGACATCGTCACCGCGTTCGCGACCTCGCACGGCATGCGCGCCAATTTTTCGGCCAAGCCATTTGCCGACCAGCCCGGCAGCGGGCTGCATATCCACCTGCATCTGGTGGACAAGCAGAATAAAAATGTCTTCTACAAAGACGATGATTCCATCAGTTCCGGCCTGCAGCACAGTATTGGCGGGCTGATGACGTGGCTGAATCCGTGCATGCCGGTGTTTGCGCCCAGCGTATCATCCTATGAGCGTTTTGTTCCCAAAAGCGCGTCGCCCCTTACGGTGAGCTGGGGAGCCAATAACCGCACCGTGGCCATTCGCCTGCCCGATGCCGCGCATGACAACAAGCGTATCGAACACCGTGTCGCCGGAGCGGATGCGGATCCGGCGCTGGTCATAGCGGTGATACTGGCGGCGGTGCATTTCGGCATTAAGAACCAGTGCGAGCCGGGAGTGCAGATGTTTGGGGATGCAACCTTGCCGATGTATAATCTGCCGCCGATTGTAACCACGCTGGGCGACGCGATTGCGCGCCTTAAGGATAGCAAGCTGATCGACGGCTATTTCAGCCTTTCAGACATTTTGCCAAATCCGTAACGAAGCGGCTGGCTGCGGCCGCCGCATCTTTCTGTTTGCTGATGGCATCCACCAGCGCGGAGCCGACGACGACGGCATCCGACGTGGCCGCCACCTGTTTGACCTGCTCAACTGTTTTAATGCCGAATCCTACCGCAATAGGTAATTGGGTGTACTGGCGCAGCTGCGCCATTTTTGTTTTAAGCGTACCTGTGTCGGCGGCCTTGGCACCGGTAATGCCCGTCACGGAAATATAATACACAAAGCCGCTGGCGGATGCGCAAAGCAACTTCAGGCGGTCATTGCCGCTGGTAGGTGCGATCAGGCGGATGAGTTTTAAGCCGCTGGCATCGAGATAGGGGCGCATTTCCTGTTCTTCTTCCGGCGGCAGATCGACGAGGATGATGCCGTCCACACCGGCGGCGGTGGCGTCTTTGCAGAATTTTTCATTGCCGTAGCGATAGATGGGATTGAAATACCCCATGAGGATGATCGGCGTATCGGTATTTTTGCTGCGGAATTCTTTCACCAGCTTCAGGATACCGGCGAGAGTCGCACCCGCCTTCAGCGCACGCAGGCCCGCCGCCTGAATCACCGGGCCATCGGCCATAGGGTCGGAAAAGGGGATGCCGATTTCAATAATATCCGCGCCCGCAGCAGGCAGTCCTGCAAGGATAGCAGCGCATGCGGCGACGTCCGGGTCGTAACCCATGATGAACGGGATAAGCGCAGCGCGTTTTTCCGCGCGCAGTTTCTCGAAGGTTTTTTCGATGCGCTGACTCATAAAGTGACGCCCAGCGCTTTGGCGACGGTGAAAATATCCTTGTCGCCGCGTCCGCACATATTGACTACCAGCAGGTGGTCTTTCGGCAGGGTAGGCGCCAGCTTCATCACATAGGCGAGTGCATGCGCCGGTTCCAGCGCGGGGATGATGCCTTCCAGTTTGGAGACAGTCTGGAATGCGCTGAGCGCTTCGTCGTCGGTGATGGAGACATACTGTACGCGCCCCGTATCGTGCAGCCATGCGTGTTCGGGGCCGATGCCGGGATAGTCGAGCCCGGCGGAAATGGAATGGGCGTCGAGAATCTGGCCGTCATCATCCTGCAACAGATAGGTGCGGCTGCCATGCAGTACGCCCGGCTTGCCACGCGTAATCGAGGCGGCGTGCTGCCCGGAATCCAGCCCGTGCCCGGCAGCTTCCACGCCGATCATGCTGACAGTAGCGTCGGGAATGAAAGGGTGGAATAACCCGATGGCGTTTGATCCGCCGCCGATGCTGGCCACCAGCGTATCGGGCAGGCGGCCCTCTTGTTCCTGCATCTGTGTGCGTGTTTCGCGGCCAATGATGGACTGGAAATCGCGTACCATGGCGGGGTATGGGTGCGGACCGGCGGCGGTGCCGATCAGATAGAAGGTATTATCGACATTGGTCACCCAGTCGCGCAGCGCCTCGTTCATGGCGTCTTTCAGGGTTTTCGAGCCGGACTGCACGGGAATGACTTCCGCGCCGAGCAGCTTCATGCGAAATACGTTCGGCGCCTGACGCTCGATGTCTTTCGCGCCCATATAGACGACGCATTGCAGCCCGAACAATGCGCACACTGTTGCGGTAGCCACGCCATGCTGGCCTGCGCCGGTTTCGGCGATGATGCGCTTTTTGCCGAGGCGTTTGGCGAGCAATCCCTGCCCGATGCAGTTATTGATCTTATGTGCGCCGGTATGGTTGAGCTCGTCGCGTTTGAAATAGATTTTAGCGCCACCACAATGTTCCGTAAGGCGCGGCGCGAAATAGAGCGGGCTGGGGCGACCGATATAATGGGTGAAATAATAATCCAGTTCGCGCTGGAATTCCGGATCGTTTTTAGCGGTGTCGTATGCCTTCTCGACTTCGAGAATCAGCGGCATCAGCGTCTCGGCAACGTAACGTCCGCCGTAAATACCGAAATGGCCTTGCTCGTCCGGTCCTGCCAGATTGGCCAGCTTTACTGGGTTTGCCTGTTGTTTCATGCGCTTCTCGCCGCCTTCACAAAATCATGGATCAATGCCGCATCTTTTACACCGGGAGCGCGTTCTACGCCAGAGGAGACATCAACGATAGCAGCCCCGGTACGGCGGATAGCTTCGGCCGCGTTATCGGGTTGCAACCCGCCGGACAAGAACCAGGGCAGGGCAAATTCACGGTTCCTGAGCAATGCCCAGTCAAAGGCCAGTCCATTGCCTCCGGGCAGCATTCCGGGGAGTTCGGGGGGCTTCGCATCAAACAACAGCATATCGGCGTGAGGCGTGAAATGCATGGCCTGTGCCACATCGTCGGCGGTGCGTATCCGCAGCGCTTTGATGATCTTGATCGCCGGAAAGCGCTGGCGGATGGCGTGCAGGCGCTGCGGCGTTTCCTTACCGTGCAATTGCACATAATCGGGCGCAAGCTGTGATTGTACTTGTTCCAACAGACCATCATCGGGGTCTACCAGCACGCTGACGCTGCGTATGGTTGCCGGGAGCAGGGCTTTGAGTTCGGCGGCGCGTGACAGTTCTATATGGCGTGGTGAACCGGCAAAATAGACGAAGCCGACGTAATCGGCGCGGGCGTCAGTGACTGCACGGACTGCCTGAATATCCGTTAGCCCGCAGATTTTGATGGCGACAGGCATACACGAACATCAGGTTCTTGATAAGACGGCAGGAAGATTATCATGCTTTTCCGCATGCAGCGCACCCACTTCGTTTTGCAGGGCCATCACATGTTTATGTTCGCTTTTCAGCATCCGTTTGCTCTTGGATAATTTCAGGCTAACGCCCAGTGAGCCTACGATAGCGCCAAGTGCAAAACAAATGACGGCAAACACAAATTGCGGCATATCCGCCGAATAGGGGAGCGGAAAAAAGCTGATATGGATGAACTGGCGGTTGACTACCGAAAACACAAGAAATGCTACGGTAATCACCGTAAACAGAGTGAATCGTATCGTCCGCCGGGTCCCGGTAATCAACTAATTAGCCGTGTTGGGAATGCGTCGTCATCACGGGTGGTTTGTTGATACGTTCGCGCAGCTCTTTTCCGGTGCGGAAATAGATGGCGAAACGTTCACCGATGCGAACTTCCTGACCGTTCTTGGGGTTACGGGCTTTGCGGGCTTCGCGCTTGCGGATGGAGAAGGCTCCGAATCCACGAAGTTCAACGCGACCACCGTCAATCAGTGTGTCCGAGATGTCGTCAAAAATGGTGTTTACCAGCGTTTCAATATCGCGCTGATAAAGATGCGGGTATTTCTTGGAAAGGCGCAGTACAAGTTCAGATTTGGTCATAGAGTGGTCCTTAGAAAATATCACTATAACTTAGATGGTTAATGCAGATGAGGATGCCAGATCGAAACCATGCCGTCAAGCATAACACTGCTTTTTGGAAAAATTTTTCCTGCAATGGTTTCGGTTAGCCCGTCAAAAAGGCTGGTTTCCTCATCTATTTTGATGTCTTTGATAGTAAGGTCTTTTTTTACATGTTTTTCCTTGACTAGCCATTCCATGGCATCTTCTTCGCCGCCGATGGCGTCAATCAGCTTATTCTGGAAGGCACTTTTGCCGCTATAGACGCGGCCATCGGCCAGCATTACCACCTTTTCACGCGGCAATTTACGACGTTCGGCGACTATATCGACAAAGTGATTATAGAAATCATTGATCAGGTCGCGCATGACGCGTTCGGATTCCGGCGTTACTTTTTCAAGCGGCGAGGGTGATGCTTTAAGCGGGGATGATTTAATAATGATCGGTTTGATGCCCAGTTTTTCAACCAGATCGGTAATTTCAGCGGATTCGACGATAACGCCGATGGAGCCGGTGATCGTGCCTTCACGCGCAAAAATCTGGTCGGCGCCCAGCGCAATCATATATCCTGCGGAGGCACTGAGCGAACGCATCACGGCAACCACGGGTTTTTTCGCGGAGAGTTCGCGCAGGTGACGGAATGTTTCTTCACCGGCGACCGCGCTTCCGCCCGGCGTATCCAGCCAGAGAATGACCGCCTTTGCCTTGGGGTTATCGGCAAGATCGTCAATCATTTTGTAGAGTTTTTGATTGTCGGTGATGATGCCGTCAAGCGTCACGCGTGCGACGAATTCTTTTTCAATAGGGGAATGGGTGTTAAAGCGTTCGGTCGAAATGACCAGAGCGACCATGGCAAACACCACCGCAAGGATACGCCACTTGGTAATCTGGCTCTTTAAATAGAGCCGGTCAAGTAGCGTATCTGCGTTGATGGCCATGGTGCAAATAACCTCTGATTATGACGTCTTCTTGGTCTTCTTCGGTTTATCCTGCTTCGCTTCATCGAGCGCAGCACCGAGAATGTCACCAAGCGAAGCGCCGCTGTCTACGGAACCGTATTCAGCAATCGCCTTCTTGTGTTCTTCGGCTTCAAGCGCCTTGATCGACACGGTCACTTTGCGAGTGGCTTTGTCCACTGCGGTGACTTTCACATCGATACGATCGCCGACAGCAAAGCGGTCTGCATGCTGTTCCTGACGTTCGCGGGCAAGTTCCACCTTTTTGATAAAGCTGGTGATGTTGTCGGTGATCTTTACCGTGATGCCGTCATCGCGAATTTCGCTGACGGTGCAGGTAACGGTGGAACCCTTCTTCACATCGGTGAATTCGGATTCAAACGGATCATTCTCAAGCTGCTTAACGCCGAGGCTGATGCGTTCTTTTTCGACATCGATGGAAAGGATCTTCGCTTTGATGCGTTCACCTTTCTTATACTGCTTGATGGCCACGTCGCCCGATTCAGCCCAGCTGAGATCGGAGTGGTGGATCAGGCCGTCAATGTCACCTTCGAGACCTACGAACAGGCCGAAATCGGTGATGTTGCGGATTTCACCTTCAATCATATCGCCTGCCTGTACCTTACCGGCATAGGAAGCCCATGGATTGTCTTCGCGCTGCTTCATGCCGAGGCTGATGCGGTGCTTGGAAGCGTCGATGTCGAGAACGATAACATTGACTTCCTGGCTGACCGACACCTGCTTGGACGGGTGTACGTTCTTTTTGATCCATGAAATTTCGGAAACATGCACGAGGCCTTCGATGCCGGGTTCAAGTTCAACAAACGCACCGTAATCGGTGATGTTGGTGATCTTGCCGCTCATCTTGGTGCCGATCGGGTATTTGCCATCGGCGCCCTGCCATGGGTTTTCTTCCAGTTGCTTCATGCCGAGCGATACGCGCTTGGTAGCCTGGTCGAATTTCGTCACCATAACCTTTACGGTCTGGCCGAGATGCAGCACTTCCGACGGATGGCTGATACGGCGCCATGAAATATCGGTGACGTGCAGCAGGCCGTCGATGCCGCCCATATCGATGAACGCACCGTAATCGGTGATGTTCTTGACGATACCTTCGAGCACCTGACCTTCGGTGATTTTGGAGAGGAGTTCATTGCGCTGTTCAACGCGGGACTCTTCGAGCACAGCACGACGGGACACAACGATGTTGCCACGCTTGCGATCCATCTTCAGAATCTGGAACGGCTGCGTGATGTGCATCAACGGAGTAACGTCGCGGATCGGACGGATGTCCACCTGCGAACCGGGCAGGAACGCCACAGCGCCCTGAATGTCGACGGTGAAACCACCTTTAACGCGGCCGAAGATAACACCTTCAACGCGCTGTGCATTGGCACAGGCTTTTTCCAGTTTGATCCACGCTTCTTCGCGCAGCGCTTTTTCACGGGACAGAACGGCTTCGCCATTCTTGTTTTCGATTTTTTCGAGATAGACTTCGACTTCATCGCCCGGGCGCAGTTCCGGTGCGACACCGCCGACCATGAATTCACGTAGGGGCACGCGACCTTCGGACTTCAGTCCGACATCGATGATGACAACATCTTTTTCGACGGAGATGACGATGCCGGTGATGACCGCGCCTTCGTTTTTGCCCGAGTCCTTTACAGATTCTTCGAACAATGCACCAAAATCTTCTATTTCCATATCCATTGCTTTAGCTGGTTGAGCCATAAAATACTTCCTGACACCCGACCTCTGCCGTATGACGTTGCAGGGCGGTAAAACGGTTGCGAAGTGGCAGCGGCACTTCTGGTTAAATACATGAAATAAAACGTTATTTCTAAGGTATCAACGCTGCTGATACCCGATCTATAGTTAAATAGGGGCACATTTGTACCCATAAACGGGGGAAAATCAATATCTTTTTGGCTGGAAGTTTAGGGAAAGATGCTTTTCAGGCTGCCAGCGCCGGAAATTTTTTCACTACCACCTGTTTCACCGTGTCAAACACGAGGCTGGCGTCCAGCGCTGAGCTATCGATAATAAACGCGTCTTCTGAGGGCCGTAAAGGGGCAATGGAGCGTTTTTCGTCGCGTTCGTCGCGTTCGCGCAGATCGTCCAGCACCGATTCAAAGATAACCTCGATACCCTGTCCCTGTAATTCCTTATGGCGGCGGCGGGCGCGGGCATAGAGGGTGGCGGTGATGAAGAATTTGAAATCGGCGTCCGGGCAGACCACGGTACCGATATCGCGGCCATCCAGCACGGCGCCGCGGCCCGAATGGGCAAAGTTCCTCTGGAATTCCAGCAACGCCTGCCGCACTTCGGGGAAAGCCGATACAATCGATGCGGCCTGACCGATACGTTCCTGGCGCAGGCGTGGGTTGGCAAGGTCTTCAATATCAATGCCGCGGGCAGCCTCTTCGGCGGCGGCGACATCGTTGGGGTCGTGGCCGGCATAGACGACTTTCATGCCCACGGCGCGGTACAGGCTACCGGTATCGAGATAATCGAGATCGAAATCTTCGGCGAGTCGCCGCGCCAGCGTACCTTTGCCAGAGGCGGCGGGACCGTCGATGGCGACAATAAGGGGGTGACGGGCTGTGCGGGTTTTCTTAACTTTGCCAAGCGGTGTAATGTCAGCGCCGAGCGCGTTAAACAGACTCGAAAATTCGGGGAAACTGGTCTGGATCGCTGAGGCGTCGTCCACCGTCACCGGCTGCAGGCTGGCCATACCCAATACAAGGAACGACATGGCGATGCGATGATCGTAATGCGTGACCACCGTTGAACCCCCGCGGGGTATAGGGTTGGCAGCATCATTTTTGCATCCGGTGACGTGCAGGCTGTCACCTTCCGCATGGGCTTCCACGCCGCAGGCAGTCAGCGCATCCATGATGGCGGTCAGCCGGTCACTTTCCTTGACGCGCAGTTCGGACAGGCCGTGCATAATGGTTTTGCCGCTGGCAAAAGCGGCGGCTACGGCCAGAATGGGGTATTCATCAATCATGGAGGGCGCGCGCGCCGCTGGAACCACCACGCCTCTCAGCGCACTTGACGTAACGGCCAGATCGGCGACTTTTTCACCCGCCACATCACGCTCGTTGCGCATCTCAATGCGGGCGCCCATTTCTTTTAACGTGGTGAACAGTCCGGTACGCAGGGGATTGATGCAGACATTGCGTATGAGCAGGTTGGAATTGCCGCAGATCAGCGCGGCGACAACGAGAAACGCAGCAGACGAGGGGTCGCCCGGCACCATGATTTCGCGGTTTTCCGGTTTTACCTGCTGATGACCGGCCAGCGATATGGCGAGGGCTCCGTCATCCGTTTTCTCAGTTTTAACCCTGAACCCGAGGTAATTGAGCATGTTTTCCGTATGGTCGCGGGTAGGCTGGGATTCGATGACCGTCGTAATGCCGGGGGTATTTAAGCCCGCCAGTAGAACAGCGGATTTCACCTGTGCGGAGGCGACCGGCAACCGGTAGCTGATCGGCAGGGTATCTTTTGTGCCGGTCAGGGCCAGCGGGAGTTTGTTGCCTTCGCGTGCGAGAATGCGTGCGCCCATCTGCGTCAGGGGGGTGATGACGCGCGCCATCGGACGGGAGCGTAAAGAGTGGTCGCCGGTAAAGAAGGTGGTAAAAGGATAGGGGGTAACCAACCCCATCAGCAGGCGCGTGCTTGTGCCGGAATTGCCCAGATCGAGGATATTCTCGCTTTCACGCAAGCCGCCGATCCCGACGCCGGATACCTCCCAGCGGTTCTTGGTTTTGTGCTGTATCTGCACGCCCAGGCTTTGCAGCGCCTTGGCCGTATTCAATACGTCGTCGCCTTCGAGCAGGCCGGAAATGGAGGTAGTACCCAGCGCCTGCGAAGACAGCATCAGGGCGCGGTGGGAAATCGATTTATCACCCGGAATTGCAACGTCGCCTTTAATATCCTTAACGCCGCTGGAGCGCAGGGCGTAGGGATTATTGTGGGGGTTCTGCAGGTTGGAGACCAAGCTGTTTCTGTCTTTCCAGTTGCTGTTGCTTCTTTAAATCATCTTCCGTCATCTTGCTGGTATCACGGCAATACCATGAGTTATTCTTTTTCGCCACGAAATCGTAGCAGATAAAGGCTTTGGCAAACACAAAGAAGGAAAAGAGGATGAAAAGCAATACCAGCCACATGAGGGTGGCGAAACTGCTGGTGGCCATGTTGCCGAACATCAGCAATATGATGCGCTTGCGCATGCTTTCCTGTGCGCGGCCGCCTTCAGGCGCAATTTTGGTGGGGTAGAAGCCTTTGCCGACGGCCGGGCCGGCGGCGAAATCATCTTCATAAGGGTTTTTGACTTTACGCACCTTTTTCCTGGTCGGGGCGGCCACAGCGGCGGCTTTGGCAACTGCCTGCACAGGGGCAGCTTCGGTACCTTCGGGGCCAGCGGTAGAGCTGTTGGGCTGAACATTCGCCTCGGTGCCCGCAGGCGGGGTGACCTGGATGATGATCTGCTTGCCGCTGGGCTGCATATTCACAAACGTCATGGTGTAGATGGCCGAGTGCAGCGAAGGGACGGACTGATTGCACAGCTGGTCGAGATTGGCCTTGATCTGTTTGAGAGTCTGCGCGTAGGCGATGGCTGCCGATAAGACGTTTTGCAACTGTTCGGCTGGCAAAGTCGAGTGGGCGACATACAGCTTCGATGGCTTGCCGGGCGTGTGATACACCTTCGCAGCAAAACCGTACGCCACCAGAACGTCAAAGGCGAGTTTTGCTTCCGCGCTATCCATCAGCCCGTAGACCTTCTGGAAATCATTCGCGAGGGAAAGGCTTACCTCTGTACATAGTGTTGAAAGTAGATCTTCAATCTGGAGCGTCATATTTACCGTATAATATATATTATGGAAAAATTATATCGTCATGTATATTCATACACTTAATTATTTATGATTTGGTAAAAGCTTTTCAATTGCGTCCTTCAGTTTATCGGAGTCAGGCGTAGTGGTGGATGCGAAGTAATCGACCAGTTTTCCGTCTGTATTTACTAGATATTTGTGGAAATTCCATTTGGGCGCGGAACCGAATCCCAGCACCGAATAGGCCCATTGGTAAAAAGGATGCGCCTCTTTTCCGGTGACAACCTGCTTGCTGGTCAATGGAAATGTCACTCCGAAATTCAGCTCGCAGAATTTCTTGATTTCCGCTGCGCTGCCCGGCTCCTGCTCACCGAAATCATTCGACGGCACACCGATAATCACCAGCCCCTGATCCTTATATTGGTTATAAAGTGCCTCCAGCCCCTTATATTGCGGCGTCAGGCCGCATTTCGAGGCGGTATTGACTACGAGCAGTACCTTGCCTTTGTAGCCGGACAGCGGCATATCGCCTCCATCCAGTGAAGTAAAGCTGAAATCATACGCGGTTTTTTCGGACGCATTCGGCTCGGCATGGGCCATGATCGGGGTCATCAGTGTCGCTCCATAAAAAATCATCAACTTTACAAAGTTTCTCAGCATGTTTGCTCCAGTTACAACGCGACAACCATACCATCATAGGCAGCGACAACACCAGAGGGTAATTCACTGGATAACCTATCATAATCAAAATCATGATCCATATGTGTCAAAATTGCCAGTCTTGGCTTCACGCGTTCGATCCATTGCAGCGTTTGCTCCAGGTGCGAATGGCTGAAAGCCTCCTTATAACGCAAGCAATCCACCAGCCAGACCTCGGTGCCTTTCAGCGCGTCGAAAGAATGTTCGGGAATGGTTTTGACATCCGTTGAATAAGCAAAATTTCCAATACGATATCCCAATGTCTTCACGCGGGCATGTAATTGTTCGAAGCTGGTTATTGATATGTCATCATAATAAAAGCTATGGGTGGAGTCGTCGGGAATAATATGCGGCACCAGGCATGGACGCGACCAGAAACCTTCCGGCTTGGGTAAAAACGCATACGGAAAACGTTGTTTGAGGGTATTTAACGTGTGGGCGGTGCCATATGCCGGTAATTCCTTCCCTGACATGTAATTAAAGGAGCGAAGGTCATCAATGCCGTTGGCATGATCGGCGTGATCGTGGGTGTAGAGGACGGCATCAACATGGCGGATTTTATGTGCGAGGGCCTGCTGGCGCAGATCGGGTGACGAATCGATCAGGAATGCCTTGCCCCCGGTTTCCACCAGCACCGATACGCGGGTACGTTTATTTTTGGGGTTATCGGAGGTGCAGACGCTGCAATCGCAGCCTACGCACGGGACGCCGGTGGAATTGCCGCAACCAAGGATGGTTATGCGCATAATGTCTTTCCCGGTATGGCGCGATCAAACAGCCGGAAGAAATTGTCGGTGGTGATTCTCGCGCATTCTTCCTCAGAAATACCTTTAATATCGGCCAATACTTTATTGGTATGCATCACAAAAGCAGGTTCATTACGCTTACCGCGATGCGGCATGGGCGCCAGGTATGGCGCATCGGTTTCCACTAAAAGACGTTCGATGGGAACACCAGCAAGGGCATCGCGGATGGCCCCCGCATTCTTAAAGGAGATGATACCTGATACCGAAATATAAAACCCTAATTTTATAACTTCATCAGCAAGATATTTGGAAGATGTAAAGCAATGTATAAGCCCCTTGAAAGCCCCCTTGCCCATTTCCTGTTTCAGCATCTCCACCGTATCCTCGTCGGCGTCACGGGTATGGACAATCACCGGTAGTCCGGTGGCGCGCCCAGCCTTGATATGCTCCAGGAAGCTCTGCTTCTGGGTTTCCCGGTCGCTGCGCTCATAATGGTAATCCAGCCCGGTCTCGCCAATGCCGATGACTTTGCTGCGCCCGGCCTTCTCTATCAGTTCTTCGGCGAGCACGATTTGCGTTGCCCCGGAATCATTGGGATGCACCCCGACAGAGCAATAGATACCCTCATGGCGTTCGGCAATGCTGTAAACTTCATCAAATTCAGCCATTTCCGTGCAGATAGTCTGCAGTACCCCTACCCCGTTCTGGCGTGCGCGATCAATGACGGCGTCAAAATCATCTTTAAAGTCAGGGAAATTGAGGTGGCAATGGCTATCGACCAACATAGAATTCTGGCCACCCCCCTATCATGCCGCTTGCTCTGTGAAGCGCGGAAATACTGGCTGGGGTGGCGAAAGCGCTGTTCCGGAGGGTGGAATGAATTCAGAAGAAATATGGGCAAAACTACGCTGATCTAGGGGTATAGAGAGCTGATCTAATATTTTAGATGAAGAGTCAGGAATAAATGGCTGTAAAGATATGCTTATTTTCCTTATAATGTCATACAGCACATACAGCACGGTGTTCATGCGTTCTGGATTTTCTTTTTTTAGTTTCCAGGGTGCCTGACTGTCGATGTAAATATTGGCTTTGGTAGAAATCTCTAAAATTCGTTCCATTACAGGGCTGAAAGACTGGAAATGTATCAGTTCACTTAAGGAACCCACTTTATCCTCTTCACCTATATGTAAAATTGCATCTGATTCAGAAAGTATCTGCTTGTCTGTGGCGTTGAAGGCACCCGGCACGGGTATCTTGCCATCGCAATTTTTGCTCACAATCGACAGGGTGCGCTGAACCAGATTGCCAATGTTATTGGCTAACTCGCTGTTTATCCTGTTTATCATACCCTGCCGGGAGAAATTCCCATCATTTCCGAACGGCACTTCGCGCATCAGGAAATAACGGGTCTGGTCGAGCCCGAATTCTTCTACAAGCGCTTGTGGTGCAACGGCATTTCCAAGCGATTTGGACATTTTTTCCCCTTCGATGGTCCACCAGCCATGCGCAAATACACGCTTGGGCAGCGGCAAATCGGCAGCCATCAGGAAGGCCGGCCAATAGACCGTATGGAAGCGGATAATATCCTTGCCGACCATGTGCAGGTCGGCAGGCCAGAAGTCCTTATAAAGGGGCCTGCTGGTATCGGGGAAGCCGAGCGCCGAAAGGTAATTGGCCAGCGCGTCCAGCCACACATACATGACGTGTTTCTCATCGCCGGGTACCGGTATCCCCCAGGAAAATGTGGTACGCGAAATGGAGAGGTCTTTTAAGCCCCCTTTGACAAAACTGATGATCTCGTTGCGGCGCGTATCCGGGCCGATGAAATCGGGCTGCGCGGCGTAATGCTCCAGCAGCTTGTCGCCAAAGGCCGACAGCCGGAAGAAATAGCTCGGCTCTTCCACCCATTCGACTTCCGCCCCGGTAGGCGCCATTTTACCCTTAGGGCCGTCCACCAGTTCTGATTCCTGGTAATAGGCCTCGTCGCGCACCGAGTACCAGCCGGAATAACTGCCAAGATAGATATGACCATTGGCCAGCATCCGGGTCCATAATGCCTGCGCCGAAGCGATATGGCGCGGTTCGGTGGTGCGGATAAAATCATCGTTACTGATATTCATGATCTGGGTCAGGTCACGAAAATGCTGCGAGTTGGCATCGGCCAGCGCCTGCGGCGTAACGTCGGCGGCTTTGGCGGATTTTTCAACCTTCTGGCCGTGCTCGTCGGTGCCGGTCAGGAAATAGACATTATCCCCGCACAGGCGCTTGAAGCGCGCCAGCACATCGCAGGCCAGCGAAGTATAGGCATGGCCGATATGGGGGCGGTCATTGACATAATAAATGGGGGTGGTGACAAAGTAATTCTTTTTAGTCACGCGGCGCTTCCTATGCGAAATTCTTCCCGGCTCGTAATGGAGTGGAAGAAAATAATGATGAGCTGTTTGTAATCGAGATGCAGCCGCTCTGCCAACAGAAACTGGTCGGCCACCTGCTGCCATTTGGCGGCCCAGACCGGCGCTGAGTGCATGGCCGAAAGCTGGTCGAGCACCAGTTCTTCGTTTTCTGAGACGGGTTCCAGCTCAAATCCCGAGGCCGTTTGTGCGACGCGTTCCAGCAGCGATAAGACAAGGCGGGTGAAGATACGCCAGTTGGCATGCGCCTGCCCTGAGACAAGCGTATCAGCAAAGGCATGGATCTTGAGAGAGTCCAGCACCGGCAGGTACAGCAAAGGCTCAAGCATCTGCTCATACAGCGCAAGGGCCTTGCAGGCATGCAGCTCGAGCGCATCGCCCGGCGATAGATTCGAAAGCTGTCCCAGTGCGCGCAACTCGGCACTGTCAATGCCCGGCTCGACATGCCGTACTACTGAAATGAACTGATCCTTGGTAAGCGACTTCAGGCGCAGCTGGCGGCAGCGCGAGCGGATGGTAGGAAGCAACCGGCCCGGATTATGCGAGATCAGCAGCAAAATCGTCT
>Ga0163144_10002607_pt1 | contig 41379 bp, 35 predicted proteins | sample OliLak19BULKMAT1_FD_123175 | JGI IMG/M metagenome (GOLD analysis project Ga0163144, IMG submission 123175) | Freshwater microbial mat bacterial communities from Lake Vanda, McMurdo Dry Valleys, Antarctica - Oligotrophic Lake LV.19.BULKMAT1 | ecosystem: Environmental > Aquatic > Freshwater >...
CCCGGCCCGGCCCGGCCGCCGGCCAGGCGGCTGGCCCGGGCACAGACGGGAACTTTTCCCGCCCCACGCTCTCTATCCGCCCCACATGATCAAGACTGATCGTCTCACCAAGCGCTACGGCAGCATTCCCGCCGTCGAGGACGTCAGCTTCGAAGTGGCGCCCGGCGAGGTGCTCGGTTTTCTCGGTCCTAACGGCGCCGGCAAGACCACCACGATGCGGATGCTCGCGGGCTTCGTCGCGCCGACTTCCGGCAATGCCTCGATCTGCGGCCACGACGTCGGCAGCGCGCCGATCGCCGCGCGTGCCTGCCTCGGCTACCTGCCCGAGGGCGCGCCGAGCTATGGCGAAATGAGCGTGCGCGGTTTCCTCGGCTTCATCGCCGACCTGCGCGGGCTCGCTGGCGCGCGGCGGCGCGCGCGGCTCGACCATGTGTTCGGCCGCCTGCAGCTCGAACCGGTACTCGAGCAGACGATCGAGACGCTCTCGAAGGGCTTCCGCCGCCGCGTCGGGCTGGCGCAGGCGATCGTGCACGATCCGGCGGTGCTGATCCTCGACGAGCCCACCGACGGGCTCGACCCGAACCAGAAGCACGAGGTGCGCTCGCTGATCAGCGAGATGTCGCGCGACAAGATCGTCGTGATCTCCACGCATATCCTCGAGGAGGTCGCCGCGGTCTGCACGCGCGCCGTGATCATCGCTCGCGGCCGCATCGTCGCCGACCAGACGCCCCAGCAGCTCGCGGCGCGCTCGCGCTACCACAACGCAGTGTCGTTCCGGCTCGCGGACGAGGACGACGCGGCGCGGATGCGTGCGGCGCTCGAAGCACTGCCCGGCATCGCCGCGGTCGAATACGCCACGCGGGAGCGGCGCCTCACCGTACTGCCCCGCGATGGCGTCAGCCTGCTCGCGCCGGTGCAGGCGCTGGCCGCGCACTCGGGAATGGAGCTCGGCGAACTGCACCTCGAAGCCGGCCGCCTCGACGACGTGTTCCGCACGATCACGGCCTGAGCATAGCGAACGGAGTTGCAGTGAGAATCATCGGCATCCTCTTCCGGCGCGAGCTCGGCAGCTATTTCGCGACGCCACTCGCCTACGTCTTCATCCTGGTCTTCCTGCTGCTATCGGCGTCGTTCACGTTCTACCTCGGGGGTTTCTACGAGCGCGGCCAGTCGGACCTCGCGCCGTTCTTCAACTTCCTGCCCTGGCTCTACCTGTTCCTGATCCCGGCGATCTCGATGCGCCTCTGGGCCGAGGAGCGCCGCAGCGGCAGCATCGAGCTGCTGATGACACAGCCGATCACGCTCTGGCAGGCCGTGCTCGGCAAGTTCCTCGCGGCATGGTGCTTTGCAGGCATCGCCCTCGCGCTGACCTTCCCGTTGTGGATCACGGTGGAGTATCTCGGCGCCCCCGACCACGGTGCGATCGTCACCGCCTATGTCGGCAGCCTGCTGATGGCGGGCGGCTTCCTCGCGATCGGCTCCTGCATGTCGGCAGTGACGCGCAACCAGGTGATCGCCTTCATCCTCGGCGTCGTCGTCTGCTTCGTGTTCCTGCTGGCCGGGTTCCCGCTGGTGCTCGACGCGTTCGGCGGCTGGGCGCCGCAGGGCCTGGTCGACGCGATCGCGTCGCTGTCGTTCCTGACGCATTTCGAAGCGCTTTCGAAGGGCGTCATCGACCTGCGCGACGTACTGTATTTCGCGATGACGATCGCTTTCTTCCTGGTCGCGACGAGCCTCGTGCTCGAAGCGCGCAAGTCCGACTGAGCGGGGGCCGCGCGCCATGGCCTTCCGACGATCCACCCTCGGCGCCGGCGCGATCGCCGTGCTCGCCGTGCTGTTCGTGGCGCTCACGGTCCTGTCCTCGACGCTGCTGCGCGGCCTGCGGCTCGACCTGACCGAGAACCGGCTCTACACCATCGCGGCGGGCACCCAGAAGATCGTTGCCGGGCTCAAGGAGCCACTGAACTTCTACCTGTTCCTCTCTTCCGACGCGATCGCGAACCTCCCCGCACTGCGCACCTACGGCACGCGCGTGCAGGAATTCCTCGAGGAGCTCGCCTCGCGTTCGGGCGGCAAGCTGCGACTGACGATGGTCGATCCACAGCCGTTTTCGGAAGCGGAGGATCGCGCGGCGGAATTCGGCATTCGCGCCGTGCCGATCGGCGCTGAAGGCAACAGTCTCTACTTCGGCCTCGCTGCGACCAACTCCACCGACGGCCGCGGTGTAATCGACTTCTTCGACCCCGGCAAGGAAGCCTTCCTCGAGTACGACGTCGCCAAGCTGGTCCAGCAGCTCTCCAGTCCGCGCAAGCCGGTGGTCGCCTGGCTCTCGAGCCTGCCGATGACGGGCGGCTTCGATCCCTCCAGCGGGCAGTCGACCGATCCCTGGCTCGTGCTCGGCCAGGCGGAGCAGTCGTTCGACATCCGCCCCTTCGAGCCCGGTGCCACGGAGATCGCGGCCGACGTCGACGTGCTCGTCCTCGTGCATCCGAAAGCGTTGGCGCCGGCGACCCAGTACGCGATCGACCAGTATGCGTTGCGGGGCGGACGGATCCTGCTGTTCGTCGACCCGGTCGCCGAAGCCGACCAGTCGGGCGCGGAGCCAGGCAATCCGCTCGCCCAGATGGGTGCTGACCGGGCTTCCGATCCGGGCCCGCTGCTCGCCGCCTGGGGCGTCGGTTTCGATCGCACGATGGCGATCGGCGATCTCGAGCGCGGCCTCACGGTCAGCATGCGCCAGGGCGAAGCTCCGACGCGCCACATCGGCATCCTCGGCCTGGATGGCGCGTCGATGGCCAGCGGCGACGTGATCACCGCGACCCTGTCGTCGCTGAATTTCGCCTCCAGCGGTTTCCTCACACCGTTGAAGGGCGCGAGCTCGAAGTTCGAGCCGCTGGTCAGCACCAGCACCGAAGCGGGGCCGATCCCGGCGGCTAGCTTCCAGATGCTGATGGATCCGGCGACGCTGCGCGACGGCTTCAGGCCGACCGGCACCCGCTATGCGCTGGCGGCGCGCGTCACCGGCAACGTCAGGACGGCTTTCCCCGGCGGGCCGCCAGCCGGCGCCACGGCGGGCACCGGCCCGGCCCTCGCGGCGTCCGCGAAGCCGCTGAACCTGATCGTCGTCGCGGACACCGACATGCTCTCGGACTTCCTCTGGGTACGGCAGCAGAATCTCTTCGGGCAGCGCGTCGCACAGGCCTGGGCGAACAACGGCGACCTGGTCTGGAATGCGCTCGACAACCTCGCCGGCAGCAACGACCTGATCAGCATCCGCGGCCGCGCGACCTTCACCCGGCCATTCGACCGGGTCGAGGCGCTGCGGCGCTCGGCGGAGGACCGCTTTCGCTCCAAGGAGGAGGAACTCGAGCAGCAGCTGCAGGCCACCGAGCAGAAACTGACGGCGTTGCAGACGGGCCGGTCGGAATCCGCGGAGGTGCTGCTGTCGCTCGAGCAGGAAGGCGAGCTCGAGCGCTTCCAGCAAGAGAAACTTCGCATCCGCAAGGACCTGCGCGACGTGCGCCGGCAGCTCGACCAGGATATCCGCGCGCTCGGCAACGAGCTGAAGTTCACCAACATCGTCGTGGTGCCGTTGATCTTCGCCGGCGTCGCGCTGCTTGTTTCCTATTGGCGCAGGCGTCGCCAGGCGGCGATCGCGATGCTGCAGCGTGACAAGGACGCCCCGCCGCCGGCAGCGGGACAGGCCACGCCATGACGCTGCGCCGGCTGGCGCTGCTTGCCCTGGCTGCGCTAGTGGCGACCGGCGGGGTGTTCTGGCTCTCGTCGCAGCGGCATCTCGAGCGCGCGGTACGCGCCGGCGATCCGCTGCTGCCACAGTTGCGAGGCGCCATCAACGACGTCACCGAGATCCGCATCGCCCGCGGCGACGGTTCGCGCGTGACTCTGCAGCGCGCGGCGGACGGCTGGACGGTGCTCGAGCGGAGCTATCGCGCCGACGCCGGCAGGGTCCGCAAGCTGCTGCTCGACCTTGCAGCGCTCGAGATCGTCGAGGAGAAGACGCATGACCCCGCGCGGTATGCGGTACTCGGCGTCGAGGATGTCGCCTCGCCGGCCGCGACCGGCACCCGCATCGACGTCAAGAAGGGCAGTGGCGCGATCCAGAGCGTGATCATCGGCAAGCCCAGCGGCTCGCGCGAGGGCTATGCGCGCGTGGCAGCGGCGGCGCCGAGCTTCCTGGCGCACCCCCAGGTCGTCGCGGAATCGAGTCCGGCGCGCTGGCTCGACACGACGCTGCTCGACGTCGCCGCCGAGCGCATCCGCGCGGTGACCCTGCAGCCCGGCGGCAAGCCGCCCCGCAGCTACGAAGGGCCGACGCTCTCGCCGACGTTGGCCGGCGCGTTGCAGTCGCTCGCGCTCGAAGACCTGCATCCCCAGCCGCTCGAAGTCGCCGGTCGCGACTCCGCCGCCGCATCCCGCCAGGCGCGGTTCGTCACCTGGGATGGACTGGTGATCGACGTCCGGGGCCGGGAACAAGGTGGTCGGCGCTGGGTCGAATTCACGGCGAAGACGGAGCCTGCCGAAGCCAGGCCAAGGCCAGCGGGCGCCTCGCCCTCGCCTGTACGATCCGCCGCAGTGATCGATCCCTCGGCCGACGCCGGGTTGCTCGCACGCCGGTTCGCCGATCGCGAGTTCGAGATTCCCGCCTATCGCTACTCGAGTCTGTTCGACGCAGGCACTGCGGAACCGGCCGCCGCCGAGGCGCGCGTGCCGGCTTCCGTTCCGTCGCTGCCGTAGCACGAGCCGGCACGGCGCGCGGCGCTCCGTTCAGCGTGTCCTCGCGAGCAGGATCAGCGCCACCGCGGCCAGCAGACCGGTCGGGATCCAGGCCAGAAGCACAGGATCGAGGTCGAACACCACCGCGCCGCTCTCGAGCATCCGTTGCAACAGGAAGAACGCGATGCCGATCAGCAGGCCGACGGTCGTACGCGCGCCCCCACCCGAGGAACGCAGCGAACCGAACACGAACGGCACCGCGACCAGCACGCCGAACAGCACCGCCACCGTGCGCGCGATCCGCGACCAGAACGCGAACAGCGCCGCTCCGATGTCGAGGTCGTTGGCCTGCAGGTGCCGGATCAGGCGAAACAACGTCGCCGACGGCAACTGGCCGGGCGAGATGGAGGCGATGCCGAGGAACTCGGCGCTGACGTTCGACTCGAGCGAACGGGATGCCTCGCGCCGGACGGTCACGCGATCGTCGGCGAATCGCGATTCCTGGTAGCGGCTCAGGCGCCAGCCGCCGGCAGGATCGGCGGTGGCCGAGGCCGCGCGCCCGATCGCGCGCAGACGATGCTGCGCATCGAGTTCGAACACCATCATTCCGCCGAATTCGGCATCGCCGGACTGGCGCTCGACGTTGACCAGCAGGTTGCCATCGCGCACCCAGGCACCACCTCGCCCCGCGAAGCTGATGTTGTCGAACTTCCCAAAGGCCTTCTGTTGCCGCGCCATTTGCTGCATCGGCGGCGCCAGCACCTCGCCGAGCAGCGCACCGGCGGCCGCGAGCAGCACGCCGGCGAGCAGCGCCGCACTCGCGATGCGCCAGACCGACAGGCCAGCCGCGCGCATCACCGTGATCTCGCTGCCACGCGCGAGCCCACCGAGGCCCACCAGCGTGCCGATCAGGGCGCTGATCGGCATCAGTTCCCAGGCCTGCTGCGGCAGGTTAAGCAACACGAACACGAGCGCGTCGAGCGCGCCATAGTTGCCGACCCCGATATCGTCCTGCTGGCCAATGAACAGGAACAGCCCGCCGAGCGTCAGGAACACGGCCATGACCATCAGCACCGAGCCGACGATCGTGCGCAGCAGGTAGCGATCGAGCGTCGTCATGCCGGCAGCGGACCGTCGCGATGGCGCCAGCGGGCCAGCCAGCCCGGCAGCAGGATCACGACCATCGTCAGCGCGACCAGCACCGCGTGGACCCACCACAGGCCGAGGACCTCCGGCAGCTTGCCGCGTTCGATCCAGACCTTTGCCGCCGACGCGAGACTGACGTAGAGGAAATAGATCACGATCGCGATCCAGACGCGCGAATAGCGCCCCTGGCGGGGACGCAGCCGCGACAGCGGTATCGCCAGCAGCGCGAGCGCCACAGCCATCACCGGCAGGGCAATCCGCCAGTGCAGCTCGGCCCGCTGCTCGAGGCTGGTGGCCTTCCACAGCGTTGCTGTGGGCGTCGCCTCGAGCGGCGTGGCGGACGGGTCGAGCTCGGGGATGCGCACCGGGATCACGTTCTCGCCGAAACGGACGATGCGGAACTGCGCGCTGCCGGGGACGCCTTCGTAGCGCTCGCCGTCGTAGAGCGTCATCGTGTGCAGCGAGCCGTCGGCCGAGATGGTGTGGCGGGCACGGCGAGCGACCGCGATCTCGTAGCGATTGCCGCGATTGCGCTTGACGAACACGCGCTGCAGCTCGCCGTCCGGCGAAGCCGATGCGGCATAGACCACGGTGCTGCCGCCACCGAAACTGCGGAATTTGCCAGGGGCGATCGCCGTCAACTGCCCGGCCCGGGACGCCTGGCTGCGCAGGTCGTAGACCCGCGCCGCGGCGTCCGGCGACACCGCCAGCGTGAGCCAGGCGAGCAGCACCGTGACCACCAGGGTCAGGGCAACGATCGGCCCGTAGATGCGCGACGGGCCGACGCCGCAGGAGAGCGCGGCCGCCATCTCGCTGTCGTGATAGAGCCGGCCAAAGGCGAGTACCACCCCGAGCAGCAGGCCCACCGGCAGCAGGACCGCGAGATTCTGCAGCGCGCTGAGGCCGATCAGCTCGAGCACGGCGTTGCGCGGATACTGGTTCTCGGCCGCGCGGTCGAGCACGCGGGCCACCTGGTTCGTCAGCAGGATCACCAGCAGCACGCTGGTGACCCCGAGCCAGCTCGAAATCACCTGGCGCAGGATATAGCGGTCGAGGATACGGCCCAAGGCCATGGATTCCCGGTTCGGATAGAATGAGCGATCGGTCTGAACCAGCTACGTTAGAGCACCGGGCGCCGCGCCTCAATGGCTGAGGACCGCGCCGGTGCGGAGGCACCCACTCATGCAGTTCGATGTGTTCTCGAAGCCGCTTGCCCAGCTCCCGGTCGATTGTCTCGTGGTGGGCATCCACCTCGGCAACGATGACCGCGGCGAGCTCGGCGACGACGCCCGCCTGCTCGATCGCGCGGCGGACGGTGCCCTCGCCCGCCTGCTCGGCCATGGCGACTTCCCCGGTCGCGCCGGTGAAACACTGCTGATCGCCGGCCTGCCCAGGGTCAAGGCGAGCCGGATCCTGCTGGTGGGCCAGGGAGCCCGTGCCTCGTTGTCGCGCCGCAGCTGGCGCAAGGCAGTGCAGTCCGCCATCGCGGCGCTCGCCCGCACGCAGGTGCGCAGCGCCGCACTGGCGCTGACGCGGCCCGCCGCGCGCGAACTCGACGACTACCACTTTGGTCGCGCGACCGCCGAGATCACCGGCACCGCGCTGTATCGCGTCAACGACCTCAAGACCGGCAAGAAGCCGAAGCCCGCTGCGCTCGAGCAGCTGAAGATCGGGCCGGTGCGAGCCCAGGGCGCGGCCGCGGCCCGGCGCGGCCTGCTGCACGGCAACGCGGTCGCGCTCGGCGCGCGTACGATGCGCGATCTCGCCAACCTGCCGGCGAACGTCTGCACGCCGAGCTACCTCGCCGAGCGTGCGCAGGAAATCGCCGCCAGGTATTCCAGCGTCAGCGTGCGGGTGCTCGACGAGGACGCGATCCGCAAGGAGAAGATGGGCTGCTTCCTCGCGGTCGCGCAGGGCAGCGACCAGCCGCCGCGCTTCATCGTGCTCGAGCACAAGGGCGGGCGCGGCAAGCGCGCGCCGGTCGTGCTGATCGGCAAGGGCATCACGTTCGACACCGGCGGCATCTCGCTGAAGGACCCGGGCGGCATGGACGAGATGAAGTTCGACATGTCCGGTGCCGCCGCCGTGCTCGGGGCGCTCACCGTCGCCGCCGAGCTCGCGCTGCCAATGCACGTGGTCGCGCTGGTGCCGACGTGCGAGAACATGCCGAGCGGCCGGGCGATCAAGCCGGGCGATATCGTCACCAGCGCCGCGGGCCTCACGGTCGAGATCCTGAACACCGACGCCGAGGGCCGCCTGATCCTCTGCGACGCGCTGCACTATGCGCGCCGCTTCGAACCCGAGGCGGTGGTCGACGTCGCCACGCTGACCGGCGCCTGCGTCGTCGCGCTCGGTGCGCACCACACCGGCGTGATGTCGAACGACGATGCACTCGCGAGCGAGCTGGTCGATTCCGGCGTGCGCGCCGACGATCGCGCCTGGCGCCTGCCGCTGACCGAGGAATACGGCGAGCAACTGAAGAGCAACTTCGCCGACTTCGCCAACGTCGCAGGCCGCGACGGCGGCGCGATCACCGCGGCGGCGTTCCTCGGCAAGTTCGCCCAGGGCCTGCGCTGGGCGCACCTCGACATCGCCGGCAGCGCCTACGTCGGTGGCGCCCACAAAGGCAGCACCGGACGCCCGGTCGCACTGCTGTCCGACTTCCTGATCCGGCGCGCCGGACGCTGAGCCCGGGCGGCCGGGAACCGGGCCTGCCGCCTGGTCGACAACGCGCACGCGGCAGGCCACCCGACGCCGGTGCTCGACGGCCAGCCCGCGCCGGGCCGGCCGCTATAATCCTCGCATCCTATCCCGGACCCGGAATTCATGGATAAGGTCTATTCGCCGCAGGACATCGAGCGGCGCCTCTACGAACGCTGGGAGCGTTCCGGCTGGTTCGCGCCGCGCGGCACCGCAGCGCCCGACGCCGCGCCGGGTACGGGCTATTGCATCGTGATCCCGCCGCCGAACGTCACCGGCACGCTGCACATGGGGCATGCGTTCCAGGACACGATCATGGACGCGCTGACGCGCTACCACCGGATGCGCGGCGAGCCGACGCTGTGGCAGCCCGGCACCGACCATGCCGGCATCGCCACCCAGATGGTGGTCGAGCGCCAGCTCGCCGCCGACGGCCTGAAACGCACCGACCTGTCGCGAGAGGCGTTCGTCGAGCGCGTCTGGGAATGGAAGGCGAAGTCCGGCGGCACGATCGCGAACCAGCTGCGCAGGCTCGGCGCCTCGGTCGACTGGACGCGCGACCGCTTCACGATGGACGAGGGACTCTCGAAGACCGTGACCGAGGTCTTCGTGCGCCTGCACGAGGACGGGCTGATCTACCGCGGCAAGCGGCTGGTCAACTGGGACCCGGTGCTGCTGACCGCGGTGTCCGACCTCGAGGTGCTGAAGGAGGAGGAAGAAGGCTCGCTCTGGCACCTGCGCTATCCGTTCGCCGACGGCAACGGGCATGTCGTGGTCGCGACCACGCGGCCCGAGACGCTGCTCGGCGACGTCGCCGTCGCGGTGAATCCGGCCGACGAGCGCTACCTCGCGAGCGTCGGGCGGATGCTGCGGCTGCCGCTCGCGGAGCGCGACATCCCGTTGATCGCCGATCCTCACGCCAGCGCCGAATTCGGCTCGGGCTGCGTCAAGATCACCCCGGCGCACGATTTCAACGACTACGCGGTCGGCCAGCGCCACGGCCTGCCGCAGATCAACATCTTCACGCCGCACGCGGCGCTGAACGATGCGGTGCCGGAGCGCTTCCGCGGCCTCGACCGGTTCGAGGCGCGCCAGCGCGTGCTCGCCGAGCTCGAGCAGCTCGGCCTGCTGGAGAAGACCGAGAAGCATCGCCTGAGCGTGCCGCGCGGCGACCGCTCGAACGCGGTGATCGAGCCCTACCTCACCGACCAGTGGTACGTGAAAGTAGAGGCACTCGCGGCGCCCGCGATCGAGGCGGTCGAATCCGGCGCGGTCCGCTTCGTGCCGGACAACTGGTCCAAGACCTACTTCGAATGGATGCGCAACATCCAGGACTGGTGCATCAGTCGGCAGCTCTGGTGGGGCCACCGGATCCCGGCCTGGTATGACGCGGGCGGGGGCATCTACGTCGGTCGCAGCGAGGCCGAGGTGCGCGCGAAACATGGCTTGGCGGAAGCCGTCGCACTACGCCAGGACGAGGACGTGCTCGACACCTGGTTCTCCTCGGCGTTGTGGCCGTTCTCGACGCTCGGCTGGCCGGAGCGGACCCCGGAACTGCAGCGCTTCTACCCCACCTCGGTGCTGGTCACCGGCTTCGACATCATCTTCTTCTGGGTCGCCCGGATGATCATGATGGGCCTGAAGTTCATGGGCGACGTGCCGTTCCGCGAGGTCTATGTCCATGGCCTGATCCGCGATTCGGAAGGCCAGAAGATGTCGAAGTCCAAGGGCAACGTGATCGACCCGCTCGACGTGGTGGATGGCATCGCGCTCGAGCCGCTGGTCGCCAAGCGCACCACCGGCCTGATGCAGCCGCGCATGGCGCCGGCGATCGAGAAGGCGACCCGCAAGGCCTTCCCGGAAGGCATCGCCGCCTATGGCACCGATGCGCTGCGCTTCACCTTCGCGTCGATCGCCACCCAGAGCGCCGACCTGCGCTTCGACGTCGCGCGAGTCGCCGGCTATCGCAACTTCTGCAACAAGCTGTGGAACGGTGCGCGCTTCACGCTGATGTCGCTCGAGAGTGCTGAAGGCGTGCCGCTCGATCCCGCACTGCTGACCGGCGCGGTCGAATACACGGTCGCCGACCGTTGGATCCGCTCCCGCCTCGGGCACACGATTCGCCAGGCCGAGCAGGCGTTCACCGAATACCGCTTCGACTTCGCCGCGACCGCGCTCTACGAGTTCACCTGGTACGAGTTCTGCGACTGGTATCTCGAGCTGACCAAGCCGGTGCTGCAGGGCGAGGACGTCGACGAGGCGCTGAAGCGCGGCGCGCGCCGCACGCTCGCCACCGTGCTCGAGACGCTGCTGCGCGCGCTGCACCCGGTGATGCCGTTCATCACCGAGGAGATCTGGCAGCGGGTCGGTCCGATGGCCGGCGCCACGGCAGATTCGGTGATGCTCGCGCCGTGGCCCGACGCCGCGCAGTTCGCCGCCGACTCGCAGGCCGAGGCCGACGTGCGCTGGATCCAGGCGTTCGTGCTCGGCATCCGCCAGATCCGCGGCGAGATGGACATCAGTCCCGCACGCCGGCTGCCGGTGCTGCTCGAGGATCCCTCGGACGAGGATCGGCAGCGGGTGTCGCGGCAGCAGGCCTTCCTGGCGCGCCTCGCGGGCCTCGAATCCTTGCGGCCGCTGCAGGCCGGCGAGACGCCGCCGCCGGCCGCGACCGCGCTGGTCGGCCGCATGAAGGTGCTGGTGCCGATGGCGGGCCTGATCGACCCGCAGGCCGAGACGGACCGTCTCGAGAAGAAGCTCGCCAAGACCCGCGCCGAGATCGCCAAGGCGACCGCCAAGCTCACCAACGACAACTTCGTGCGCAACGCGCCGCCGGCCGTGGTGGTCCAGGAGCAGGAGCGCCTGGCCGAATTCGAGCGCTCGGTGGCGAGCCTGGAAGAACAGCTGGCGCGCGTGCGCCGGCTGCTCTGAGCCGCGCCATGGACCAGGACCTCGCCGTCGCGCTCGCCACGCTCGAGCGCGTGATCCTCGGCAAGCCCCGGCAACTGCGCCTCTGCGTGGCCTGCCTGCTGGCGCGCGGCCATCTGCTGATCGAGGACGTGCCGGGGGTCGGCAAGACCACGCTCGCGCATGCGCTGGCGCGCGTGTTCGGGCTCGGCTGGAACCGCGTGCAGTTCACCAGCGACCTGCTGCCCGCGGACATCGTCGGCGTCTCGATCTTCGACCGCGCGACGCAGCAGTTCGAGTTCCGCAAGGGCCCGGTCTTCACGCAGCTGCTGCTGGCCGACGAGGTCAATCGCGCCAGCCCGCGCACCCAGAGCGCGCTGCTCGAGGCAATGGAAGAGCGGCAGGTCAGCGCCGACGGCCTGACCTACGTGCTGCCGGAGCCGTTCTTCGTCGTCGCGACCCAGAACCCCACCGAGCAGCTCGGCACCTTCGCCCTGCCGGAATCCCAGCTCGACCGGTTCCTGATGCGGGTCGAGCTCGGCTATCCGGACGCCGCCCACGAACGCGAGCTGCTGCGCAGCGGCGAGCGTCGCGACATGCTCGAGCGCGTGCAGGCGAGTCTCGACTCGGTGCGGCTGTGCCAGGTGCAGCAGCAGGCGCGGCGCATCCACGTCGCCGAAGCCCTTTACGACTACCTGCAGCGGCTGCTGCTGCGCACCCGCGAGCGCCCCGACATCAAGCTCGGGCTCTCGCCGCGCGCGGGCCAGGGGCTGCTGCGCGCGGCCCAGGCTTGGGCGCTGCTCGCCGGGCGCGACGCAGTGATGCCGGAAGACGTGCAGGCCGTGTTCCCCGCAGTGGCCTCGCATCGGCTGATGCGGCGCGACCCCACGGCCGTGGGCGACGGTACCGAGTTCGCGCGCGAGCTGCTGCGCTCCGTGCCGGTGTCTCCCTAGCCTCAATGCGCCTGCGTGCCGCGGTCGCGCGCTGGCGGTCCGCCCTCGACGCGCGGGCTGCGGACTGGGTGCGGCGGCGCCAGGGGGAAGACCGGTTGCCGGTCGAGCTGCAGCGCCGGCGTCTCTACATCCTGCCGACCCGCGGCGGCGTCGGCTTCGCGCTGATGCTGCTGGCGATGCTGTTCGCGGGCATGAACTACGCCAACAGCCTGGCGTTGATGGTCACGTTCGCGCTCGGAAGCTTTGCGCTGGTCGGCATGAACCACTGCCACCGCAACCTGCTCGGTCTGCGCCTCGTGAGCCTTGAGGCGCAACCGACCTTCGCCGGCGAACCGGTGCGGATCGCGCTCGCGCTCGAGAATCCCGGCGTCGAGCGCCACGACCTCGCGGCACGCGGGCTCGGCGCCAGCGCCCATGCGCCGAGCGCGGCGGCTGCGGCGATCACCCGGCTCGAATTGTGCGTCCCGACGCAGCGGCGTGGGCGCCTGCACCTGTCGCGGCTGCAGCTCGCGACGTCCTATCCTTTCGGTCTGTTCCGCTGCTGGACCTGGGTGCACCTGCCGCGCGAGGTGCTCGTCTATCCAAGGCCGCACGGCACGCGGCCGCCACCGACGGGCGCGTCCGGCCGCGAGGGCAGCCGCGCACGCCATGAATCGGGGCGCGATGAACTGCGCGACCTGCGGTCGTTCCGTGACGGCGACTCGCCGCGGCAGGTGGCCTGGAAGACCTACGCGCGCGGCATGCCGCTGCTCGTGAAGGAGTACAGCGGCGCCAGCGCCGAGAGCACGGTATTCGATTTCGCCGCGCTCGCCGACCTGGAGGTCGAGGCGCGCCTCTCGCAGCTGTGCCGGTGGGTGCTCGACGCCGAGGTCCGGGGCAGTCGCTACGCGCTGTGGTTGCCCGAGCGACGCCTCGAGGCCGACTGCGGCGCGGCGCATCGGGCGCGCTGCCTCGAGGCGCTCGCGCTGCACGGCCTGGACGCGCCAGTCGCAGGACCAGTCGCGCCCAGGCGCGCCTCGCCACCGGCGGCTTCGAGCGTGCGCCCGGTGCTCTGGACGATCGCGGTGTTCGTCGCCGCCATGCTGCTGCACGTCGACCGGCTGCCACCGTGGTGCAGCGTCGCGATCCTGGCGCTCGCCGCCTGGCGCGCCGCGACGGCGCTCGGACGCCGTGCATTGCCGCGCAGCTCGCTCCGGCTCTCGATCGGCGCGCTGCTGCTGCTGGCGATCGTGGCGCAGTTCAGCACCATCACCGGGCTCGCGGCCGGCACCGCGCTGCTCGCCGCGATGGGCGCGCTGAAGCTGATGGAGACCGCGGCACGGCGCGACTGTTTCGTGGTGATCGGCGTGTCGCTGTTCCTGGTGATCGCCGCCTGTCTCGACCGGCAGTCGCTGCTGCGGCTGCCGCTCTACGTCGGCGCGGTCTGGCTGGTCTGCACGGCGCTGGCGATCGTCGGCACGCCGCAGGTGCCGCTGGCGACGCGCACCGCGGTGTCGATTGCCGGTCGTTCGCTGGCATTCGCGCTGCCGATGGCGATCGTGCTGTTCCTGCTGTTCCCGCGCCTGCAGGGCGAGGTCTGGGCGCTGCCGGGCAACGGCGCCGGCGTCACCGGCCTGTCGAACGAGATGAGCCCGGGCGCGATCAGCGAGTTGTCGAACTCGTACGAGCCGGCGTTCCGCGTGCGCTTCTCGGGCCCTGCACCGGCGCCGCGCGAGCTCTACTGGCGCGGCCCGGTGATGCAGAACTTCGACGGCTACAGCTGGCGGCGCGAGCCGCGCAGCTTCTACCGGCAGGCGCCGCTGCGCTATCTCGGCCCGCCCTATCGTTATCGCATCACCCTCGAGCCACACCAGCGCAACTGGTGGTTCGCGCTGGACACACCGACGGCCTCGCCGGACCGCAACGTGATCTTCACCTACGACTACCAGCTCGTCGCGCTGCGAGCCGTGACGCAGCCGACCAGCTACGACCTGCTCTCGCATACGCAGGTACGCGCCACCGAACCGCTCTCGCCCCTGCAGCGCCGCCTGGCGCTGCAGCTGCCCGCGGGGCGCAACGCGCGCTCGGTCGCGCTGGCGCGCGAGCTGCGCGCAGGCGCCGCGGACGATGCGGCGTTCGTGCGCGCGCTGCTCGACCTGTTCCGCGACGGCGGCTACACCTACACCCTGACGCCACCGCGGCTCGACCTCGATTCGATCGACGATTTCCTGTTCAGGACGCGCCAGGGTTTCTGCGGCCACTACGCCTCGGCCTTCGCCATGCTGGCGCGCGCCGCGGGCCTGCCGGCGCGGATCGTGACCGGCTATCAGGGCGGCGAATGGAACCCGATCGGGTCGTACTTCATCGTGCGCCAGTCGGATGCGCACGCCTGGGCCGAGGTCTGGCTCGACGGCCGGGGCTGGAGCCGCGTCGATCCGACTGCCGTGGTCGCACCCGACCGGCTTAACCGCGGATTCTTCGAATCGATGCCGAGCGGCGTCTCGCAGACCGACCGCATGCTGCGCGAGATCGGCTGGCTGGCCGATGCGCGCCTCGCCTGGGACACCGTCAACACCTGGTGGAAGGATCAGGTGATCGAGTTCGACCTGCGCGCCCAGCTCGGCCTGCTGTCGCGTCTCGGCTTCGATTCACCGCGCCTGTCCCAGCTCGGCGCCCTGCTCGCGGCGGCGCTGGTGGCCTGGCTCGCCTGGCTCGCGCTGCACCTCGGCCGCATGGAACGTCCGCGCGACGCCGACCCGCTAGGCCGCGCCTATCGCCGGCTGTGCGCGCGGCTCGGGCGCGTCGGACTGTCGCGCCGCCCGGACGAAGGTCCGCTCGACTACGCCCTGCGCATCGACGCCTCGCGGCCGCAGCTCGGCGCCAGCGTCCGGCCGCTGCTCGAACAGTACGCCGCCCTGCGCTACGGCCCGGCTCCCCAAGGCACGGGAATGCGCGACTTCGCGCGCGGCGCAAGCCGGCTGCGGTTGCGCGGCGAGTCCGCCTGAGGTGGCGGCCTGGTACCTCTTGCGACGCTGGCGCGCGCGGCGTCGCGGCGCCCCGGACGACCCGCCGCCCACGCTGGAGCCGGCGCAACGCAAGCTGCTGGAGACGCGCGTCCCGCTCTACCTTCGCGTGCCCGAGCGGTTGCGCAGCGAACTCGATGCGCGCATCCGGGCCTGGATGGGACGCGTCGAGTTCGTCGGCTGCAACGGCCTGGTGGTGCGCGAGGACATGCGGCTCGTGATCGCGGCGCAGGCCTGCATCCCGGCGCTGCGGCTCGAGCGCGACGTGTTCGACCGCCTGCATGGCGTGATGCTCTACCCGGACGAGTTCTGGGTCGAGGAAGCGGAACTCGACGAGAGCACCGGCGTGGTCACCGAAGGCGGTCGCGCCCTTTCCGGCCAGACGCTCGACACCGACCGCATCGTGCTGTCGTGGCGGGACGTCGAGGACGCGGCGGCGCGCGACGACGGCTACAACGTGGTGATCCACGAAGTGGTGCACTACCTCGACCACGTCGGCGGCGGCCGCGCCTCCGCCCAGGGCGGCGCGCTCGCGGCCGAATACCAGGCACTCTGCGACGCCGTCGATCGCGGCGAGGAGACGCTGATCGACCCCTACGGCGCGCAAGACCAGGTGGAATTCCTGGCCGTCAGCGCCGAGCTGTTCTTCGAGCGACCGCTGGACCTGCAGCACGAACATCCGGCGCTTTACGCCGCGCTGCGCGAGGCATTCCGGCTCGATCCGGCGGACTGGCCGGAGCGGGACACCGCAGGCTAGATGGCGCGACCCGAACGCCCGGCCGGGTCGAGGCGCGCAAACGCCGGATCGCGCACCTTCAGCAGCACCAGCCCACCGGCCACGAACAGGATCGCCAGCGACGCGATCGAGGCCCGCGAACTGCCCGTGGTCAGGGCGACCACCGCTACGAGCAGCGGCCCGACCACGGTCGCGAACTTGCCCATCATGTTGTAGAAGCCGAAGAACTCGCCGCCCTTGCCGAGCGGCACGAGACGTCCGAAGAATGATCGCGACAGGCTCTGCACGCCGCCCTGCACGAGGCCGATCACTCCGGCGAGGATGAAGAACTCCACCACGCTGTCGAGGAAGAACGCGTACAGCGTCGCCAGCGTATAGATCGCGATGCCGAGCAGGATGCCGCGTTTCGCTCCGATACGGTCACCGAGCCAGCCGAACGCCAGCGCTGCGGGGAAGGCGACGAACTGGGTCATCAGCAGCGCCGCAAGCAGGCTCGCGGTCGGCAGGCCGAGCGCGACGCCGTAGTCGACGGCCATCTTGATGATCGTGTTGACCGCGTCGATGTAGAGCCAGTAGGCGAGCAGGAACAGCGCGAGCTCGCGGTAGCGCGCCACCTGGCGCAGCGTGGCGCGCAGCTCGCGCAGGCCGGCGACGGTTGCCGCGCCGATCGTCACGCCCGCCTCTCCCGGCTTCTCCTCGACGTTCAACGCCAGCGGCAGCATGAACACGAACCACCAGGCTGCCACCATCAGGAACGAGACGCGCACCGCCTCGGCCGCATCGGCGAGGCCGAACCACGCGGGCTTCACCGTCATCAGCACGTTGACGGCGAACAGCAGGCCGCCGCCGAGATAGCCCAGGGAATAGCCGAAGGCCGAGGCGCGATCGAGCTCGGCGTCGCTGGCGACGTCGAGCAGCAGCGCGTCGTAGAACACGTTCGAGGCCGCGAAGCCGATGGTGCCGGCGACGAACAGCGCCGTCGCCATCCACCAGTCGCCGCGCTCGACCGACCACAGCAGCGCGGTGCCGACGATGCCGAGCAGGCTCCAGGCAACCAGGAAGCGCTTGCGGCGGCCGCAGCGGTCGGCGATCGCCCCGAGCATCGGCGCCAGCGCGGCGACGACGAATCCGGCTATCGCGTTGGCGATGCCGAGACGCGAGGTGCTCACGGTCGGATCGACGCCGAGGCTCCAGTAGCGCTGGAAGAAGGCCGGGAAGAAGCCGGCCATCACGGTCGTCGCGAACGCGGAGTTCGCCCAGTCGTAGAGTGCCCAGGACAACAGCGGCTTGCGGGTGTAGAGGCTCGACACCGCCACAGGTTACACGCCGTCGGCGGCCGCCGCAGCGGCTCAGTCGCCCTGCTCGCGGGTCTTGCGGAACACGATTCCGGGCCAGCGCTCGACGGTCAGCGACAGGTTGACCCGCGACGGCGCGAGGTACACCAGCCCGCCGTAGTGATCGAGCGCGAGGTTGTCGTAGGCCTTGACGCGAAACTCGGCGAGTTTCTTCGCGTCGTCGCACTGCACCCAGCGCGCGGTATGCACGCCGATCGGCTCGAAGCTGCACTGCACCGCGTATTCGTCCTGCAGCCGGAACGCCACCACCTCGAACTGCAGCTGGCCGATCGCCCCGAGGATCTGGTCGTTGTTGCGCAACGGCCGGAACAGCTGCGTCGCGCCTTCCTCGCACAGTTGCGCCAGGCCCTTCGACAGCGCCTTCATCTTCAGCGGATCGCGCAGCAAGGCGCGGCGGAACATCTCGGGCGCGAAGTTCGGGATGCCGGTGAACACCAGCGGCTCGCCCTCGGTGAACGAATCGCCGATGTTGATGGTGCCGTGGTTGTGGAGGCCGATGATGTCACCCGCGTAGGCGTCCTCGGCGGCAGTGCGGTCAGCGGCCATGAAGGTGAGCGCATCGGCGATCCGCACTTCCTTCTGGAGCCGCACGTGGCGCATTCGCATGCCACGCGTGTACTTGCCCGAGCACAGGCGCATGAACGCAATGCGGTCGCGGTGCGAGGGGTCCATGTTCGCCTGGATCTTGAACACGAAACCGCTCAGCTTCGGCTCGGCCGAATCGACGATGCGCTGGCGCGTCTCGCGCGCCAGCGGCCCGGGCGCATGCTCGACGAAGGACCTCAGCAGCTCCTCGACGCCGAAGTTCGAGATCGCCGAGCCGAAGAACACCGGCGACTGGCGGCCGGCGAGGTAGGCCTGCAGGTCGAACGGCTGGGTCGCGCCCCGGACCAGCTCGATCTCCTGGTCGAACGCCGCGGCCCAGTCCCCGAGCAGCTCGCGCCCCGCCTCGCTGTGCAGCCCTGCCACCACCAGGTTCTCGCCGACACGACCACGCTCGCCGGCCGCGTAGACGTAGATGCGGTCCTCGAGCAGGTGGTAGATGCCTTTCAGCTCGCGCCCCATGCCGATCGGCCAGGTGATCGGCGTGGTCGAGATCTTCAGCACGCTCTCGATTTCGTCGAGCAGCTCGATCGGCGCGCGGCCGTCGCGATCGAGCTTGTTGATGAAGGTCATGATCGGCGTGTCGCGCAGCCGGCAGACCTCCATCAGCTTGATCGTGCGTTCCTCGACGCCCTTGGCGCAGTCGATCACCATCAGCGCCGAATCGACCGCGGTCAGCGTGCGGTAGGTATCCTCCGAGAAGTCCTCGTGCCCCGGTGTGTCCAGCAGGTTCACGATGCAGTTGCGATACGGGAACTGCATCACCGACGAGGTGACCGAGATGCCGCGCTGCTGCTCCAGCCGCATCCAGTCCGAGGTGGCATGGCGCGCGGCCTTGCGGCCCTTGACCGTGCCGGCCATCTGGATCGCGCCGCCGAACAGCAGCAGCTTCTCTGTCAGCGTCGTCTTGCCGGCGTCGGGGTGCGAAACGATCGCGAACGTCCGCCGCCGAGCGATTTCCTGCTCGATCGAATACATCTGGATCCTTAAGGGGTAGCTAGAGCTGGGACAGTGCGAGACGCAGCACGGTCGCATCCTCGCGGCCGTTGGTCGCCTGGTAATAGCCGCGCCGCACGCCGACCTGCTCGAAGCCGAGCGACTGGTAGAGACGGATCGCGCTGGTGTTGCTCGGCCGCACTTCCAGGAACGCCTCGGCCATGCCCAGCGCGCGACTGCGGTCGAGCAGGTAGCGCAGCAGCTGTCGGCCGATGCCGCGGCAGCGAAACTCGGGGCGCACGCAGACGTTCAGGATGTGCGCCTCGCCGGCACCGGTGCTGACGATGCCGTGGCCGATCACGACCCCCGACAGCTCGACCACGCGACACAGGTAGCCCACGCGCACGCAGTCGCGGAAGATCCCCTCGCTCCAGGGAAACTGGTAGGAGGTGCTCTCGACCGCGGCGGCCACCGACACGTCGGCGTCCCGCATGGCACGGATCTCGATCTCGGGCGCGGACCCTGACGACGTGTTGACGAGTTCGGGTGCAGTTGCCATAGGGGTGTCGTGGTCCGCCGCGACGTCAGGTCGCGGCCGTGGCCACGAGCTCGTCGAACGTGCGCCGGGCGAGCTTGAGGTCTTCCCAGGCCTTGCGCTTGTCGGCCGGCGTACGCAGCAGGTAGGCGGGATGATACGTCACTATGGCCGGGGTATTCAGCACGCCGACGCGGTGCAGCTGGCCCCGCAGCCGCGCCAGCGGGGCGTCAGTCGCGAGCAGGTTCTGTGCGGCGATCCGGCCGACCACCAGGATCAGCGTGGGCTGCAGCAGCCGCAGCTGCCGCTCGAGATAGGGTCGGCAGCTCGCCAGCTCCTCGGGTTTCGGATCGCGATTCTGGGGCGGCCGGCACTTGACCATGTTGGTGACGAACACACTCGGCCGCGGCAGGCCGATCGCGGCCAGCATCGCATCCAGCAGCTGGCCGGCGCTGCCGACGAAGGGCTCGCCCTGGCGGTCCTCTTCGGCGCCCGGCGCCTCACCGATCACCATCCAGCGCGCTGCGCGATCGCCCGAGGCGAACACCGCCTGGGTGCGACCGCGATGCAGGGGGCAACGGGTGCAGGGCCGGACCTCGGCCTGCAGGCTGGCCCAGTCATCGGGACCCGAGACGGCGGGGTGCTTGAGCGCCGCAGGAGCCGCGTGGGTCGTCGTCGCCGCGACAGGCTGCGGCGGCGCGGCAGCGGCGATCGATGCCCCCTCTGCACGCTCCAGCGCCGGCACCTGCACCTGCTCCCGAGCCGAGGAAGCCAGCCCCCGATCGGACCTGGGCACCCAGACATCGATGCCGAGCACCTCGAGGTAGCGGGCGCGCCGCCCCGGCTCGAGGCTCACGCCGGCGGTGGTTCCGTGGCCTCGCGCCGGCCACGGAACAGGCGGCGGCCGAGCCAGAGCGCGGGCGCCGCCAGGGCGTAGGTGGTGAACATCGCCAGCAGCATGGTCGGCGGCTCGGCCGCGATCAGCGCGAGGAACACCGGCACGATGATGAAATACGCGAACTTCACGCGCCGGTCCCAGTCGACCTGCTTCATGCTCGGGTAGGCGAATCCGGACACCATCAGTGCACCGGCGACGGCGCTGATCGAGAAGGTCAGGATCAGGCCGGCCAAGCCCGGCTCACGCCATTCGCTCGAGAACCAGACGAACGCGGCCACGACCGCGGCTGCGGACGGGCTCGGCAAGCCCTCGAAATAGCGCTTGTCCCCGCCGGCGGCGCGCGCGTTGAAACGCGCCAGCCGCAGCGCCGCGCAGACGGCGTAGAAGAACGCGGCGATCCAGCCGAAACGGCCCCAGGCGTTGCCGTACTCGGCGATCCGCTCGACGCCCCACTGGTAGGCGACGATCGCCGGCGCGAGGCCGAAGGCCACCATGTCCGCAAGGCTGTCGTATTCCTTGCCGAACACGCTCTCGGTGCCGGTCCAGCGCGCGACCCGGCCGTCGAGGCCGTCGAAGATCATTGCCGCGAACACGGCCGCCCCGGCGCGCGAGAAGTCGCCGTTGATCGCCGAGACGATCGCATAGAACCCGCAGGCCAGGCAGGCGGTGGTGAGCAGGTTCGGCAGCAGGTAGACCCCGCGTCGCTGGGACCTGCTCTCGGGCACGGAAGTGTCGCTGGGTTGGTCCACGTCTGGGGGCGTCTCGGAAAGGCGCGTCATCATAGGGGTTCGCCGCCCGGGCTCACAACGTCCGTACTGTGGCCAATGACACCCTCCTCGGGCTTCCTTAACATGTCGCACCCTCCACTGCCCCCCAAGGCTCGCATGCGCTGGTCCCGATACCCGATCACCACCGTCAAGGAAGTGCCCTCCGAAGCCGAGGTGATCAGTCACCGGCTGATGCTGCGCGCCGGCCTGATCCGCCGCCTCGCCGCGGGCATCTACACCTGGACCCCCCTCGGCCTGCGCACGCTACGCAAGGTCGAGTCCATCGTCCGCGAGGAGATGGACCGTGCCGGCGCGTTCGAGGTGCTGATGCCGTCGGTGCAGCCCGCCGAGCTGTGGCGGGAATCCGGGCGCTGGGAGAAGTACGGCCCGGAGCTGCTGCGCCTGAAGGATCGACACGATCGCGCGTTCGTGATCGGCCCGACCCACGAGGAGGTCATCACCGACCTCGCGCGCCGCGACCTCAAGAGCTATCGCCAGCTGCCGGTGAATTTCTACCAGATCCAGACCAAGTTCCGCGACGAGATCCGGCCGCGCTTCGGCGTGATGCGCGGCCGCGAATTCCTGATGAAGGATGCCTACTCGTTCCACGCCGACGCGGCGTCGCTGCAGGAGGGCTATGCCACGATGCGCGCCGCCTACGTGCGGATGTTCGAGCGAATGGGGCTCGAGTTCCGCGTCGTGCAGGCCGACACCGGGGCGATCGGCGGCAACGCTTCCGAGGAGTTCCAGGTGCTCGCCGACTCGGGCGAGGATGCCATCGCGGTGTCCGACGGCGCCGACCATTACGCTGCGAACGTCGAGCTCGCGGCCGCCCTGCCGCCCGCGGCGCCGCGCGCCGCCGGGACTGCCGCGCTCGCGCGCGTGCCGACCCCGGGCAAGCGCACGATCGCCGATGTAGCGGCATTCCTCCAGATCGAACCCGCGCGGATGCTCAAGCTGCTGCTGGTCGAAGGCGCCGAAGGCGGCGTCGCGGGCCTCGCGCTGCGCGGCGACCATGAGCTCAATGCCGTCAAGGCGCAGAAGCTGCCAGGCGTCGCCAACCCGCTGCGGATGGCCGGCCCGGAGGCAATACGTGCTGCGACCGGCAGCGAGCCCGGGTTTCTCGGGCCCGTCGGCCTGCGCTGCCCGCTGTTCGTCGACCACGCCGCGCTCGCGCTGGCCGACTTCGCCTGTGGCGGCAACGAAAAGGACCTGCACCTGAGCGGCGTGAACTGGGGCCGCGACCTGCCCGACCCGGCAGGCGGCTTCGATCTGCGCAACGTCGTGGCCGGCGATCCGAGCCCGACCGGCGGCGGTCGTCTGTCGATCCGCCGCGGCATCGAGGTCGGCCACATCTTCCAGCTCGGCACGCGCTACAGCGAGGCACTGAAGGCCTCGGTGCTCGACGAGTCCGGCAAGCCGGTGATGATGTCGATGGGCTGCTACGGCATCGGTATCACGCGCATCGTCGCCGCGGCAATCGAGCAGAACCACGACGCCGCCGGCATCGCCTGGCCCGCGCCGCTGGCGCCGTTCCAGGTGGTGCTGGTGCCGCTGAACATGCCGAAGTCGGAACGGGTCCGCGAACTTGCAGAGCGCCTGTATGCGGAACTGTCGGCCGCGGGCATCGAGGTGCTGTTCGACGATCGCGACGCGCGTCCGGGCGTCAAGTTCGCCGATGCCGAGCTGCTCGGCATTCCGCACCGACTAGTCGTCGCCGAGCGCGGCATCGAAGCCGGCCGCCTCGAGTACCGCCACCGGCGCGCCGCCGCCAACGAAGACTGGCCACTCGACGGCGCCACCGCGCAGCTGATCGCGCGGATCCGCGAATAGCGCGTCGCGGCGCCGATGTCGATCCGCGCCGTCATGCTGCAGGTCGCCCTGTACGTCACGCTGGGCGCGGCTGCGGTGCCCGTGGCGCGCGCCGACCAGCAACGCGATCCCGAACTGCGCAGCATCGTGCAGAAGGCGATCGCCGAAGCCGAATGCTTCCCGGACGAGTACGAGGCCGAGGTCTGGTACAAGATGATGGAGCCGCGGCTGCGGCGCGCGGTGACGGATCGCGACGAGCGGATCCTGATCCTCAAGCACGTGTTCTGCGAGGCGCACCGTGCCGGCGAGCCGAGGCTGCCGCCCGGCCTGGTGATGGCGCTGATCGACGTCGAGAGCCGCTTCAACCGCTGGGCCGTGTCCTCGGCCGGCGCCGTCGGCCTGATGCAGGTGATGCCGTTCTGGCCCGAGGAACTCGGCATGCGCCGTTTCCAGCTGGTGCGCGTGCCGGAGAACATCCGGATGGGCACGGCGATCTTCCGCTACTACCTCAAGCGCGAACGCAACGACGTCGCCAAGGCACTGGCGCGCTACAACGGCAGCGTCGGGCGGCGCTGGTACTCGGACATGGTGATCCAGCGCTGGACGCGCTGGAACGGCGCCGACGACCTCGGCCTCGCCAGCGGTCAGCCGGTCAGGAAACCCGGCGGCGGCTGAACCGACGCGGGATCGAGCTCGCCCGACTCGACCGCCGTGACGCGCGAGGTGCTCGAGCCTTCCCAGAGCCAGGCAATGAAGGTCTCGACCGCCGACGCCTCGCCGACCGCCAGCACCTCGACCCGCCCGTCCTCGAGATTGCGCGCGTGCCCGCGCACGCCGAGCTCGCGCGCCCGCTGCTGCGCGCTCTTGCGATAGAACACACCCTGGACCCGTCCGGAGACGATGCAGCGTCGCGCGATCATGCGGATAGAATTCCCGATCGTCCCGGAGGCTGCAATGTCCAACTGCGAGATTCTCGTCGTGTTCTATTCACGCCATGGCGCCACCGCCGAGCTGGCACGCCAGGCCTGCCGCGGCATCGAGTCGGTCGAGGGCGTACGCGCGAAGCTGCGCACCGTGCCGCCGGTGTCCGCCGAAAGTGAACGGCTGGTGAAGCCCGTGCCGGACGCTGGCGCACCGTACGCGACGCTGGAAGACCTGCGGCAGTGCGACGGCCTGCTGCTCGGCAGCCCGACGCGCTTCGGCAACATGGCCGCGCCGCTGAAGTATTTCCTCGACGGCAGCGCCGGCATCTGGGCCGAGGGCAGCCTGTCGGGCAAGCCGGCGGCGGTGTTCACGTCCACCAGCACGATGCACGGCGGGCAGGAATCCACGCTGCTGTCGATGATGCTGCCGCTGCTGCACCACGGCATGCTGCTCGTCGGTCTGCCGTTCACCGAGCGGGCGCTGACCGAGACGCGCAGCGGCGGGTCGCCCTACGGCGCCACCCACCTGGCGCCGCCGGGCGAATCCCCTCTGCGGCTCACCGACCACGAATCGCAGCTGGCGAGGCGCCTCGGCCAGCGCGTCGCGCATTTCGCGCTGGCGCTCAGGGCTCGCCCAGAACCTCGCGGATGAAGGGCACCGTGATGCGCCGCTGCGCCGTCATCGCGGCGACATCGAGCGCATCAAGCACGTCGCAGAGGCTCGCCATGTCGCGCGGCATGCGTCGCTGCAGGTAGCGCGCGGTTTCCTCGGGCAGCTCGAGCCCGCGAGCGGCGGCGCGCGCGCGCAGCGCCGGCAGCTGGTCCTCGTCCTCGAGCGGCCGGATCTGGAACACTGTGCTGCCGCCGAAGCGCGAGCCGATGTCCGCCAGCCACCACGGCAGCGCCGCCGGGGCGCTAGCCGCCGCCACGACCAGCACCGCGGCGCGCTCCTGCGCGTCGAGGAACAACGAGAACAGCGCGCGTTCGAACGCCGCGTCGCCGACCACCGCGTCGAGGTCGTCGAGACACAGCGCGCCGAAGCCGCTCCAGCCGAGCAGGGCGGCCGCGCCGGACGCGCGCAGTTCGGGCATCGAAAGACAGGCGCTGCGCGTCGCGCCGGCAGCGCGCGCGCATACGGCCTGCAGCAGGTGGCTGCGACCGGAGCCGCGTGGCCCCCAGATCCAGGCGCTGCCGGGCTGGCCGTCAGCCATCAGCTCCAGGTGCCGCAGCGGTTCGAGGTTCGCGCCGGGCTGGAACGTCTCGAAGGTCGCGGGTTCGCGCAGCCGCATGGCGAGTGGCAGTTGCTGCACGGCCTGCCGCCCCGCGGCCCTCAGCCGCCGCGCGCCGGCATCGACCAGGCGCGGCTGACGAAACTGCGCGTGTAGTCGACGCCCGAGGCGAGCGTGCTCAGCAGCGTCGCAATCGCGAGCGCCGCCAGCACTTCGCGCGGCGGCAGGCCGCGCGCCGCGAACAGGATCGCCGCGAAGAGGTAAAGGATCTGCAGCGCCGTGTTCACCTTCGACAGGATCGTCGGGCGCCCCTGCAGTGGGCCGAACCAAAGCCGGAAGATCAGCGCGCCGCCGCCGATCACGAGGTCACGGGCGATCGCGGCCGCGGCCAGCCACCACGGCACGAGGCCGCCCCAGGAGCCGCTGATGAAAACCGCGACCAGCAGCAGCTTGTCGGCGAGCGGGTCGAGGAACTTGCCGAGTTCGGAAGTCCAGTTGAAGTGCTTGGCGAGGAAACCGTCCACGCCGTCGGAAACCGCCGCCACCACGAACAGCAGCAGCGCGAAATCGTAGCGGCCGGCGTGCAGCGCCGCGACGACCGGCCAGACGAGAGCGATCCGTGCAACGCAGATGAGATTGGGAAGGTGCCGCAGCATGCCGGCGTCAGGGCTGGTACTGGTACGCGAGGCGCCCCGAAGCATCCGTGACCGGACGCAGCCGCGAATTGGCCGACAGTGCGGCGGCCAGGCCATCGCCACCACCGCGCGCGACAACACGGTAGGTCGCGACGCCATTTCCCGCCTCGAGCAGCGACACGACGCGCACGCCGGCGCTGCCGGACAGCAGCCGCGAGACCTGCGCGTAGTCGCGCAGGCTGGCAACGCCCGACACCTGCACGAGTGCGTCCTGCTCGGGCTGCTGCATGACGGCCTGAGTGGCCTCGGCGAGGCGATCGGTCGCGCCGTGGATGCCGGAACTCAGCGCACCCGAGAAAGTCTCGCTGCCGCCGGCACCGTGATAGACCCAGCGCCAGCCGCTGGCGTCGGCCTGCCCGAGCAGCGCCACGTCGGCGCCGAGTCGGCGCGCCGCAGCCAGCGCCGCGGCCGTATCCGCGCCGGACGCGAGCCCGGCCGACTGCGCCGAAGAGAGCACGACCGGCAGACCGCGCTGGCTCGCCGTGTCCTCGAGTACCCGGCGCACGGCGACGGCATCCGCACCCGGCGGCGGCTGCAGGACGACCACGAGCGCAACCGGCCGCTCGCGCGGCCACGCGGAAAGTCCTGCGGCCGTCACGGCGCGTTCGATCGCACCGGCATCGAGCGTGACCTGGATGCCTCCGCCACCGGCGACCGGGCGGAAGATCTGGACGTAGCGGCGCGCGTCGGCGAGCAGCGGCGCGAGCGCCGGATCCTGGTCCGCATCGCGGCGGCCGGTGATGCGGACCAGCGCGATACGCATGGCCTCCTGAAACGCCGCAGCCTGATCGGTGGTGGCGACGCTGACCTCGCCGGTGCGCACCGACTGAGCGGCGCTGGCCGAGGCGACGATCCACGGCGACAACGCGAGCAGCAGCCAGATTCCGAGCGTCGACGCCGGCCTCGGCCGGAGGTGTTGCCGGGGATCAGGCCGCGCACGCGCGGGCCGGAAGAGTGTGCGTGACAGGTTCATGGGCGGAATCGAGCGGCGGCCGTTCGCCAGCCCGCACAGGTCGGGAAGCCGCAGATCGCCAGCATTCCGTACAATAGCATATTGAGGCCGCCTCCCCGGCTGCCCCCCGACTGCGCGGATGGCGACATGACAACAACGGCCCCCGGTCTCACGTATCGCGATGCAGGCGTCGACATCGATGCCGGTGACGCCCTGGTCGATCGCATCAAGCCGCTCGTCAAACGCTCGCACCGCCCCGAAGTGCTAGCCGGCATCGGCGGCTTCGGCGCCCTGGTCGAGTTGCCGACCGGCCGCTGGAAGCGCCCCGTACTGGTCTCGGGTACCGATGGTGTCGGCACCAAGCTGCGCCTGGCGATCGACTCCGCCCGCCACGACAGCATCGGCATCGACCTGGTCGGCATGTGCGTCAACGACGTCGCCGTACAGGGCGCCGAGCCGCTCTTCTTCCTCGACTACTACGCCACCGGCAAGCTGTCGGTCGACGTCGCCGAGAGCGTCATTCGCGGCATCGTCGAAGGCTGCGTGCAGGCCGGCTGCGCGCTGGTCGGCGGCGAGACCGCCGAAATGCCCGGCATGTACCACGGCGGCGACTACGACCTCGCCGGCTTCTGCGTCGGCGTGGTCGAGAAGGACGGCATCATCGATGGCCGCGATATCCGCCCCGGCGACGCGATGCTCGGGCTCGCCTCGTCCGGGCCGCATTCGAACGGCTATTCGCTGATCCGCCGGTTGCTCGCGGCTGCTGGCGTCGGCACCGGCGCCGACACGCTAGTCGAGGGCAAGTCACTGCTCGAGCGCCTGATGGCCCCGACCCGCATCTACGTGAAGTCGATGCTTGCGCTGGCGCAGGCCCTGCCGGTGCGCGGCTTCGCGCACATCACCGGCGGCGGCCTGACCGACAACATCCCGCGCGTGATTCCCGACGGCCTCGAGGTGCGGCTGCAGCGCGACTCCTGGCACCGCGACCCGGTGTTCGACTGGCTGCAGAAGACAGGTCGCATCGCCGACGACGAGATGCACCGCACGTTCAACTGCGGCATCGGCATGGTGGTCGTGGTGCCGCCTGAGCACGCGGCGGCGGCGCTGGCGCTGCTGCAGGCGCGCGGCGAACGCGCCACGCGAATAGGTACGGTGAGCGCGGGCACGGCGGGCGTGACGTTTCGGTGAGTCGCGCCTTGCGGCCGCGGCTGGCGATCCTGCTGTCGGGCCGCGGCAGCAACATGGAGGCGATCGCACGAGGCTGCGCGGCGGGCCGGATCGATGCCGAGGTCGCGGTCGTGATCTCCGATCGCGCCGCGGCGCCGGGCCTCGGCGTCGCGCGTGCGCTCGGTCTCGAGGCCGTGGCAGTGCCGCGCGAATCCTGCGCCGACCGAGACGCCTTCGAAGCCGCGCTGCGCCACGAAATCGACTCGCGCGACCCTCAGCTGCTGGTACTCGCCGGGTTCATGCAGGTGCTCGGCCGCGGCTTCGTCGAAGCCTATGCGGGGCGGATGCTCAACGTTCATCCATCGCTGTTGCCGCGGCACAAGGGGCTCGGCACGCACCAGAAAGTGATCGCTGCCGGTGAACGCGAGCACGGTGCGAGTGTCCATTTCGTGACGCCCGAGCTCGATGGCGGGCCGGTGGTGCTGCAGGCCAGGGTGCCGGTCCAGCCGGACGACGACGTCGGTGCGCTTTCAGCCCGGGTTCAGCGATGCGAACACATCATTTATCCGAAGGTGGTGCAGTGGTTCGCGAGCGGCCGGCTGCGCTGCGGCCCGGCCGGTCCGGAACTCGACGGCAAGCCGCTTGCGGCGCCACTCCTGGAGGAATGCGATGACCCCAACACCTGATTCCCGCGTCGATAGCGCCGTCGACGCCACGATTGTGGCGGTTTCCCGGGATTCACCGCCCGCCAGCGGCATCGTGTTCCGGGCCCGGTGCTTCGGCTGCGCCGCCGTGCTGCTGCTGGGCGCCTTGCTGGCCCCTCGAGGCGCAATTGCGGCTGCGGCGCCAGCAGCCACTCAGGTCGACGGCGGCGCCGCGGCGAGTGCCGTTCCGGACGACGCCGCCCTGCGCCCGTTCAAGGCCGAATTCGTGCTGGATTGGAAGGGTATCGACGCCGCCAGCGCGACGCTCGAACTGACCCGCCAGGCCGGCAATCACTACACCTACGTCTCGCGCAACACGGCGCGCGGCCTGTTCCGCGCCGTGCTGCCTGGGGAGCTCATGCAGACCAGCCAGCTGCTGGTCGAAGCCGGCCAGGTGAAGCCGCTCAGCTATCGCGGCGACGACGGCACCGCGGACACCCGCCGCGACGTGTCGCTCGACTTCGACTGGGAGCGACTGCGCGTCACCGGCACGGCTGAGCAGAAGCCGGTCGATCTCGCTGCGCAGGCGGGCGTGCAGGACATCATGTCGGTGCAGATTGCGCTGATCGTCGACCTGCTCGCGGGTCGCAAGCCGGCGATGTACACGCTGGTCGACACCAACCGGATCAAGGAATACCTCTATTCCGGCGAGGGCAGCGCGCGGCTCGACACCACTCTCGGCCCGCTAGAGACGCAGATCTGGTCGAGCCGCCGGCCGGGTTCGGACCGCGTCACGCGGGTCTGGTATGCGCCGTCGCTCGGCTACGTGCCGGTCAAGGCCGAACGCCGCCGGGGCGAGAAGCTCGAATGGTCGATGCAGCTGGTGAAGCTGCAGCGCTGAGCCGCCGGCTGCGGCTCAGGTCTTGGGCAGCGTGACGCCCTTCTGCCCCTGGTACTTCCCGCCGCGATCGCGATAGGACGTGGCGCAGACCTCGTCGCTCTCGAAGAACAGCATCTGCGCGACGCCCTCGTGCGCATAGATCTTCGCCGGCAGCGGCGTCGTGTTCGAGAACTCGAGGGTCACGTGTCCTTCCCACTCGGGCTCGAGCGGCGTCACGTTCACGATGATGCCGCAGCGCGCATACGTCGACTTTCCCAGGCAGACGGTCAGCACGCTGCGCGGAATGCGGAAATACTCGACCGTGCGCGCCAGCGCGAAGGAATTCGGCGGGATGATGCAGACGTCGGCGACGATGTCGACGAAGCTCTTCTCGTCGAAGCGTTTGGGATCGACGATCGTCGAGTTGATGTTCGTGAACACCTTGAACTCGGCCGCGCAGCGCACGTCGTAGCCGTAGCTCGAGGTGCCGTACGAAATGATCCGCTGGCCATCGGCCTCGCGCACCTGGCCGGGCTCGAACGGTTCGATCATGCCCTGCGAGGCCGCCATGCGACGGATCCAGTGGTCGGACTTGATGCTCATGATTCCTCGATCACGATCTTCGGGAACATGCCGGCGCGGTCGCGGGAGCGACGCGCCAGCTCGCCGGCGGTGCGCCGCGCCATCTCGAGATAGGCCTGCGCGCGCGCCGAGCCCGGTGCGGCAACGACGCTCGGACGGCCGCCGTCGGCTTCCTCGCGGATCTGGGCGTCCAGCGGCAGCTCGGCGAGCAGCTGAACCCCGTACTGCGCGGCCATCTTCGCGCCGCCGCCACTGCCGAAGATGTGCTCGGCATGCCCGCAGTTGGTGCAGACGTGGAGGCTCATGTTCTCGACGATGCCGAGCACCGGGACATTGACCTTCTCGAACATCCTGAGTCCCTTGCGGGCGTCGGCGAGCGCGATGTCCTGCGGCGTCGTGACGATCACGGCGCCCGCCACCGGCACGCGCTGCGACAGCGTGAGCTGGATGTCGCCGGTGCCGGGCGGCATGTCGACGACCAGGTAGTCGAGCTCTCCCCATTCGGTGTCCGCGAGCAGCTGGTTCAGCGCCGAGGTGACCATCGGCCCGCGCCAGACCATCGGCTGCTCGGGATCGACGAGAAAGCCGATCGACATCGCCGCGAGGCCGTGGGCACGCATCGGCCGCAGCTTCTTGCCGTCGATCGTGGTCGGCTTCTGGCCCTCGAGACCGAGCATGATCGGCTGGCTGGGCCCGTAGATGTCGGCATCCAGCAGGCCTACCCGGGCGCCCTGCGCCGCCCAGGCGAGCGCGAGGTTCACCGCGACGGTCGACTTGCCGACGCCACCCTTGCCCGAGGCGACGGCGACCACGTTCCGGATGCCCTGCAGGGGGACGAGCCCGCGCTGCACGGCATGGGCGGTGATCCTGGCGCGCAGGCTGACCTCGACCGCCAGGTCGATTCCCGCCGCGGCAAGGTGGGCGCGCAGCGCCGTGGCCAGCGCGGTCTCATAGCCCACGGTCGGAAAGCCGAGTTCCAGCGTCAGTCGCAAAACCTCGCCCTGTCGCTCGATGCCAACGATCGCCCCGACCTCGGCCAGGGACTGGCGCAGGTTGGGGTCGACGTAGCGGGCCAGGACGGCCGAAATCTCGGATGCATGGGAATCGGCGGACATCGCGGAACTGCCGGAGGAAAAGACAGGGACGCGATTCTAGCCCAGCGCCGCACGCGCGGGGGCGCAGGCCAAGATCCACCGGGGGTCGCTGTGGCATACTCAGCCGCTGCAAGTGACTTTTGGTGCGGGGGTCTGAGGGGAGCTCTGATGGGATTCTTCTCGCACCTTAGAGCCGATCGCATCATCACCGACGTCCGCGGCTCGGCTGACCCGAACAGCCCGCCGACCCGCAAGGCCGTCGCACGCCTGGTCGGCATCGGCGACGACGCGATCTACCCGATCCTCGGCGCCCTGCCGGATGCGAGCAAGGAAGCCACCGCGGCCTTCACCGAAGCGCTGTCGGGCATCCTCGGCCAGAAGAACTTCCCGACCTTCATCCAGGCCATGGTCGAAGGCAGCCCGAGGGTCGTCGCCGGTCTCAAGTGGGCGATGGTCAACAGTCGCGCCTACCCTCCCCACCTGCTGCTCGACGTGCTGTCGAAGCCGGACGTGCCGAAGTCGGTGATCCTCGACGTCATCGTTGCGCAGAAGGACCGCTTCGGAGTCCGCGAGCTGCTGACGGCGGCGCACAACCAGCAGCCCAACGAGAAGGCCGCGCTGTTCCGCGTGATCTCCGACATCGCGACGCCGGCATCGGTGCCGGAGCTGATCGGCCGCCTGCAGGGCAAGGACCAGATCGCGCGCCTGCACGTCATCAACACCCTCGGGCGCTTCAACATCGCCGAGGTGCGCACCGCGCTGCTGCTGCAGCTCAAGGACCCGAGCAAGATGGTGCGCTCCGCCGCGCTCTCGGCGCTCGGCAGGATGGACGGTCCGATCGACGTCAGCCAGGTGGTGCCACTGCTGCGCGACGTCGAGATCGACGTCCAGAACAAGGCCATCGACGTGGTCATCAAGGCCAACGACCCCGAGTGCATCAAGCTTCTGATCGACGTGATGAAGGACCCCGAGGAAAGCGCGCGTCGCGCCGCCGTCGAGGTCCTGAACGAGATCGGCGATGCGAAGTCGGTCAAGTACCTGCTCGAGGCGATTGCCGATGCCGACTGGTGGGTGCGCAGCCGCGCAGCCGACGCGCTCGGCAAGATCGGTGGCCCGAAGGTCGTAGACGCGGTGCTGCAGCTGATCAAGGACCCGAACGAAGACATCCGCCGCGCCGCGATCGAGATCCTGAACCAGACCAAGGACGAGCGCGCGGTCGACCAGCTCCTCGATGCCACGCGCGACCGCGACTGGTGGGTCAGCGAGCGCGCGGTCGATGCGCTAGCGGAGATCGGCAGCAGCAGGGCCGTGCCACGCCTGATCGAGATGCTTCAGAGCGGCCCGGCCAAGGCGCTGCCTATCGTCGTGCGCGCGCTCGGCAAGCTCGGCGACAATCGCACGATCGACCCGATCCTCGCCGTGATGCAGACGCGCGCCGAAAAGGAAGTGCAGGTCGAGGTGGTTCATGCGCTGGCACGCCTCGCCGACGACAAGCGCGTCGAGCACATCCGAATCCAGCTCGAGTCCCAGGCGAGTTCGGCAACCGACCCGACCGTCGCGCGCGCCGTCACGGGCGCGCTCGAGGAACTGCAGCGCCGCTTCGCCATCGGCGCGATCGAGGTCCCCGAGCAGTCCGGGTCGCGCTCCGGCAGCCATCCTTCCTCGAGCCGCGACACGGGCACGCGCAGCGCTGCGCCGCGCCCACCGGTCGAGCCCGCACGCACCGCGATGCGCTCCGACGAGGAGGTCGTCCGCCAGGTGCGCGCCGCCGACGCGCCGGGCGTGCAGCGTCTCGACATCTCGACGCTGAAGCCGGGCGAGCTGATCGAGGGTCGCTACAAATACCTCGAGAAGATCGGCAAGGGCGCGTTCGGCACCGTGCTGCTGATGGAGGACACGGTCGTCGACGACCGGCTGATCCTGAAGTTCCTGAACCCGAACGTCTCCCAGGACGAGGAGATGATGAAGCGCTTCGTCCACGAGCTGCGATTCTCGCGCAAGATCACCCACCGCAACGTCATCCGGATCTACGATTTCCTCTACATCCAGGGCAACTACGCCATCTCCATGGAGTACTTCAAGTCGCATACGCTCGGCCAGGAGATCGTCGGCGAGAAGCCGATGGCCTTGAAGCGCGCGGTGGGCTTCGGCATCGACATCTGCACCGGCATGACGGTCGCCCATCAGGTCGGAATCGTGCACCGCGACCTGAAGCCCGCGAACGTGCTGATCGACGACGAGAGCCTGCTGAAGATCGTGGACTTCGGCGTCGCCGCCACGCAGCGCGAAGGCGACACGCAGCTGACCAAGACCGGCTACGTGATCGGCTCGCCCAAGTACATGGCGCCGGAGCAGATCCTCGGCAAGAAGGTCGACCAGCGAGCCGACATCTACGCCACGGGCGTGATCCTCTACGAGATGGTGACCGGCGTGCCGCCGTATTCGCGTGGCGACCACATGGCCGTGATGTACCAGCACGTCCAGGGCAAGGCCCGCAAGCCGATCGAGCTCAATCCAGCGCTGCCGCAGGCCCTCTCCGACGTGGTCGCCAAGGCCATGGCGGTCGACAAGGCCGCCCGCTACCAGACGATGGACGAGTTGCGGGAGGCGCTGCAGCGCTTCCTTTGAGCCTGGTCGGTTGCACCGGTGCGTGACATAAGTCAAATTTCAGCCGCTTCGTCCTTGCCGGACCCGCCCGGTCCCCGAACAATCCCCATCCTGCCTGCCCCTGGAGCGAACGCCCTTGGCCCGAATCGACGCCTTCCTGAAGCTCGGCATGCAGCAGGGTTGCTCGGACGTGCACTTGGCGGTCGGGGTGCCGCCGATGCTGCGGATGAACGGAGACCTGCTGCCGATCAAGTTCCGCGACCTGCGCGACGTCGAGCTCGAGACCTACCTCACCGAGATCCTGACCAGGAAGCAGCTCGACTACTTCGGCACCGGGCGCGACCTCGACTTCTCCTACGTCAGCGCCGAGGGCGGCCGCTTCCGGGTCAACATGTTCCGCAAGGAAACCGGTCTCGGCGCGACTTTCCGCGCGATCCCGACCGAGATTCCCTCGCTCGAGTCGCTGAACCTGCCGCCGATCTGCCGCAAGCTCTGCGACTACCATCAGGGCATGGTGCTGGTTACCGGATCCACCGGGACCGGCAAGTCGACGACGCTCGCGGCGATGATCGACCTGCTGAATTCCACCCGGAAGCTGAACATCATCAGCCTCGAGGATCCGATCGAGTTCGTGCACAAGAGCAAGCAGAGCCAGGTGATCCAGCGCGAGCTCGGCACCCACATCCCGACTTTCGCCGAGGGCGTGCGCGCCGCGATGCGCGAGGACCCGGACGTGATCCTGGTCGGCGAACTGCGCGACGCCGAAACGATCTCGATGGCGATGACCGCCGCTGAGACCGGCCACCTCGTGCTCGGCACGCTGCACACGACCAGCGCGACCAAGACGATCGACCGCGTGATCGACGCGCTGCCGGTCGAGCAGCGCGACCAGACCAAGAGCTTCCTCTCCTCGAGCCTGCTCGCGGTGCTCACCCAGGTTCTGGTCAAGAACGCCGAGGGCCGCGGTCGCAAGGCGGTGGTCGAGGTGATGGTGATGACGCGCGCGATCGCCAAGCTGATCCAGACCGACCAGACCTTCCAGATCCCGAGCCAGCTGCAGACCGGCCGCGACCTCGGCTCGCAACTGCTCGACCAGGCGCTGCTCGCCGGCCTCGCCAGCCGTGAACTCGACCCCGACGACGCCGTGTCGTATGCGTCGGAGAAGCGACTGTTCCAGAAATACCTCGCCGACACGAGCCTGCTGCCGAAGCTCGACGTCGCGAACAGCTGAGCGGGGCGGCGCGCAAGGCATGGCACGCATCGACGACTACCTCGCGAAAGTTCTCGAGCGGCGCGGCTCGGACCTGCATTTCCTGGCCGGCGACCCGCCGCGCATCCGGGTCAACGGCGACCTCACCGCACTCGACCCTGAGCCGCTCGCCGCCGATTTCGTCCGCGAAACCCTGATGGAGATCATGCCGAAGCCCGCCGCCAAGCGCTTCGAGGAGCGCGACGGCGCCGACTTCGCCTACACGCTGGGCGACCGCGGGCGCTTCCGGGTCAACGTGATGCGGCACCTCAACGGCATGGGCTCGGTGATGCGCTCGATCCCCTCGAAGGCGCTGTCGATGGACGAACTGCGCCTGCCCGAGGCGATCCGGCAGATGTCGCGCGCTGCGACCGGGCTGATCCTGGTCACCGGCAAGACCGGCTCGGGCAAGTCGACCACGCTGGCGGCGATCATCGACGACATCAACCGCCGGATGAAGGGGCACATCCTGACGATCGAGGACCCGATCGAGTTCGTGCATCCGCGCAAGAACTGCCTGATCAGCCAGCGCGAGGTCGGCGTACACAGCCCGAGCTTCGCCGACGCGCTGCACTCGGCACTGCGCGAGGACCCGGACGTGATCCTGGTCGGCGAGCTGCGCGACTATGAAACCATGAGCATCGCGGTGACCGCGGCCGAGATGGGCATCCTGGTGATGGGCACGCTGCACACCAACGGCGCGGCCCAGACCGTCGATCGCATCGTCAACGTCTTTCCCGCCGACAAGCAGCCGCACGTACGCACCATGCTCTCGACCTCGCTGCGCGGCGTGATCTCGCAGCAGCTGCTGCAGCGTGCAGACGGCGGCGGGCGGGTCGCGGCGCTCGAGATCCTCGTCAACACCCCGGCGGTCGCCAACCTGATCCGCCAGGGCAAGCTCGACCAGCTGGAAACGACGATGCAGTCGGGTGGCTCCTTCGGCATGCGCACCATGGACAGCGCGATCCAGGCCCTGCTCGACTCCAGGCAGGTGACCGGCAAGGAGGCCTTCAAGAAGGCCATCAACAAGGCCAGGTTCGAGGCGGTCCGGGACGCCTGAGGCGCCGCTCCGGCGGTCCGGACCGGGTAAACTGGCAGGATGCCCCGCAAGATCCTCGTCACCAGCGCCCTGCCCTACGCCAACGGGCCCCTGCACATCGGCCACATCATCGAGGCTGTCCAGACCGACATCTGGGTCCGCTACCAGAAGATGCAGGGACACGACGTCCTCTATGTCTGCGCCGAAGACGCGCACGGCACGCCGATCATGATCAAGGCGAAGGCCGAGGGCACGACGCCCGAGGCGCTGATCGCGCGCGTCGCCGCCGAGCATCGGGCCGACTACGAAGGCTTCCTGATCGGCCACGACCACTTCCACTCCACGCACACGCCCGAGACGCAGTACTTCACCGACCTGATGTACACGCGCCTGCGCGATGGCGGCTTCATCACCCGCCGCTCGGTGCGCCAGGCCTATGACGAGCAGGCCAGCATGTTCCTGCCCGACCGCTTCGTGCGCGGCACCTGCCCGCGCTGCAAGACGGCCGACCAGTATGGCGACAGCTGCGAGAATTGCGGCGCCACCTATACGCCCGCCGACCTGATCGACCCGCTGTCCGTGGTAAGCGGCACGCGGCCCGTGTGGCGCGACTCCGAGCACCTGTTCTTCACGCTCGGCAAGTTCGAGCCGATGCTGCGCGACTGGATCGAAAGCGGGTCGCTGCAGCCGGCGGTGCAGGCCAAGCTCGCCGAGTGGTTCGAGGCCGGGCTGCAGGACTGGGACATCTCGCGCGACGCGCCGTACTTCGGCTTCGAAGTGCCGGATACGCCGGGCAAGTATTTCTACGTCTGGTTCGATGCGCCGATCGGCTATCTCGGCAGCTTCAAGGCACTGGCCGCGAAGCGCGGCCTCGACATGGACGAATACCTGCTGCCCGACAGCAAGGCCGAGCTCTACCACTTCATCGGCAAGGACATCAGCTACTTCCACACGCTGTTCTGGCCGGCCGTGCTGCACGGCGCGGGGTTCCGCCGTCCCAACGCGGTGTTCGTGCACGGCTTCCTGACCGTCAACGGCCAGAAGATGTCGAAGTCGCGCGGTTCGTTCATCACTGCGCGCCGCTACCTCGAGCGGCTGCCGCCCGAGCCGCTGCGCTACTACTTCGCGGCCAAGCTCGGTTCCGGCATCGACGACATCGACCTGTCGCTCGAGGATTTCACCGCGCGCTTCAATTCCGACGTCGTCGGCAAGCTGGTCAACATCGCGAGTCGCTGTGCCGGCTTCATCGAGCGTGGCGGCGGCGTGCTCGCGGCGCGCCTGCCCGATCCCGCGCTGTATGGCGAATTCACCGCTGCGTCCGCCTCGATCGGCGCGGCGATCGAGGCGCGCGAATACTCGGCCGCGATCCGCGAGATCATGCAGCTCGCCGACAAGGCCAACCAGTACGTCGACCAGCACAAGCCCTGGGCGCTGGCGAAGGACCCGGCGAATGCCGAGCAGGTACGCGCGATCGCGACCCAGGGCCTGAACATGTTCCGCGCGCTGGTCACGTTCCTGGCGCCCGTGCTGCCGTCCATGTCGGTCGCGGCTGGCCGCTTCCTCGGCGTTGCCGTGGACCGCTGGGACGCGATCCAGGCACCGTTGCTCGGCACCGCGATCCCGCCCTATGTGCCACTCGCGACGCGTCTCGACGCGAATATCATCGCCACGCTGATCGACGCCCCGGCGCCGGCGGACGCGCCGTTGCCGAAGATCCGCATCGAGGACTTCACCCGGCTCGATCTGCGCGCGGCGCGCGTCCTGGCCGCAAGCGCCGTCGAGGGCTCCGACAAGCTGCTGCAGCTGACGCTCGACCTCGGCACGGAACAGCGCAACGTGTTCTCCGGGATCCGCTCCGGCTATCGGCCCGAAGACCTGGTCGGGCGTTTCGTCGTGGTGATCGCGAACCTGGAGCCGCGCAAGATGCGCTTCGGCGTCTCGGACGGCATGGTGCTGAGCGCGAGCGGCGACGTGGCTGGCGACCGCAGTCTGTTCCTGCTCTCGGCCGACGCGGGCGTGCAGCCGGGCATGAAGATCTCCTGAGGCAGGCCGCGTTGTCCGCGTCAGCGCCCGCCGCCGCGATCGATGCCGTACTGCCGCAAACGCAGTGCACGCGCTGCGGCTACACGGGCTGCCGGCCCTATGCCGAGGCGATCGGCGCGGGCGAAGCGGCGATCAACCAGTGTCCCCCGGGCGGTGCGGCGACGATCGCCGCGCTGGCGCGGCTCACCGGCAAGCCGGTGCAGCCATTGAATCCCCGCAATGGCGTCGAGGGTCCGGACAAGGTCGCGGTGATCGACGAGGCCGCCTGCATCGGCTGTGCCCGCTGCCTGCCGCCCTGCCCGGTGGATGCGATCATCGGCACGAGCCGGCGGATGCACACGGTGCTGTATGCACTCTGCACCGGTTGCGAGCTGTGCGTGGCGCCCTGCCCGGTGGACTGCATCTCGATCGTCCCGCGCACTTCGCTGCCGGCTCCGGCGGTGCCTGCACCCACGGCGGCGCAGAACCGCGAGCGCTTCGTGGCGCGCGAGGCCCGCATCCAGCGGCGCGCCGGGGAGCGGCGCGCCCTGCTCGAGGCGCGCAAGCGGTCCGCCGGGCAGGCGCGCAGCGAAACGCCGGCGCGATGAACCCGCTCAAGCGACGCGAGATCCTGACCCGCATGCGCGCAGCCAATCCGCAGCCGACCACGGAACTGGAGTACGGGACCCCGTTCGAGCTGCTGGTGGCGGTCATCCTCTCCGCGCAAGCGACCGACAAGGGCGTCAATGCCGTCACCCGCAGGCTGTACCCGGACGCGAACACGCCCGCGGCGATACTCGCGCTCGGTGTCGACGGGCTGTCGCGCTACGTGCGCACGATCGGCCTCTATAACGCCAAGGCGCGCAACATCATCGCCACCTGCCGATTGCTGCTGGAACGCCATGGCGGCGAGGTGCCGCGCGAGCGCGGAGCGCTGGAAGCGCTGCCGGGCGTCGGCCGCAAGACGGCCAACGTGATCCTCAACACCGCGTTCGGCGAGCCCGCCGTGGCGGTGGACACCCACATCTTCCGGGTCGCGAACCGCACCCGCTTCGCGCCGGGCAGGACGCCGCTGGCGGTCGAGCGGGCGCTGCTGAAGTTCACGCCGGCGGAGTTCCTGCTGAACGCCCATCACTGGCTGCTGCTGCACGGCCGCTACGTCTGCAAGGCGCGCCGGCCGGAATGCTGGCGCTGCCCGATCGCGGACCTGTGCGAATTCGGGCGCAAGACCCCGGAGCCCGCCTGATGCCCGTGTTCGCCGGACAATCCCGCGAGGAACTGCGCCGCGCCTACCTCGACGCCTGGCAGCGTTCGAGCACGGGGCTGCCGCTGAGCCCGCTCGAGGAGCAGATCGCCACGGTGATCGCGCAGCATCCCGAGTACCACGCCTGGCTCGAGCGGGGCGAGGCCGCGCTCGCCGCGGATTTCGGCCCGGAGCGTGGCGCGACCAACCCGTTCCTGCATCTCGGCATGCACCTGGCGATCCGCGAACAGGTGAGCACGGACCGGCCGCCGGGCATCCGCGCGATCCACGCGAGCCTCGCGATCCGCTGCGGCGGAGCGCTGGAGGCCGAGCACCGGATGATGGAAGCGCTCGGCGAGACACTCTGGGAGTCGCAGCGCAGCGGGCGCGCGCCGGACGAGCAGGCCTACGTCGAGCGCCTGCGGCGGCTCGGCTGAGCGCCGCTGCACGCCGCACGGACCATCGACGTCTTCAGGCCTTCTTCGGCACGTAAAGGTCGGTCAGCGTTCCCTCGAACGCCTCGGCCGAGAACGCCACCGTCTCCGACAGCGTCGGATGCGGGTGCACTGTCAGCCCGATGTCGCGCGCGTCGGCACCCATCTCGATCGCGAGCCCGATCTCGGCGACCAGCTCGCCCGCATTCGAGCCGACCAGACCGCCGCCCAGCACCCGATGCGTCTCCAGGTCGAACAGCAGCTTGGTGAAGCCCTCGTCGCGCGCCTGCGCAAGCGAGCGTCCGCTGGCCATCCACGGAAACATGCCCTTGCGGAACGCGATACCGCGCGCCGCCGCCTCGGTCTCCGTCAGACCGACCCAGGCGATCTCCGGATCCGTGTAGGCGACCGAGGGAATCGCGCGCGCGTCGAAGAAACTCTTCTGGCCCGCAGCCACTTCGGCGGCGACCTTGCCCTCGTGAGTCGCCTTGTGGGCGAGCATCGGCTGGCCGACGATGTCGCCGATCGCGAAGATGCCCGGCACGTTGGTGCGCATCTGCCGATCGACCGGCAGGAAGCCGCGCGCGTCGAGCTGCAGCCCGGCGGCCTCCGCACCGATCGCGCGCCCGTTCGGCACGCGCCCGACGGCGACCAGGATCTTGTCGTAGGACTGCGGCGGCGGCGCACCCGCGCCTTCGAAGCTCACCAGCAGGCCGTCCTTGCGTGCCTCGACCGCAGTGACCTTGGTGCCGAGCAGAATCTGGGCATAGCGGGCCTTGATGCGCTTCTCCAGCGGACGCACGAGGTCGACGTCGCAACCCGGAATCAGCTGCCGGCTCAGCTCGACGACACTGACCTCGACGCCGAGCGAGTGATAGACGCAGGCCATCTCCAGGCCGATGATGCCGCCGCCGATCACCAGCAGCTTCTTCGGCAGCGACTCGAGTTCGAGCGCCGCGGTCGAATCCATCACGCGCGGATCATCCGGCACGAACGGCAGCCGTACGGTCTCGGAACCAGCCGCGACGATGCACTGCTGGAACGCGATGCGCTGCGTGCCACCCTCGCCGGCGATCTCGACGACGTTCGGCGCAACGAAGCGGCCGACGCCCTGCACGACTTCGACCTTGCGCTGCCTGGCGAGCATCCGCAGACCACCGGTGAGCTTGCGCACGACGCCGTTCTTCCAGTCGCGCAGCTTCGGCAGGTCGACCTGCGGCAGGCCGAAGCTGATGCCATGCGCAGCCATCGCCGCTGCCTCGTCGATCACCTTGGCCGCATGCAGCAACGCCTTCGACGGGATACAGCCGACGTTGAGGCAGACGCCGCCGAGACTGGGCCAGCGCTCCACCAGCACGACGCCGAGCCCGAGGTCCGCGGCGCGAAACGCCGCGGTGTAGCCACCCGGCCCGGCTCCGAGCACCAGTAGTGGCACTTCGCGATCGGCGGCGACGGCGGGCCGCTGCGCTGCGGCTGCCGGAGCCGGTGCAGGCGGCGTGGGAGGCGCCAGCGCCGGGACCGGGACCGGGACCGGG
>Ga0163144_10002608_pt1 | contig 41378 bp, 39 predicted proteins | sample OliLak19BULKMAT1_FD_123175 | JGI IMG/M metagenome (GOLD analysis project Ga0163144, IMG submission 123175) | Freshwater microbial mat bacterial communities from Lake Vanda, McMurdo Dry Valleys, Antarctica - Oligotrophic Lake LV.19.BULKMAT1 | ecosystem: Environmental > Aquatic > Freshwater >...
ATCAGGATCTTCCTGGGCGCGCGCGCCGCGAGCAGCGTACGCGGATCGAGGATGGCGGCGGCGCCGAGGGCGGCGAGGCTGCTTCCGATAAACTCTCGACGGCTGGTCATGGCAGAGTGGGCGAGGGAAGGTGCAACAGGCGAGCTCCCGATCGTACGCCTTCGCGCGAAGTGCGGGAAGTATCGGGTGTGACTTCACACTACATTGCCGCAACGCGCATGCCGCGTGCTCGGGGACACTTACGCGCCACCACGCGAAGAGACACGCAGGTATACGCGGCAACCGCGCGAGGAGTTGGACGATGAGATGGATTCGCCTGCTGGCTGTGCTCACGGCGATCGTTGGCATTCTCATGTTCGCTTTGTCGGGCACGGGCACGAGACTCGGCCTCTGGCACTTTCGCACCGGCCTCACGCTCATTCGCTACGCGGCGTATGTCGGCATCGCGGCGATCGTGCTTTCACTGATCGCGATGGCGGCGTCGAAACCGCGCGGGGCGGCGCTGGCCGCCCTGGTGCTCTCGCTGCTGGCGGGCGTCGTGACCTTCGGCGTGCCGTACTCCTTCTCGAAAAAGGCGCGCGCCGTTCCGCCGATTCACGACATCACGACCGACCCCGACAATCCGCCGTTGTTCGTGGCGGTGTTGCCGCTGCGTGCAAGTGCCAGCAACAGCGCCGAGTATGCGGGCGACAGCATCGCCCAGTTGCAGCGCGCCGCCTATCCCGATGTGCAGCCGCTGCAATCCGCACTCCCGGCGCCCGCGATGCTCGCGCGCGCACGCGACGCAGCGAACGCGATGGGTTGGGAGATCGTCGCGACGGATTCGCTCGCCGGACGCATCGAAGCCACGGCCACGACGACATGGTTCGGCTTCAAGGATGATGTCGTGGTGCGCGTGCAGGCGAGCGGCGCCGGATCGAGAGTGGATGTGCGCTCGGTGTCGCGCGTGGGCCGCAGTGATGTCGGGGCGAACGCCGCGCGCATTCGCGTTTATCTGAAACGACTCCCGATCTCGTGAAGGATGGGATCTCCGGTTCGACCATCCGTCGGTGCAAGGAGAGCGCTCTCCAGCGGAGTCGGGGTGACGCGCGTGTCGCGCGCCAGGCGACCAGCGCTTGCCAGCGTCGTGCGTATCCTGATTGAAGCGCGCCGGGATCGCACGTGCCCGAGCGGTCGCGGTCGGCTGCGCCGCGCATAACTTCTCGCGTGCCGCTGTCCCTATATCCCTGAATTCGAGGAGTACCCCCCGCATGGCTCGCAGAGTCCTTCTGTCGATTGCCGCCGCACTCCCTGCAGCATTCTCCACGGTGTTGGCGCAAGCCAGCAACCCGGGCAATCCTGCAGCCGCCCCGCGCGTCGACTATGCGCTGACCAACGTCCGCATCGTGACGGCGCCCGGCAAGGTCATCGAGCGCGGCACGGTACTTACGCGCGATGGTCGTATCGCGGCCGTGGGCGCGAACGTGACCATTCCTGCCGGTGTCGTTCGACTCGACTTGAGCGGGCACTCGGTATACGCCGGCCTGATCGATGCGGCGACGAGCATCGGGCTGCCCAGTCCGACACGCGCGTTGCCGGCGGCCGCGACGGCCGACGCCGCTCCGGCGGGTCGCGGTGGCCCAGGCGGTGGCGGTGGAGCCCCGCAGGATGGTCGTGGCGCCGTGCTCGGTCGTAGCGTGGCGCCGCCGCCGCCGGTGGTGCTTCCCGAACTCGACGCCGACGCCGAAGCGTCGGACATGTTCGCGCCGACGGACGATGAATTGAAGGCGTTTCGCGCCGGCGGCGTCACAACGGTGGGCCTCGTCTTCAACGGCGGACTCTTTCCCGGCCGAGTTGGCGCGGCGCTGACCGGCGCGCAGAGCGGTGAGCGACTCGCGCTTCGCTCCGGGGTCGGACAGATCGTGTCGTTCGGCACCAAGCGAGGCGGCTACCCCGGCACCGGCATCGGCGCCGTCGCCTTCATTCGACAGGCGTTCCTCGACGCGCAGTATGAAGCGCGGACGGAGAAGGCGTTCAAGGCGGGGACCCCGGGCGCGCGTCCGTCCAACGATCCGTTTCGTCGTAGTCTGATGTCGGCGGCCACCAATGGCGTGTCGTCCTGGTTCGTCGCGTCGACCGAGCGTCAGATCACGCGGGTCGCCGAGATCGCCAGCGAACTGGAATTGAAGAATCCTGTCGTCGTCGGTTCGCAGGAAGGATGGCGTTCGATTCCCGCCCTCAAGCGCACCGGTGCGACGGCGCTGGTGAGTCTGCGCTGGCCGTCGCCCGATTCGGTCACCGGTCGCGCCTATCTCGCGGTCGGTTCCGGCAAGCCCGGTGTTGCGCCGACGGTCACCGCGGCGGATTCCACCGAAGTTCGCGGCAATGCAGCGGCGCTGGTGAAGGCCGGCATTCCGGTCGCACTCGCGTCGTTCGGAGGTGAAAGCGGTGTGAGCTTCCGCGACCGCATCCGCGCCACGATCGCCGCCGGCATGAACGCCGATGATGCGTTGCGCGCCACCACGGTCACACCGGCTGCGCTCCTGGGCATCACGTCGGCCGTCGGCACGATCGAAGTCGGGAAGCTGGCCAACCTCGTCGTCGTCAGCGGTAACGATCTCTTCGCCGCCAACACACCGCTCAAGCACGTCTTCGTTGACGGGCGCATCTACTAACAAACCGGGAACTCTCACATGCGATTCAGAATCAGGCTTTTCATCGCCCTGCTGTGTGTGCCCGGTGTGCTGGCCGCACAGGACCTGGCGATTCGCAACGCCACGCTCATCACCGTCGCCAACGGTGATATGCAGGGCAACATCGTGGTTCGCGGCGGCAAGATCACTGCGGTCGGCGCGAACGTGGCCATTCCGGCCGGCATCAAGGTCATCGACGGCACCGGCAAGTTCGTCATGCCGGGCATCATCGACGCGCACTCGCACGCCGCGCTCGAAAACGGCATCAACGAGGGCGCCGAGTCGGTGACACCGGAAGTGATCGTGCAGCTCAAGAACGATGATCCCGTCATCTATCGCGCGCTCGCCGGCGGCGTCACGGCGGCGCTGCTGCTGCACGGCAGCGCCAATACGATTGGCGGACAGGCCCGCGTGATCAAGATGCGGTGGGGCGCGCCCGTGGACTCGATGTACTTCAAGGGCGCGTTCCGCATCGTGAAGTTCGCGTTGGGTGAAAACGTCACGCGCGCCAGCTCGACGGCACCCGAGGACCAGCGTCGTTTTCCGATGAGCCGCATGGGCGTCGAGTTCACCGTCAACTACTGGTTCCAGAAGGCGAAGGAATACGACCAGAACTGGAAGGACTATCGTGCGTCAGTGAAGGCGAATCCCGGCGCAATCATGCCGCGACGCGATCTGCGGCTCGAAGCGCTGGCGGACATTCTGCACGGCGATCTGAAAGTGCATTCGCACAGCTACCGCGGCGATGAGATCCTGATGCTGATTCGCGTCGCCGAGGAGAACGGCTTCAAGGTGCACACGTTCCAGCATGTGCTCGAGGGCTACAAGGTGGCCGACGAGATCGCGAAGCACGGCGCGATGGCGTCGACGTTCGCCGACATGTGGGCGTACAAGGCCGAAGCGTGGGACGCGATCCCGTACAACATGGCACTGATGTCGGCGCGCGGTGTGGTCGTGTCGGTCAACTCCGATTCGGACGAACGCATTCGCCGCTTGTATCAGGAAGCGGGTGTCGGCGTGCGGTACGGCAACATGAGCGTCAACGAAGCACTCAAGATGGTGACGCTCAATCCGGCCAAGCAGCTTGGTGTGGACAAGATGGTCGGCACGCTGGAGACGGGAAAAGACGGTGATCTCGCGGTCTTTTCCGCGCATCCGTTTGCGCCCGAGGCGATGGTGGTGTACACGATCGTCGACGGCAAGGTGCTCTTCGATCGTACCGAAGCCAACACGCTGCGCAAGCAGGCGGCGACGCAGACGTCGGGAGGCACGCGCTGATGCCGTCGACACGATTCACACTCCTCACGGCGGCGTTAGGTGCGGCGGCGGTGCTGGGCGCCGCACAGCTCGCAGCGGCGCAGGCGGCACCGGGTGAAGAAGGGCCGTACCTGATCAAGGGCGGCACGGTGGTGAATGCGGACGGACAGCGGATGCCCAACACCGACATCCTGATCCGCAACAATCGCATCGTCGCCATCGGTGCCGGTGCGACCGCCACGAACGCGAAGATCATCGATGCGGCGGGCAAGTTCATCTATCCGGGCATGATCGACGCCAACACGGGCATCGGTCTGCAGGAGATCGGTGGCTTCCAGACGATGAACCTGCGCAGCGAGATGGGGCAGTTCAATCCGCACATGAAAGCGCTCGTCGCGCTCAACGTCGAAAGTGAAATCCTCGGCGTGACGCGCATGAACGGCGTGACGTCGGTGGTGACGTCGCCCACGGGTGGCGCGATCAGCGGGCAGGCCGCGCTCATCAACACTGCCGGTTGGACGTGGGAAGATCTCGCGGTCACGAAATCCGCCGGGATGATGATCAATCCGCCGGGACTGAACGCCGGTGGCGGTGGTCGTGGCGGCGGTGGTGGTGGTGGTCGCGGAGGTGGGGGCGGTGCCGATCCCGCCGCGGCCGCGCGTGCCGCCGCCGAGTTCGAGACATTCATGACGACGGCCAAGGAGTACGACGCGAGCCGTACAGCCGGCACGGCCAAGTTGGATCTCATCTACGAAGCGATGCGTCCGGTGTTCAGGAAGGAGGTCCCGGCCATCATCACTGCCAACTCCGACTCGGCGATCAAGGGCGCCATCGCGTTCGGCGAGAAGTGGGGCGTGCGGGTTGTGATCTCGGGCGGAAGCGATGCCTGGAAGGTGCGAACGCTCCTCGCCGAGAAGAACATCCCGCTCATTCTCGGCTCGATCGAATCGGCGCCGGGTGACGATGTGCCGTACGATGTGATCTATGCGCAGCCGGGTCTGTTGTATGACGCCGGCGTGAAGTTCGCGTTCTCCACGGGCAACGGATCCAATGCTCGGCACGTGGCGTTTCATGCGGCGCTCGCCGTCGCGTACGGACTGAAGCCCGAAGGCGCGCTCAAGGCGCTGACGATCTGGCCGGCGGAAATCCTTGGTGCCGAGAAGGAGATCGGCAGCATCGCGCCGGGAAAGCTCGCCAATCTCTTCATCACCACGGGTGACCCGCTGGATCTGCGCACGCAGGTGGTCGAAGTGTTCATCAAGGGCCGTCAGGTGCCGGATGACGATCGACACAACCGGCTCTATCTCAAGTACAAGGGCCGGCCGGTGAACGTGATCGTGCCGTAGGGCATGAAGTCTGCAGTGCCGGCGGAGTCCTGCGTGGGACTTCGCCGGGCCATCATCGCTTCCGGTCACGGTCTTCCTGCGTACCCTACGGCAGCGCGAAGGCGATCACCGCATCGCCGCGACCGAAGCGACTCCCGTCGCCTCCGGCGGCGATTACCACATATTGGCGACCATCGGCACCGACGTACGTCATGGGCGTGGCCTTGCCGCCTGCAGGCAACACGGTACTCCAAAGCGCACGGCCCGTGTCCACATCGAAGGCGCGGAAGTGCCGGTCGAGCGTGGCCGCGATGAAGACGAGACCGCCGGCCGTGGCAATGGGTCCGCCGAGGTTCGGGGAGCCCGTGTCCTTTGTCGAGCCCGGCACCATGCTGCCGAGCGGTACATCCCACAGGATGCGTTTGTCGGCGATGTGCACGGCGACGAGCTTGCCGAACGGAGGTGGTGTGCACGGCACACCGTCGTCGCCGATGAGCAGCCCGCGCACCTGCAGAAACGGCGTGCCGCGTAGCCGGTTCACCTGACCGCCGTGCGCTGCTGCCGTATGCCGCAGCGCGGTGATGTCCGTTCCCTCCGCGAGCACGAGCTGCACGTACGCCGCCACGGTGTTCACCGGGACGATGGCGATATTGCCCGGTGCGTGCCAGGCCACGCCACCCCAGTGCGCACCGCCGATGTTCGACGGCATGGCGAGTGTGCCGCGCAGCGACGGCGGCGTGAAGATGCCCTCATTGCGGAGGCCACGAATGCGCGCGGCACACGCGCCGCGCGTGGCGTCGGAACCGCCGAATGCCTGCGACGCGTCAAGCGAATGCGGACTGAGTGGTGGCAGCGTGCTGAACGGCTGCGTGGGCCACGCTTCCTCACCCGCGACGTCACTCGCAGGCACGGCACGTTCCTCCACGGCAACGAGTGGCTTGCCGGTGTCACGGTCGAGCACGAACAGCATTCCCGTCTTGGTGGCCTGCAGCACGGCAGCGTGCCGCTGGCCGTTGATCGTCACGTCCACGAGAGCGGGTGGTGAGGCGTTGTCGTAGTCCCACAGATCGTGATGCACGGTCTGGAAGTGCCAGACGACCTCGCCCGTTGCGGCACGGAGGGCGACAACGCTGTTGGCGTAGTCGTTGCGCCCCAGCCGCTTGCCGCCGAAGTAGTCCGGGCTGGCCGAGCCGGTGGGAACGAACACCAGGCCGCGGGCAGGATCGGCGGCGATCACACTCCATGCGTTGGCGCCGCCGGTGCGATGGGCGCTGTCCCCACGCCACGTTGCGTGCGCGGCATCCCGCGCATCCTGCGGCACCGGATCCCATGTCCATCGCTTCGCTCCCGTGCGCGCATCGTACGCGCGCACCTCGCCGCTGGCGGCGTCGACGCGATTGTTATCGGCCACGGCCGAACCCACCACGATCACGCCATTGAGCACCGCCGGCGGAGACGTGACCTCGTACTCCGCGAACTCGAACGGCGCATTGCGGAGCCCCTCGCGGAGTGACACGGTGCCCTTGTCGCCAAACTCGTCGCACGGCGTCCCCGTTCGCGCGTCCAGCGCCATGAGTCGAGCATCGGTGGTGGCCACGATGATGCGACGGTGGCAGGGCGAGTTGGCAGCGGTCGTGCTGTCGAGCCAGGTGGACACGCCGCGGGAGGTGAAGTCGCCGAAGCCGCTGCGCACGGGCACGCCGGCGTCGAACTTCCACTTGGTGGTGCCGGTGACCGGGTCGAGCGCGAAGACCTTGCCCAGCGGGGTGCTGAGGTAGATCGTGCCGTCCACCAGAATGGGGGTTGCCTCGAACGACCGCTCGCCCTCATCAAGCTCGCCGGTGTTGAACCGCCAGGCCTCGCGCAGCCGTGCCACGTTGCCGCGATTGATCTGCGCGATCGGCGCGTAGCGGCTGCCACCCGCATCGCCGCCATAGGCGGGCCATTCTGTGGCAGCCGACGCCGCACGGGTGACGAGGCTCGCGGACTGCGCGAACAGGGGAACGGCCGCCAGGCAGAGCAGGCCGGCGACAAGGATGCGGCGGGAGAGCATTGAGTGAACGAACGCGTAGGACAGTGCAGCGAGCGCCATGGCACGACTCCTGGTGAGTGAATGCCCAAGTCTCACCCGTTCACGGCACCAACACCGAACAGAGCGGGACCACCGGGACTTCCGCGCGGACCACCGGAGAGATCGAGGGCAGGCGCAGGCCACTCACTCCGCCGTCGCCCGAAAGCGCCGGCTCCAGCTCAGCGTGCGACCGTCGTGCAGCACCACCCGATAGTCGCCGTGCGACCACGGCTGGATTTCGCGCACTGCATCGAGTCGCACGATATCGCTCTTGTTGATGCGCAGGAAACGCGCCGGATCGAGGCGCTCCGCGAGCGAGGTGAGCGTGCGGCGCACACGAAACACGTGTCCACGCGCGGACACGTCGCAATGATTGCGATCCGCGCGGATGTGATCCACCTGATCCATCGGGAGGAGGTAGGCACGGTTCGCGTCCCGCACGAGCAGGCGCGCCAGGAAACCGGCCTGCGACTCCACGATGTCGGTGACCGACTTCATGCCGCGGGACCGGGAGGCGGCAGTGCCGGCGAGCAGTGCGCGCGCCCGCTCCACCGCGAGCGCAAGGCGTTCGGGCTTGACGGGCTTGAGGAGGTAATCCACCGCGCGCGCATCAAACGCCTGAAGTGCGTGTTCGTCGTACGCGGTGCAGAAAACCGTGAGCGGCATCTCGTCACCCACGGCGTCCACCAAGCCAAAACCGTCGAGCCGCGGCATGCGAATGTCGAGCAGCACCGAATCCGGCGCGAGCGAGGTGATCGCCTGCACGGCAGCCTCACCGTCTTCCGCCTGACCGACCAGCTCCACGTTTGGAATCGCCGCCACCAAGCGCATCAGGCGCGCGCGCGCGGGCGCTTCGTCGTCCACGATAAGCACGCGCATGGTCATGTGATCGGCAGCGTGATGTGCACGAGGAATCCACCGCTCGGGTCGTTGCCTGCCTGTATTCGGGCGGCGCTCCCGTGCAGCAGCTCGAGGCGGCGCGCCGTCGTGCTGAGCCCCGTCCCCGTCGCCAGCGGATCGCGCCCGTCCGCCACACCTGGTCCATCGTCGTGCACCTGAAGCGTGAGCGTCCCCGCGTTGCGGGCGATGTGCACGCGGATGCACGCCAGCCCCTGTCGTTCGAGTCCACCGTGCCGGATGGCATTCTCCACGAGCGGCTGCAGCAGCACCGGCGGCACCAGCACGTCGGCGAGGCTGCGGTCGCTCTCCACCACCAGACAAAGTCGCTCGCCGAAGCGCGCGTGCATGAGCGCCGCGTAGTCGTCGAGCAGGGCGAGTTCCTCGCGCAGCGGCACCTCCGGCCCCTGCGTGGAGCGCAGTGAGGCTCGCAGCAGGTCCGACAGGTGACCAATCAGTCGGTCGGCCACCAGTGGGTCCTCGTGCAGCTGCGCGGAGATGGTATTCAGTGCGTTGAACAGAAAGTGTGGCTGCAGCTGAAGCCGCAAGGCCCGCAGCTGGCTCTCGGCGAGCTCGCGCTCAAGTTCGAGTTGCTGCGTCTGCCGCGCTCGCCGGGCACGCACCTCGTCGGAGAGCGCAATCAAGGTGAGCACCGTCGCAAAGCCGATGAGCGACACCGGCAGCTCCATGAGGTAGCGCAGCGGCATGCGCCCGTAGTCGTACGCTCCCAGACCAAGGAGCGGGAAGGCGACCGAACGCGAGCCCCACATGAACGAGGTGTTGGCGAAGCTGATGAGCACGCCGAGCGCCATATATCCGGGGGCGCGCCGCCATGCATGCTCCTCGCGCAACGGTGCCCGCCGCCAAGCCAGGTAGATGAACACGCTCAGCAGCGCTGAGCCGAGCGCGCCGCTCCCCTCCTCGACGAACGTCGGCAGGAAGGTGTTCGACATCCCGCGCACCACGTCGTCGAGCCACATGTACGTGAAGCGCAGCAGAAAGAACAGCACGTGCACGCTGACCGACGCGATGATGAACTCGCGCGGCGTGATGCGTGTGGGCGTGCGATCCGGCGTGGTCACTCGTGCAATCTCACCGTTCCGGCCGGTGCGTCCAGTGCGCGCGGGACGTCAGGGATCGCCGGTGGGACCACCGGGCGCACCACCCCGCGGATTCCCGTCCTCGCGCGACATTGCGCCCGTCGCCACCCAGCGTCCGGCCGAGTCGAAGCTCGAAGCGGATCCTACCGGCGCGCGCGTCGTCCAGCGACCACCGAAGCCATCGACCGTGAGCGTGAACTGTGGGTCGATCCAGTTCGCGCCGAGCGCTCCGAACGCTCGCGTGCGCGCCGCGGTGTGATTGTGATCCAGGAACACGACCGCGAATGCGTCTTGCACAACCTGATCCGAGCCGTTCGGCATTGACGAGTTCCCGGACAGGATGCGCGCCTGCCTCGTACGCGTCTTCAGGAAATCCGAGATCGATGGCTGAAGGCATTGGGTCTGCAATTCAGCTGGTCGTGTTGCGTGCTCCGGATGCGTGTCCGTCGTTCACGCGCACTTCGAACAGATCGTGTCGGCGTTGCATCGAAGTCCGGTCATTGACGCGGAGCGCTTTCGCGACATCAGTCGACGTCATTATGGCGATATACCGTCCGATCCTGGGCAGGAGGAATGCGGCCACGCGAAGACCCACGCCGACCGACCAACGCAAACGCGCACCCTTGGAAACAGCTCCAGGGGTGCGCGTTCGTACGCCGAACCTCGAAAATCAGGCGGGCGGCAGAATCACGGAGTCAATGACGTGAATGACGCCGTTCGTGCATTCGATGTCGGTCGTGACCACGTTGGCGGAACCGTTCAGCTTGACGCCGTCCTTCGTGCTGATGGCAATGGTGGCGCCATTCACCGTGGTCGCGCTCTTGCCGTCCAGCGTGAGCACGTCGGCGGCCATGACCTTACCTGCCACCACGTGATAGGTGAGAATCGCGGTCAGCTTCGGAATGTCGTTCAGCAACGCGTCGACCGTGCCGGCGGGAAGCTTGGCAAACGCGTCGTCGGTCGGGGAGAATACGGTAAACGGACCGTCGCCCTTGAGTGTCGGGACGAGACCCGCCGCCGTGACGGCAGCGGCGAGTGTCTTGAACGAGCCTGCGGCTACCGCGGTATCGATAATGTCATGCATTGCGAAAGTGCCTGGTCTTGAAAGTCAGTATGCGCGCCAGCACGGACTCGGCTCACGAGGCGAAGAACGGACTGCACAAACCCTTTACGATTTGACGGAGGCATTTCGTTCCTGAGATTGCGAGAATTCTCGCGCTCGTGACGAAGTTGTGTTGAACGCGCTCGACACAGACGAGTTGGCGAAGGTCCCGCGGTCGCGGTCTCGAGGATGGATCGGCGCCTTGTCCTATTGTGCGGTCATCTTGTCCTATCACGACAATCGGGCGAAGACCCTCTTCCGCATGGCGGATCTGATGGACGCACGCGCCGAGGACTTCGCGCGAGATCACCATGCCACACTGTTCCGGTCTGTTCCGCTTCTTCGGCGGGCTGGCCATGAGTGCGATGGGTGGCGGCTACCGAACGACATACGAACCGGCGGTGCGTTCGGGCGCAGCATCGATGCGAGTCTGCGCGCAGGAAGGAGCGGCGGACGCCCGCTGCTTTCTACATCTCGTAGCCACCGGATGTTGGCACCGTTCGCCATGGAAAAACGCGGCTGGCGTCCTCACGCCCTTGGCCTTGGCGTGTCGGCGTCGAGGTATTCGGGATAGACGATCTTCTTGTCCACCGCCATCTCAGGCGTCGGCCAGAACTGTCCGCCCATCCCGCCGATGATCAACCCGGAGTTGATGATCGTCGGCCCAGGAACCCATCCCTGCTCGATGGCCTGGCGCAAGGCGACATCGGCGTAGTTGCCGTTGTTCCCCATGTCGCGCACGATGGTGAATCCGGATGCCAGCATCTGGATGCCGTTCGACACCGCCTGGATCGCGCGCAGCGGCGTCGATTCCATCACGTACGGGTCGATGAGGCGCCGACCGGCCGCGGGCACGGACCCCCCTGACACCCTGCCATGGACGCTTCGCCGCCGCCGTCGCCTACCGCAACCTCACGCTCCACGCAGCTGCGGCCGGCGGAGATCGCGCGTCGCGGTGAGTACCGCTGGGCGACCGCTACCGCCTGGTGCGGCGACGTCGTTGACGGGACATTGGCGGCGACGGGGCCGTGGAATGATATTGCTTTGATGTGCGTCCCTACTGAACGACGACTGGGTACGGCGTCCGATGCGCGACTGCCGGGATTCGACCTGATGACGTGCGGTATCGCCGACCTCGCGGTCGGTACGGTGAGCGTGGAATCGCTGTTGGTCTCAATCGGTGCGCCTCGCCTGCGCACCCTGGGGTTTGCCATTCCGACGCCGTTCGCCGACGCAGAAACGCGCCTGTTTGTCCTTCTCACGCAACAGTACGCGGACGGCGCGCACAGTCGCTACAACGGACTGGTGCGGCGGCTCGTCAGCTTCCAGCGGGCGGCAGCGTGCGCGAGATAGCGTGCGCGAGATAGCGTGCGCGAGATAGCGGACCGCGCGCGCATTGAGGCGTTCATGGCCGCGCTGGCACGCGAAGCGACCGCGGACGTGAGCGTGTTTCTCGTTGGGGGCACCAGCGCCGTGTTGCTGGGATGGCGCGACAGTACGATGGACGTCGATCTCGCCATGCGTCCAGAGAACGACGGGATGCTCCGCGCGATTCCGCTGCTCAAGGAACGGTTACGGCTCAACGTAGAATTTGCATCACCCGACCTGTTCATTCCGGTGCCCGCTGGGTGGGAGGCGCGCAGTGCATTCGTGACGAGGATTGGCCGCGTCACCTTCTATCATTTCGATCTCTATGCGCAAGCGTTGGCCAAGGTTGAACGTGGGCACACGCGTGACTTGGCTGATGTGCGCGCGATGGTGGAGCGCGGTCTCGTCGATCCGCGCGAGGCGCGCGCGTACTTCGAGCGTCTGGAACCCGAGCTCTATCGTTTCCCGGCGCTCGACGCCGCGTCGTTTCGCGCCGCCGTGAATGCGGCGTTTTCTGGCTGAGCGATGAGACGAACGCCTCCTCGCTGAAGTCGCCGCACTGACTGGCGAGACGAAGACCGAAGCCATTCGGCGCGCGCTCGAGGAGCGCCGTGATCGGCTCACGCGATATCCGGATGCCGCCCATGCAGGTGATCGCCTGCGGCGCGTGCTGGAACGTGAGATCTGGCCAACGATTGCAGGAGCCCAGTTGGGGGGCCGATCACGCAGGCCGAGGAAGAGGCCATCCTCGGCTATGACGAGGGCGACGCGTGATTCTCGACAGCCCGGCCGTCGTCGCTCTGGTTTTGCGCGAACCCGAGCACGAGCGCATCCTCGATCGCGTGCAGTCTGCGACGCTGGTGTCGATTGGTGCCGCGACATTGCTCGAAGCCGGATCGCGCTCTCGTCGCGACTGGGCAAAGACGCCCGCGGCCGATTGGCTCGGCTGCTGGACCAGGGCGCCATCGCCGCCATCGCCGTCATCGCCAACGAGCCCTGGCTCTGCGTCGGCGACTACTTACCACGGCGCGGTTGCAGCATCCGCACATCCTCCTGCTGCTCGACAGCGGCGAGGCCAACGGCCTGTTGTACTACGTGATGCCGCTGGTCACGAGCGAGACACTGCGCGCGCGCCTCGAGCGGGAGCGGCAGCTGCCGATCGACGACGCGGTCCTGATCGCGCGTGAAGTCGCCGACGCGCGTGGCTACGCGCATAGGCTGGGAGTAGTCCACCGCGACATCCAGCCCGAAAACATCCTGCGGCAAAACGGCCACGCGTTGGTGGCCGACTTCGGCATAGCGCTCGCGGTGCAAATCGCCGCCGGGGCGCGCATGACGCAAACGGGACTGAGTCTCGGCACGCCGCAGTACAGAAGTTCCGAGCAGGCGATGGGCGAACGCACCATCGACGCGCGGTCGGATATTTATGCGTTGCGGGCAGATTGTGGTCGTCGAGCACTGGCTCGAAGAACTCAAAGCCAAGCCCACGCCGTGAGTGCCGACGAATGCGGGAAAGGTCGTCGCGCTGCGCGCTCCCGATGTCGGTTTCGCAGCGGCGCGACTTCCGGACAAGTAGTCGAGTTGAACAGGTTACAATGCTGTCCACCCATTTCCTTGTTTGAGGTCTCATGCATCGTTCAACGTCCGCCGCACTGCGCAGTGCCGCCGCACTCGCGCTGGTAACCGCGCTGCTGGGCCCGCGCGCGGTCACCGCGCAACCGGTCACTGCCACCGCCGCACCCTCCATTGCCACCGACCCCGATGTCCTTGGCGCCGAACGACTCTTCTCGGCGTGGATGGAAGGACAGATCGCGTACCGCGGACTGCCCGGCATTGCGGTCGGCGTCGTGTACGATCAACAGCTCGTGTGGGCCACGGGATTTGGGTTTGCCGACGTCGCCAACCGAGTAGCGATGACACCGCAGACCAAGTTCCGCATGGCATCGCACAGCAAGATGTTCGCCGCCATCGCGATCATGCAGCTGCGCGAGGAGGGCAAGCTGCGCCTCGACGATCCGGTCCAGAAGTATCTGCCGTGGTTTCAGGCGAAGCCCGCCGGTACTGACGACGGACCGATCACGATCGAGCAACTGCTCTCACATGTGTCGGGATTGCAGCGTGAGGCCGGCGACCACTGGTCGACGAACAGCTTCCCCGCAGAAAGCGAGATCAGGCGACTCTACGCCGACCGACAGGCTGCCTTCGCGCCGAGTGTCCGGTGGAAATACTCGAACCTTGCGTTCGCGGTTGCGGGGCTGGTCGTCGAGCAGGTGACGGGGCAGAAATGGGCGGACTACGTGGAGAAGAACATGTTCATCCCGCTTGGCATGACCGAGTCGAGCGTCGACCGGAACGTGCCCGGCCTGACGGTGCCCTACGGACGCCGCATGCCCGACGGCACGCGCGCCATCATTCCGTTCATCGATGCGCGCGGCATGGCGGCCGCCACCGGTGTCACATCAAACGTGACCGACATGGCGAAGTTCGTTTCGGCGCAGTTCCGTCGCGGACCGCGTGGTGGCGCGCAGATCGTGAACAGCGGCTCGTGGCGCGAAATGCACCGCGTGCGCGCAGTGGACGAGACGTGGGTGAGTGGCACGGGGCTTGGCTTCGACATCCGCCGCATCAACAACCGATCGTGGGTCGGGCACGGCGGCGGTTATCTGGGCAACACGACGCAAACGTTCTTCCAGCTCGACGACAAAGTTGGCGTGATCGTGCTGACGAACACGAATGACTCCAACGTGGGCGACATTACGCGCCAGCTGGCGTTAACGGTCGGTGCCGCCGTGGCGAAGGCCGCTGCGCCGAAGCCTGTCGTCGTGGCATGGGACGCGTCGTGGTCGCGCTTTGTCGGTCTTTACCGCGACGCGTGGAGCGACGTGCAGGTGGTGCTGCTCAACCAGAAGCTCGTGCTCATCACGCCGAACGGCGAGAATGTGGACACGCCCGTGGCACTCGAGCCGCTCGGCGGCGGACGCTTCCGCTACACAGCACCCACCGGAGGGGCCGCCGTGGGTGAGGTCGTGCGCTTCGCCGAGGAGAACGGCCGGGTGAGTCGGATCTACATCGGCGACGGGTTCTATAATCGCGTCCCGTCGACGTCATCTTCTTCCAGCAGGAACTGAGAAGGGAAACGCGGCTCCACCGCCCGCGCACGAGCGCGCGAGAAGATAGCAGTCCCGATGGTCGAGAGTGCTGGCGTCGGCGACGGCGAAAGCGTGATGACGCTGCCGTCGTCGAGCGGGAACAACCAGTTTTTCCTGATGCGCTTCGCCAGGCCCCGGCGTCACGTACAGCACCCCATCGATGATCTCGTAGCGTTGCCCGTCGTCCGGCAGCTCGTCGAGCATGTCGACGGTCCATTCGATGGTCGTGGCTGGCATGCCCATACGTTATTCCGTTTGGCGAGGGGAGAGCAAGGCGGCGTGGCACACCGTACATGCACGAGCCCGACGCTCCGTTACCGATCTACCGCAACTCGGCACCGATCGACGCCACCGTACGAGTGTCTTTACGATGCACCGTGTCAACGCGACGCCGATGTCTGCTCCGACCGCTACTTCGACGCGCGACTGAACACCGCGCCATGCGGAATTGCCGCGGCATTTCCACCGTGCGGCCACGTAACGCCTGCCATCCGAATCCCTGGCTCGGCGCTGCCCGCTGCACGAAATCGGTCGTCGAGCGTGAGCTTGCCGGTTGCCTCATCGAAGCGCGCCATCAGTACGCGATTCGCCATCGCCGCGTAGCCGGTGATGACCACGCGCTGGTGATTCGGTTCGATGCCGATCCAGTGTGGGACGTCGTCCGGGCCAAGGGTGATGCGCGAGACTTCACGCGGCGCTGCCGGATCGGAGATATCCATGCTCACCACGGCACTCCACGCGGGCACCGTGATCAGGTAGTAATTGCCGACGACGATCGGGATGGCGCAACTGGTGTCCTTCTTGCGAGGAAACGAGGCCACCATGCGAGCACTCGGCGCACTGCTGGCAATGCCGTCCAGCAGATACAGCCCGCAGTTGAAGGTCGAGACGAGCACCGTCTTGCCGTCGCTCAGCACGCGCGGTTCGGCAGAGAGAAATCCTTCGTCGCCGCGCGGACCTGCCGGAAGTTGGATTGTGTGCTGCACCGACAGATCGGAAAGTCGCCACAGCTGCAGCGCCTGCGTGGTGTCGCCATCGTCCATGTTGGTCGTCGTGACAATAACGCGATCGAGCGCGGGAAGAATGGCCGCCGAGTACGGACGTATCCGTCGATCCACATCCGGGGTGTTGGCGGACGACGTGCGCACGACATCGCCCTGTGCGGTGAACTCAACGACACCTCCCGGCGCGACACCCTGTGCGTCGTGCTGCATCTGGAAGGTGGAGAGCACGTTGCCACTCGGCAGTCGCCAGAAGCTATGCGGATGCATGAGCGCGCCCACGTTGCCGAACTGCTTGGCGATTCGAGGCGTGGTGGGGGTGGAGAGATCGAAGATGAAGGTCTGGCCGCTGCCGAATGCATTTGCAAAGAGCTGGTCGTCGGCTGGCATGCTGTGCTCGGTGTGGTGCGTCCAGTTGCGCCGGCCTGGCACCGCGAGCGTCGTCACCAACTGACCGTACTGTGCCGTCGTGGTATCATCGCGCACGTCGTACACCGCGAGAAAGTCCGATGCCGTCGTGTCGGCGGACGACGACCAGAGATAGAGGTAGTCGCTGGGCGCGGTCGGCGTGACGACAGGCCCGGTTGATGATGATGCCGACGACGGAGGCGCGGATTCACGCGACGTGCAGGCGGGAAGCAGCACGGCAAGGACGAGCAGCAACGTGTGGTTGTGTGGCATCATGTGCTCCTTACGATGAATGCGGCTCGCTGCGGCAGCGCCCAGGCCGTCCGGATCGTCGCGCAGCCGGCGAGGAGGCGGATGTCGATCATGCCGCCCTTGCTCTCACGATGTGTCTGGCGCGTTTCGTCCCCGCCCGCCCGGATCCCCACACAATGAGACGTTTCCCTCTGTGCGCGCTCCCGGCTGTTATCTGGCTGTGCGCGGTCGCGCCAGGGCTGCACTTTGGGCGCCGGTTCCAACGTCGTGATCGACAGGTTCGTGGCGACGGGCCGGCTGTGGCGGGAGTGCTCGAGTGGAGGTTGCATGCAGGCGAACGGTATGCAGCTGGCCAGATGAACGCGCCTACTTTCGCTTCCCCATTGTCGCGTCCATCAACACCCACACGTTCGGGTCCAATCGCACGTCGTCGGGCGCCGACGGGGCGTTGATGGTGAAGACGTGCGACTTCGCGTCGAGCTGCACTTGCTCGATGGTGGGCGTCACCTGCCCCTTGAGGTACACGCCGATTTCGATCGGCATGCGGATCAGGTGGTTGTCGCCTTGCCGCTGTTCGAGCGTCACGCGCACCTGCTTTGCACCGGCGTCGTATGTCCACTGGCCCGCGATCTTGAGCCGGCCGGGCTTGTCGAGCCACTGCTCGAAGAACCACCCCAGCTCACGCCCCGATGCCTCCTCCATGGCCCGCCGAAAGTCGGCCGTGGTGGCGCTGCCGTTGAAGTGCCGCTGATAGTAGCTGCGGATACCTCGTTGGAACGCATCGGGGCCGACGACCCCGCGCAGCATGTGCAACGTCCAGCTCCCCTTCTGGTAGGTCTGTGAACTGGTCACATCCTCCATACGACTGAGGTTCTGGTGCACGATCGTGTAGGTCGGATGCAGCGAATCGTACGCCATCACGCTCCTCCGGCTCGACGCGAGCCCCCGCACGAATTCGTCCCGGCCATAGGCGTGTTCGATGTAGAGCAGCGTGAAGTAGGTCGCGAAGCCCTCACTGAGCCAGACGTCATTCCAGTCGTATTCAGTGACGGCGTTTCCAAACCATTGATGGGCGATCTCGTGAATCACCACATTCCGCCATCGGACGCTTCCGGTCCCGGTGACAGAGTTCTCGCTGTAGAGGATCGCTGATGCCGCCTCCATACCGCCGCTGACGCTGTTGGACTGGATGTTGGCCAACCGCTCGTAGGCGAACGGACCGACGTAGTCACTGTAGAAGGCCAGCACGTCCTTGGTCGGTGACGCAAAGTCGGCAAAGCCCGCATCACGATCCTGCGGATAGACCCACGTTTCGATCGCCTTCCCGTCGAAGGTTCCGACGCGCTGTACGGCGAAGCGCGCCGCCCCAAGCACGTAGAGCCATGGTGCAATCGGCACCGAGTTCTTCCAGTGCGTACGACGGCGACCACGAGGCACGTCGGTGAGCTCGACCTGCAGGCCGTTGGACACCACCTGATAGTGACTGGGCGCGGTGACGATGAACTCGCTCGTGGCCTTGTCGTACGGATGATCGATCGTCGGCAGCCAGTGACGGGCCTTGTTCGGCCAGTTGTCGCTGAAGAAGGTGCGATCGCCGTGCCGGTTGTTGCCGATCTTGAGTCCGGTGGCGGGCGTGCCGCGGTAGCGGACCACCAATCGCGCGCGCGTGTTCAGCGCGGGGGCAGTCGCGAGCGGAACGAGCAGCTCGTCGTTGCGATGGGTGAACGGTACAGGCGACCCGTCCATCATGACGCCTGACACCATCATTCCCTTTCCGCCCTGTGTCTCGCCCGCGTTGATCAGGTCGAGTCGCACCGATCGCACACCGGCCGCCACGAATCGGAGATCCAGTGCCAGTTCACCGACGATCATGTCGGTCGAATCCGTCAGCTCGATCGCGAACGCGTAGTTGAGCGCGTCGATGCCGGGATTCTTGGGGTAGGTGTCAACAGGAGCCATCGGCACCAGGACGGCGCCCAGCAGGGCAAGGCGCGACGTGACCGCGTGATGCCAGCGCTTCATCGGCGGGCCCCCGTCACATCACCGGCTGGCGCGACGGGGCGACGCTCCTGTACGAGACCGGCTTCGGCAATCGTCCGCTCCACATCGGCAACCCGTGACGGGACAAAGCCGCTGAGATTCTCCACACCGTCCTGGGTCACCAGTGCCACGTCCTCGATCCGGATATAGAGCTGCTCCTCAGGGATCCAGATCATCGGATCGATCGTGAACACCATGCCCGGCGCGAGCGGCACGCCGCGCACGCGTCCCACGTCGTGCACGGCCATGCCCACCGGATGCTGGAAGTGGCCGCGGAAGATCACACCCTGCTGAACCGCCCGGAGATGGGCAGGCGAGGCAAACGTCTTTCCGACCAGGTACTGCTTCATGTCTGCCGCCGCCCGGTCGAGGACGTCGTCAGCGGTGACGCCTGGCTTGATGTAGCGGAACAGCGCGTCACGATAGGCGACGATGAAGTCGTACAACGCGATCTGTGCGGCGGTGAACTTGCCGTTGACCGGCCAGATGCGGGTCACGTCGCTGGTGTAGTAGCGATAGTCGGGGGCGTAGTCCATCAGCACCAGGTCCCCGTCGCGCAGTGTGTCAGACTTCCGGAAATAGTGCCCCAGGAAGGCGTTCGTGCCACCGCCGATGATCGAGGCGTAGCCATCGCCACGTGCGCCATTGACGTAGTAGGCGTACTTGGCAGCGGCGTCGAGCTGATACTCGTACACACCGGGGCCGGTGGATCGCATGGCCTCCATGATGCCGAGCCCCGCGAGCTGCGTGGCCTTGCGGATGAGGGCGATTTCCGCCGGACTCTTGATGACGCGCATCGCATCCAGCGCGGGCGAGAGGTCGCGCACCTGGAATTGCGGGAAGCGCTGCGTCACGAGCTGTACGAAGTGCGCCTCGCGCGACGGCCGGCCATCCCACGGATCACTCGCAGCACGGGCCTGCGCGTACAGCAACTCGTCACGACTGTCGTTGCCGGTCTCCATCGGGCTGAGCGGCGTGAACAGCGTCAGCGCCGGCGGACGAATCAGGTCGGCACTGACGAGGTCCGACGCGAGGCTCTCCAGCCCGCGCACCTGATCCACTCCGGTCAGTCGCATGACGAGCGCCGCGTCTTCCGCCGAGAGGAGCTTCCCTTCTGACCGCTCCCTCCCGTCGTCGCGGTGGGGGAGATACAGCGTGGATGTGCGGGTGCGGCCATTCAGCAGCAGATAGGCGTGCGCCGATTCCACACCGCACAGGTAGTAGAAGTCGTTCGACTGGCGGAACACGCTGAAGCCCGGCACGCCGCTGGCGCCCTGCACGATGGCGATTCCCTGAGCGCCGATGGCGGCGTAGATCCTCGCGCGGCGGGCAGCAAACTCCGACGTGGTGAAGTCGGTCTGATACCAGTGCTTCTCCTGCGCGTGCAGGGTGAGCGGCGTGGAGAGCAGCAGGCAGGAGGTCAGGCACCAGAAGCGAAGTCGCATGGGGCGGAGATTGGTGTGATGCCGCGCGGTGAGCGACGCACTCGGCTGTCCGGGGAAGCATACGGTGCCATGCCGCGGTGAGCCATATCCGCGGCCGACGGTATCGAGGGTGCACGGGGGTCATCGCGAAGTGCCTGACGTTTCGCACATGCAGACAACACAACCCCAAGCCCCACGTGCGATACGCCGTCGTGAGCCGGAGCAGCCAGTCCGCGATGGTGTGGTTCTCGGGCGCGCGCGTCGCCGTGTCGCGATAGCAGGTCTCGCTGATAGCCAAACGTCGCGCAGGCATGGCGAATGGTCGTGCGCTCGTGCGTCGCGCATGACGGGGCGGAGAACGACATCGCTCGCGCTCGCGCGGCCGGAGGCCAGTGCTGTACTTTCGACTCATGACGTCGAAAGCCCCTACCGCCGCCCTCACACGCGAAAAACTCCGCACGCTGGCTGGTGACCGCGCGTACGAGCGTGGCGAAGTCTACGCGCGCGACGGACGCGTCGGCGAGATCGCCGAGGATGGCGGTCATCTCACGGCCTCCGTGACGGGGGACATGCGATATCGCACCAGCCTGTGGGTGAGCGGCGCAAAAATCACCTATGCCTGCACCTGTCCGGTGGGCAGCGACGGGGCGTGCTGCAAGCACTGCGTGGCGTTGGGGCTGTGCTGGTTGGATCAAGGCGCTGGTACCGGAGCGGCAACAAACCGAGCCCGAATCGACTCCTCGTCCAAGCGTGTAGCGTCGGGGAAGCGGCGCGTCGCCGCGCGTCCTCTCACCATGAAGGACGTCCGCGCCCATCTTGCCGCACTGCCGACATCGACATTGGTCGAACTCGTGATGCAGCAGGCGATGGAGCACGATGGACTGCGCCAACGTCTGTTGTTGGACGCCGCCAAGTCCAGCGGTGGTGACGTGAGGATTCACACGTATCGTCAGGCACTCTCGGCGGCGATCGGCACCGGCGAGTTCGTCGACTACCGTGAGGCCGCTGGCTACTGCTCGAGTATCCACGAGGTCGTTTCGTCAATCGAACAGCTCACTCGCGAGCAGCCGGCGGCGGTTATCGACTTGGTCGAGCACGCGCTGTTGTTGATGGAGCGGGCGCTGGGCCACGTCGATGACTCCGACGGGAATGCGGGCGAGGTGATCGGCCGGTTGCTGTCGCTGCATCTGGCGGCGTGTACGCGGGCTCGCCCGGAACCGGAACTGTTGGCGCAGCGCCTGTTCGATTGGGAGATGCGGAGTGATTGGGAAATCTTCCACGGCGCCGTCTCCCGATACGCAAAGGTGCTTGGCACGGGTGGTCTCGCGCACTATCGCACGCTCGCCGAAGCGGAGTGGTCGACGGTGCCAGCACCTGGTGCCGGGCAGCTGACGCGCGCCTTTTCCGGCAAGCGTTTTCGGATTGCGTCGATCATGGAATCGCTGGCGCGTATGTCCGGCGACGTTGATGCCATCGCCGCCGTGAAGATGCGCGACCTTTCGAGCGCCTGGGCATACCTCACGATCGCCTCGCTGTACGACGAGGCTGGGCAGCGTGATCGCGCCATCGACTGGGCGGAGCAGGGCATCGCCGCGTTCCCCACGAGGACCGATATGCGGCTGCGCGAGTTTCTTGCGGCACAATACCAACGGGAGAAGCGACTTCCGGAAGCGATACACCTGCTGTGGATGAACTTTGCCGATCACCCCTCCAAATCGGGCTATGTCGCACTACACACGATGGCCGCGCCGGCGGGCGCGTGGCCGCAGTCGCGCGAGCGGGCGATTGGTGAGCTACGCGGACGCCTCGAGGAGCGTAAGGCTCACCCGTACGGGGGCGACGCGTCGCTGTTGGTGGAGATCCTGCTCTGGGAGGGAAACGACGATGCCGCGTGGAGCGCCGCGCAGAAATCGGGCTGCAACGAGCGCTTGTGGATGCAGCTCGCCAAGGGGCGCGAGACGTCGCATCCAGATGACGCCCTAACCGTGTATTGCAGCGCAGTGGAGCGAATGCTGTCCCGCAAGAACAACGATGCCTGCGGCGAAGCGGTGTCGACGCTGCGCGTCATCGCGCGGGTGATGAAACGCACGACGATCGCCGGTGGATTTGCGGGCTACCTCACAGAGCTGCGTGCCCGGCACAAGGCCAAGCGCAACTTCATCAAGATGCTTGATGCGGCGAGGCTGTGGGCGTGGTGCAGACGCGATCCCGACGTTCACGACGCCGAGGACCTTGCCGACCTCAACTCTCCCGGGGAGGAAGGACGTGGCGTTGCGGCCGCTATGCTTCGCGGCGGCGTGCTGCGCGCGGCGCTCGTGGAGTCGAGCCTTCCAGCACCTTCCGCAGCGCGGCATTCACTGCTCGCGCCGTCGGGAAGGCTTCGGCAACGTCGGGCTCCAAAAGCACAACATTCGTACTCTCCGCGTAACGCTTCGCATACTTTCCGCGAACGCCGCCGCTGAAGTCGTACTCGTCCCGCATCGAGACATTGTCCTTGGGAGCGCCAGGAGTCTTCTTCATGGTGTCGAGCGACACGCACGAGGAGTCCGACAAGGGCGAAGAAGACGCGGGTCGGCAAATCAAGGACAGTACGTTGCACTTGACGCGTCATCCCCAGTTGTACAGGTCTACTGTACAAGTTCAGGAGCATGTCGATGGCCATCAAAACCAGCTACAGCCACGCACGCGAAAACCTGGCCTCCCTGTGGGATGAGGTCGAGGACTCGCGCGAGGCGGCTGTGATTCATCGCCGCGGACACGAAGATATGGCGCTGATTCCCGCCGAGGAGCTCTCGAGCCTCCGCGAGACGGCATACCTGCTTCGGTCGCCGGAGAACGCGGTGCGCCTCCTTGCGGCACTGACGCGCGCGCGGCGTGGGCGGAAGAAGCCCACCGATCTCGCCACGCTACGGCGGGAATTGGAGCGCGCTCCCTGAGCGCACGGGCCAAGCGCGCGCGCTACGCCGTCGTCCAGAATGAATGTCTGGACGATCTCCGCTACTGGGTGGACACGAATCGCAGGACCGCCCTGCGCGTGCTCGACCTGATGGAGGCGGTGTGGCGCGATCCCATGAGTGGGATCGGGAAACCGGAGCCCCTCAAGTACTTCGGTGGCAATGTCTGGTCGCGGCGGATCAACGAAGCCGATCGACTGGTCTACGAAGTCTTCGACGACCGGATCGAGTTCTTGCAAGCGCGCTACCACTACGGCTGACGAAAGGGCGACGTCACGCGCACGTGCTGTAGCGGGCGCTCATTCCAAATGCGCGCGCACCGGGCTTCGGGATCGCTCATCTGCAGCAAGCAGCACTACGCGGCGCTCGCGTCGATCTCCTCGATGCGAACTTGAGGTAGGCTCGCCAGTTGCGGACCGTAAGCGCGTCCGGAAGCAGTACTACGCGGAGATACCGCTCTACCTCTGCAAAGTAGACCCATCGGCGGATCCGGCCATCCCCCTGCACGGCGAGCAACGCGAGGTTAGGCGCCGGTCGGGTGATCGCGAATGCGCAGTCGATCGGGTTCCACGATCCAGCGCGAGGCGCGCACCCGCTGCACGGACAGTGCCCGCACGGCCGCCTCAAGACATAGCAGCACCGCTCGGATCGACTGGTTGCGCGGACGGAGCACGATCACGCCGGGCGATCGACTGGGATCGTACCGGCGCGTGTCGGCGAAGTCCACATCCAGCGTCAGCAGCACACGGTCCTCAGCCTCGCACGCGGCCTGAATGGCCGCATCGAGCGCACCCGCCAGCCCCTCGTCGTACACATCGTGGACGTCCCAGCCAAGGGCGACCAGGCGTTCCCGTGCCGCGTGCGACGGATTCTCGTCGAGCTTGACCCGCACGGCTACGCCGGAATCGGGACGATCCGCTCGTGGGCAAGTTCGGCCGCGAACGCCAACGCGGCGGGGACATGCTCGGCGCGCAACCCCGGATAGTTGGCCAGGATGGACTCGACCGTCTCCCCGTCGGCGAGGTTGTCAAGCACGACAAAGACCGGGATGCGCGTGTCCCGCAGGCAGGGGATGCCGTGCATCCGCTCCGCGTCGAGCCAGATATGCTCGCGCCAATTCATCGTCGCCTCCGAGGTGATGGCCGGAATCTATCCCGCCGCGGCAGGGCGGCCAACGCAACCGCACAAAAAGCGATGGCGGCGGTAAGCGAAGACCTTGATTGCCAACGCAGCACGCCGGCTACGCGTGCGCGCGATACCATCACCGTCTGCGTGACTTGGAAACGTCGCGGGCGTGCCGTCCCTCACGTCGATGCAACGGCGCCTGCTGCCCGCTGCGCCGGAAGCTCGTTGAACTTGCGCAGGATGCTGTCGACCACCCCTTCCGGCATGAAGCGGCGGAGCGAGCGCACCTGCCCCGATTGCTTGTCGGCGGCATAGCGCAGCTTCGGCGTCGAGGCCGTCGCCGCCTTGACCACCGCATCGGCCACCACCTGCGGAGGATCGCCCGCCTCCACCCATTTACGCATCAGGCGCTCGCTGCGCGCGCGCTCGGCGGCATAGGCGGGGAGCGGCTGGTCGGCGCGCGTGAGGTTTTCTTCGAAGGCGGTACGCGTGACGCCGGGCTCCACGAGCACGGCCCGGATGCAAAGGCACGCAGCTCGTGATCGAGGAACTCCGTATAGCCTTCGACCGCGTGTTTGGTCGCGGCGTAGAAGGCGTTGTAGGGCGACGGGATCGGCCACCTGCGCGCGTATCGGAAGCAGCTCAAGACGGCCGATCTCTTGCTCATCGACGATCTTTTCCTGCGCAAACTCCCCGCGCAGGCGGGCGACGAACTGGCCGATGTGCTGATGAGCCGCTACGAAAAGGCCTCCACACTGGTGACGTCGAACCGACCCTTTGCAGACTGGGCGCGTTTGCTCGGCGATACCACAGGTGGGGGAATTTGAGGTGGCCACCGGGGTGCTGCACACGATACCCATGTGCTACGAGGACTCGTTGGAACGATTCAGTCGGGTATTGACTGCCCTGATCGGAGTGCGTCAGATCGCTCGGCCGTGTCCCGCGACGCCAGGCGACTCACAACATCTTCCACGCTTCCAACGCCACCCCCCTCACCTCCACCACCCGCCCCAACAGCCCGCACGCATTCGCCACCGCAAACGAGACCCCCGACAAGTTTCTCTCCACCGGCACCCCATCAATCGGCCGCGGATACGGCGACGCCTCCATCACCACACGCCCTCCCTCGCTCACCACCCAGACCCCATCACGCGACACGTCGGTGGCGGCCACAATCCCCACCGCACCCACCAACCCCCCCGGATACCACACCACGCCCTCATGCCGCGCCGCCGACACCACCAACACCCCCCTCTCCGCCGCCGCCCGCAACGCCTCCTCGAACAACGCCACATGCTCCACATTGCTCGTACCTAGACTCAAATTCACAATGTGAACGTCCGCGTTCACAGCCCACACAATCGCCCGCGCCAACACCCGCGCACTCGTCGCCAACTGGCGATCGAGAACACGCACCGGAATCAGCTCCGCATCCGGCGCCTTCTCACGAATCGCTGCCGCGACCGCGGTCCCGTGTCCAACGCGATCCATCGTGTCGTCGGGATCATCACCCACCAGCGCGATGCCCTTCGACACACCGCCCACGTGCGGATGCCCCGGTGCAATCCCGCTGTCCACCACCGCGATCCTCACGCCACGCCCGGTCGCATCGCGCAACTCGGGACTCGCCGTCGACAGTAACGTGCGCGTCACGCGGTGCCCGCCGCAGTACTCAGCATCGGTCCGCTGCGTCCAAGCACCTCGCGCGTCTCCCCGTCAGCCACGACGCGTCCGGCCTGCAAGACAATCGTGCGCGGTGCGAGCGCCGCCACGGCACGACGATGCGTGATCAGCAACACCGTGCGTTGCGACAACCACTCATGCATCGCGAGAAGAACTGTCGCCTCGGTGGACGGATCGAGCGCGCTCGTCGCCTCATCAAGTATCAGCACCTGCGGATTCGCCAACACCGCACGCGCCAGCGCCAACCGCTGCCGCTCTCCACTCGACATGGCACGACCACGCTCCCCAAGCACGGTGGCCATCGCATCGGGAAGCGTCGCGAGCCATGCGCCCAACCCGACCAGCGACAGCGCGCGCTGCAGCGACTGCTCATCCGCTTCGGGCGCAGCTACGCGAAGGTTGGCGGCCACCGACGCATGAAAGACGAATGGGTCGGTCTCCACCGCGAGCACGTACTTCCGCAATGTCGCCAGTGGCAGCGTGCGAACATCATGTCCATCGAGTCGCACGACCCCACGCTGCGGATCGGTGTGCCGCACCAGCAGATCGGCGAGCGTCGACTTGCCCACGCCGCTCTCACCCACGATGGCCACACGCTCGCCGGCCGCCATGCGCAGCGACACACCATCGAGCACCGCCGCGCGATCGAAGATGTAGGCGACGTCGTCCAGCTCCACATCGCCGTGGCAGTGGGCCAGCGTGACGGGAATGGCAGGCTCCTGCACCTCGGTCGGCGCGTCGAGAATCTCGGCCACACGCGACAACGAGACCTTGGCCGACGCGACACTCGCGTAGATCCCCATCATCCCCTGAATGGGGCTGAGCAGCCGCATCTGGTACGCGGCGAACGCCACCAGCGTGCCGATCGAGATCTCGCCGCTGATGACACGCCAGCCACCATACGCAAACACGGCGGCCGAACCGAACGCGAGCAGCACGCCGGGCAATCCGCCGCTGAGATACGTCAGCCTCCGCATCGCCATGAGCGCATCCACGAACCCGCTGTTGCGACGACGGAACTCGTCTTCCGATCGCTGCTGCGCGTTGTGCGACACGAGCAGCTTCATTCCCTGCAGGGCTTCAATGAGAAACGTACCTACGCCAGCGCTCTGATCACGCACGCGCGCCACCTGTCCTTCCAGTCGCCGGCGATACGCCACAGTGGCCCACAACGCAGCCGGCAGCGCCAGCAACCCCACCAGAAACAGCCGCTTGTCGAGCAGCAGGAGCATCACGACACTGCCCACCAGATACACCGCCTGCCCAATCCACGCCAACGCGACTTCCGCGGCCACACGCTGAATCTCGGCGATATCGCTGTTCACCCGCGATGCAATCTGGCCGATGGGTGTGCGCGTGAACCAGCGCGGTGACAGCGTCTGCAGATGTCGAAACACCTCGAGTCGCATGTCGAAGAGAATGTCGGCTGACACGCGCGTGTAGCGCAGTCCACTCACAACATTGAGCACCAGCGACGCACCGGTGAGCGCGAGAAATCCACCGACGGTCCACAACAGCACGCGCACGTCGCGCCCGATGAGTGCCTTGTCGACGAGAATCTTGGAGAGGAACGGCTGTGCCAGCGACAGCGCGGTACTCACCAGCGACAGCACGACCACCAGCGCCAGCCGCCCGCGATACGGGCGCACATACTTGAGCGCAGCCCGCATCGAACGCGCCAACTATCGCGGCACGACGATGATGTCCGTCATGTCTGAGGTGAACGTGGCCGTGCGCAATAGACGCAACGTCTGCGCATCGTACATGTCGATGGTGGCGCCGGCGGTGTGTACATACAGCACGTTGCCGTTGGTGCTCACGGTGAGCCCCATGCGCGGTCGCCCGTCAAATTCCACCCGCTGCGCCACACGACGGTTCTCGAGATCGAAGGTCCAGAACTGATAGTTGCCGACCTGCTGACGCAGCCCGTATGCGCGTTGCCGACCGGGGGCGAGCGCAAAGCCCACCGACTCACTTGGGCCGAGCGGATAGAAGTCGACGGTGCGCTTGGCGAGGTCGACACGCGCGACACCCATCAGTGTGCGACGATTGATGGGATCGGTGGTGCGAAACAGTCCGGTCGAGAAGCCATTCTCCTCATAGAGACTCTCAGGGAAGCCGAAGCTCCAGTTGCCGAGTCCATCGTCGACGGAGCGTTGCAGATCCCACTTGTCGACCTGCTTGAGCGTCTTCGTGTCGTAGATGAGGACGTCCTCATCGGTGAAGAAGTACATGAACGCGCCATCGGGCGAAAACAGAATCTGCGCGAACTCGCGCTCCTTGCCGTCGGGCCACTGAATGGTGTCGGTGACGGCGCGTGTGGCGAGATCGTAGCGCAGCAACGTCGGCTTGCCGATCTCCCATCGGTCCAACTTCTTGCGCGCGGTCTTCACCAGCAGAATCGCGAAGCGGTCCTTCGGGTCGACATTGAAGCCGCGCATGCGCACGCGCGTACTGTCGTCGCTGAGCGTGAACTTGCTCGTCGCCTTGCGCGTGGCGACATCGAAGATCTCGATCCACTCGAACGCTGCGTCGGTGGCGTAGAGTTTCGTGCGATCGACGGAAAGCGTGAGGCCGATGGGGATACCGATCGAAACGGGCATCGAATCGCGCACGGCCATCGATGATTCATCGATGACGAATACCTTCTTGTCGTACGTGCCGTAGAAGATGGTGCCGTTGCCGCCGTTCGCCGGCTGCGCAACAAGCATACGCGCCCCAACGAGCAGCATAGACGCGGCGAGCGCACATCGCCGTGCATGTGACCGCAGCACGCGAACAGTCCGAAACGCGCTCACGGGAAGATCAGGTCGATCTTGCGCCAATCCTGCTGCGCCGCCGCACACTTCGCGGTCCAGTCGGGCGCGTGGTTGTACAGGTCCGGCACGTGAATGGGCCAGAAACAGGTGATGTAGCAATCGTACAAATCGCGCTCCACAGGCTGACACAACCCGGCAGTCGAACCAGTGCTGTCCACTTCCCAGCCAGGCGAGAACACGAAGGAGCAGCCGAGTGGAATGTGCGGACCCTCGGGCAATCGCGGCCCGATGTTCTGCAGCGCGACCACATCGGGTGCATCGTGCAACTCGGCGATGTGGCGTGCCTTGCGATTGATGGCTTTCAGATGTCGCATGATCGGCCTCGACTCAGGAGTCGAACTGACGCAGGAACTCGGGGCGGCGCGCAGCCAGCGTCGCGTACACCTCGAGACAAGTGGCACTCCACCGACGAATCCAGTCGCAGTAGTGCAGGTTGGGCTGTTCGGTCGACCCGTAGCGCGTGTGCGCTTCGTGATAGCAGCCACCGGCGCACAACGAGCGCGCCCAGCAGGTATGACAATCGGTCTTGTTGTCGATGTGATGCTTGCGCAGATAGTCGTTCTGCAACTCGTGATCGATGCCCTTGGTGACCGATCCGAGTTTGTGCGTGTCGGAACCGGCAAAGCGATGACAGAGCGCGACGTCACCATCAGTCGCTACGCCCAGCAACCCAAGTCCGGCGCCGCACGGATACGCCTTCGCCACACCGCGGTGAATCTCTTCGAGCGTATCGCGCACATTGGAGAAACCATGATGCCGACCAGCCAGCGATGTCTGCAGATAGTCCGCCGCGAGCGCATTGAAGCCACCCAGCATGTACTCGAAGCCGTCGTCGGCGATGGCGTAGTCGCGCTGCCACTTGGTGGTCACGGGCGCAAAGCCCACTTCCCAGAAGCCCAACTCCTCCTTGAGGTGACGATAGATGTCGGTCACTTCGAGGTTGTCGCGCGTGAGCGTGACGCGTGCGCCGATGGGGCGCCTGGTGTGACGACGCAACAACTCCTTCACGCGCGGAATGATGACATCGTAGCTGCCCTTGCCGTTGGCAAAAACGCGCAACTTGTCCTGCTGCTCGCGATCGCCATCCATCGACACGGTCACGCCAACGTTCTCGTCCACCATCCAGTCGATGATATCGTCGCGCAGCAGCGTTGCGTTGGTGGTGAGGCTCGCATCGACGCTCTTGCCCAACTCGGCGCCGCGCTGCCGCGCATACGACAGCGCATACTGCAGCACCTTGAAGTTGAGCAGCGTTTCACCGCCAAAGAACGTCAGATGGACACTCGGCGAACTTCCCGATTCGCTCATCATGAAGTCCACGCTCTGGCGTGCGGTCTCTTCACTCATGAAACGAGGCTTGGTGGCCGGTTCGCTGATGCGGTCCTCGCCGTACTCGTAGCAATACTTGCAACTGAGATTGCACTTGCTCGTCACGTTCATGACGAGCGTGGTGAGCGGAATGCGTTTGCGCGGTCCTTCGGCGCGCGGTGCGATCACCGGCGCGGCAACTTTTCGAATGGCCTGTGCCGCCAGCAGTTCGTCGACCGTTTCTTCCACCAGCAACCGCGGAAAGCGATCGGCGAGTCGCTCGGTCATCACCGTCGCGTCGACATCGCCCTCCTGCAGCACCTCCAGCACCGCCGCCGAGGTCGCGTCGAGTCGGAACACGGCCGCCGACGGCACGAGATACACATGCGGCGCGCCATCGGCGCTGAACGAGTGGTAGTCACCACGGGCGAGCATCATCACGGGGCAGTCCTTGAAGGTTCCCAACGCATGTACAGCGGAACGGTGACGATCAGAAGCGAGCGAGCTTTCAGCGGACGGCCGCCGACACCTGGCGGCATGTACGACGCGACGACATATACATCACCAATGTTGTTCTTCGAGCCCGAGCGACTGGGATTCGGACCATCGACTGCGGGCGTGAACACACCCTGCTGGCTGAGCTGCCCGACCCACCTCACGTCGTCATCCTTGAACGTCACGCCGTACTCTTCGAGGCTCCACGTCACCGGCACGACGCCAAGTGTGATGTCGTCGGCAGTGTCCGGTTTGCCGTCTGCGCCGTTGGCGATGCCGACCGCTTCGAAGCGCGCAAACTGTTTCGGGAATTGCACACCACCGACGCGCGCCATGTTGGAGTTCGGGGTCACGCGAATGCGATCGATCTTCTCGTAGGCCACCACGGCGTCCTTCAGTGCGGCACCACTCACGAAGAGATCGCGGGCGCCGATCGACGCTGCACTGTCGACGTTCACGCGCACGACGATCTGGTCGGCGCTGTTGCGCACCACACGCGTGACCGTCACCCCCGGACCGAAGTCCACTGCATTCGCGGCAACCGCCTTCGCGAAGTTGGCGCCGAAGACACTCACCTCGACGTCACGCGCGCCGCGCTTGAACGCCCGCGGCACGACCGCGGCGACCGTTGCACTCGCACCTACCCGTTTCGCCGTGATATCGATGCCAAATTCGTCGTACCCACCGCGAAACCATCGACCCGACAGTTCCTGCCATCCCGGTTCCACCGACAGGACTTCGCGCCATGCGCTGTCGGCGTTGCTGGCCGTCGATGACGAACGGCCACGCCACTGATGTCCCGTGTACACGACCGCCTTGCCATCGCGCGAGATCGGAGCGCCGCCCGACGCAAACGCGTACGTCGCGCGGGTCGTGAACTCGTCGTCGGTGCCGGGCACCTTGCTCACGGTCAGCCGTCCGAACAGCGCACCGCGACCCACCTCGTAGCCCGAGAGGAGCCAGGTGCCTTCGAGTGGCGCCGGTCGCATGGTGGCCGACCAGGCGGTCCAGTCGGCGGTCTGCAACGGGAACGCGCGCGTCAGGTGCGTGATCGCCTGATCCATCGGATGCGGAACCGGCGCGCTGTCGGGCGCTGGCCCGGATCGGCGAAAGGCCTGAAAATCGGAGTTGGGGTAGTAGCCGCGATGTGTGGCGACGAGGAGCTCCCACTCGATCTTGGTGCGACGCTGCAGCAGCACGCGTCCCATCGAATGACAGGCGCGACAGGTGCGCTCGGTGACCGCGTCCGCCGTGTAGCGATAGTCGACGAGTCGACGCTCGGTCTCGAAGCGACCCGGACGCACTTCCGACGGCGCGAGCCCCTGGCGATTGGCGAAGTACTTCACGATCGCGCGCGCCTCGGTCGGGTCGAGCTTCACCCCATTGAGCGACGCCATGCGCCGAACGGACGCTTCCCATCCTTCAGGCGCCTTGCGAAGGAAGGAGAGACGACTCAGGCGCCCGGTCGAGTCGCGGACGTGGCAGGCAGCGCACTTGCTCAGGACGAGCGGGTCACGAATGATGAAGCCACCCGTGTCCGCTGTCGGCCGTGGTTGCGCCGTAGCGGCAGCGCTTGCCAGCGACAGCAACCATGTCAGACCCATGACCGCCGAAAGGACGCCACGTCGCGCCATGAGCCACCCGTAGAGGAAGAGTTTCGCCTGTCTTACGGGTCAGACCGGACGATGTCAAGCAACGACGGCAGCGCCCTTGGCCACGAGCACACTCAGCGCGCCGAGGAAGTCAGGGAGCGGTACCGCTCCCATCCGTCGTGCATAGTCCGCGTACATGTCGCCCACGTCACCGTGGCGCGTGGCCACATCCAACAGTGCCAGCAGATCCACGCTGCGCAGATAGCGCACGCTGTCCGTCAGCCCGTGCAACAGCAGATGCTCCTCGGCCACTACCACGTTGCCTCGCACCACCGGCCGCACGCGCCGCTCGAGCTGAGGCGCCACGTCCAGTCGCACTGACGCCTGGTCACGGAGCTGGTGAAACGCATGGAGTACCGCCGGGTCGCGGCGCAGCACTTCCACGCTGTCCCCGTCGATCTCCGGGCTGCCTTCCAGCGCCGCACGGGCAGTCCAGAACGGCACGCCGCGCGCCGAATCGGCCTCGCGCGAGACGCCTCCGAGTGCGTGCGTCGCACTGCGCACATAGGCCGCCTCACGTTCGCGATACAACGCGGTCGCCAACGCCGTGTTCTCCGGCGACACCAATGCGGTGTGCACCACCACTGCCGACAGCCACGCCGAGGCGAGTGCCTTCTTGACGCCGAACGAAGACAGCGGATCGATCATGCTCGCCGCATCCCCCACCAGCAGCGCGTTGGGCAGTACCACCTCACTGCTGTGGTAGGGCGTGGCTTCGCAGGCCCACGGTGCGCCCACACGCACCACGGATGCATCCCGCAGCATCGGGCCGAGCGCCGGCAGCGACGCGAAGAGGTTGTCGTAGTGCGTGGACAGCCCGGCGTCTCCGGCAATCGGTGTGAGGTCGGGATCGATCATGGCCGTGAAGCAGCGACGTGTTTTCGAGATCGGCACCGACCAGCCCCATCCCCATGACGCGCTCTCCACCAGCGTGTGCGTGTCGTCGGGGAGGAGCCAACCATCCGCACGATCGAAGACGGTGATGAGCGCCAGGGTGCGCACACCATCGGGTGGCGCGACGCGATGCGCACGTGCCAGCAATCCCGCTCGACCCGTGCAATCGAGCACCCACTTCGTGCGCACGGTGTGCGGTCCATCAGGCGACGAGAGCTCGACGACATTCATCTCGCCGTCATGCTGCACGCGCACCGCGGTGGCGGGCCGCAATCGCACCACCCCCACCGCTTCCGCGCAGGCAACAAGCACTTCCTCAAGACGTTCGCGTGCCACCTGATAGCCATAGCCGCCACCGGGAAACGCTTCCACCCGCATCGGCTCGCCGCCCCACCAGACCGTGTTGCCACGACCACGCACGAAGCCCGCATTGTCGATCGCCTGCTGCACCCCCAAGCGCTCGAGTAACGGGATGCAACTGGGCGGCAACGACTCGGCCAGCGGTGGACGCGTGATCTCGCGCTCGATGAGCAGCACAAGATGACCCCAAGTCGCCAGTTGATGCGCGGCCATGGCGCCCGCAGTGCCTCCACCGATGACCACGACGTCGGGCGCGGCGGGAATCTGGAGGGAACTCTGTCGAGACACTACTTTGCCGGTTCAACAAAAATCGACATGGGAACGGCGAGCCTGAGATCGCTGGGACCAATGATCTGCAGCGTGCCCGTGCGCGACGTTCCGAGCGCAGTGGTGTCCACCTCGCCATCGCCTTGCGCCGCATGACCGTCGCCTATTTCACGCGACGCGCCGGTCACATGCACCGGATCGAGACGCGTCGACGTCGACGTGAGCAAGGTGTCCACCAGCAGCGACGACAGAGTCATGAAGCAATCCGGCTTGAAGTCAAGGGACGAAATCGCTCCGACAATCTGCGGCCGTGGAACCTTTCGCGCACATGCCGTATAGGTGCGGCGAGATCACTCGGCCCGCCGCCAACCCTTCATCGCCACCTGAACCAGATGCGCATGACAGGACGAGACACGCGTGGCTTGCGTGGACAGTACGCTGACGAATGAACGGGTACCGCTCCCGTTCGAGGACGACGCGTTGCGTTGCCTCGACGATGTCGCGCGATTTGCGCGATCGTTGACGCGCGCGCCCGACGATGCCGACGATCTGGTACAGGAGACGTATCTGCGCGCCTTACGCAGTCGGCACACGTGGAAGGAGGGTTCGGACATGCGGCGGTGGTTGTTCACGATCTGCAAGAACGTGTTTCTCCGCGTACACGAACGGGCGCGCGATCAGGTGGCACTTGACGACGATCCGACGAACGAAACACTGGCGGCCGTGTTGCTGCACAGCGCACTGGTCGCCTCGGGGGAACACGAACTGTTCGACCGGATAAGCGCCGCCGATGCCATCGCGGCCGCGCTCGCCGAGCTGACCGAGCGGTTCCGAATGGTGGTGGTGCTGGTGGACATGGAAGGCTACAACTACGAGGACGCGGCGACGATGCTCGAGGTTCCCGTGGGTACGGTGCGATCACGACTGTTCCGCGCGCGGCGCTTGCTGCAGGAACGACTCGTGGAGCATGCGCGCGACGCAGGATTCACCGGCGCACGCGTGACCCCTTCGGTGAGGACGACCTGATGACGGCGCAGCCAACGATGCTGGAGCCACCGGTGCTCGATTGCGAGCAGACGGTGCGCCTGCTGTGGGACTATCTCGATCAGCAGTTGCCGGAGGTCGATGTGCGCGCGGTCGACCAGCATCTGCTCGAGTGCAAGACGCGCTGCGCACCGCACTTTGCATTCGAACACGCATTTCTCGAACTCGTGCACACGGCGCGCCCGCGGGTGATTGCGTCGGATACACTGCGGGCGCGTGTTCGTGCACTCATCGAAGCCGATCAGCATGAGTCGTCTGCGGGCGCACAGTCACATGAGTGAAAAAGTCCGCCACCACTGGATCGTTCGTGTCACGCACTGGTTGAATGCCATCGCCTTCACTCTGATGGTGGGCAGTGGCCTGCGCATCTTCAACGCGTATCCGTCGTTCCATCGCAAAGGCGAGACGTTCTGCTGCTGGCCCTTCGAAGGGACGCCGGCGCCAGTCTGGCTCACCTTCGGGAGCTTTCTCGGCAGTGCGCGGCAGTGGCACTTCGCGATGATGTGGGTGCTTGTGGTCACCGGCATCGTGTACGTCGCGTTCATCTACCTGCATGGTGAATGGCGCGAGCTCGTGCCGCGTCGCGGCGACCTGCGCGATGCGTGGCAGATGATCCGGTTCTACGTGTCTCAGCGCCCCGATCATCCGACGCACGGCAAGCACAATGCGCTGCAGAAGGCGACGTACTTCGTCATGCCGTTCGTGGCTGCGGTGATCGTGCTCACCGGCATCGCCGTCTGGAAGCCGGTCTCGCTGGGATGGCTGACGGCGATCTTCGGGGGCTATGTGTGGGCGCGGTACTGGCACTTCATGGGCATGCTGACGCTGGTGCTGATGTCCGTCGTGCATGTCTTCATGGTCATCAGCGTGGACCCGTACAGTGTGCGCAGCATGCTCACCGGTGGACACAGCGATCGCCTCTCGCCCATCGCGCGCAACGCACGTCCATTCCGCAATCTCTTTCCGAAGCGCAAAGCGTCGTCAGAACACGCCGAGCCGGAGTCACCATGAGCCGCAATCCGCATGCCTCACCGGCCTTGCGACGCGCCGCGCTCGCCGCGGTCGATCGTGCTGTTCATGCGTTCGAGTCGCGCGACGGTACTGAACGCGCGCGTTCAGCCGACGCGACATCACCAGCCGTTTCATCACGGCGGGCATTCCTGCAGGTGAGTGCGTCGTCGCTGGCGGCGGGGTTGCTCGCGGCGTGCGGATCCAACGGCCCGGACAGCGCTGGCCGTCTGCTGACGTTCGCCGGCAAGCAGAACGAGAAGGTGGAGCGATGGCTCTTTCGTCATACCGCCATGAATCACGGCTCGCCGGGCGCATTCGTCGCGAAGAATCAATTTCCGAGGTACTTCATTTCGGACACCGTGCCACTCTGGAATGTGGCCACACGCGGCGAGTGGGCACTCGAAGTCACCGGTTTGGTGAAGACGCCGTTGCGGCTTGACCTCGCGGCGCTCATGGCGATGCCGAGCACGCGCCAACGCGTGGACCACTTCTGTGTGGAAGGGTGGAACGCTGTCGCGGAGTTTCGTGGGGTGCGGATGCGTGAAATCGCGAAGCTCGCCGGCGTGTTGCCACAGGCGGCGTACGTCGACTTCCAATCGTTCGACAAGAACTATCACGAGAGCTGGGACATGGAGAGCGCCATGCACCCGCAAACGCTCGTCGTCTACGGCAAGGAAGAGACGATGCTCTCGCCCGCGTACGGTGCGCCGACGCGCGTGCACTCACCGGTGAAGCTTGGCTACAAGAACACCAAGTATCTCACCCGCATCGCGTTCATGGCCGAACGCAACGGCGGCTACTGGACCGACAACGGCTACGACTGGTACGGCGGCACCTGACGCGCGGCGATAGCCCGCGGCGATCAGGCGCCGCGAGTCAGCGGATTGGCGTGCCCATCGGGACGGTGATCGCGTCGTGAATGCTGGACGCCGGAGACGGCGCACGCGCTGACGACGCATTCGACACGAGGCCGAGCTTGTCGAGCGCCTCGACGATCGTTTCGGCCAATTGTGGACGGTCGGCGGGTGCCTTGGCGAGCGCGCGCATCACCAGTGCCACGAGATCGGGCGGCAGATTGGAGCGATGCGTGTCCACCGATGCCGGCACCTCCTTCACGTGCGCACGCAACTGCCCGTGGAGACTGCGTCCGTCGAAGGGCGTGACGCCGGCCAGCAGCTCGTACGCCACGACCCCCCACGCATAAATGTCGGCGCGAGTGCCAACTCGCGGATCTCCCGAGGCCTGTTCGGGGGACATGTAGGTGGGCGTGCCAAGTGCGATGCGACGCGTGGTGAGCTTCTGTCCGCCGTCGCTCGGCGCACCGCCTTCGGCACTGAGCAATGCTTTCGCCACGCCGAAGTCGGTGATCATCGCGCGGTCAGCGGAGAAGAGCACGTTCTCCGGTTTGATGTCGCGATGCACGACACCCTGTCGATGTGCGTAGGAGAGCGCGCTCGCCATATCCCGGAGGATGCGCACCGCGTCGCCGAGGGCCAGCGAACCGCGACCGGAGAGCCGTTCGCGCAGTGACTCGCCCTCCACGAACGGCATGGCGAACCAGGGCAAGCCACCGGCGTCACCACTGCCAAGCACCGGGACAATGTTGGGGTGCTGCATGCGACCGGCCACATCGATCTCGCGCTTGAAGCGGGCCAGCGAGATATCGGCCGCAAGGTCGGGCGGGAGCACCTTGATGACCACGTGACGCCCGCCCGCGTTCTCAGTGGCGCGAAACACCCGCGACATGCCGCCGCCGCCGAGCTCACGGCCCAGTGTGTACGTTCCGCGCACCGCCTCGCCAAGCCGGACCAGCAGCTCCTCCTCGACCATGCTTGGAATGTGTCGGGCGGCGGGGAGCGCCGAAAGGCTCTATTGCCATTGGCAAGACGTTTGCTGAGCGGCGATTGTGCGTTGCCGCACAGTTGCACACCCCCCACATTCCCGCCGCGTGTCAACGCCTCGTATCAATCATCCGACCGATTTCTGAGACGCCCTCCGCCAGCTCATGATTATTTCCTGGATCGACTGGGTCATCGTTGTTGTGACGATCCTGGTGTGCTTCGTCCCCGCGCTCTTTCTCGCCAAGCGTTCCGGGTCGAGCACGTCGGAGTTCTTCGCGTCCGGCCGCTCCGTGCCCTGGTGGCTGGCCGGACTGTCGATGGTGGCGACGACCTTTTCGTCGGATACGCCGAACTGGGTGACCGAACAGGTGCGTCGCTATGGCGTCGCGGGCAACTGGCAGTGGTGGGCGTTCGTGCTGACCGGCGTGTCGACGGTGTTCTTCTTCGCGCGACTGTGGCGTCGCTCAGGTGTGCTCACCGATCTCGAGTTCTACGAGCTGCGCTACTCGGGCAAATCAGCGTCGCTGGTGCGCGGGTTCCGCGCCATCTACCTCGGCCTGTTCTTCAACTGCTTCATCATGGGCATGGTGACGTTGGCCGCGTGCAAGATCGCCAACATTCTGTTTGGCATGGCGCCATGGCAGACGATCGTCATCACCGGTGTGTTGAATGTGGTGTTCGCCGCGCATTCCGGGCTGTGGGGCGTGCTCGTCATCGACATGATCCAGTTCTTCATCAAGATGACGGCGGTGTTTGCGGCGGCGTGGTTCTCGTTGGTGGAAGTGGGGCGGAGACTCGCTGACGATGCGAACGGGTGGGTGGGGCTCAAGCTGCTCGTCGCGAAGCTGTCGACACTGCAGGTGGTGCAGACGACGGGTGCCAATCCGCAGCCCATCGTGTCCACGCAAGACGGGGCAGGGCAGCCGATTCTCGACCTGCTGCCGAATTTCAGCATGTCCGAACTCGCGTTGATGATCTTCATCCTGCCCATCGCGATCAGCTGGTGGGCCAACTGGTATCCTGGTGCCGAACCCGGTGGTGGTTCGTACATTGCCCAGCGGATGCTCGCGTCCAAGTCCGAAAAAGACTCACTTGGCGGCACGTTGTTCTTCAATGTCGCGCACTATGTGTTGCGTCCGTGGCCGTGGATCATCACCGCGCTCTGCTCGATCATCGTCTATCCCGATCTGGCGTCCATTCAGGCGGCGTTTCCGAATGCCGACGCGACGCTCATCGGACACGACTCGGCGTTTCCGGCGATGCTCAAGTTTCTGCCGGTCGGTTTTGTCGGCCTGATGATCGGTGGACTGCTGGCCGCGAACTCCTCGACGATTCTGACGCACCTGAACTGGGGGTCGTCATATCTGGTGCATGACTTCTATCGTCGCTTCATCAAGAAGGACGCGACCGAAGCGCACTACGTGAACGCGGGACGCTTGAGCACGGTCGTGTTGTATGTCGTGGCCGCGCTGTTGAGCCTTACGATGAGTTCTGCGCAGCAGGCGTTTCAGGTGTTGCTGTCCATCGGGGCGGGCACTGGTCTGCTCTACATCGCGCGCTGGTTCTGGTGGCGCGTGTCGGCGTGGTGCGAGATCGTGGCGATGGTGATGTCGCTCATCACGTCACTCGCGGTGCCCTACTTGATGCCCGACGCGGGATTTGCGACGACGACGATCGTGCAGGTTGGGATCACGACTGTGGCGTGGCTGATCACCGCCTTCGTGGGGCCGACGACCGATCGCGCAACGCTGATCGCGTTCGTGCAGAAGGTGACGCCGGTGGGGCCCGGGTGGACGGCGCAGCGTGCGGCCGCGGGGATCACCGATGGCGAAGTCGCGCAGGAGAACCGGATCGGCGCGGCGTTCGTGGGGTGGATTTCCGGGTGCGTGGTGATCTGGTCGTCGCTGTTCGCGATCGGAAACTTTCTGTACTCGTCGGGCGATCCAACGCGGTTGAAGACGGCGTGGATACTGACGGCGGTGCTGGCGGTGAGCGGGTTCGTGCTGTTGCGGGTGACGCAGCAGTTGTGGAGCGACAGTACGGCGTCGCAGGCGAGGGAAGAGGCGAGGGTTGCGAAGGGGGGATAGAGCGCAACTCGCGACCCTGTGCCGTCAACGCTGAATTTCAGCGATGGATAGACGCATCGTGATTCACGGCTCACACGCCGCCGCGGCGGAGGCTGACCGAGCCGCTATGCGGACGCTGTCACCGCAGGCGCGGCTTGAGCGTCTCCTCCGAATGCAGCAAGCCGATCGGGAGCAACTGGGAGATGTTGGACGAGGACTTGCGCGAGTTGCTCGCGTTGTTGATCGCGCACCACGTTGAGTTTCTCGTCGTAGGCGGTCATGCCGTGGCGTTCCACGGCTAATTGCCGATGATCGCGTGATCCAGCTGGGTCGCGCACCCAACCGCGTTGATCTTCTGACGCGCCTCTGTGGCGTGGACTTTGAACAGGCCTGGCGAGTGGATGCCAGCATTGACCGCGTACCCTTGGCGTTCCTGTCGCGAATGGATCTCATCAGCAACAAGCGGGCGACCGCGAGGCCACAGGATCTGGCGGATGCCGCCGCGCTCGAGGCGCTTGGCGAAGACGATCGCGGTGGGCCGTAGACGGGCGATGTGGACGCGGGACGCCGTCGCCTTGCCGGCCACTACGACCGCACTCAAGTTTGCGCGCATCCCTCGCCGTCGCGCACGACTCCCCAAGCTCGCCACGCATGCCCAACGTACTCGGCCAGACCTTGGCCGGACGCTACGAAATCAAAGAAGAAGTCGGGCGCGGTGGCATGGCGACGGTGTACTCCGCGACCGATCGCCAGACGAACGGCATCGTCGCGGTGAAGGTCATGCGCGACGACCTCGCGTCGTCGCTGGGCGGAGGACGATTTGCGCGGGAAATGCAGATCACCGCGCAACTGCGGCACCCGGGCATCGTGCCGCTGCTCGACGCAGGCGACGTGAATGGTGTTCCGTTCTACACGATGCCGTTCATCGAGGGCGAAACGCTCGCGCAGCGGCTGCAGCGTGAGAAGCAGCTCGGTCTCGAGACTGCGCTCGGCATCATGCACGAAGTGCTCGACGCGCTCAGTCACGCGCATCAGGTCGGCGTGCTGCATCGCGACATCAAGCCCGCGAACATTCTGCTCTCCGGTGGTCGCGCGCTGATCGCCGACTTCGGGATCGCACGCGTGCTCGGACTCGGCGGTGAGCGACTTACCGAAACCGGCATCGCCGTCGGTACCTCGGAGTACATGAGCCCGGAGCAGGGGGCCGCAGACACAGTGGATCAGCGCAGCGATCTCTACTCGCTCGGCTGCGTGTTCTACGAGATGCTCGCCGGTGCGCCGCCCTTCACCGGGCCATCAGCGCAAGCGGTCATTGCACGACACGCGCGCGATCCGATGCCGAGTTTGCGCACGGTTCGCTCCACGGTCACCCGTCGGCTCGAAGCGATCGTGGCGAAGTGCCTGGAGAAGGTACCGGCCGATCGGTGGGCGACCGCAAAAGAGTTGAACGATGCCTTGCGGGATCCTGCCGTGCTTGGCCCCGAGACTGAGGTCGTTTCGACACCGCCGCGTTCGCGTCGCTTGGTGTGGGGCAGTGCGCTGGCGATCGTGGCCGTGGTGTCGGCCGCGCTCGTGTCACGTCGGCAACTCGCACCCGCGCTCGACGCCCATCGCGTGGTCGGGTTTCCGCTCGTCGCGCCCGCGATGATCGGCCAGAGTGAGGCGGCCGGCGAAGACATGGCGACGCTGATCGGCAGTGCGATCGATCGACGAGCCTCGCTGCGATGGGTGGATGGTTGGCGCGCACTCGATGGCACCGATCGCACAGCGGCGGGAGGCGCGTCGGCTGCGAC
>Ga0163144_10002609_pt1 | contig 41374 bp, 28 predicted proteins | sample OliLak19BULKMAT1_FD_123175 | JGI IMG/M metagenome (GOLD analysis project Ga0163144, IMG submission 123175) | Freshwater microbial mat bacterial communities from Lake Vanda, McMurdo Dry Valleys, Antarctica - Oligotrophic Lake LV.19.BULKMAT1 | ecosystem: Environmental > Aquatic > Freshwater >...
AACCGAGGGAGTGCCTTCATGGTCGAACGGCATTTGAGCTGATGATGGAAAAGGAGTGTGATATTATGGTCGAATCATTAGAAATTAATTTTCCGGAAGTTCGTATTAGGGGGTAGGGAGAGGACCTAGGTACAAAGAATACGATATCACCACAAAAAAATAAGTCAAGGAATTTTGACTTATTTTTTAAAATTCTTTTTCTAATTCCTAAAAAACCCTTATAATAAGCCATTTTTAAGATACTCTTTTACAATGACATCTACTTCTCCTGCCGTTTTTGTCTCCATGAGTTTCATACGTAGTTCCTTGGCTCCGTCCCATCCATTCACATACGCTTTGTAATGTTTTTTCATAATTGCAAAACTTTTATGAGGCAAAAGATCCTCAAAAAGCTTTGTATGCTCAACCATAACTCGCAATCTTTCTGAAATTGAAATCGTATTGTTTGACTCAACACCAGAAAACAACCATGGGTTACCGAAAATTGCTCGCCCGAGCATCACACCGTCTGCACCGGTTTCTACCGCAAGTTTTTGTGCATGAGAAGTATTGAGCACATCACCATTTCCAAAAATAAGAGTCTCACTTTTCTCTCCACTCTCACCGTGCCATGCATCTCGTATTTCCACCGATCGCTTCACATGTTCCCACCGTGCAGGAACAAGAGACATTTCTTTACGAGTGCGCGCATGAATCGTAATCACTGCTGGTTTTGCAGAAAGAAGTGTCGGGAGCCATGTTTCAAGTTCATTTGTATTGTACCCAATACGTGTCTTAACAGACACAGGAAGTCCACCACTACCCTCCTGCGCCGCACGAACAACTTCTAGTGCGCCTTGTGGATTTTTAATGTGTGCTGCTCCCGCGCCTTGCTTTTCTATACTTTTATCTGGACACCCCATATTAATATCTATTCCATCAAACCCAAGTTCTTGTGCAAGCTCTGCTGCCTGACGCATCATTTCTGGTCGTGCTGTAAAAAACTGAGCAATAATAGGTCGTTCTGTCTCTGAAAACACAAGGTCTTTAATAAGTGACTCTCTGCCACCAAGAAAAAGTCCGTCCGCAGATACAAACTCTGTCCAAGTCACATCAGGCTTGCCGTATTTTGCGATGATACGGCGAAAAGCTGGGTCAGTGACATCTGCCATAGGAGCAAGGACCATAAGAGGACCCTCTTTCTCTTTTTTTAATTTTTGCCAAAAATTCATTCCTGAAGTGTACCAGAAAAATCTACTATTTCAATTTATAGTACACCTTGTTACCGAATCGAAGATCAATATAATCAAGTGTTGACGTTGCAGACACAGCCTTGCGATATGCATCTGAGTTCAAAAGAATATTCATATTTTGGGTAACTTTTGACAAAGATTCTCTGGTATCAAAATATATATGTCCGCCATTATGTATAACCAAACTATACTCACCTCCATCCTTTTGAAGCAAGTATTGTGGTCGAAGTCCGACAGCAAGAACACTCGAAACAAAAGCAGAAATATCTGTAAACTGTGTCGAAGATGCCATGTATCGACCCCCAATTACTCCACCACCGGCAGTTGTTGTAGACAATGATCCATAATATTTAAAATATGCATCACCAGAAAAAACCGGTGCATCTGCAAAAACAGTACTCGTGTCATCCATAAAATAACATTTTTCCATATCTGGATTACCATCATCGCACCACAGAGCGGACGGTTTTCGTTCTGTAATGACCACAGTAAGTATGTGAAAATCTTCCACACCCACAGATACAGTATCGATTCTTTGCAAACCATGCTTAAGTTCTGCAACTAATTCATCATGGGGATATATAAATGCGTTGTTCCTAGGGTATATATAAAAATACTTTCCAGACAGGACAGTGTCCACCACTTTTTGCACATCACTTTCTGTCACAAGCACACCCCCAGTTAGTCGAACCTCCCGTATCTGTATATTATGACGATGAGCAACAAAAGAAGAAAGTGAAACAATTGTAAGTAGTGTGAGTGCAAATATAAACACACGAATATTGCGTGTTATTTTTTTGCGTCGTATATATTCTTCGCGATGCAGAGAGGGTTTAAGAGCCATCATCTATTTAAATTTCAAATTTATTTTTTGGAAATAACAGTTTGACCTTGCATGTATGGAACAAGCACGGGAGGAATCTTGACTGACCCATCTGCCTGCTGATAATTCTCTATAATCATGATGAGTGGTCGACCAGAAAGGGCTGTATTGTTGAGTGAGTGAGCAAATTTCATTTTACCGTCGTCATCTCGGTATCGAATATTAAGACGTCTTGTTTGAAAATCATGAAAATAACTAGCTGAACCAGTTTCTCGGTATGCACCCTCTGAAGGTAGCCACGCTTCGATATCGTATTTTTTAACTTGTCCAAGACCAAGATCTCCTCCACAGTTGACCACAACGTGGTACGGTAATCCAAGCTGTTGCATAATCTGCTCAGTAAGGTCGTTAATTTCATCGTGCAACTTGACTGATTCTGCATGACTCGCTTCACAAAGAATAACTTGCTCGAGTTTATAAAATTCATGAACACGAAGAATACCCTTTGTATCCCTGCCGTGACTTCCAGCTTCACGTCTAAAACATGGAGAAAAAGAAAGAAACTTGAGTGGAAAATTTTTCTTATCCAACACCTCGTCCATATGATACCCCATTGTCGCCACCTCTGCTGTACCTGAAAGATATTCACCGTCTTGAGTTTTGTACAAATCTTCTTCACTCTGTGGGAGATATCCTGTGCCCATAAAATTCTCACGTTTAACAAGTGACGGCACTATAAGTGGAGTAAAACCGCCTTGAGCACGGAAAAAATCCTGAACAAAATTCCACAGCGCGAACTGCAATCTTACTGCATCATTTTTCAAAAAATATCCACGAAAACCAGCGACTTTCGTACCACGTTCAAAATCAACCATATCGAGTTCAGTCATAATTTCAACATGACTTTGAGGAGTAAAATCAAATTCTCGAATTTCGCCCCATTTTTTGATTTCCACATTGTCAGTGTCTTCAAGACCTTCTGGCACAGAAATATCTGGAATATTAGGAACAGAAACCATGAGAAGTTGCCACTCTCGCATGACATTCTTTAATTCTTCTTCTTCTTTTTGAAGCTGATCCTTAAGTATCTTCATTTCAGCAATCATTGACCCTCGTTCCGCATCATCTGTAACTTTGATTATTTTTTCACTTACTTCGTTTTGTTCCGAACGTTTTTTCTCAATACCAACAAGAAGTTCCCGACGCTTATCGTCTACAGCAATAAGCGCTTCTACATCAAAATCTATGTGTTTCTTTTTTGCACCTAAAGCAACAAGGTCCTTATTCTCGCGTATGAATTTAATATCTAACATGTACGTAACTATAGCAAAAAACATACAAAGGCTCAATCATGAGGCTTTGTATTTTTTTTGAGAATTATTTTGAAAGTGAGTTTGTCACAGTAACCTTTTCAACATTCATGGGTATTGTCATATTCCAGAAAGGTTTTGTTTCTACCGTAATCTCCTTAATTGCTGGGTATGTACCGCCCAAAGTTTTGGCTTGATCACGGGTGAGCCCTAGAATATCTGTTTTAAATTTATTTTCATCAAATGTCCATACGAGATGAGCGTCTCCAGAAAGAGTAAAAGAAACTTGAGATGCTGTAGCCGAATCAAAACCAGTAGAACTAAATGCAAAAACTAGTTTTTCTAAATCATCAACCTTAATCGGTTCATCACTACCAGAGAGTACTTGTTTTACTATTTGACGAGAAAGAGCTGTTTTGTCAAAAATAAGTGCTGTAGCCGTACCCTTTTTTACAAGGAGTGCTCCATCACCTTCTGCCTTAGCTTGTGTTGGTTCAGAAAATGTGTACCTTACACTCTCGTTAAACATAACAAAATTCTCTGGAATCTGAGATGAGATATCAGTACCGAATGTATTTCGAAGTTGCTGTTCCAAAGATGCATTTGCCTTCGCAAGATCTTCTGCAGAGACTCCCTTTTGCACCCCAACAAAACCTCCGGACATAGCCGTCTTTGATCGTGCATATATAGTAGTGAATTTAGGATCACTTTTAAAAGCAGGGAGTGTGAAGTCCGCAAGACCAATATTATATGTATCTCCTGACTGATCTGCCTCTACCACCGCTTCTACACTACCAGGAATAACCTTCCCTGCTTTTGTTTGTTTACCGGGAATACTCACTGAACTAACAATTCTGTATACCTGTCCTGTAGACGCCTGAAATCGCGTTGTTGCAATAAGTTTTTGAGCTTCTGTTGTTGCATTATTATAGACAACAATAGTACCCCGAGCTTTTCTATTTACATTCTGTTCTCCTGTTGCAGGAACGGTCACTTGCGCCTCTTGAGTTACAGTAACGAGTTGGAAGCCGAGCGTCGAATCTACAGCATCTTTATACGCAGTAAATGTTCCTGCAAGTGGTGTTGCTTGACTGCGTGGTGTTACCCTAACCTCTGCTGATTTAAAGAACACGGAAATACCAAACGCAAGCGCAAGAACAAAAAAAACACTTGCAATATAGAAAATCTTTCGTGAAGGTTTTCGTGTATCAGAATCATCGTATGTATAGGCGTAGGAGTGAGTCTGTGAAGAAATAGGCGATGACTCACTGTTGTCGATAACAGTCTCAATAGTACTTTTATTGATAGGAATACGACCTCTTGTTTTTGGTTTTTCTTCTTCTGTGTCTAGATGTGTGGGTTTTTCAGCAACAGGTTGTCTACGAGAAGAGATGTTAATATCTCGTATAGAGTGTCTTGGAGGAAGTACATCTTGAAAAGATTTTTTTTGCTTCATCATCGTACTCATATTGTACAGCACTCACCACTAATTGCAAAGAAAAAACTGTTGATTATTTTTTATAGAAAAGAGTACAGAGTGAAATTTGTGGATCAAATGAATCAAACACACTTGGTTCAAAAAACTCAGACAGAAAATCTTTATTTACGAGAATAATCCGCACCTTTCTACGAAAATTTGAAGTGATATCCTCTTTCGGAAGTGATATAAAATGTGAGAAAATTTCTGAAAGATACTCAGGAACGAAAAGAAAAACTTGTGTAGGTACTGATACTCGTGAATCCATTGATACAAGTGCGTCTTGAAAATACACAGCCCATTCCTTTTCTATATCATCAATACTTTTCTCAACGATTCCTGTAATCTCCTGATCCATCTTATGATTCAGCACAATTCGAAGCGTGGATTCTGCTATTTGAGAAGATACATCAAGCATCTTACTCAATCTTCGTAGAAATGTATTTACTCCTATTGGAATATGTGTATTTTTTCCTAGAGTAGAATTTTCTGATAAAATGACATCCGTCCTTTCTCCAGAAACACACAACGCAAGAAAATCTCGTAATACAACATCTTTTGCACCGGAAACTGGAAGTGTATTGAGTATAGAGTAGGTAACAAACGAAGCTGAGTTGCACTCGATATCTCTCGGGTGCATGTGCGTATGTGAAAAAACTGTATCTAAAACAAGATTATATATTTTTGTTGAAACTCCAGAAACATTAATGGAAAGATCGAACACTTTTGTCTGGACTCCAACACACTCTGCCATATAATACCCGTTAACTTCTGTATGTAATATATTCTTTGCGATAATAACAACTGAGTTTTTCTCTGGAGACTGAACCTCTCCCGTCAGAGACAAAGGTTCTTGTGACAAAACTGATTCAAACTCTTTCTGTATCGTACCCGTTTCTTTTGTTAAAATATCTGCCAAAAAATTTTTGGTGATAATGAATTTTCTATCCTGCTCGATATGAATTTTTTTTGTTTGCGACTGACACCAGCTGTCGCCAAAAATAACCGTGACGGCATCGAACACTGGTTTTTCCTTGTATAGACTTGCGAGAACCGACTCGAGACTTTTTTCCACACCTGTATACAACTCTCCGGTTTTATCTTTTTGAAACACATCTTGTTCGACTCGAAAATTTCTTTGGATTTTTGGTTTCTTACCAAAAGCATATAGAACGAGAGCTCCGGAGACACTGCTCGAATCAATATGAAGAACAAGTCTTGCTGTTTCCCTTTTTTCAGAAAATAAAAACGACATACGATAATAATATCACAATACCTATAAACATAAATGAAAAGAATCTACTACTCTAAAACAGCTTTAATACGTCGAATACCTGCAGACACGGACTCCTCCTTTATAATACGAAACTTTCCAAGCGTTCCCGTGCGCTCAACATGAGGACCGCCACAAAATTCTTTTGAATATGCACTCTCGAGTGAATTCCCGATAAAATACACACTGACTTCATCACCGTATTTATCACCAAAGAAATGAAGAGCTCCTGTTTTCTCTGCATCCTCCTTTTTCATAACCACTTTTTGCATTGGCAAATCTTCTGCAATTTTTTCATTTATAATCTCCTCAACCTTCTTTTTTTGTTCATCTGTCATTTTGTCACCATATGTAAAATCAAAACGCAATCTTTCTGTAGTAATATTACTTCCCTTCTGACCAACACTTGAACCAAGCACGTCTCGAAGTGCTTGATGTAACAAATGTGTTGCTGTGTGGTATTTAAGCTCCTGTTCACCACTACCCCCCATACCACCTTTAAATTTTTGTTCAGCCCCCGCTCGTGAAAGTTCTTGATGTTTTTTAAACTCCTCTTTAAATCCATCCTCATCGACAGTGATTCCCTTACTCTGAGCGAGCTCCTTTGTTAATTCAAAAGGAAAACCAAATGTAGAAAACAAAACAAATGCATCTTTTCCAGACATGTTCTGACCTGAAAACTTCTCAAACTCTTTTTCTCCTTGCTCAATAGTTTTTTTAAATTTATTTTCTTCTTCCTCAAAAACATTTTTAATTTTTTGTTCTTGTTTTTTTAATTCTGGGTAAGAATCCATGTACATATCCGCCACAACACTCGTAAGCTGATACAAGTTTGTATTGTGCCCACGATGAGAATTATATGCTTGAAAAATGGCTCGTCGAAGCAAACGACGAAGTATGTAACCCTTATCTGTATTTGAAGGCACGACACCATCTCCAATCATAAATACGGATGTGCGAACATGGTCCGCGATGATACGTTTGGTTCGAGTGTCTGTAACCCCGTAGGCACTGATAGCTTCCATAAGTGGTGCAAAAATATCTGTATCGAACACATTGTCTTTTCCTTGCAGAACCATGACGACCCTTTCAAAACCTGAACCAGTGTCAACATTTTTATGTGCTAGTTTGCCCACAACCTTTCCATCTTTTTTTATATATTCCATAAACACATCATTCCAAATCTCCACAACTTTTTGTTCATCATCCGCTTTTAAATATTCATCCTTTGAAAGTCCTTGAGTGAGGACTCCCGTTACATCATAAAACATTTCCGTATCCGGTCCGCATGGGCCATTGTCCCCCGCACTCCACCAGTTGTTTTTTGCAGGCATAAAATATATGCGTTCACCAGTCACCCCATGCGTATCGAAAATATTTTTCCAAATATCTGCAGACTCTATGTCTTTTGGAGCATTTTCATCTCCTTCAAAACACGTCACGTATAGTCTCTGCGGATTCAATCCGAAACCATGCTCTGTATGTGTGAGTAATTCGTAACTCCATTCAATTGCTTCTTTTTTGAAATAATCTCCAAGAGACCAATTTCCCATCATTTCAAAAAATGTAGCATGGGTATTATCACCAATTTCATCTATATCTCCCGTTCGAACACATTTCTGTATGTTGGCTAAACGAGTACCCGCTGGATGTTTTTCACCAAGGAGATACGGCACCAAAGGCTGCATGCCTGCAGTGTTGAAAAGTACAGATGGATCATTTTCTGGCACAAGAGACGCTGATGGAATGATAGCGTGTCCTTTGCTTTTGAAAAATTCTAAAAATCGGGATCTAATTTCATGTGATTTCATGCAATGTATAGTACAACATACAACCCTCTTTTCAAAGATGGTTGTAATTAAATATATTTCTTTAAAACTTCAAAATCTTGGATGAGTGTATCGCGATGCGTGCCATTATATAATGCCACAGCAGGGTGATACAGAGGCACAATAACCACATCCCCATAACTCGCCTTGGCGTGGAATTCCTTACCATGTATTTCTCCAATAGGTTTGAGTTCCTGTGTAATCCCGAATTTACTAATAATATACGACATGGAAAAACGTCCGAGAGTTGCAATAACTTTTGGTTCAACAATCGCAACCTGTCGATCAAGAAATGGCGCGTATATCGCAATCTCTTCTGCAGATGGATCACGGTTTTCCGGTGGGCGATCCTTCACGATGTTTGTAATATATACATCAGAACGATTGAGGTGTATGGACTCAATCATTTCATCAAGAAATTTTCCCGACCGACCGCAAAAAGGTCGGGCTGTTTCAGCTTCATTTTTCCCTGGGGCTTCACCGATAAACATAATATGCGCATTGTGACTACCTTCTCCAACCACGGGAAAATATTTATTTTCAATTCGATACTCATACAGTGGTGAATTATGAAGAGCGAGAAGCTCATCTCGAATTTTCTTCAACTCATTAAATTTTTCTTCGTATGATAAGGACATAGTGTAATTTATTTGAAAATTATCTACAGTTCGTCTATTTCCTTAATAACCTCTTTCATTTTTTGGTCTGACAAACCGAGGTCTTGTAAAATTTCTGGATTATTATGAATTGTCTTACAGAGCACGATACCCTTTTCAACAAGAGCTTTCTTTTCCCGACCTGAAAGCGATACGAGACATGTCACCGGATGTAATCTTGCCTCAAGAATCATATCGTGCAAATTCCCAATCGGAGGGTAATTCCAGCCAATCATCTGCATACCACCCTGACACGAACCATACTCGATAGCTGTAGATGTAAATTTAGTGTTTGTAATAAGCCATCCCTCATCAAGATCCCGTTCCTTGCCACCATAATTAAATTTCATTTTTCTCAAGTCATCAAAACGTGCCTTTACATACAGTGCAATCTTAAGATCGGATTTAATACCTAACTCGTTGTGGAACTTTGCCTCCACCATAATGAGTTTTTCATCATTCCATGCAACCACATCTATTTCGTGTTCAACACAAAAACCTTTAACCATTTGTCCCGTAAGTGTTTCAAATCCTTTTTCTTGAAATATAGAAGCAATAAAATCTTCAAAGGGAAACCCTGATGGACCAAGCTCCATGATTGCCCGCTTAAGCGAGTATCGCATAGCTATTGGCTTCTGTGCGAGGTCAAGAAACTCAAACGATCTTCGATATATCTCGTGAGTTGTCATACCTTCTGCAAGCTGATGCTCGATATGTGAAAGTGTTTCCTCTGTCGCCTTTTCCGTAGCACCTGCGCGCTTAAGTGAATATGTAAGTTTTTTAATATCAAACGGTTCGCGTGTTCCGTCTGCCTTTATAATTGAAATCTGTTCATCCATACTTTCATTATAGTATAGCGTCGATAATCCCGCCACCAATACATACGTCTCCATTATAAAATACAGCAGATTGTCCAATAGAAACTCCATTTTGAGGTGTTGCGAAGGAGACATAATATCCGTCTGACCTTTTTTCTACAACACACTTCTGTTTTTCTTGTCTGTATCGTATTCGCACTGTGGTTTCAAGCGAAGATTGAACATCCTTCCCAGAAATAAAGTGAAAATTTTTGATTATTATTTCTTTTGCATCAAATTCATTCTGATCACCACTGTCAAAGACCGTCTTTGACATTACTGTGATTGTATTTTTATCCATGTCCTTTGCGACAACAAAAAACCGTGGATCATGCGCTGACTTTTTAGTTATGGTGTAGCCATGCCGTTCGCCAATAGCATACAGGAGTGCTCCGTCGTGATATCCAACCACTTCACCTTGAGTATTGAGCACATCACCCCGTTTTGTTTCTATAAAATGCGCAAGAAATTCCTTCATATCCACCTTTCCAAGGAAGCATAGTCCCTGACTATCCTTTTTGGTAGCAGTGGGTAGTCCAAACTTTTCTGCAAGTTTACGCACTTCTGGTTTTGTCATGTTTCCAATCGGAAATAATGTGCGAGAGAGCTGATCCTGATTGAGTGTGTAGAGAAAATACGACTGATCTTTATTGGTATCAATGGATTCTCGAAGAACGAAGTGCGACGTACGAGATACGACAGAAGAAACGTTTGATTTTTCTCGTACTTCGTCACTCGTATCTCGCGACTCGACTCTCGCGTAGTGTCCTGTTGCCACATAATCCGCACCCATACTGAGTGCTTTTTCGAGGAACACACCAAACTTCACATACTTGTTACAGAAAATATCCGGGTTCGGCACGCGCCCAAGTGAGTATTCACGGATCATATAATCCACAACCTCCTTTTTATATTCCGCCTCAGTATCGATAGTCATGAATGACACACCAAGTGTCGCACACACTCGCATTGCAGAACGTCGTTCCTCCTTCCAGTCACACGGCAAAAAATCTGGGTGCCAACCCTTCAAAAACACTCCAGTAACGTCGTGGCCTTCTTTTTGTAGTAATGCTAAAGCAACAGATGAGTCCACACCACCCGAGAGTCCGACGAAGACCTTTTTCCGACCATCCTTAATTTTAGAATTTTCTTTATTTTCCACACCTACTTTATACCACACATCTTGCACTTTTCAATAATTGTGAATTGTTCGATTCTTAACACTAAACAAAATTTACTCATTTCATCTAACCTCAGATAAAACCTCTCAACAAAACTCCATGTCTCCTCATATCATACTGGGTGCCACGAGGTTTCCGTAGCACCCAACAACCCCAACCCCCGGCAGACCCGGGGGTTTTACTATGCACAATTTTTAGATCACCACTAATCCCGATCTGATTTTCAACATATGTTTTTGGAGCATCACGGATAAGGGTACACTTACGCATGAGGTACTCCTCAGGTGCGCTGTGAAGAGCTGAGTGCGAAGAAAAATCGTACCAACGATTTATTCTGTTTCCAAAAAATATATGTTTTAATGAGATTAGGTTTTTCATTTCTAACTCCCATCACTATTTTTATTCTGTTGGTTAAAAATAACACGACGCACTTCGTCTGGATATCGCACTGTATTCATAGTGAATTCAAGATTATCTTCTGATGCTGTCTGTACTTTCACATTTCCAAAACCAAGTAGTGTCGGAATAAAGCCATGAATATCTATCGTAATATCTTGAATCTTATCGAATCGAAGGTTCGTAATTTCTCGATCAAAAATTTTCTTTTGTTGTATGGCGATGATGCGCTTCTCTGTGACATACCAGACATCAAGGTAATACTTCGTCCAATTCACAAAAAAAGAAATCCACAAGGCAAGAATCCATAGCGAATAACAGAAAACAAAAAATGTAGAGACATTAAATGTTGTTTCAGTCGAGACGACAAATGCAGGAAGCAATATCTTAAAGACTGCGTATAAGATAACAGGAAGGAATGCGGTAAAAAGTAATCCAAAACCTTGTGCAGCAAAAACAATCCAGTGTTTACGAACTTCATGAATCACGTGTTCGTCAGTATCGAGATGTAATGTTTCAAAATTCATACGCGTAGTACTAGAAATAATAAACTGCCCCACCTGCAATACCAAGAAGCACAAAAGATATAATAAAATACACAGCTTCTGCAAAAATAACTCTCGGACTCCGCATACCGTATGTCTTCCAATGATATATGAGTACACCAGAAATAATAAGATAGACGATAATAAAGAGAAGGAGAACTACCATCATCGACGACTGATTAACAAAAAGACCGAGAGAGAGGTTTGGAATATTCGGTATGAGTTTAGGCACATAAAGTTCTGGATATTCCATTTGCATACAGGAATTATAGCAGAATAAAGATACTATGGTATAATACATATACACATGAATGAATTCATTGCTAAAAAACTAGGAGAGGTGCTCGCTTTTGCCGAAGTGGGCAAGGAAACTTTTGAAAAAGGACATGTTGGCATGGAAGCTGCATTTGGCATAGAGCGTACAGCACAGATTATGCGAGACAACACAATGCACGCGACCACCATACGAACTATCGGTAAAGAGTTTGATGTTTTAGATATTATAGATAAAAAACTTCATAGTACGGGCACAAAACTCCGTGCTATGCGAGACTTGTATATCGGAGACCAGTGGGATAACCCGACAGAACTTCTTGAATGGTCAGGATTTTTTGAAGGTGCTGCTATTGTCCACTGGCAACTCGTCCTTGGTGCAGCAGAAACACTAAACACTCTTCAAAAATCCCTCGGACACGACGACCTTGTGAGTATCGCTACGTCAGGCGTAGAACTCCACCATGGAATCTTCCATGAAGCGTCAACTCACCTTCACCATGTGGGTAGTGACAAAGCAAATCCACATATAGTTCCAAACCCTACAAACAGCACCCTCCGCGAGAAACTGTAATCCCACTCGGCACATTTGACTTACTTCCCTCTTGTATGCTTTAATTAGTTTTCTGCCGGCCATGGCCGGTTTTTGAATAAAAGAGTGTGTGTAATAATCTCTTTTTCACCAGCATATTTCCGTCACCAGAATATTCGTTTGCTAGCGAATTTCTTCAATCCTTACAGGATCGGTACACCTTTCACATCTGACTACAGAAGATCAAGGTCTTGCGAAAGTGTCACACACTTTCTCACTCCCGTCTTCACGCGGTCCGGGATGTGCCGGAAACATACTGGATTCAACGAGATTATTACATTTATAAATTAGCATTTAATACAGTCAGAGGATTTTTGAACAAGGTCGCGTATAAAATTAAAAAAGAATTTGAGCTTGCCTTGATTGCGCAAGTGAAAATTATTTTTTAATTTTAGACGATGAGATTGTTTAAAAAGACCTGATTACACATATGGAGATACGAAACATCGCAATAATAGCCCACGTCGACCACGGCAAAACAACCCTCACTGACGCACTCATGCGCCAAACAGGGATGGTAACTGCTGAAAATGTATCTATGGATTCCAACGCACTCGAACAAGAGCGCGGTATTACCATTTATGCAAAAAACACCTCTGTATACTACAAAGGTACCAAAATCAATATCGTGGACACTCCGGGCCACTCCGACTTCGGTTCAGAAGTTGAGCGAGTACTCCGATCTATCGACACAGTGCTTCTCCTTGTTGATGCACAGGAAGGCCCGATGCCTCAGACACGTTTCGTGCTCAAAAAATCTCTTGAACTCGGTATCAAGCCGATCGTAGTACTTAACAAAATCGACAAACCTGCAGCTAGACCTGACGAAGTGCACGAAATGGTACTTGAACTTTTTCTTGAACTCGGTGCAAATGACGACCAGCTCGACTTCACTACCGTGTACGCTATTGGCCGTGAAGGTATTGCTAAAATGAACCTCACTGACGAATCAAAGGACCTCACACCACTTCTCGACACCATCATGAAAGAAGTGCCTCCTGCTACGGGAGACGTCACACTGCCTGCCCGACTTCAATCATTTAACCTCGGATACGACAACTTTCTTGGAAGACTTGCTGTCTGTCGTGTATACGAAGGTACTATTAAAGTTGGTGAAAATGTCTTCGTCAAACAGCATGATGGTCAAACAGTGCCAGGCAAAATCACAAAACTTTTCAGTTTTGAAGGTATTAAACGAGTAGAAACTCCAGAAGCAATCGCTGGAGATATTGTTATGGTTGCCGGACTCCCTACGGTTTATATTGGAGACACTATTTGCAAAGATGCAGAAGCTATTTCCCTTCCATCTATCAATATCGACGAACCAACCATCTCCCTTAATTTCCTTGTAAATGACTCACCATTTGCTGGACGTGAAGGCAAGTTCGTAACCGGACGACAGATTCGTGAGAGACTTGAAAAAGAGCTTGAAATCAACGTTGGTCTTAAAGTAGACTGGAACAACAACGAATTCTACACGGTCTATGGTCGTGGAGAACTCCATATCGCAATTCTCCTTGAAAACATGCGACGCGAAGGATACGAAATGCAGGTGTCTCAACCACAGGTAATCATCAAAGAAGTCGACGGAGTAAGGTCTGAGCCATTTGAGGAAGTAACAATTGACGTTTCCGATGAGCTTGCAAGTTCTATTATTTCTAAACTGACAGAACGTCGAGGACTCCTCACAAACGTTAAACAAGGTCACGGCGTTCAACGCATGATGTTTGAAATCCCCACTCGAGGACTACTCGGATACCGAGGACAGTTCATTGTCGACACTCGTGGTCAGGGAATTCTCTCAAGTCGTTTTATCGAATTCCGAGAATACGTAGGTGATATCAAACGAACTTCATATGGATCAATGGTTTCAATGGCAAAAGGAAAGGTTCTCGCCTTTGCACTCGACAACTTGCAACAACGCGGAACTCTATATGTGGAGCCGGGTGTAGAAGTGTACGAGGGTATGGTAATCGGTAACGTATCAAAAGGTGAAGACCTTTCCGTAAACCCTACAAAAGGCAAGCAACTTACAAACATGCGATCTTCTAGTTCCGACGGTTCTGTTTATCTTGCTGCTACTGTAAAACTTGATATCGAAAAAGCCATGGAAGTTATGTCTGGAGATGAATACATCGAAATAACTCCAAAGTCTGTGCGTCTCCGAAAGAAGACGATGAAGAAATAATTTCCAGGTATTAAAATACCTCAAAAAATAATCACAATATAAAACACGAAACCCCTAGTCATCACGACTAGGGGTTTTTGCTATGCAACGGGCGGTTGGACCACCTCCTTTCCGCAGGAGATCAACCAGAATGGGATCTCGACTCCTGGCATAAGTATAATCCTGTGTAATTTTTTTGCAATAAAGAACCCCAGTCTCCGCAAAATGCGAAAACTGGGGAAAATAGAAAAATACTAGTACTGCCTATGAGCACGCTTTCCGGGTGCCCTTTTCACAGTCGCTTTCTTCCGAAACCGGAACGGACAAGTACCAGCGGGAGCATGGATCTCCCGCAAAAGACTTAGGACGACTAGATCGTCCGTCTTGGCAATCATCACCCTCTTGACATCTTGGGGGTCGAATTTCCCGGCCCCATTGACCATCCTGGAGATGGTCAATGTACTCACGCCGGAGATTATTGAATACGCCTTGATTTTACCAATCCCGCCGATTTCTTGGGAAATAATTTTTCCCAATTTGTACTTTGCAGTACGTTGGGTAGCCGTCACTTTATTTTGCAAATTTTTCTCTCCTCAGGCTGAGTTTACTATCCTCACTTATTCAACCACTAAGCCAAAAATAATGCAAGTTGCTACTTTTCTAGTCCAAACTCTCCGACCGATTTCCGCACGATATGAAAAGTCGTGGCGATTGTCCCAAGATAATGCGCTGTATCGGAAACAAACTGTCGAACGTAGAAACCACTACCAACATGGCAAGAAATTGTGTCCATTGTGAATATATTTTCTGTTCGAGAACTTAAGACCTCCCTCCATTTCCCCACAATCTCTTTCTGTCTGAAGTCCCCATTCACCAAAGCAATTCTTCTTTCAATTTCTGCAAGCAATTCCTTTCCTATTATTTTTTTACGATCCACAAACACAATTGGCTCCATAATCTCTACTTCATGTATAGGAATTTCGATCTCACTTATTTTTCCTTCTCGTGCCCATTGAAATAAAGATTTTCCACGAACCGGTTGTGATGAATACGCCGGATATTTCTGTTCAAACTTTCCAACTGTTTTCTCTAAAACATCTTTCACATCTTGAATAGTGGGGATGACGGGTGAAATACCAGAAACCAAACCAAGAAGGTCCAGAGTGTCCGTTTCAACCCCCCAGAGCACCTGTGCTTCGTACCCCTTCGGCAATCCCAGATACCTATCCTTTTGAGCAATACTCTCGCCAGAAAGCGCCACAAGCACTCCTTCAGCCATTGGATCAAGCCTACCTGCGTATGTAAGAGGTATATGGGCTATTTCTGGTTTTTCCCTTTTAAACCGCTCTAGACACTCCCGAGGGGTTTCTCCCAAGTTTTTATATAGCACATGCACACCTGACTGTTTTTCTATCTGTTTTTCTTGTGAGTTATTCATATTTTAGGTACACTATAGCAACTAAATACGTAAATATGCGAATCTAAGAAAATTTTGTTTTTTGTAAATTTTTCAAACCGTCGGAGCCGGGCAGGTGGAGGGCCGAGGAAAATTTTCACCAGAAAATTTATCCGTGTTTGAAAAAGTTGCAAGAAATAAAAAATTTTGTTTTTCTTATTACAACAATGACCCAAAAAATCTCAACAGAATCATATAAAGGTGTACGTGACTTTTATCCTGAAGACCTTTTCATCCAAAAACACATTTTCTCCATATGGCGTTCTGTGGTCGAAAGTTTTGGATATGTTGAATACAACGCATCTGTACTTGAAGACGCAAACCTGTATAAGGCTAAGTCTGGCGAGGAAATCGTAAATGAACAAACATACACCTTCACTGATCGTGGTGACAGGGAGGTAACACTCCGACCAGAAATGACTCCAACTGTTGCCCGCATGGTCGCATCAAAAAGCAAAGAACTCGTATTTCCACTCCGCTGGTATTCAATCCCCAACCTCTTTAGGTACGAAAAACCTCAACGAGGCAGACTTCGTGAACACTGGCAACTCAACGTTGACTTGTTCGGAGTAGAAAGTACAGATGCAGACACCGAAATTATTTCTATTGCATACAAAATCATGCGCGGACTTGGTGCAACAGATAATGACTTCCAGATAAAAATAAACAGCCGTAAGATTCTTAATGATATATATGCACATTTCAACATCTCAGAAGAAAAATCGTATACTCTTTCAAAAATTATAGACAAAAAAGATAAAATTTCTGAAGACGTTTTTCGAGATTCAATTCGAGAAACTATTGGAGATATTACAGACGACTTCATACGAGTCATCACAAACAACGAACGTCTCATCGCAACTCTTGGAAGTGAAAACGAAAACACGAAAGAACTCATTACACTCATCGAAAAACTCAACGCACTTGGGATTACAAACATTGTATTTGATACGACACTCATGCGTGGATTCGACTACTATACAGGTATCGTCTTTGAAGTATTCGACACAAACTCAGATAATCGACGGTCTATTTTTGGAGGTGGTCGGTATAATGACCTTCTCGACATATTCGGAGCAGACAAAGTTCCTGCTATAGGTTTCGGAGCAGGAGATGTAACCGCGCAAGACTTCCTTGAAACACACAATCTTTTACCTAAATACGCACCCACAGCACAAGTATATATATGTGTACTTAAAGACGATCTTCGGGATCACGCAGGTAAACTCGCAGACACTCTACGCGAAAAAGGTGTTTCTGTAGCAATAGATTTGAGTGGTAAAAAAGTCGGTGACCAGATGAAAATCGCCCACAAACAATCCATCCCATTTGTAATCGTCATTGGAGAAGACGAAGTCATCTCTGGCACATACCCAGTCAAAAATATGGACAGTGGTGACGAAGTGAAAGTAAAGATGGAAGAAATAGCACACATAATACTGAAATAATGAGGAAAATCGTATTCGATATCGAGACTCGAAATATTTTTCAAGATGTTGGATCTTCGGACCCGGTAGATCTCGACATTTCTCTTGTCGGTCTGTACGACTACGAGACAAACTCCTACGATAGTTTTCTTCAGGAGGATTTCCCTCGTATGTGGCCCATCCTAGAAAAAGCCGATCTTCTTATCACCTATAACGGTGACCATTTTGACATACCACTACTCAACAAATATTACAAAAAGGCAGAACGTGGAGATCTTTCTAAATTCCGCTCGCTCGACCTGCTCAAAGAAATAAAAAACTCGTATGGTAGAAGAATGAAGCTCGACCAAGTTGCTGAAGGTACTTTTGGTATCAACAAAAGTGGTGGAGGTCTTGATGCGGTTGTCTGGTGGCGTGCTGGAGAAATTGAAAAGATACGTAAATACTGCCTCGACGACGTACGCATCACTAAAGATGTATACGAATTTGCAGTGAAAAACAAAAAACTCATGTTCAAAGAAGGATCATTTGTAAAAGAAATTAAACTCGACACAAAACACTGGGAACCTGTGGAAGAAATAAAAACGCAAAGCTTGTTCTAATGCATAAAAAATCCGCTGGGCACCACCCATTGCATGTGCGTAAATTCTTCTCAAATTCACCTCCAAAAAATATTTAATCACAACCAAAGCAACAATACAATAGCGACAACTACACGATACATAATGAAAATGTTGAGGTTGTGTGTTTTGAGATATTTAAGAAGAAAATTAATGGACACGAGTCCAACTATAAATGCCGTGATGGATCCAAAAAGAAGTGGTGTTCCGAAACCGGGCAAAAACAACTCATGACGAACATCTACAAGCTTCTTGAGTCCTGCACCGAAAAGCACTGGCAGTGACAAGAGAAAACTAAACCGTGTTGCCTCTTCCTGAGAAAGCCCTGCAAAAAGTCCTCCGGAAATAGTAGCTCCGGAACGCGAAATACCTGGAACAAGCGCAATGCATTGAAAAAAACCAATCATGACGCCTCTTGAGATGGAGACTGCCCGATTTCCCACAGAACCTATGGGAATTTTTAAGACCTTTTGAGAATACCATTGCGCAACATACATAAGAATACTGCCGAGGATGAGAGTGAGTGCCACGAGCTTGGTATTACGAAACACTGTTTCCATCTGACTCTCAAGAAGCAGTCCAAACACAACAGCGGGAATAGTTCCGAGCAGAATAGCGTACAAAAGAGTTCTCTCTTTTTGAAGAACATTTTGTTTTGTGACGACCCCCCATGCGGTCTGCACAAGCCTCAAAATATCCTTCCAAAAATAAACTAGGAGCGCACACGATGCAGCAAGTTGCAATACAGCATCAAATGCAAGTCCTCCGGGATGGTTTTGCCCGAGAATACTACGAACGATAATGAGATGGCCTGACGAAGAAACCGGTATGAATTCGGTTGCTCCTTCAATAAATCCGAGAATAATTGCGACGAAAGCTGTCATACGCTATAATATTAGCATATTAATAACAGTCGGGAGAAGTAGGATTAGAAAAATCCGTTTTCTTTTAATCATTAATTATTTATACCAATGGATTCAAACAAACTCGCAATACCGCTTGCTATCATAGTCGCCGGAGGACTTATGGCGGGAGCATTATATTTTTCAAACATGCAGGCGACTAAACAAGCCGTAAAAGCACAGCCTCTACAAGCTGGCACAAAAACTGTAACCGGTGAACCTCGAGCTGTTACCAAAGACGACCACATTCTTGGTAATCCAAATGCGGATGTTATCATTATTGAATACTCAGATACAGAATGTCCATTCTGTAAGGTGTTCCACCCGACACTACAGCGTATTGTAGATGAGTATGGCAAAGACGGCCGAGTCGCATGGGTATACAGACATTTCCCTATTGACCAACTTCACGCTAAAGCTCGCACACAAGCAGAAGCCACAGAGTGTGCGCATGACCAAGGAGGAAATGCTAAATTCTGGGCATATCTCAACATGATCTACCAAAAAACAAATTCAAATGATGGTCTTGACATGGCAGAACTTCCAAAGATTGCGAAAGAAATTGGTATTGATGTAAACGAATTTAAAGAATGTCTCTCATCAAGGAAGTTCAAAGACAAAGTAGAAAAAGACTACCAAGACGGCATTACAGCTGGTGTACGAGGAACACCACACTCAATACTCATTACAAAAGATGGAGTTAAAACACCCATCGGAGGAGCAGCGTCGTACGACAGTGTAAAGTCAGCAATCGACGCACTACTTGCTCAATAGTTAGATTTTCTCTTCGAGTAAATCTTCTTCGAACTGGATACAGCCCTCTACAGTAGGGCTGTATTTTGTTATATCTGGAAAATCAAGAGTGTAAATTTTCTTGTACACCACTTGGATGAGTCGAGAAAGTCTTTCTATTTCGACAGTGTCGTATGCGAGAGTAAGTTTGTGAAATGATCCTGATACAGGCTCAAGAAACTCAAGCATCCCAGCAGAAACATTATACAGAGCGAAGTCTTTAGAATTTTTGAGAAGAATATGATAGAACAGTAATTGACGTTTATAGTTATGTAGTTGAATTTTCTCTTCGGCTTGTTTCCCCTCCCAACTCATCTTTGCTTTTCCTGTCTTCCAATCTGTCACCGTGATGTTGTTTCCATCTATATGTATTTTATCTATTTTACCTGTGATATGAACAAGCCCTTCAGACTCATTCTCACCGAGTACCACACCCTGATGTTTAAAATCAGTCTCAATTTTATCTTGAGGATTAATATTTCCTGATTCTTTTTCCATGTAGATCATGAGAGACATAACACCTCGTTCTATTTGAACTGCCTGATCAACAGGGTGTAGTCTGCCCGCTTGGATAGACTTAGAAAAAAATCGGGAGATGTTTTCTGCGGTCGGCAAAATTGTTTCTTTGCGTACATACGCATACACATACTGGAGTGTACTGTGCATTGCAGTCCCATACACACTCGAAACTGTCTTGGCTTGTGGAAACCGAAGCAGATTTTGTTCAAGAAAAACCTGCGGACCACCCCGAGACACATCAAGAAAATTATTAAGATGTGTCACAGACATACTATACTGCGAAGTGATGTTTTTCAGTATCGAGATCTCACTGCCCACATACGGTTTCGAGGTAAGACTTTCGACATGTACTTCTAAGGGATGTGTAGTGTTATCAGCAGAACTTATCGCAAGCTTTTCGAACTGCTCAAGGAAAGGCGTCAAAAATTCGACAGGAAGTGTTGCTTTACCGTTAGTGCGGGATTCGTGGTTTGTAATATACAAAGTGTGTTTTGCACGTGTAAGAGCAACGTACAGCAGTCGCAATTTATCGTCTCGAGAATCAGCACCTGGTCGTGCGGTGATATTTTTAGGAAATGATAGTTTATCAGGCACACCTCGAGAACTCCACACGTCTTCTGTAGCGGAAATAACAAACACTACATCGAACTCAAGACCTTTTGCTTTGTGAGATGTGAGAAGTGTCACGGCTTGTTCTCCAGAGACAAACGGACTCGTATCAAGAAGTTCCATATTATTTTTCTCGTGAGTATCAACAAAGGCAATACAGTCAGCAACAGAAATTACTTTACCTTGTTTATATTCACGAAGTGCTCCAATAAATATTTTAAGTGACGAAAGAAATGAAATATATTCTGATTTTGTACTATTAAAACTTTCAGAACTGAAATAATATCTACGAAATGGAGATGTCATACTACTATTCTCCTGTGTAGTTTCAGAAAATACATCATCTTCATATTCAGTATCAACTACTGCAACAACTCGACTGCCGATGAGTATGTCGAGCACTCTCTCGAGCGGTAAGGACTGTGATTGTATACCAACATCAAGAAGAAACTGTGCAATGTTTCTAACTCGCTCATCATGAAAATGCAACATTGTTTCCATCCACATATTTCTTCCCTGTCTATTTGCCTCCAGAGATAGTTCCCATACCAAAGCTCGTGGAATACCCCAAAATGGGAAGCTGAGAATCTCGGGTAAATATTCATCCGCAACATCTGTATCACCCCGAGCAATGGTCCCAACAAAACGAACAAGTGTCACTATCTCTCGAATAAGAATATCCTTAAGGACGTCGTGTCGTTTCTCATACGAAACTGCAATGTTACGTTCGTAGAAAAAAGGAACAAGGTGTTCTAGGTTGCTATGTTTGCGAGAAATCACTGCAATGTTCTGCGCTGGAACACCTGACTGTATAAGACGTTGTATTTCTGTAGCTATGTACTGATACTCATGCAGTTCTGTTTGCAGTGTTTTCATATGCACCTGACCATCAGAAAGGTTTACATTGCCAGGAACGATACGCTTCTTTATATGAGGTAACAGCGTGCGGAGACTCTGAGTACCTTGTGAGATAACCTTTTCTGAGACATCCAAAATATTTTTTGTCGAACGATAATTTGTGGCGAGTGTTATGATCTCTGGTCTACTGAAACGCTCCGTAAACGAGAGAATGTTTGCTACTTCCGCCCCCTGAAACTTATAAATTGCCTGGTCATCATCACCCACAACCATAATATTAGGACGACCTTCGTGCACAAGAGCGGAGGTGAGTCCAAGTATAAGTCGCATCTGTGCGTCATTCGTGTCTTGAAATTCATCCACAAGAATATACTGAAAACTTTCCTGAAGCTCACTCGAAAGAAGTTCGTTTTTTTCAACTGCCCTGATTACTTCAAGAATCATGTCATCAAAATCAAAATATCCAGCATCGTACATTGCCTTCTGATATTTTTCATATAGCTCAGCAAGTGCTCGCATTTTGGGAAGTCTCTCTAACTCTTTAAGTATAAGAAGACCTTGTGTATCTTTTGAAATATTTTCTTTTTTCCATTCAGAAAGCGGTGTTGTGCTCTCAAAAGACTCTGCAAGTTCAAGTGAGACCTTGAGAGACTCAGCAATGGTCGTACGCAAACATCGAATATGTGGAAGTGGTTGGATTGGACAGTGTAATGCAAGAAGTTTCTTGTGTAATTCTTCAAACCTACCAATCTCTTTTTTTGATACTCTTTCTGGAATATGCTCCATGAGAAGCGGTTGAACGAGTGATATAACCTGTGCATTAGATTCTAGAATCTGAGTAAATTCATCTGGAGTAATACCCGCACGTTTGAGATCAGAAATAGAACCAAGTGCAGGACGAAGAAACACGTATCCCTGATCAGGATGCTCGGATCGAAGCGGGTTACTAAACTGCATTTCTCGGAACAAATCTGAAAGTATCTCGAGTCGAGTAACGTCATCTGCGGGATGAAAATCAGCAGAACCAAAAAAATACTCCGGATACCGAGCAATCACCTGCGTACAAAAACTATGAAATGTGTGGATCTGCACTCGATATGCAGATTTACCAATAAGCCCAGAGAGACGTTCTCTCATATTTACAGATGCTGAATCTGTAAATGTGAGACAGAGAATAGATCCCGGAGCGGTATCTGTTTGTTTTAAAATATGAGCAACGCGAAGAGAGAGTATTTCTGTTTTTCCGGAACCAGGACCTGCGACGACCAAAACCGGACCTTCTATTGTATCGACAGCTTTCTTTTGTTCAGGATTGAGCTTTGCATACCGTTCAGTAAATTGAGTGTCAAATGTATTCTTTCCTGAAATAGCTTGTTTTTGAGATTTTTGAGATTTTTCCATGAACATACAATACCACACATCAAGCCAAGAAAAACAGCAGAAATTTCCTCTTTCTGCTATTTATCCACTACAACAACTTTTGATTTAGAAAGGTAATAATAAAGAGAGAGATTTGGTTACCTACTAATAGTAGTTACGTAGTCTATTGATTTTGTCATGTTGTCTAATCTTCTCATGTGCCTTGGCCTCAATCTGCCTTATACGCTCTCGAGTGACGCCGAACTCCTTACCTACTTCTTCTAGTGTGTGTGTAATACCGTCTACAAGTCCGTGACGAAGCTCGAGAATCTTTCTCTCTTTCTCTGGTAAATCTCCGAGAATTTCCTTGACTTGGTCTGAAATAATTCGACGAGATGATTCTTGATCCGGAGAAAGTATTTTATCATCTGCAAGAAAGTCTCCGAGCTTTGACTTGTCATCCTCCCCATCATTACCAATGGGAGCTTCAAGAGAAACCGTACTCTGATCAATTTTTTCAATTGTGTAAATTTTATCAACAGTAAGATTCATTTCAGTTGCGATTTCTTCTGGAAGTGGGTCTCTTCCAAGATCTTGTGAAAGTCGTCGTACCACCTGCTTGTACTTGGCGATTGTTTCTACCATGTGCACCGGCACACGAATCGTTCGAGACTGGTCAGCAAGCGCACGAGTAATCGCCTGACGAATCCACCACGTTGCGTATGTTGAAAACTTATACCCTTTAGTCCAGTCAAATTTTTCCACAGCCTTAAAAAGTCCGAGGTTTCCTTCCTGAATAAGATCAAGGAGTGTAAGATCGGCAGAACGTCCAACATATTTTTTAGCAATCGAAACCACGAGGCGTAGGTTTGCACGAGCAAGAAGATTTTTTGCTTCTATATCCCCCGCCTCAATACGCCTTGCAAGTTCCTTTTCCATTCCACCAGAAATAAGTTGGTACTGACCGATTTCCTTAAGATACATCTGTATTGAATCGTATGAAGCATCACTTTTACCATACGAATACTTTTTACTGATAATATCATCAGCAGGTGAAGACTCAAGGAGCCCGCCTCCCTCGAGAATATCCACTCCGGCAGTTGAAAGCTTTTCATACAACTCATCAAGAAAAATGATATCTTCTTCAACAGTTGGAAATTCTTTTAAAATCTCATCATATGTCACATACCCACGTTCTTTACCTTTATGCAAAAGCTTCTCCATCCCCGCACCCTGACGATCAGCCTTTTTTATAGGTTTGGTCGTCACACTTTTAGTGGCATTCATTGCGAGAGATGATTTGTTTTTCTTTTTTGTACGAGGCTTGGGTGCCACAATCTTTTTTGTAGATTTCTTGACACTCTTACTTTTGAGACGTTTTGGAGCAGATTTCTTTGAAGATTTTTTAACCTTCGCTGCTTTCTTTACTATTTTTTTATTAATCTTTTTTGTTTTTTTCATACTTCTTATTGTTTTTTCTGCTTCAACTCATGTATCTTATTTGAAATCCTCTGACATTCCTCAAGTAGTTTAAGTATGTGACTACTATCCCTGTGTTGCTCTGCTGTCTGTAGTTCGCTCATCGTAGTGGCGAACTGTTTTTTGAGATATTCCTCTTCGAGACCGAGAAGAATCTCAGTGACATCAGCAGAAATATGTATTGTATTATTATAGTAGCTTTCTGTTTCAAATAAAAGTGCATCGCGTTCCTTTTCATACAACGCCGTTAATTCATCGTATCTCTCCGAGAGAATCTCTCGTGCCTTAGTTTCAATATCTTCAAGATCAAGACTGGCCACAGTCATTGCCTTTTGCCACATAATGATACCGATAATTTTCTTTTCCATCGAGTCTGTGCGTGGAACCCTTTCGAGAACTTTTTTTACTTCTTGTGGAGCCTCTGGAATATTTACTCGTTTGAGATCTTCCCACAGTGCGTCCTCCTTGATGAAGGCTTTCTGAGCAATTGTCTTTATAAAATGCGCTTTTTCAATACTACTTGTAAGCAATGCTATGTATGGCAAAACGTGTATCTGTATTTCTCTTCCAAGTTCTCGTGTTTCTAATTTTCTCTCAAGTAAAGAATCCGTATAGAAATCAATAATGTGTTTCGCTTGAGATAGGCGTGAAATAAGCTCTGGGAGATTTTCTTGTGCTAAATCAGCGGGATCTTTACCCAAAGGAAGCGACATAATTTTGAGCTCCATTCCAAGAGATATCGCAAGTTTTCCACTTCTATCGGTGGCAAGAAAGCCTGCATTATCACCGTCATAGGCCATGATAATCCTATTTGATAGACGACGCAATTTAGTGAGGTGCATTGCAGACAACGCTGTTCCAGAAGATGCTACTGTATTACTCATACCTGCCTGATGAAGCATGACGAGATCCATTTGTCCCTCTACCAACACTGAGTAATCTTTAAGACGAATGTCTTTCTTGGCTTTATCAAGTCCAAATAAAATCTCTGACTTATTAAAGACTTCTGTTTCCGGACTGTTAAGATATTTTGGAGACTTGTCGTCTGGAACAAGTATTCTGCCAGAAAAACCTACTACTTGCCCGGAAGAATCGCTAATCGGAAACATAATTCGCCCACGAAATGTATCGTAATACTTTTCAACAGCACCTTCTGGTCGCTTGATGAGTCCCGCGCGCAACATATCACTTTCTAAAACACCTTTTGATTTAAGATACTCAAACAGTGATCGCCATTCCGCAGGAGCATATCCAATCTTAAAACTTGTAACAGTTTCGTCGGTTAATCCTCGAGAAGTAATATATTTTTTTGCATCAACAGTTTCCGACAACTTCTTCTGATAGAAAAAGACTGCAAGGTCGAGTGCGTGAAGTATTTTATCTTTTTCACTCTTATCTTCTCTCTCAAATCGTTCGAGGTTTACACCCGCTTTTTCAGCAAGCATTTTAAGTGCCCCCACAAAATCCAAACCTTCGAACTCTTGAACAAATGTGAAGATGTCTCCTTTAGCGTGACATCCAAAACAATAATAACTTCCTCTGTCGGGCGAGACGAAAAACGATGGTGACTTTTCGTTATGGAATGGACACTTGCCCTTAAAATTTCCTCCCGCTTTTTCAAGTTGTATATAAGAGGAAACAAGAGAAACAATGTCTATTTTTGATTTGATTTGTTCAACAGAAGAAGACATGAGTTTTTAATGATGATATATCGTTACTCAATTTCGTCTCACCCGCAATCATTCCACTGGCTCGGAAAGAAACCTAAAAATGTTAACGTATATCGCGCTTAGATTTCTGAAATGGAACAAAATTTCACTAGAAAGAGTACCTATCCTTGCCCGTACTGAGATTGAGTTCGACTCGCTTTCATTTCTTCGATCATTCGTGACTTCGCACTACCTTTAAATCCTGTACCTGCTGGAATAAGACGTCCCAAGATAACATTTTCCATAAGACCAGAAAGTTCATCATCATTTCCACGAATTGCTGAACTAATAAGCATACGAGTTGTGTGTTGGAATGATGCAGATGCAAGGAAACTCTTTCGTGAAAGTGACACGTCTGTAATACCCATAACCACACCCTCCGCCTTTGCCTCTTCTTTTCCAAGAGCTTTAACTCGAGCATTTTCTTCTGCAAGGAATGCGAGCTCTACAAGATCCCCTCCAGAGAACACTGTGTCTCCTGCATCTTTAACACGCTTTCGAGAGAACATTTGTCGAACAATTGTTTCGATGTGTTTTCGTGACACAGTTTCACCTTGCAAGTCGTAGGGCTTGTTGATCTCACGAATAATATAGTCAATAGTTTTATCGCGACCTGCGTATTTGAAGAGTTCATCAATATCAGCAGAACCATCAGTAATAATGTCTCCTTTATTTATCTCCTGACCAATCTTCACAAGAATCATTCGGTTAAGAGATATCGAGTATTCTATTCGATCCTTTGTTTTACTTCTATCTTCAAAAACTGGTGTAATGTAGATAACTTTTTCTTTATCACTGATTTTAATATCTGTAACTGTACCAGAAACAGATGATACGACTGCCGGATTTTTTGGTTTTCGTTTTTCAAACAATTCTTCAACACGTGGAAGACCCGATGTGATGTCTCCACCAATCATCGCAGAACCTCCCTGATGGAATGTACGCATTGTAAGCTGTGTTCCAGGCTCACCGATTGCTTGTCCTGCAACTGTTCCCACTGCTTCGCCAAGCTCAACAACTTTGTTCTTTCCAAGATCAGCTCCATAACATTTAATACAAATACCGTTAAGAGTTTTACATGTCAGTGGCGATCGCACAACAACAGATGGAATTCCAAGTGACTCAATAGACTGAGCCTCCTTTTTACTAAGCAGGTGATCCTTTTTGAAGAGCACTGAACCATCCATGTCAATTACATCTTGCGCAAGGAATCGTCCCTTAATGTGTTTTGCGATAGAAAGTTCCATTCCAGATACAGATGTTTTTTCCATAACAATACCTTCTTTTGTGGCACAATCTTCTTCTGTAATCATTGTATCTTGTGCTACGACGAATAGTTTTCGAGTAAGATAACCCGCTTTCGCAGTGTTAAGCGCGGTATCAGTAAGTCCCTTTCGTGATCCGTGAGTAGTAATGAAGTATTCAAGAGGAGTAAGACCTTCTTTTGAACATGAGAGAATTGGAAATTCAATAGTTTCTCCGGCAGTGTTTGTAATCAACCCCTTCATACCAGCCATCGTCGTGATGTTTGACATCGAACCTCGAGCGCCAGAGAGCACCATGTCTGATACCGATCCGTTTTTAGGAAGTGTGGCTGGCATCAGTTTTTCAACATCAGCTTTAGCACCGTGCCAGATTTCAGTTGTTTGTCGAAGTCGCTCATCTTTCGAAATGAGACCGTCATTGAAATGATCAACAATCATGTTTCCCTTTTCTTTTGCTTTAGAAATAATAGATTTCTTTCCTTCGGGAATCATAATATCATCAATACCCCATGTAACACCAGAAAGTGTTGCGTATTTGAATCCAAAACTCTTTATCTTGTCGATTATGACTGGAACCTGTTCGATACCGTATCGTTCAATAAGATCATCGATAAGAGATGCTGTTTTCTTTCGGTCGATAGGACTATTGATAAATGGATAGTCGCTTGGCAACACTGAGTTAAAGAGGAGTCGCCCTACGGTTGTTTCAAATAGTTTTCCTTCGTATGCTTTATATTTCTCTGAATCAGTTGGGAGAACCTTAATTTTTGATCGGAAAGAAATCGCGCCGAAGTCGTACGCGGTCATTGAGGCGTTTGGTGATGAGTAAATATTTCCCTCACCTTTTTCACCAGTGATTTCTTTTGTCATCCAAAAACAACCAAGTACAATGTCGAGCATTTTTGCCGCTACTGTTGGATCTCCTGATCCAGGTTTCAAAATATTTTTATCAGACGCCATAATCTCACGAGCTTCCATTTGAGCCTCGTCAGAAAGTGGTACGTGGACAGCCATCTGGTCTCCGTCGAAGTCCGCGTTGAATGCAGAACACACAAGTGGGTGAAGCTGAATCGCGTTTCCTTCGATAAGGATTGGTTGGAATGCCTGAATACCAAGTCTGTGTAGTGTAGGCGCACGGTTCAAAAGCACGTATTTATCAGCAATCACATTTTCAAGAATTGCCCATACTTCTGGAATACCGTCTTCAATAAGCTTGCTTGCACCTCGAATATTGTACGACAATTCCTTTTGAAGAAGTTGTGAAATAACAAATGGTTTGAAAAGTTCAAGGGCCATGTGTTTTGGAAGACCGCACTGTGAAAGTTTTAAGTCCGGTCCCACAACGATTACTGATCGTCCTGAGTAGTCAACACGCTTTCCGAGAAGGTTCTGCCTAAAAATACCACGCTTGCCCTTAAGGTTATCTGCAAGAGATTTAAGTGGTCGGCGCTGTGATGGGTTCGTTGCATTACCTGCTGAACCGTGTCGAATAGAGTTATCGACAAGTGCATCCACAGCTTCCTGCAGGATTCTCTTTTCGTTACGCAAAATCACATCAGGAGCATGAATTTCTTTAAGCTTCTTCAAACGGTTGTTTCGATTGATCACACGTCGGTACAAGTCGTTTACGTCAGATGTTGCATATCTTCCTCCATCAAGTGGAACCATGGGTCTGAGCGCTGGAGGGATAACTGGAATATGTGTGAGAAACATCCATTCAGGTCGAACACCTGAGTGAAGCATAGCTTGGATTGTTCCGATTCTTTTATTAATGCGCACAGACTCAAGTGATGACGCTTTTGAAAGCTCAACGATGAGTTGTTCGAGAAGTTTCGCAAGATCGATTTTCTTGAAAATTGTATAGATTGCTTCTGCACCAATACCAGCTTCGAACATTGTTCCGTACTTCATACCAAAGTTATGATATGAGACTTCATCGAGGACAGTCCCCTCCTGAATTGATTCAATTTCTCGCTTGGCATTGAGGAGCATTTCCTTCACAGCCTCTTTTGTCTTTTCATCTTGAAGAGATTTAATCTTTGCTTTGTATTCAGAATCCAAATCCTTCAAATATCGAATACGATCTTCCTCTGAAACTTTAGTAACAATATATCCCGCAAAGTAGATAACTTTTTCGAGGTCTGCAGTAGGAATACCGAGCACGAGAGAAATACGAGATGGCATTGATTTCAAAAACCAAATATGAGAAACGGGAGAAGCAAGTTCAATGTGTCCCATTCTCTCACGTCGAACAATAGAACGTGTAATTTCAACTCCACATTTTTCACACACAATCCCTTTGTATCGAATACCTCGATACTTTCCACAGTAACATTCATAGTCTTTATCTGGTCCAAAGATTTTCTCGTCGAATAGGCCTGATCGTTCAGATCGCTGTGTTCGATAGTTTATTGTTTCTGGTTTTGTAACCTCACCAAAAGACCACTCCTTAATACGCTCTGGAGATGCAAGTTTGAGAACAATAGTCTCGAAATCATTTGAATCTATGTTTGTTTTATTTTTCATATTGTTTTGACAAAAAGTAAAATGGAATTATGCGTTTTCCCCAGGATCTGATAATTCTTTCGACCCTTTCTTAATCTGCACATCGAGTGCAAGTCCTCGAAGATTGTTGAGAAGCACATTAAATGATGCCGGTGTATTAAGCTCTGTAATAGGAAGACCTTTTACAATAGCGTCGAATGCAGCAGATCGTCCAACAATATCGTCTGACTTGATTGTCAAAATTTCCTGTAGAGTATGAGCTGCACCGTGACCGAGAAGTGCCCATACTTCCATTTCTCCAAATCGCTGACCTCCATTCTGAGCCTTTCCTCCGAGTGGCTGTTGTGTAATAAGAGAGTATGGTCCAATAGATCGCATGTGTATCTTATCCTCTACCATGTGGTGAAGTTTCAAAATATACATATAACCTACAGCAATATCCTGCTCAAATGCATCTCCAGTTCGTCCATCAAATAGTTTCATTTTTCCAGTTGGAGAAAATCCTGCTTCTGTAAGCTCTTTCTTGATTTCATCTCCTGTTGCACCTGCAAACGGAGGCACGATAGCCTGATATCCAAGTGTATGTGCTGCAAGGCCAAGGTGAAGCTCGAGAATCTGTCCGAGGTTCATGCGTGATGGCACTCCGAGTGGTGTCAGAATTACATCAATAGGTGTTCCATCTTCCATATATGGCATATCTTCTTCTGGAAGAATTCGAGAAATAACACCTTTGTTTCCGTGTCGTCCCGCAAGTTTATCTCCCACAGATACATTTCGAAGCTGTGCCACCTCAATATGAATTCGCTTGATAATACCTGACTCGAGTTTGTCACCCTTCTCACGAGAAAATATCTGAACCTTGATAATTCGTCCTCGCTTACCTCCTTCCATTCTCTTTGATGTATCTTTTACATCTCGAGCCTTCTCACCGAAAAGTGACCGAAGAAGTCTTTCTTCTGGAGTAAGTTGTGTCTCACCCTTTGGAGTGATTTTTCCAACCAATATATCTCCCGGTCGAACCTCCGCGCCAACACGAATAACACCATCTTCTGCAAGATTCTTAAGCTTACCTTCTCCCACATTTGGAATATCGCACGTTGTTACTTCTGGACCAAGTTTTGTATCACGCACGTTGATAACAAATTCTTCAATATGTATAGATGTAAATTTACTGTCTTTCACTACGCGTTCTGAAAGAATAATCGCGTCTTCGTAGTTACTTCCACTCCATGACATAAATGCCACAAGCATGTTCTGACCAATCGCAGTTTGTCCGTGTTCAGATGCAGATGTGTCTGCAAGCACATCACCTTTCTTAACCTTATCCCCAACACTTACTGATGGTCTCTGGTGGAATGCAGTAAATCCGTTTGTTCGAGAAAACACAACGAGTTTGTATGTTGTTTCCTTACCTTTTGTATTCTTAACAATGATTTTTGTTCCGTCTGCGTGCATCACAGTTGCGTCTTCTGTAGCCACAACAAGTCTTCCTGTATCACGAAGAGCTTTACTCTCCATACCAGTTGCAACAAGTGGAGCTTCTGGAACGATACATGGAGTTGCTTGTTTCTGCATGTTTGATGCCATGAGTGCTCGGTTTGCCTCATCGTGGTTAAGGAATGGAATCATAGATGTTGCAATAGAAAATGCCTGATTTGTTGCAACATCTATATATTCAACTTTATCTTTCGGGACAGTACTTGGTTTACTTTCAATACGAACTTCTACTTCGTCTACGAGAATACTTCCTTTATCATCATATGGAGTCGCGGCGTGAGCAATCGCGTATCCTTCTTCCTCTGAAGCGTTCATGAACACAATCTCATCTGTGATTTTGCCATTTTTTACCTTTGCATATGGAGTTTCGATCATTCCAAAATCATTGAGGCGTGCGTACACCGCAAGACGAAGAACGAGACCAATGTTTGGACCTTCTGGTGTATGGATCGGACAAATACGTCCGTAGTGAGATGGGTGAACGTCACGAACCTCAAAACCTGCGCGGGCTCTGTTAAGACCTCCCGGTCCAAGAGCTGATAGAGTTCGAAGATGCTCGATTTCTGCAAGAGGATTTTCCTGAAGCATGAACTGCGAGAGTTGGTTGGTTGTAAAGAATTCCTTGATACGAGCTTGGAGAGGTTTTGGTGAGATGAATTGCACAGGAAGTGTTACATCTGTATCAATGGTAGACATTCGATTCTGAATGTTTCTCTTGATCTGCGCCATACCTGTACGAATCTTCTGTTGGAATAGCTCCCCAACAAAACGCACACGTCGTGTTGCAAGATGGTCAATATCGTCCTCCACTGCATGCGGAGTGTTATTAAGAGAAGCAATGTGTTTGATAATAGTTACCACATCGTCAAGAGAAATGGACTTACGCTTAAGATCATCATCAGACATCTTCTTTCCAAACCGTTTATTGAATCGGAATCGTCCTACAGGTGAGAGGTCGTATCGTTCTGATTCAAAAATAGAATTAACAAACTCCTTCGCATTTTCTGCAGTTGCAAGATCTCCGTCTCGAAGTCTCTTGTGTATTTCAATATATGCATCCTCAATAGACTTACCGTGATCCTTAAGAAGGGTTTTATCAATTGCAACCGCAGCAAATTCATCTCCAGAAAATAGTTTTTTGATAGATTCATCGTCTTTTGCACCAAGCACGCGAAGAAGTGTTGTACCAGGGAACTTTCGTTTACGGTCAATACGGACATAGATCATGCCATCTGCATCAGACTCGATTTCAATCCATGCTCCACGAGAAGGAATGATTTTTGCACCAAAGAGCTTGCGTCCTTTAACTTCAGACGCAGTAAAGAATACTCCATATGAACGGGCAAGCTGGGGAACGATAACACGTTCGATGCCTGAGATAATGAATGTTCCGTGGTCTGTCATGAGAGGGAAATCCGCCATGAAAATCTCCTGCTCTTTAGTGGTGTTGAGAATATGGTTCTTGAGTCTAACCTTCACTTTAAGAGGGGCTTCGTACGAAAGCTTGTTATCCTTTGCATAATATTCATCGTATTTTGGCTGTGACATTTCGAAACCAGTGAAGTCGAGAGTGAACTTCTTTTCTGAGTAGTCACGAATAGATGAAAACTCTGCAAAAACTTCCTTGAGACCTTTTTCTATGAGCCATGTAAAAGAATCGAGTTGTGGCTCGACAAAGTTAGGTGTTGGCGTGAGGGCTTGTTTAAATCTCCCGAAAAACTTCTGAGGTCTCACAACATTCTTGTCGTGATGTACTCGTTTTGCACCTAGTGTTGTTTTAGACATACTCTATATAAATTTATCTCACGTATTAATAAAATAAACACAAAAATAAATAGACCGTCCCCACGGCATATTTATTTTTTACCTATTCACCTTTTATGAAATTCTACCCAAAGTAGTAAAGGATCAAATTAAACCATTGTGTCCTCTCTTCACGAAGTTTATCCCCCAATACACAATCGTGTGAAGTTAAGATTAAGTATACAGGAAGTGGATATAAAGTGTCAAGCAATGTCAAGCACTTTATTAACATCCTATCCCCACTTGATTTGACAGTCTTCAAAAAGGTTGAGTTTGACCGATACATTGATACTATTGCCCAGATATTATACAATTAGAGGAGGAGACGATGATGGATATTTTAGAAATTATTGCATGTCTATTAGTGGTGGTTTTTCTCACCGCGATAGCCTACGCGAAAGAAACCCCTCCGGACTAACGACCCGACACGTCATGTGTCGGGTTTTTACATGCATTATTTTGTAAGTTCTAAAATCATCTTGAAATCCTTCTCGGAGACAGGTTGTACAGAAAGCCTGTTCCCTGTCTGGACAAGTGTCATGTCAGAAAATTCCGATCTGAATTTAATATCTTTGAGAGATGCAGGGTGCTTAAATTTTTCTATAAATACCATTTCCGGAGCATACCAGATTGGGTTTTCTTTACTCGACTTTGGATCATAATGATCGTCTTTCTTGTCTAACGCAGTTATATCTAAAGTAGCCTTCTTTCCCACTTGTGCCAATCCAACAATTCCTGCGTCTTTACCACTATGGTAAAAGAAAACCTGATCACCTGCACACATTGAATCTCGCAGAAAATTTCGAGCTTGAAAGTTTCTCACACCAGTCCATTGTGTTTTCTTGTCTTTCGCAAACTGATCTATCGAATAACAATCTGGTTCTGACTTAATAAGCCAATACTTCATTTATTTAAAATCATACGTTATATTGTTACGTAAATAATAGATATCTGAGGCATACTACCTACAGACTTTTTGTCCAAAGTTTCTTTGAAAAGAAGAATGCTACTATTGCACACAAAGCACCGAGTGTATCTGCAAGCATGTCTTTCTGTGCATCCCATATATCACCCTGACTACCTAGATAGTTAGCGGCACCCTCTGCAGTCGCCCCCGCCGCATACCACTTAGTTTCCCCACACCCCCAAAAAAACCCTTGTTTCTAGGGATATTCTATATACCTAACAGTAAGTACTTTTGAAATCAGTCATTGGTATGTAAAGGCGTCAGGTTCCTTTGATTAAATTGTCCACACCGGACCAAACAAATACGAAGGCGGTGTCCACACAGGTTTAAGTAATTCCTTATATGAGGTGTATGTATTCATGGTAGTAATTATAACAAATTAGGTACTCATGAAGAGTCTTGCGAGACGAATTTTCACGTAACTTGGATTTTTCTTTTGTTTCTGCAAAATAGTGTACACGGGAGCTAGGGTAGTCGTACCAGCTTTTTCAAAAGCCAACAATATATCCTCTAGTTCACTACGTTTAAACTCTCGACGCAGATATGCAATATCTGGACCAGACTCCCCTTTTTCCTCGATGATTTTTTCAATATGAGAAATAATTGTCTCTGGTTTAAGCCCTCTCGCATCTGCAATCTCTTCTAGAGTTGCCTCTTCTGTAACCATTTCTAGAGTTAGCTCTTCGGTACTTTTCTTTTTCTGTTTTTCTAATATTTTTATTTTCTTTTTCTCTTCTGGTTCAATCCTTTTTATGTATTCTTTTTGTTTTTCTTCTACTTCTGATCTCCCCATTTCTTTCAAATCTTCTACAGCATCTTCAGATAGTGCCTGAAACTCCTGATCTTTTTCATATACCTCCTGATCAACGAGAAGTGCAATATCATTGAGTCCTAAAAGTTTCATGCCATTAAGTGACCGGACACGAGAAAGAGCCACATAACCCATCCCTCGCACAAAAGATTTTGAAAGATCAACTTCCATGGCATCCAGAGACATCCCCTGACTTTTATGTACAGTGATCGCCCACGCAAGTCGAAGTGGTAACTGCATGATCTCAGCTTTTATTTTACCCTCCTCTTCTATTTTCCATGAAGCCGGTTGTACATTAAACACAAGACCACCTGCTGTTCGCACAACAGGATCTCCAAACGAATTAAAGTCCTCAACCACACCAAGTGTTCCATTTACGTATCCCCCCTCCATTTGATTTTTTGTAAACATGACTCGTGCACCAATTTTGAGCACGAGATTCTCTGGAGAAAGACAACTTTTTTTCAAAGTATCTGCGATAAATCCCTTACCTTTTGTTTCCATTTTATATTCCTTTGTCTTACCAGTCACAAGATCAAGATATTTTGTATTGATTACATCTACGTCTATATTGTGTGTAAAAACTTTCGTCGGCACAACGCCTGATTCTGGATCCTGATTAAGTCTACTATTCAACAATGCAACGGTTTTATCTGTAACGGTGTTCGTACGTATTTCATTGAGTATAGAAAGGTATATATCATCTTTCTGTCGATGCTGTTCTGAAAGATGGCACATGGTGAGCTTCGATCTATCCCACGACTCCGCCTTATACGCAAACTGTGATTCTGCAACTTCACCCCTCGTAACCGGAGGTAACTGAAAAAAATCTCCACAAAGAATTACCTGCATTCCACCAAAAGGTCGTTCGCTTCTTTTAAACTGTCGACAAATCCATTCGATAAGGTCAAGGCGAAAGTGGTGCAACATTGAAACTTCATCAATCACTAATACTTTTGTTTTTTCAAATCTTTTGTACAAATACTGTCTTTCCATAAGGTCTTCGATGTCGTAATCGGTCAACGTATCGCGAATACCTAGTCCAGACCACGAGTGTATCGTCATTCCACCAATGTGTGTCGCAGCAATCCCTGTAGATGCTGTCACCGCGACATCAACCGCGTGTTTTTTTAAATAGTCGATATACTGATTGATTACATACGTTTTTCCCGACCCCGCCGGACCAGTCAGAAAAACATTCTTTCCCATCTTTAATATATCGAGTGCTTCTGCTTGAGTCATAGCAACTATTCTATCATAAAAAAGACCCTCTCGTAGAGGATCTTTTTACTTCTCGTAAAAGCAGTCCTGTCGTCCATCCTCGTAGCGGAGCTAATGAGGTATTTCTCGAATAAAGGGCATTAAATTGAAAAGATGAAATCGGACAAAAAAACATACCTACTCACCCCACTGCCACAAGCACTTCCTTTTTTGCACTTTTACCAGCATGTCCATCCACTTCGTATGAGGTATTCTGTGCTTCGAAGAAGTTAACGAGTTCAAACACATCTGTCGCTGTAGACATCCACTTTGCAGGGTTTGTTACATTATAGTATTTTGGCATACCAAGCTCAGAAAGTCGTCTGTCTGCGACATATTGCACATACTGATTCACATAGTCAGCATTAAGTCCGAGAATTCCATTTGGAAACAAATCCTTATTATAATTGGTTTCAAGATCAACCCCTTGGATAATAATATTTCGAATCTCTGTTGCAAATTCTTCTGTAAGTAACTCTGCATTTTCTTCCAAGATTGTATGGATAAGGTTAATACCAAATTTCAAATGGAGTGACTCATCACGAAGAACCCAACTAATCATAGAACCAAAATTTCGAAGCTTGTTTCTCTGTCGAAAAGAGAGTGCAACCATAAATCCTGAATAGAACCATATACCTTCCATAACAATATTGGTTGCAACAAGATTTCGGATAAAATCTTTTTTACCCTCTACAGTTGAGATATCAAGTGTCTCTTCTGTCATGCGCTTCATGTAATAGTTGATGTAGTTTTCCTTGGCAAGCATAGAAGGCACTTCGAGGTGAAGACCGAAGATAGTCTCGCGATCAAAAGGAAATGTTTCAAGTACATATTCGAACGACACACAGTGGTTTGCTTCTTCCCACATTTGCTTTGCGAGGTACAGGTGGCACTCTGGAGATTTAATATATGGATACACACCGAGCGCGATGGAACGATTCACAATAAGTTCTGCTGGGTTAAAAAATGCCATAAGAAACTTCACTGCATGACGTTCATCATCTGTCATTGTCGCAAAATCTTGCAGATCTTCATTGAGTGCTATTTCGTGAGGAAACCATGTGTTTCGCACGGCTTGGTTGTATAAGTCATACGCCCACTTGTAGTTAAGCGGATGGAGATTCATGTCTTCGGGAGATGCTTTTCCAATGATATTCATAGTTTTTTAAATTAAAATAATAATTAACATTACGCACGGCAAACACCTACTGACAAGAAATACACACGTTGTTCTCATCCTCGCTCGGATCCTCGGGACCTAACACGTTCGTTTGATTAGTGGACATGTCGCGGGCTGGAACATGTTGAGCTGGTATATGCCCCACAACATGCTCTGTAGGGTATACAGGCTCTTTATTCACAACTACAGGCTCAGGTACATGGTGTGTAATCCTTACAGATACAAGTGGATCCTCTTCACTCATAACCCCGGCAACTGCTCCAGTCACTGAGGAATCAGGTGCTCTCGGCGAAAGACCTACGACAGATGCAAAACCTCCAGTAGTTGGTTTTGACGGAATCACATCTTCCACAATAGGCATCTGTACCGATGCAAATATAGGTATAGCTTCCATAGGAACAGGGGTCGGATCTACCATCTCAAGAGACTTTTGGAGAGGTGCAGAGAATGCAGGTGTGGTAGAAAGATTAAGTGACCCGAAACCAAGACGTCCCATTTTCTGTGACTTGTTCACATTAACCGTAGACTGCTCTGCGGTATGTCGAGGCTTCATATGAAGATAGTATGTTGTCTTTACTCCCTTATCCCAAGCAGTTTTATAGATTTTCATAATCTCATCTGTATCTCGTGTATCAAGATACATGTTTCGAGAAAGTGCTTGGTCTATCCATTTCTGAGCTCGTGCTGCTACCTCAATATATGCATACGGAGATGTGGAGAAAGATGTTTTGTAAATATCTTTTATGTGTTGAGGGATCACATCTATCAAGCTGATATCTCCCTGATTTTCTATAATAAGTTCTTTAACTTCTTCCCAAATACCCATGTTCTTCAAATCCTTAACGAGGTTGTGGTTGATATCAAGATATTTACCAGAAATCTTGTTTCGAGAAAAAACCTGTGCAAAACGTGCATCAATACCAGGAGTGGTTGCAGCAACAAGTCCAATGTTGGCATTTGGTGCAACCGCCATAAGTGTTGCGTTTCGCATTCCCTTCGCAACCTTAGCTCGTAAAATGTCCCAGTTAAGTCCTTTATGCCGGCTCTCCTTTGATACGGTAAGCGGTGTGCCACGATCATCTTCGAGAACTTTGAGTGTATCTATAGGAACCATTCCTTTTGACCACCCTGATCCATGGAAATGTGTGTAACTACCACGCTCTTGTGCAAGGTTTGCACTTTCGTCTATCGCCATGTATGAAATAAATTCAAATATTCGATCTGCAAAATCCCATGCATGTGGAGAATCATACGCCATTCCAAGCTGTTCGATTGTATCTGAAAAACCCATTACCCCAAGACCAATTGCTCGGTTCTCACGATCAGATTTCACTGCTTCTGGAATAGGAAGCACATTGATATCGATAAGATTGTCGAGCTGACGAATTGCAAGACGAACAGACTCTTCAAGTCTTGCCCAGTTCACTTCCTTGTTTTTAATATGTGCAGCAAGGTTAAGTGATGCGAGGTTACATACCGCCACATTATCCTTATCTTGTGGAAGACAAATCTCTGTACAGAGATTACTCATGTGTATTGTGCCGGTATTATTATTGAGCGCACGCAGGTTGATTGTATCCTTCCATGTGAGCCATGGATGAGATGTTGTCTGAAGTGTCACAAGAATCTGACGAAACTGTTCTGTCGCAGGAACTTTTTTATATACACGCATCATACCCTTATCTGCCATCTCCACATACTGTTCATACCTTTCTGAAAAAGCCTTACCGTACAATTCATTAAGATCAGGTGTTTCTTTAGGGTCAAACATGTACCACATTTGACCACTATTCACACGACGCATGAATTCGTCTGACATAAACACCGCAGTGTTTGCTGTTCGCATGCGCATGTAGTCATCTCCTGTACCCTGCTTCCAATCTAGAAATTCAGGAAAATCAATATGCCAGTTCTCCATGTAGAAGCACAGTGCACCTTTTTTCTTTCCACCACGTTGAATCGCACGGATGGCAGTATCAATGATTTTTGCAAACGGTGTAGGACCGGTGGAAGTGCCATTATTAGACACAAGCGGTGATCCAGACGCACGAAGCTTTGTGAGTGACGCTCCAATACCTCCAGAGCCTTTTGAAAGCAACATGACATCCGCTACAGACTTTGCAATGTGTTGCATATCATCATGAATCTCAAGAAGGTAGCAGTTAGAAAGTGCTGGGTTAATAGTTCCCGCCGCGAGATTTGTTGATCCCCCTGCAATGTACTCAAATCGAGACATTTTCGTATAAAATTTCTTTGCCATCTCTGTCGGATTCTTTTCATTATACGAAAGCCCCATTGCAATACGCATGAAAAAATACTGTGGAGTCTCACGCGGACTCTGATCCACTTTCTTCATAAGGTAGCGGTTCACAAGGCCATCAAGTCCTGCATACTGAAAGAGTTCATCACGTTCGATAGAAAGAAAACTTGCAAGAGTTTCTAGGTCAAAAGCACTTTCCATTTTTGGATGCAGTCGGGTATCCGCAACCCCCGACTTAATAAAAGAAAGGAAACCTTCTTTGTGTGCACGAATAAGATCACCTGAATCATCCTTGTCGTATTCGCCAAAAACTTTTCTGTAAACTGTTTTAAGAAGGAGTCTCACTGAAACTTTATCGTAGTCAATATCGTCCTTGATATTCTGTACTGCAGCATTGATAGTAGCGAGGTCGAGTTCATCCGTTGTAATGCCATCATAGAGTGTGAGGTGTGTCTCTGTAGCGATTTGAGTCACTTTGGCTACTGGGTCAAACAATCCCTCACAAGCACGCTCTATGGAGCGGTTGATTTTGTCAGCATTGAACGGCACCTTGGTACCATCATATCGTGTTACAGTGATCATAGGTTTGTAAAAATGTAAAAATTATTAATTTTAATGAAAATCTTTGATTTTTTATACACAAACCTCAAGAAAATGAGAGAATTTTGCAAAAAAAATTAAAAATGTATCAAAATCTTTTAAAAATGTTCACATATTATACCTCAAAAAATTTCAAAAAACTGTGGATAACGCACAATTTCAAACCTACAAAACACGCATGTAATTTGTAAAGTGAACCGTCAAAATAGAGCCTCAACACAGTCTCTTTTTACTCTTTTTTTACAAAAATGAAAAAGCTTTCATTTTAAAAATACATTTCTACGACGTCTCCATTTTTCAATCGGAGACTCTCACTCTGTCCAGATTGAATCTCTAACACATACGTTGAATCACTTGTTGGGTAAAAAATATTTGGGTACGTTGATGTCGCCACAGAACGCTCCATATGAACGATTATCCCTTGTGCATCAATCCAGATAATATCAATTGGAAATGTCACATCCTTCATCCAAAATCCGTACCTACCAGATGTAGGAAAAACAAACAACATAGCTTCGGTATCAGTAAGTGGTTCGTGTCCAGAGAGTCCTTTCTCACGAAGAGAGTCCGTATTAGCAACTTCGACAGTAAAGACCTTCCCCCCAAGATTCACCGCATTCACCATGCCTAAATACATACGATACTTAATAGGTAAAATACTGTACCCAAAATATAAAATCAGAGCCCCTACAACACAGACAATAAGTACTTTAGATTTCATACACAATACAGTATATAACAAAAAACACTCATTACTGAGTGTTTTTTGTATTAGAGCCTTTGAGGACTTTAACTATTATAGATTACCACGTTCGGCCTCCTCGATCTGAAGATCCTCCGCCGTTTCCATAACCACCTCGTGAACCACTATCTCGTGGAGCTCGT
>Ga0163144_10002611_pt1 | contig 41371 bp, 57 predicted proteins | sample OliLak19BULKMAT1_FD_123175 | JGI IMG/M metagenome (GOLD analysis project Ga0163144, IMG submission 123175) | Freshwater microbial mat bacterial communities from Lake Vanda, McMurdo Dry Valleys, Antarctica - Oligotrophic Lake LV.19.BULKMAT1 | ecosystem: Environmental > Aquatic > Freshwater >...
CCCCTCAACCGGGTCCATGGGAGACTTGCCCCGTAGTCTGTTAGGGTGGTCACTATGGTCTTTGTTGGGGTCGCCGCTGTCATCGGCGTTGTAGTCCTATTCGTCTTGATGCTGCTACAGATTCGTGATCTTCAGTCCCGAGTTGATGCACTTTGGCTACGGGTCGTTGAGCAAGTAGCCATTTCATCGGACCGGGAACGTTCAGCGATACAGGCAGCTAACTCGCTGGCGCAGGAGATGGCCCAATCCGTCACGGCAGGCATCAAACAGCAGGCAGAGATGATGCAACAGTCCATCAAAGTGGCGTGGAACCCGCAACCGGCAGAAACCACGCCCAGAGTCGGCAACCCTGCCGTAGACAAGATCATGGCCAAGTATGGATTCAACCCTGGAGGGCCAGGTGGGAGCCAAGGCTTCAATCTGCCCGTCCCAGAGGGCGTACAAGAGCACGACTTCGGCAAGGACCCCACCGATGACTTCCTCATGGAAACAGACGGGGCCGCACACATGGGTGCAGCCATGCTCCCCGGTGGTGACCTGGACCTAGCCGCCAACCCGACCGGCATACCCGGCTTCCAAGCAGGATGGTGACCAACAATGGGACTCGCACCACGCAACGCTCCCGCCGACAGAGGGGGCAACAGGTCATCCGTCAAAGGGGCAGCAGGCCAGGCAGCCCGCCGAGCACGCAGCGGGACGAACCTCGGATCGTCAGGAACAGCGAAACCACTCGCCAAGTACCCGTCGCTCGACTGGACCGAAGTCGAAGATGAAGTGGAACACGTCGTTGACCTTGCCATGAAGATCACGCAGGCACAATTGGGGGCCAACGGGTACTTCCTGCTGTCATGCGCCCTCCCTGCCGCCTACGCACATGCAGGGATCGACGCACACCTGGCATCGAACGACGGGATGCTCTACGTCCGCATGTACAAGGTCAGCATCGAACGCTTCATGCGGGCACTGGCCGAACAAGAGGAAGAGGCAGCAGATGGCGACTCCGACACGCAATGACAGTCTCGCCACCATGGCGAAAGAACTGGTTTCCCAAGACCCTGCCATGCAGAGGGCGCTCAAGGGACTGGTCGAGGAGTCGATCAAAGTGGCGCTATACACCATGAAGCATGGCAGTATGCCCGAGAAGATGGCCCTGATGAAGAACCTGACGCCCCACATGCTTGAGGCGTTGAGGACGACGCAGAAGAGTGAAGCGGACCAGGCGCAGAAAGACGCATACGAGCAGATCAGGAAGATGTGCAGGGGTGATGAATGACCAACGCCACCTACGACGCCAACGATCCCCTCTTCGCCGGTCTTGAGGACCACCCAGGGCTAGCACTCGTACGCAGTCACAACATCCAGCTAAAGCCACTTGTCTACCAACTGAAGATTCAGACGAAAGATCGCCGGATCGCACGCATTGGCGATGTCATCAACTGGGCACAAGAGGACCTGCTGAATGAGATTGAGACGCAGATCAATGAGAACAACGGGTCGATCCGTGTCATCATCCTCAAGGCTCGACAGATGGGCCTATCCACGATCGTTGAAGCGGTCATCTTCGTCCTGTCGGTGCTCTACGATAACTTCCAGTCCATGATTATCTCCCATGAGTCCGACTCTGCCGAGCACATCCTCAACATGACGAAGCGGTACTGGGATACCTACCTGTTCAAGGACATGCATGATGAGAAGTACAGCGCCAGGAAGCAACTGTCATGGTCCGATCTGGAGTCGAACATCGCAGTGGCCACGGCGAAGAACACCAACGCTGGCCGCAGCAAGACCCTCCACGCACTCCACGCATCAGAGGTTGCATTCTGGGACAACCCGAAGGCTTTGGTGAGTGGACTCAGGCAGTCGTTCCCCTCATTCGGCATCACCATGATCGCATTGGAGTCCACGGCGAACGGTATCGGCAACTACTACCATGAGCAATGGGTGGAAGCTGAGGCGGGACGTTCCGAGTACAAGGCCAAGTTCTACCCGTGGCATCTCCACCCGGAGTACACCCTGTCCTATGTGCCTGCCTCAGAGCAGCGCAAGTACAAGGCCGTGTCCAACCCTGACGAGGACGAACTGACGTTGCGCTCGATGGGGGTGAACGATGCCCGCCTGTTATGGCGCAGATATGCCATTGCCAACCTATGTGGTGGGTCGGTGGACACGTTCAAGCAGGAATACCCGGCAACTCCGCATGAGGCATTCTTGCAGACGGGCCGCAACGTGTTCCGCTTGCAGGACATCATGAAGCATTACAAGCCGATGCCAGGCGTTCGTGGCAAGCTGATCGACAAGCCCGACAACACTGTCGAGTTCATCCGTGATGCGAAGGGGCCACTCAAGATATTCCGTATGCCGGCAAAGGATATCAACTGGGGTGTGTATCAGATCGGTGCCGACCCGACGCATACCACTGTCGGAGACTATGCGTGCGGTCAGGTGATTAGCCGTCGTACTTTGGAGCAGGTTGCGGTGTTCCGACGGCCGATGGACCCCACGAAGTTCGGTGAGGAGATGGCACGGTTGGGCCGGTTCTACAACTGGGCGCAGATCGCACCGGAGAAAGAGGGGCCGGGGTATGCAACGGTCGGTTATCTGGTTGGCAGCGGCTACCCGAACATCTACGAGTCTCAGAAGGTGGACAAGACGCCTGGCAAGGTGAACCATGATGTGTTTGGGTGGGGCACGAACAACTCCACGAAGCATCTGGCTATCTCGACGGTTGTTGCATTCCTGTCTGAGGAGGTTCAGTCGTTCGGTGGCAGCGAGTTCGGTGTCGTTCTGCATGACGAGGACACGTTTGAGGAGTTGAAGAGTTACGTGATTGATGACAAGGGTAACTTTGCGAATGGGAGCGGGGCAAAGTTCGATGATACGGTGATGGCCTTTGCCATTGCTTTGACGACGCATAAGTTTGAGCCTGCGTTGGTGACGTATTCGCCGGATTCGGCCCCTGGTGAGTTGGCTCGGAAGGTGTTGGAGTTGGTGGATCGTCCTGCCGTTCCGGGGGGTAGTGCTTTGCCTGACCGGGTGCAGGGAAGTTCGATGGATTGGGAGGAATGGAAGTGACTGTTTACGGGTATAGGTGCCCTCAATGTCGGCAGACGTATACGTCTGAGGTTAGAGGGGACCGTCTTGATGTGGTATGTCATGTGTGTGTGCATCCTCGGTTGCATCGTGACTATAGTGGTATTGCGGTGAACCGACCGATGGCTGAGCACTGGAACTCGACGGTGAACATGCCGATCCGTTCGGAGGCTCATTTCAAGGAAGAACTCAAGGTGCTGTCAGAGGCCAACTCACTCTATACAGGGGTGGAGCAGCGCCTTGAGATTCTGGACCCTGAACAGGCGAAGCAGGGTGTTACTGACGAGGGGTTGGATGCCACGAACCGTGTGCGTGTTGCCAGTGGTCGTCTACCCATCAAGCTCTACTGATCGTCTGCGGCCACGGCGACGTTAGTCGTCGTCATGATCGGGGGTGTCGGGGGGCGTAGCCTCCTGATATGGCCAACCCTGCGTTCACGTCTCGCCCTTCGCCTGTCAACGGGCCGATGCCTGGTACGGGGAACGAGTTGCGTGGTGACAACATCAATGAGGATGCGGCGCTGGGCACCCCTTTGGCGACTTCCATCTCTGATGAGGGCAAGGAGTACCAGGTTGCTCAGACGGTTCGTCAGTTGTTCTACCGTGCCCGTGATGCGAAGCGTCCGATCGTGCAGCAGTGGCGGAAGAACTACCGTGTCCTGAACAACCGTCAGTGGACTGCCCGAGCCGAGACGTGGATGCCTGCCCCTGAAGTGTCGGAGATGTGGCCTCTGGTCGCTGCGATGGTGGCGTGGATGACGGATCAGCGCCCTGGTGTGGATGTCACTGTCGCCGCACCCTCGTTCGGTTCATACGCCGATCACTACGACCGGGTAGCCGAACAGATGAACTCCCTACTCAACTCGTCTTTCAGTGTCAACATGGAGGATGCCGAGATTGAGAAGATGTTGTGGGACTGCCTGACATACTCGGTGGGCTACATGAAAACGGAGTGGGTTGCCACCCTGGCTGATGGCAAGGGTGACTCCAAGTTCCGGCGTGTCGATCCGTTCACCGTGTACCCGGACCCATACGCCAACAGCATGGAGGAAGCCGCCTACATCATCGAGGCGAAGCTGATGTCCATGGATGACCTGGATCGTGCCTTCCCTGGTGCTGGTGCCAAGGTGCAGGCGGGCATCACCGATGAGGTTGAGCAGCAGTCCACAAAGCTGGATGCGACGACCAGTTCGATGTCGCCCCGAGTGAACCTGTCTCCGATCAGTGGGGCACCGTTCGCTCCGTGGGGGCCTTCGGGCCGCAACAGTGCCATGAGTGGGCTGTACCGTGAGGACCCGGTGACGATCGTTCTTGAGGCGTGGATTCGCACCTACCGTGTGATCACCCGTGATGAGGATGACTCGATCCCTGAGGGTGCCTGTCGTGTGGTGGACCGCTGGAAGTGTGTCGTGGTTGCTGGCAACACGGTGATCCTCGACAAGTTCGCTGACGAAATCTACGGCCATCCTCAGCACCCGTACTCCAAGATGACGATGTTCGACACTGGTGAGTGGTACGGCCCCTGCCTTGTTGAACTACTCACGTCCCCGCAGGAATCCATCAACCGTCTGCTTCAGTCGATCGAGATGAACCTGATGCTGATCGGTAACCCGATTCTGCTGAACGGCAACCGGACGAACGTTGGCGGCAGGCAGACGATCACGAACCGTCCTGGCCAGGTGCTCAACGGCAACAGTCAGGACATGGGTTGGATGCAGCCTCCGATGATCCACCCGGACATGATTCGGATGGTGGAGTTCTACGAGTCTCGCATGGAGACAATCTCCGGCCTCACGGCCATCATGCGTGGGTTCTCCACGACGGGCCGTAACTCCACCGATGTCATCTCGTCCCTTCAGGACAGTGCGTTCGTCCGTGTGCGGGCCACCCTACGCAACCTGGAGCGGTGCTTGCGGGATGCGTGCATGAAGAAGTGCGCCAACATCGCAGAGTTCTACACGGAGCCTCGGATGATCGCCATCGTCGGTCGTGAGGAGGGGGCGAACCTGAAGATGACCTTGCGGTCACGCCATTTCTACTCCCTTCCCACTGAGGACGGCGAGGAGCCAACTCCGCTCAGGTTCCAACTGCTTGCCGACGCTGGTTCGGATCACCCGACATCTCGTCAGGCACGTCAGGCTCAGGCCGAGCGTCTGTTCGCCATGGGGGCCATTGATGTGATGGAAGTGCTCAAGGCCAACAACTGGCCGAACTGGCCAACAGTGTCCAAGCGAGTGCTTGACATGCAGGCCGTGGCGGGGACTCTCGGCACGAACGGAACGCAGAGGCAGAAAGCCAGAGCACAGTAATGCCCGTCATCAACCAACCAAAGGAATAACTCTCATGGACATGGAACATCCCACTGCCACTCCCGGCCCCCTGCGTGACATCCGTGAGGGATTCACGCCTCAGACATCGGACCTGCGAGGCACCCTCCCCTCCCCGGACTTCATGATCGTGTCGTCCATCGACAATGGTCAGGTCCTGAACGGGGCCACGAACGAACTGTCGGCAGCGCCGTTCGGCAACTGCTGACTGGTGGCCCTACCATCTTCCTGTCTGTACAGACACGAACGAAAGGAACCCCATGAAGCAGGACATCAGCAAGACCGGCAATGCCCCCATCGTCAAGGTCGGGCATACCTACGACGGCAACTTCGGTTCGGAGCCGATGGCTCAGGCCAAGGGTACCGTTGGGGCCAAGCCCACCGAGCAGACCTTCAAGTAAGTCGCACCACCAACCCGATCAGCTAGGGGATTCAACATCATGGCAAGTCGTTCCACCAACACAATGCAAGAGGCGCTTCAGAAGTTCATGCGAGAAATCGCTGACATGAAGCTCCTCGCTGATGCTGACATTCCCTGGCTGATCACGGTCGAGAACATGGTCATCCAGAAGATGAAGGCCCCCGTCGAGCAGATGGTGCAGTCAGGTCAGCTTCCCGGTGTCCCTTCCTCGCAGTCCATGTCGGGCATGCAGGCAGGTTCGATGCAGGGCGGCGGATTCATGACCGGTGCATCAGCGCCACCCATGGGCGAAATCGACCGGTTCCTCGGAGCCGGTGCCCCCGGCCTCTGACATCCTCTACCCCCTACTCACTGCACCAACCCCGTAAAGGACACGCACATGTCTGACGCACCCGCAACCGACACACGACCAGCCTGGATGCTCGACCCGAGCATGACCAACATTGACGAAGCGGCCATTGCAGCCGTTGGTCAACAGTTGGATGACCAGAACACCAATGCCATGCAGGACGCATTCGTGTCCCGTGGCATGGAACCTGAACCCGTCATTTCCCCCTCGGTGACGCAGGACGCCCCAGTGGCGCAGGGTGCTCCCCCCGTCAGTGAACCGTCTGTTTCGGCACCAGAGGGCGCTGGCGGGGGTGATGCACTACCTCAGTCAATCTCTGTGGAACTGCCTGATGGCACGACCGCTGAACTCTCCCGTGACCAGGTGTTCGGCCTACTCCAGAACTACGAGTGGATGCGGACCCGGCCCGAGACGGTTCTTCAAGCATGGGGAGGTATCGAGAGTGGCACGCATCACGCTGTCCTGTCCACCGAGTACGCATCTTTCCAGCGCTGGAAGGCGACTGAGGGCATGCAGCAGGCGGTTGGGCAACGCCCTGTTGACATGGATGACGTTGACCCTGATGTGGCTCGTTATATCGCCAAGCTGGAACAGGCGGCAGCGACGACGTTTCAGGACACGCCCCCTCATCTCCAGCCCCCTTCATCCGCTTCGGGCCAAGCCCCGCCGTCTGCCATGGACCTCGCCGCCCAGCAAGCAGCCGCCGTACAGAGGCAGGTCCGCATGATGTCGGCCAAGAACGATGTGCATACCGATCTGGGGCAGAAGTACGGCCTCAGTGCGGAACAACTCAATGATCTTGAGCGTGCCGTCGTTGAGTCGAACATCGTACCCGGCATCTCCATGCGTCATGCAGTGAAGAACGCCATGGGTCAGGTCATCCAAGAGGGCGATCCTCGGGCAGTGTTCTCGGAAGCATTCGAGGCAACGATGGCGACGCATCCTCTGTTCCGATCCATCAGGGACGAAGCCGTTTACAATCAGCGGCTACAGCAAGACCGCCAGCGCAACACGACCACGGACGCCAAGAAAGCGGTCGCCGGTTCTCTGGCACACACACCGAGTGCAGCCGTATCTGCTTCGGGAACAGGCAAGTCCATCAACGAAATGTCGCCTCAAGAGCGGCAAGCGGCGATGGTTGCCGAAATCACTCAACTCATTGCGTCAGGCGAGTCAATCAACTGAGGCACTGGGTGGGTGATTCCCAACCCCAAGCAATCCAACGGAAAGGCACACTGAAATGGCGACTCCGATCGGTACCAATACGGTCACCGCAATCGCCCGTCGGTACATCCTTCCTCAGATCACGGACCAGATTTACGCCTCCAACGTACTTCTGTACCGACTGATGAAGGGGAACAAGCGAATCGTACAGGGTGGTACTCAGATCGAGGTCCCTCTCATGTATGCCCGCTTCAACACCGGCGGTCCCTACAGCGGCTACCAGCCCTTCAACACCACCCCGTCCGACACCATCAAGAACGCAGCGTTCGACTGGAAGCAGCAGTACGTTACCTGGGCGGTTGACGGACTCACGATGATCCGGGTGGACTCGCCCGAGGCAATCGCCAACTTCCTCACCCTCCAGTCGCAGCAGGCGATCATGGAGATGGCTGAGAACCTGGCGGTCGGCCTGTTCGGATCGGGTACCGGTGCGGGTGCTGGCGTGAACAACACCAGCAGCATCAACCTCGATGGCCTCGCCGGTCTGGTCGGCACCGGTTCGACCATCGGCAACAACAACTACGGTGGCATCACCCGGACATCGAACACCTGGTGGAACTCTTCGGTGCAGGGCGTCACGTCCACCGCAACGATGAGCCTGTCCAACCTCCAGACATCGTTCAGTGCGGCCCAACGTGGTGGTCACCACCCGACCATCATCGTGTCGAACCAGGACCAGTACAACCGCTACTGGGCCTTGAACGCAGCGGGCACGAACCCATCAGTGCAGTACGTGCGTCAACCGCAGGGTCATGACGCACTGCTCGCATCGGCCGGGTTCACGAACCTGCTCTTCAACAACATCCCGTGGGTCGTGGACTCGCACGTTGGTCAAGGTGTCGTTGACGCCAACAACTCCCGTGTCTACTTCCTCAACGAGAACTTCCTGAACTGGGTCGTCAGCCCCCGTGCTGACTTCTACATCAAGCCATTCCAGGAGCCGTACAACCAAGACGCCATGGTGTCGTCTGTTCTGTGGGCGGGCAACCTCGTCTGCACGAACGGCGATCAGCAGGGCGGGGTCTTCAACTACAACGCCTGAAAGGGGTGAACGAACATGGCTGAACAAGGACTTGTCAACCCAAGAGCGGCATTCACGACCGTCACAACGTTCGTGTCGGGTACCGATGCTGATGGCACCGAGATTCCCTACGGACGCATGGAGCGCTCGTATCGTGCCGACGCCGCCATCGCAGTCGGAGAGGCATTGATGTGGGTTTCCCCCACGTCAACGGTTCCCATCTCGGTCACCCCGATGACCGCTGCGGCGGACCCCCGTGCCTTCGCAGGCATCGCTCTGGAAGTAGCGGCGGCAGGCAGAACGGTCCGCATCTGCACCGAGGGTCATTGCTTGGTATTCGCCAACGCACAGACCGTTACAGCGAACGACGTGGTGCTGGTGCCTGGCACCAACACGGGTGAAGCGTCGTTCACGGCAACCGACCCGGCCGCTGCCACCATCGTCGGCTCGGTTCTCGGAGTGGCGTTCGGAGTCAAGCTCACCGCCACGAACCTGGCACCGATCTACCTCCGGGTCGTCTGACCCCAACTTTCCCACCGACAGGGAACATCAGAGGGGCCAGGACTCAACAGGGTCCTGGCCCCTTTGCTCATCTCACTGCACCAACCAAAGGAAACATCATGCCTGACTTCGTAAGAGTCACCAACAGTGACACGGACAAGTTCATCTACCACGCCAGCAACGTCCGCAAGATTCTCCCACCCGGCAAGGATGTGATGATGCCGTGGGACCTGGCCTGCACCCTGTTCGGTGATCCGTTCCTCACAGACGCACCGAAGAAGCCGGACCGGACCGATGCCATTCGTCGGTGCCGTGGCAACTTCAACTACGAACTCGGCATGGAAACCATGGATCACTTCATGGACCGCATCCCGAAGCTTCAGGTCCATGACATGGAGACTGGGCAGGAACTCTTCATGCTCCTCTGGGACGCTGAAGGCGAGCGGTTGGAAGAGTACGTCTCCCCGTCTGCTGAATCCACGGATGCCGTCACTCTGCTTCAGCAGCAAGTGCAGGCGCTCACCACGCAGATCGGTCTGCTCATCTCCAACAGGCAGCAGACACCGCCTGATCTGGTTGGCCAGCTTCCGGTTGTGTCCACGGACGCCCCCGGTGTGCCTGCCCCCGCCAAGGCCACTGAGTGGGTGGATGGTGACCCGTTCGCCCAGCGCCCTGATGATGTGCTGACCGAGCCACTGTTCGACTTCGCCGCAATCTCAACGGCCTCGCCCGTGGCAGAGGATGGAACCGCCATCGACTCGTCCAACGACATCCCCGAGGACGTGCCGCAGGATGCAGGCGTACCATCGGGACGTGGAAAGCCAACCCTTGCACCCAAGCGTAGGTCCTGACACTCCCTCGCTTACGGAGTCACAACTGCACGGCAATCGGATCGTCGTCCGAGCGGGCCAGATCGTGCAGGAACTCAACAGTAAGATCACGGAGCTTGGCTTCCTCAAAGGGGCCGAGCTTCGTGTTCGTTACGACACGATGCACAACCTGCTGGCCGATCAGTCGGTCAACATCACGACTGCCCGAGAGCGTGCATCGGAAGCAGTGGCCTCGTACACCATCGACATCATCAAGCTGCAAGGCGAGATTGACTGCCTCCAGATGGCACTGACCCACTGCGATCGTCTGCTCACGCACTACTCCCCCGTTACACACAAGGACTGAATCATGGGTGAGCCTCAAGACTACATCGCTATCGAGAACTTCAGTCCCGGCATCTTTGCCGACCTTCATGGGTTCACTGGGGCTACGGCTACCGCCAATGCTGCCAACGTCACATCGCTTGGCCCCGGACAGAACGGTGGAGCGATCGTTGACGACACCTTTGGGTGCCATGCTGACCCAACCGGTGCGCTCACGCCACTCCCTGCCCGCACGCTCGTCAATCAGGCAGCCTGGCAGACCTTCGGCGTAGCTGGTGGAACGAGATGGCCTGCCGACAAGGTGGGTTACTACGTACTGGACGTGCGGATCATCTCGTACCTGGTCACAGACGATCACGACGCACAGACTGAACGTGATGCAGCTTTCATCTTGTTCGGAGCGTTCTATGCCCCCGACAACGACGGACAGTTCCGGCAGATCGTTTGGGGGGTGATCGTAGGACTTGATATCAACCTTTGGAGAGTGGTGCATTACAACAGGTATGCACCAGGGGTCGTTCCGTCGCCTGCCCTGTCGATCCCCAGCGGCACTGTCGCATTGCTCCGTCACGTTGACGGCGAGAGGACTGGCGGTTTCCTCCGGTACGACATCTACGCCACGCAGAACAGTGTGTTCTTCATGTGTTCCCCCAGTCGTGACGGCGGGGTTGGGGACGACAACACCGCCTGGGCGACTGGAGCCATCCCTGCCGTGGAGGTTGCCCTAACATCCTATGGAACTGACACTGGACGAACGAACTATCCAGTAGGGGTGGACACGACAACGTACAGCGCAACGTTCTCTGGATGCATCGGTGTATTCCCCGATCCATTGACCATGCAGGACCCGCCCATCAACACGACCTACTGGTACCCACGATACATCGGTGGTCGTCAGGCACTTCCGGGGTTCATGGCCATCGCCCATCAGGGACGTGCAGTCATGGCCTCATTGCTCAGTCGTTCGTTCGGTGATGGGTTCAATGTCGTGCTTGACCGTGTTGCCTATTCGCCGGTCTACAACGCTGCCCTCACCACTTCCACAGTCACTCCCGCCACCCTTCAGTTTCCCACTGACTACAACTCTTCGATTGCGGGCGACGACAATCCCGCTCCGATCGGCACTCTCGGGTCGATCGTGGCCTCGGAGCTACTGGTTGTGAAGCACGGTCGAGGCGGCGTGTTGATGCGTGGCGACATGGACAACTTTGAGGCCGTTGCTCTGCCCTACATCGAATCCACCTATGGAGTGGTCAGCCAGTCTGTTGCTGCTCCCATGGGGTTCGTCTATGGGTCACGGAATGGTGTGTTCGTGTGGTCTGGTGGTCAGACCACCGACAAGGTGTCCAAGCAGATCGACGGGTATTTCTGGCAGCACGCACCCGACATCGAGTACACCGGGAACCAGGCCAGGTTCGGATACTGGCATCCATGGTTGTGCGTACCCAACGACTACCTGTTCAACACGCAGACGAATGCGTGGTGGAAGTTGGAGGACTCCGGGGATGTGAACCGCATCAGGTACTCGCATTACGATGTGTCAGCGCTCAATGGCAAGATGTATGCCTTCCCGTACCTGAACGCACCCGCTGCCGATCCGGTGATCTATGTGTATGACCCCGACGTGCTTCGGTCGTCGTATTCATGGAGGTCTTTGCCACTGATCGAAACCAAGCAACGACTCACAACGTTCCAGAACGTGGAACTGACAGTCACCACGGCATTCCCGTGGACGGCCGTCACCACCGTCACTGTCACTCTGACCGGGTTCGATGAGAAAGGTGACCAGGTGTCGAGCGTGCCCACCGTGTTCAGCCTGAACGCCAGTGGGGAATACGGTTCGCAAGTTCGATTGAGGAACATCGTGACCAACAACGTTGCTCAGGCCGCATTCACGGCACGCTACGTTCAGGTGCTTGTCACGGCATCTGCTGACTCTGGTCCCGCACCCAAGATTCATAGCATCAAGCTTGGCGTCCGTGAGGACAAGCGTCAGCCGGTGGAGAACTAATGGGATCGTCGGGTTACTCTCGCAAGAAACAACTCAAGCTCCCCCCGGTCGTCGTCCCTGGGGGCAGTGAGAACCTTACGTTCTCAGACTTGCAACGCTACATGTCGGCCATTCAGGAATGGGCAGACTCACTTCAGTTCGGGTTCATCGGGTTCAACGTGAATGCAGGCGTTAGTGGGTTTACGAACATCGCCATCGGGTCAACAGTCGTTCCCTTCACGAAGGTCGTGAGTGATTCCAATGACTTCACCAAGACCGACAACCAGGAATCTCGGTACTTCACTGTGCCCTCAGGGTGCGGGGGCATGTACACCATTAGCTGGAGCGTTGCCGTGTCAGGCAACCGTGGCGTGACTCAGAACTTCGTGTACGTCTCAGCCGCCCCGCAGGTGTACGTTGTCCCCACTGGCGCAAGCTACATGAACATCACCTGCCGTGGAGGAACGAACCGCTCCATAACCGGTGGTGCTGCCCCCGGAACGATACAGAACCGCACGGGAGCGACAATCCTTGCATCGTTCGATGTCATTGCCGGAACAAGGCATGACGTGTTTGTCCCGAACACTATAGCCTCATTGAACTCTGCACCAACAGTAGGTCAGTACCCTGGGGGGGGTGGTGCCGCCTCGTCGGGGTTGAACGTTCCGTTTGCTGGCTCAGGGTATGCCGGTGTCCGTGCAGAAGGCGGGGTGTTTGCTGACTCACTGATCGTTGCCGGGGCACCCGGTGGGATAGGTGGGGGGGTGAACAACTCAAGGCGAGCGAACAGCGGCAACGCCAACGGGGCGGTTGGCGGGAACGCCCCATCCTTGACGGCAGACGGACTGACTGCCGCCCTCTTCCCGGGCTTTGGAGGAACGCAAGTGGCGGGCGGTGCGGCGGGTGTTGGCGGAACTGCCGGGTCGGCCGGTCAGGGTGGAGCAGGGTCGGGCTTGCGCTTCAATGCCGCTTGCGAGTTCCCTGGTGGGGGTGGTGCCGGATGGTTTGGTGGGGGCGGTGCTGGAACCACTGTTGCCACCAACACCATCTCGGGTGGAGGCGGTGCCGGGTCGAGTTACGTCAACGGAACAGGGACCGACATCACTCATACGGCAGGGACCGATACGGGGGCCGTCGTGAATGGATCAGTGTCATTCACGACCTTTGTCCTGAACGGTCAGATTCAGGTCGAGCTTCATGTCATCCACGCCGTCCCCCGTGACAGTAACCTGATTGCCGCTGATGAAATCATTGCCAATGACAGGGCATACCCCTTCCGTGGATCGGTTGTCACGCCGCTGGACGACGGTGACCGCATCTACTTGAGGATCATCAACAACAGTTCCACCAACAGGTACCAGAACAACCAATCGTGGCTTTCCGCCGTGCGATCAGGCATTTAGAAAGGACATCGACCATGCCCACTGTAGCAGACGCCGTAACTTCCATCCGTGAACGACTGAACGAAGCAGCAGCTTCGCAATGGTCTGACCAGCAGATTCGCCGGTGGCTCGATGAGGGCATCAGGGACATCGCTCGGCGTACCTTCCACTACCAGGACTCTGACACGATCGCCATCACCGCCTCAGCGAACAACGGCATCCACACATGTGCCACCGACGTTCTTCGCATCAACCAGGTGTACTGGCAGGCCACGGCAGACACCACTCAGAAGTACCCGCTCCAGGCACGCCAGTGGGCAGTCATGGATCAATACTGGGGCAACAGGCAGGACATGGAATCGGGATGGCCTGCGATGTGGGCCACCAGAGGGTACGCCCCGACGCTCACCATCAAGATATTCCCCGTTCCCTCGGTCGCCGGAACATTGTTCCTGAACGTGGCACGCCTTCCCGCAGCCATCAACGTCGCAGCCGGTGGTGGGAGCATAGACTCGCCCGAAGCATGGACCGAAGTCGCCTACTTCTACTGCGAGTACATGGCTCGTCGCAAGGACCGTGATCTGGAGTACGCCATGGAATCCAAGGGGCAGTACGAGTCCCTGATTGCTTCCATGATCGAGAACGGCGACTACGCCAACGCTCCAGACGAGTTCACATGGAACGGCAGGAACTACCTGCCCGACTGGTTGACCAGCGGGTGATCCAGTTCAAGGTTTGATTGCACGCCACCATGGTTTGGTGCAGGCCGGAAGTGGCCGTGCGATCAAGACGGGGGGACCGCCCATGTTGGTCGCTGGTCCCCCCGTCATTGTCCCCTCAATGACGGGCGTATCCTCCTGGCATGTCCCTCGGCACGTCCTACCCGGCCAGTGCTGGTTCGCCCCGGCGCTACGCCCCCCCGCAGGCCCAGCCCCCCGTCGCTCCACCTGACTCGTCGTCTACCCCTGGTGGCGGCTACAAGGGTGCTTCGGGTCCGGGCAAGGGCCAGACCCTTGGCCCTGGTGGACCGGCCCCTTCACGCATCGACCCGACAGTTCCCTACTCCAATGGGACTGCGTATCCTCGCTCCGAGCCGGATAACTACTTCAACCAGTTGATTGCGGACTTCAATGCGATCAACCGTGGACAGAGCGACAGTCTCGCCAACCAGTACACCAGTGCGATGGGCCTCGGTCAGGGCGTGTACGACAACAACGTCTGGTACCGGCAGGCTCAAGCAGGCAACGACCTGGCACGCCTCGGCCTACAAGAGGGCCGGGAGGTTGGCCTCGGGCGTGAGCGCAACAACGCCGATCGTGGATTCGCCGGTCGTGGCTTTGAGATTGATTCCCGTGGCAACAACCTTCAGCGTGACATGCGGTACCGGGCCAATGACTCCGAAGCTGCTGGTCGTGGCTCGATCACATCATTCGGCTACGGCCAGAATGAGCGTGACATTCTCGGTCAATTCGACATCGCACAAGACACGACGCAGCTAACGTTCGATAAGAAGATGTCGGACCTTGACATTGACGACAAGGCAATTGACTCGATCGCCAGTGAGTTCGGCATCCGCAAGTCCGACATCAACAATGCCCTCAAGTTCGGCATGACTCAACTCGGTCTGGACTGGACTCAGGCCGTAGACCGACTGAATGGTGACCTGGCATCGGGTGATGCGATCCTCGCTCAGAACGCCATCAACTTCCTGACTCAAGTCATGTCCATGCCCATGCAGCCCCCCTCCATGACAGACATGTTCGGCTCCACTTCCACTCCCTCCACTCCCCCCACTCCCACGCCGTCAACTGGTGTCGGTGGCAGCGGTGGCTCCAGTGGTGGTCGTCCCATCACCTTCAGATAAGGACTCATCATGGCAATCGGTGACATCGCTCCCCCATTCCCTCGCCGCCCTTCGGTGCAGGACATGCTCTTGCAGCAGGCAGGCCCCCGTGGCACCCCTGACCGTGCGCTTCAGGCCGCATTCAACTCCGGTGCCATCGACGCTCAAGAGTTGAACGAGCGGATGATTACCCGTCCCAACTCGCAGGTTCGTGCCTTCGCTGGTGGGCAGATGACCCCTGACGAGTTCATGCAGTCGCAGCGCATGGCCACCAATGCGAACCTGCCCCGTGCTGCCATGGGTGCGACCGACGATCTGCTCACGCAGGCACTCGCCCGCAACGCCCCGATGCAAGGCCCCGCTCTCCCCTCTGCTGCCGCCAACGCCGCCCGTGTCGCCCCCTCGTTGATGTCTCAGGCGTCGGCTCTCGGTGGTCTGCCCGGTGGTGGTCCCGCATTCGCCCCCACGCCTGCCCCTGCCCCTGGTGCTGGTGGCTTCATGGCTCGTCTCCGTGGCATGACCAAGCCCAAGTTCAGTGCCGGTGCCCTGATGCGTGCCGGTATGTTCGCTGGTGGCGGTCTGATGGGCCGTGGCCTTGTGGACTCGATGGACATCGGTGGTGAAGGTTCCGGCCTCGACAACGCTCTCGCTGGTGGCACCGCTGGTGCAGGTATCGGTGCCGCTGTCGGCTCTGTCCTCCCTGGCCTCGGTACGGCAGTGGGTGCAGGTGTCGGCTTCGTCGGTGGTGCCCTGCTGGAATCCATGATTGGCGACAAGACGAACAAGGCCGATCGTATCGAGTCCATGTACGACGGTTCACGCAGTGTCATCACCGACCTTGGGCAGACATACGGCCTCAGTCAGTCCACCTTGGACAACCTCTTGATGGAGTTCGACATCTCTGCCTCACTGATGCGTGAGAACGGTGATGAGGATGGACTCAAGGCGCTCGTCACCCAGTTGCAGACATCGCTCCCCTCCACTCTCATGGAGTACCGGATGCAGGACGAGATGGAGCGGAAGCAGAATGAGCGGATGCTCTCCATCCAGACTCAGTTCGCCCCCATCTTTGAGGGGATCATCGGTCGTTCAGCCGCCAACTCTGGCATCGCCTACGAGCAGGCCCTTGTCGCTGCTGACACCCTCGGCCAGTCCAACCCGCAACTGGCTGCCTTGGTCCGCTCCAACGCTGCCAACACTCAGTCATCGTCCGATGCGATGATGGCTGCATACGCTTCGCAAGCCGCCCTTGGCATGTCTGGTGGGTTGGAAGAGCAGATGATGCTCGCTCAGAACACTCAGCCTGTCCGTCTCGGAATGTGACCTGGTGACCCATGGTGCTTGGCCCTCTCAACCTGGAAATGCCTGGTCTGCCAACCCTGAACGTCACGGACTATCTGCCCGACGAAATCAGACAGCCGAAGCGTGCGCCTCTGATCGTCAACCAGCCCCGTGCTGCCACCAGTCTCCAGAACAAGTACGCTCCTGGTGGCCTCTACGACCTGCTCACTCAGTCGGGTCAGTACACCCCTGAGTCGCTGAACGCACTCCGGTCCTACGACGAGGACCGTGTGTCCCGTGGACAGGCTCCGCTCACCGAGATTCAGACGCAGAAATCCTTGCAGGCTGCCTCGACCAAGACGCAGGCCACTCCAACCCCTGAGCGTTCGATGTGGAACCTTCCCATCAATGCGATCAAGGACCTTGGCAACATCCTGAAGTCGCTGCCCCAACTCCCTGGTGCGCTCATCTCCGAAGGTCAGCAACTCTCCAACATCGGTGAGTCCATCTCGTCGGCATCCAACCCGATTGCTGGCCTACTTAAAGCGCCTGGCGTTCGGATGCTCCCTGGTGCGTTCATTGCCGGGAACATCGCTGGGGGAACGCCTGGCGAATTGGCTCGTAGTCCTCTGTTCACGGCGCTCGATGTCCTCCCGATTGCCAACGTCGCTGCCAAGTCCACACGGGTCGCTACCCGTGCCGCCGAGCTAGCAGAGGTAGCCAAGACGCTCCCCGAGGGGGTGCTGCCACGGGACGTTAGTGTGGCAGTCCAGCAAGCACGACGCCCCATCTCCACGGCACTGCTCAACAAGGTGGATGCCGAGAACAACATCATCCGCAACACGGCAGGCGAACTCACTGATCTTGTCCGTGACTCCAGAGCAGGCATGAAGGCCCGAGAGTATTTCGGCAAGGAATCACGCAACGCCGTGTTCTTCGTCAACGCTGCAATGCAGCGGGTGCGAGGCATCATGGGTGGTGAAATCAAGGTGCCTGACGACACACTCGTCCCCCTAGCCCGTGAAGCCGTCGAGTTCAACGACCGTCTGCTGGAACTAGGCATTGACGATGCGATGATGCCGGAACTGGTGGACCGCATGCGTGAGTCCCGTTACGCCGACGCCCCGCCGAACATGCTTGAGGCCATGGAGTTGACCCGGAACTGGAACGAACGAACCGCCACCCTATTGCAAGAGCGCAATCTGGCGGTCATGTTCGATAACGAACTGTATGACCTACAGACAGGCATCCGTCTCCGTGAAGGCGAACGATCCGTCAACCGCACCAAGTCATTCGTTGACATGCGTGGACGTGTGGAGACATCTGCCCTCTATGACGGCACCACCCCAGCCTCCCCTGTCACTGCCGTCCAGTCGATGATTGAGGCGTTCAATCGGCCACGCAACCAGCCACTCCCTCCCGGCGTGAAGCTGTCACCGGAGGAACGTCTGGCCGGGGTGGACAACATTGCCAAGAACGAACTGTCGCTACGCCACAACGTGATGATCCGTGAGTTGGAGAACCTGGGCTACGACACGACGCCCCTCTCCCAGGCATGGCAGTACGTCGAGGGACGCAAGCCCACCTACAACAAGCAGACACGCAAGCAGAAGGGCAAGGGCTACCCCAAGGACCCGAAGGTCTACACGAACCTGCTCGATGAAATCAGGGCCAACCCGGACCTGCTCGGCAAGCGTGACATCGTGCCTCTCACCGACACGATCCAAGCCCTGAAAGACAAGCTGCGTGACCCGAAGATCGGACCTGCCGCCAAGACAACGCTCGATGCCATCAGGGATAACAACCCCATCGGCATCACCAGAGGCATTGAGATGCTGCGTCGCACCGACATGTGGAAGCAGGTAGGCGTCATCAACCGTCTGAAGGCGATCCGTGAGACGCAACGCTTCATCGGCAAGTCCAAGCTGTCCGCACAGTCACCGGAGCTACTGGCCAAGCAGGCGGAACGGTTCGGCAAGGTGTCATCGGAGGCGGTCCCTGCACGGTTCATCCCCGAACTCGACCGGCAGACCAGGCTCCGATCCAAGGAACGGGCCATCGCCATCAACACTGTCGATGAAGCTGCTGCCATCACGAAGATGGCCGACAACGGGGACTGGACTTCCATCCCTGGCTTCACCGACCAGATGTACCGGCAGATTCAGCGTGAGTCCGCTGTTGAATGGAAGCGTTGGCGAGATGACGGGTTCGACCCGATCTACGTCCACACGGTCACACCGAACAAGATGTTCTCCGCTCTCCAGCCGAAGGCAGGCATCGTCCCCAACTCCATCTCATCGGTGAAGAAGCGGTCATGGGACATGGCACCAGGCGTGAAGAACGTCGGCCTCGCCATGACTGACCAGATGCGTGAAATCCTCAGCCGTCAGCACGTCGAGATTGCCATCAAGCAGATCGTGGACACGATGGGTGAATCAGAGGTTGCTCTACGGCGACGGTATGCGGATGCTGCCCGCCGTCGTTCTGAGACGAACCCTGCCCTCGACTTTGATGGACACCTGATGCAACTCATCAACGAGAAGCACAAGAGGTTTGACCCTGAACTAGAAGGCTATTTCTGGGGTAGCCCCTACCTGAACCGGCTCAAGCAGGATCGCATGTTCATTCCCAAGCATGTGGCGACGAACCTGAAGGGGCTTGCTGAACCGAAGCGTCTGCTCGGTGGCATCCTCGACCCGATCACCAACACGTTCCGGGCTGCCACGACATCGCTCTCCATCCGCACTCAGTTGTACAACGTGGTCGGGAACTTCGTGGCCACAGAGCTAGCGAAGCCTGGGGCCACCCTCCGTAACCTGTCACAAGTCCGTGAATGGATGAATGACCCGAACCTTGTCCCCGACTCGCTCAAGGAAGTGATCGGATCGCAGAAGAACACGTTTCTTGACCTCGACCGTGAAGCCATGGGTGTGGTCAATGAAGGTGTGTGGGGCTACATGCGAGGCAAGACGCTCGGCCGACTGTGGCAGGGCGAGCAAGCTGCCAAGGTGCCGGGTAAGCCCATCACCCGCTACGGGGGCAAGTTCAGTGGCCTTGTCGAGAAATCGTACACTCTCAACGGCAAGGTCGATGACTTCTTCCGCATGGTGAACTATGTGGACGAGTACAACAAGTCCGTCAAGACTGGCTCCAATGTTGCCAACGCTGAACGGCGAGCGATCGTAGCCGTGCGTGAGAACATGCAGGACTGGATGTCCATGACACCGATGGAGCGTTCGGTGATCCGTTCGCTCGTCCCATTCTACGGGTACATGGGCCACGCCATGAGGTTCGTCCTCCGCTATCCCTTCGACCACCCGTTGCGTACCGAGATGATGGCGAAGCTGGCCGAAGCGGAACTGGAAGATCAGGACTTCCTCCCTGCCCGCTTCATGTCGATGCTCTTCGTCGGAGGCGTCGGCCCTCAAGGGGAACGTGGCGCAGTGAACGTCGGCCCGTTCAACCCGTTCGGTGAGATTGCCAACTTCATGTCCGTTAAGGGTGTGCTCGGTGCGACGAACCCTGTCATCCAGACCGCCTTGCAGATGACGGGCGTGGATGGTGGCGAGGCCGAATTGTACCCCTCGCTCCGCTACGACCCTCAGACCGGTCGCCTGTCAGCCAAGGGGACCAACCCGATCACCAACCTGCTGCACAACACCATCCCTCAGTCCTCTGTCATCACGGCAATGCTTGGCGTGAATGGTGAGTTCAACGACATGGCTCGTCGTGACCCTGCCGCAGCGAACAGGTATCTGGCCAGCGGACTGACCATTCCAATGATGTGGAGAGAGATTCAAGTCGATCAGGAAATCATGAAGGCAGAGTTGGCCCGAATCGCAGCCCAGGACAAGGTGAAGAATGAAGCCCTCAAGACAGGCAACTGGCAGGAAGCACTACAGTACCCATCACTGCGTGAATACCTGGCTGCCATTGAGGGACTATCAGACGAACAACTGGCACCGTTCCAGCGGCTCACCGAGGATCAGATCACTTCGATCACCCAGCAGACCAGCGAGATGACGGACCTTCCACAGTTCGCCGGGGTCACCCCACTGAACGATCAACTCGACGCTCTCATGTCTGCTGCACGCAACAACCCCAGCGGCTTGCTGATGGGCAACCTGACGGGTCAGCCGGTCCCTGGCTCATCTCTGACCAACACCACGGGCGGCACCTGACCCCCCTAGTGTGGTTGGTCGAGGGACCGGCATCGTTCGTACGGGGGCGGGGTCGGTCCCTCGCTTCGCCCCCTTACCCAGTCAGGACGTCCCTAGCCATGATGGCATCTTCAGTGCCCGAACTACTGCAATCAGTGGCGGTGCTGGTCATGTCGGTGACCGGTGGCCTGTTCCTCCTAGTCATGCTATGGAAGGGGCGCAGCATCCACGGGCAATGGAAGGACCTGAAGATCGTTCTCAATCCCCAAGCCATGCAGGACGTGCAGGACAAACTCGATGAAGTGGTGAGGTCCGTGAACAACAAGTCACCTGCCGACCTCACTCTGTTCCAACGATCCAAAGTCATGGAGCAGGACATCAAGTCTCTCAATAGGAAGTTCGATATCCTCCTCTATGAGTTGAGGAACCAGGTCGGACTCAGAATTGAAGTAGCCGCCCCCGACCGATCAGAAGGGAACTATTGATGGACCGCCTCAAGGTCTTGCTCGCCGCCGCCGTCACCTACATCACCATCATCCAGGCCGTGCTCGTCATCTTCAGCGAAGAACTGGCAAGCCTGTTCGCTGATGGTGACGCTCAGACCGTGGTTGCCACCATCGTCAAGGTGATCGCAGTGCTCGGTGCCGTCGTCACGATCATCCGCCGTGTCACCCCGGTGCTGCCCTCTGAACGTAGCCTGCTCCCGGCCCAGCGCCAGTTCTGACCCTCTTGCACGCAGGCTCGTAGCCCCGCACCGAGTTGTTACACCAGTGAGGAAAGGCCCCCCTGCTTGCGTGCAGAGGGGCCTTTCACGTTCACGGTTGGTTCCTCGCTATGCCGATGTCCACCGCCTGGCCGATCAGGAACTCGGCCACCTGCTGCCTGGCATCTGCCTCATCTGCCCATTGGAACCGCAACCCAATCTGTTCACCGTCTGGTCCGGGCTTGACCTGCATGGTTGGCCGCAACTCAAACCAACTCGACTCCCCACACGACGGACACACCCGCTCTTGGAACCCCGGTTCAACCGTTCTGATCCTGATGCGTGTCAGGCAGGGTGTCTTGCCCCGCTTGCACGTCAGCACCCTCTGGTTGTCCTTGATCAGGAACCATCTCACTGGCATCTTGAATGCCCTGGCTGCTTGTCTTGCGCTTGTCATGATTGCTCACCACTTCCCGTGCATGATTCAGGTTTATCTCTGCCGACAACTGACTCAGTTCAGCGGACTTGATGAACATGTCGAATATTGACGGGTTCGGGTCGTCACTGTCTGTGTGGCTCAACGCCTTGCTCAGCTTCAACTTGCTGGCTCGCTGCTTGTGGTAGGCGATCTGGGCCTGATACACCGGGATCATGTACCTAGCCTGAACGGCTGCTACGTCGTTTATCCCGATGGTCATTCCACTACCGCCTGACCATCTTCAATGCTACGCCTACGGCTACGAATGTCAGCGACAGTCCCATGAGTGGGTCCAAGGCCATTCCCGTAGCTGGTAGCAGGGGGATCGTTGGAGGGATGCCTACTCCAACTACTGGTGGCAAGCCGGTGGGCGTCGGCGTCGGCGTCGGCGTCTGGGTCGTAGCGGGCCAAGTCGGCTCGGTCACTATCAACAACGATGTCGTCGTCGTTGTGGTAGGTGCGGCGCTGGTCAACGATGAGCTTGTGGAACTGGACCCCGTTGTCGTCGTTGGCGGTGACGATGAAGATGGCACCGAGGGGACCGATGAAGATGTCCCCGTCGTTGATGGGGGCGGGGATGTCGTGGATGGTGATGCCGGGGAGGAAGTAGTTGTGGATACGCACGTCAGGTTCTCCAATGCTTTCGTAGGTGGGCATGTCATTGTCATATCTCCAGTTGTGGTTCTTGCAGCTTGTTCACTGCCTTGTTCGTTCTGCTCACTGCGTTCTCTCGTTGCAGTGTGCCTTTCTTCCAGTGCCGTTTGCACCACCCGATACCGTCAGGGTCGTACATCATGGCACCCTCCGTGCATTTAGATTCGATGCATCCTGCCCGGAGATTGAAGTCCTCTTGATTCGCTACTAGGTCCATGAACCCATACAGGGCCAGCCTCCACTCGGCTTGCAGCATTGGCTCCCGCAATACTGTCACGGGATTGGCGATGGGCACAACAACCCATCTGCCCTGCATCACGCCCGAGTGGCCTTGGATGTCTTTCATCTTCAGCCCTTGCCTCCACAGACTCATCGCCGCCGACCCGACCAGCAACACATACTTTGTGTCCGCTGCTTCCAGCGCACGGAAGGTCATGGCCCGGTACTCCAATAGCTGACTGGGTAAGGGGGGTGAGTCCTGGTCGTGTGGGTATGCCCACAGATGGGTCACCTGGTCCTCCCACACGCCAGCGCCGAGGATGGAGCGCATCATGTACTTCCGGTGTCCGGCTGCGTAGGGGACCGGCCTGTCCCACATCACGACCAACTGCGACGCCTGATGCTCCCTGCGATACGACCACTCTGGTAGGCACGCATCGGCACCCATGTCGTAGTAGCCGTCCTCGACCGCCACACGTTCCTTGACCAGATACTTGAGTGGCTTGGGGCGGTAGGTGCGTAGCTTGATGACTACCTCTGCCCCCAGCCTGTCGAACAGTCGCTCGATGGGGCTACTCACTTGAACCACCACCACTGCACTGCCACTAGCGCACCGATCAGTAGAACGATGGCTATAACCAGTTGGCTGTTCTCCTCAGTGATCATGCCGTTACTTCAACAGTGCGTCGATCAGCTTGTTGGCGATCACCTTGCCAATCCCAGGTACTTCCATCATCTGTTCCTTGGTCACTGTCCATGCGAGTGGCACCCCCTTGAAGTGCTTGATGATTGCCTTTGCCCTGTCTGTGCCCAGTCCGTCGAACCCTTGCAGTAGGTGTACGGCGTAGTCGTCGTTGGTTGCGTTGCCCCATGGACTGAACGCTGACGGTCGTCGCATGATTGATGTGTGCTTGTCCTTGTTCGTCCACCGAGCGTACATCACCACTAGCTCCACCGTCTCGGTGATGTCCTTGGTGTACTCGATGTGCGCCCCTTCATTCATCATCGACCAGAGCATTCCCTTCCACTGGCCTCTGGTGAACTGTTGACCCCAGCTATTCCACAACAGGTTCCCTGCTGTATCGAACTGCACCTTGCCCTCGATGACGATCATTGGAATGGGGATGCCCGATGCACGCATCTGTGCAATCTCTTTGCTGATCCTGCCGTCACTGACACTGGCGATGAGGTCTTTCAACTCCTTGCGTTGCACGCCCCATAGCTGATCTTCACCGTTATCTTTGCCATACCAAACGACATCACACCCGAACCGTTCCGGCATCAGCGTGCTCTTGCCCAGTGCTTTCAACTGTTTCGGCTCTGTTGGTGCCACAAAGAACTCTTGCACGTTCCCTCGCTTTCTGATTCTTGTTGCGGACGTACTCCACCTTGTGGGCGACACATATCTCACAGTCGCAATGCATGCGATCCCATGCGTATCTTGTGCCGTGGGTCCACCTGGGTTCATCATTCAACGGCCTCGACTCAGCCAGGATTCGCCTGCGTTCACGCATCCGTTCAGCCTTCGCTGCAAGGCATGGCGGGCATGAGCACTTCCTGTCCTTGGCCCACCAGTACACCCCATGCTGGTCGGGGCCTTTCTTCTGTCCGTTCCTGTTGCTCTTGGGCCTCAACGACTTCAGCCCGAGGGTCGTCTCCATGTAGTTCAGACCCTTCAAGCATTCAGCCTGGCACTTGCGTTCGTTGGGGCTATGCGCTCGTTCGCATTCATCCCCATCAATCGGACACTCCACCCCGCTCCCCTCCATACGTCTCGTCATGCTTCTGGCGACAGGCACCGCATAGGTGAACAGGACCGCACGTCAGACATGCCGTCTCCAGTTCAACCTTGTCGAACCCACCGCACTGGTCACATGCCTTCACACTGTCCACCAGGTCGCACACGTCCATCAGAACAACCACCTGAGCATGCTGGCCAACAGGTACCAGGCGATCAACCCGCTGACCATGACCATCGTCAACCCGATGAAGCGCATCACATGTACCAGCGAGCAAAGTCGGCAGGCGACGTGCGTGGTCCGGTGTACGAGGGCGGGTACACCGGTCCTACTCCGAGCAGGGTGAAATACTGGAGGAATCCCCTGTCTACAGGGATGCCGATGGCCGGTACTGAACCCTTGACGCCAGCATGTTCCAGTTCACCCATGAAGCTGAGCGAGTCGGCCCTCTGCTGAGTGGCGCACCATTCAACGATGGTGCCATTAGTGAAGAACAATGCCAGGTCCATCTGCTGCCCGCTGTCAGTGATCCTGATTAGCTTCGTCATGCTGTCCTCTTCCGCCCCTGGTGTCCAAGGTGTGTTGGTGTCTGAGTAAGAGGGGCTGTATCGCCCCTCCCTGATCTTGGTCATGATCCCGACACCCGGGCAGGCGGTAGCACCAACCTCCTGATGCCCCTTGACGGCGAGTTGCCGCTGCGTTCGCAGTTGGCCTTCGCCCACCAACCATCTGATTGACCTGTCCGCTGCTTCGGTCGTCGTGTCAGCACCATCGACAAGGCACAAAATGCTGAACGATGTGCTGTTGACTTCGGCATTGGCGGCGTTCCTCAATTCCCACCCCCTACCAACCCAGATTCCGCCAAGGTAGTCAACAATGAAGTTGTAACCGATACTGTAACCACGCTGACGTGCATACATCTGATGGATGGAGTTGATGTAGAGCGGCAAGACGCCGACTACCTCTCCGGGATCACCGTCGATGAGGTTGTCGTCAGCGGTGTAATGCATCACCACTTGGGTGATGCGGGTCCAGTCGGCTAGTGGTGCCGCCGTTCGTTGGAGCAGGTACCCGCTGCCAGGTACCCGTTGCCCCGTTTCGGCATTGATGCGGAACCGGTACGTCCCATCAACCGGGAACGACGATGGCATCCTGTTCCACGCCGATTCCTGATGCACTGTCAGAGCCATCACACAACCTCCAGGTCCCAGCCAGCAACGTTGATCAGGTACTCATGAGCGAACGTTGACGTGGTGGAGTGGGCGTCGAACTCCACTTTCTCTTGCAGGTCCCGACCCCTGTCTTTGGTGGTGGTGAACCGCCACACGTCACGCTTGGGGTGATCCAGGTACAGGTTGGTGGCACCGATGTACGGCAGTTGCTTCTGACCGGCAGGCTTCTGCCCGATGAAACCGAACTCTGCTTTCTCTGCTTCGTCGGCCTCTTTCCGCACTCCCGCCGACTCGCAGACAACGAGGATGTGTCCTGGCCAGCGCCGGTACTTGCCATAGAACCCGTCCTGGTACACCTTGTTGATGACCGGCCACGTCATGTCGGAGGTCAGTTCCTTGTTGAACTCCTTGATGTCCTTGGACTCTTTCCGCAACCGGGTCATGTGTACGCCGATGTCCTGTCCATGCACCTGGTTGGAGAACCAGGCTTGGACCATGCTCCACGTCGTAGTGCCAGGGTCGATGACCAGCCAGTCATCCTCGGTCCCATGCTTGAGGAAGCTGTCCATCGTCTTGATGTACTCATCCCAGTCGGCCTCGATCGGCTCGATGATCATCCGATCTTCCAACTCCGGGTACTCGGTCTGGAGGATTCGTTCGTAGGCGAACGAGTAGTCCAGGTCCACGACGAATGCTCTGGCGTCCTGGTGCATCTTCATGATCTGGAAGATCAGCGAGGACTTGCCGGTGCCAGCATGGCCGAATGCGGTGATCCGTTCCTTGATCCGGTCATTGCCCGGGACGATCTTCATTTCCCTCTTAGCCACGTTTGATCCTCTCCAGTGTTTCTCTGAGGATGGACACGGGAATGTGATCCCATCCAATTTGCTCGAACTCTTTGCACAACCGTTCCAACACTTGCACTGCAATCTGAGGGGACTCCAACGTCTTGGCCGGTTGACGCCCTCCACCCGCCAGTAGTTCCGACAGGTAGCGAGCGTGTTCGTCCAGTTGGGCTTCAGGGATGGGGTCCTTGGCCCAGTCACGGATCGTTACCACGGTCAACCTCCACTTCATATTTCGCCTGGATGTCAGTCGGGGACATGAGGACAAACTGCCTCCATGGTCCATAAGCTGTTCCGAACATTATCTCGTTGAAGTCCAGAATTGACCCAAAGATCAGGTCGTCCACCGCCTCTTGCACCAAGGCGTCCAGTCGTTTCTGCAAGTCACTCACTGAATCGCCTACCGGTCATGGGATGGATGTTTGCCAGCGCCAAGTCCTTAAGAGTCGCCATCATGCCGTTGGTTGCTACGGCATAGACGAAATCTTCAGGGACGTAGTGCAACGTGGCGTATGCCGCCAGGACTCCTCGGATGAACTCCGGTGATTCCTCTGCGTTGAACAGTTGCGCCAACTGGCGCAACGGCTCCGAATCGACAGGGGGCATAGAGACTTCCACCATGGTCAGGTAGAACCCCATGATTACTTGCTCTGGACCAGTGGCGTCCATCAGTTTCCTGAGCATGTCGGTTGCATCATCCTTGCCAAGCGGGCCGTACTCCTGGTCGCTCATCGCTTCGCCCGTGGCTTGGGTGCCAGCTTCGCTTTCTTCGGCTTCACGGTGACCAGTGTGTAGTCGAATGGTTCCACCGTGTAGCCCTTGTTGTACACAGTGTGGTACTTCAGGTCGAACTCAGTGCCCTCCACATCGACCCGCACCACTTCATCGTCCTCCACGTTGGCTGCCGTCAGCCATGCATTGACACCCTGGTTCAGTTCCTTGACCCGGCTCTCGATCCCCTTGGCCTCACCAGTCAGGGCCTTCGCCTTCGCCTTCAACTCTTCCCGCTCACTGACGAGTGCCACCAGCGTTTCATCTGATGGCCTGGTTGGCGGCACGGCAGAGTCATCGGCATCGTGCAGGTAGAAGAACGGGCACGGGTACATCTGGACGTTGCATGGCACATCGTCAACCCGCTTCCCCTTGTTGACCAATGCCTCCAGATGGGCGACACGCTTGATGAGTCCCTTCATGGGGATCGGCGGCATGGAAAGGTGCTTGACTTCCACGTCCACGATCTGGCCGTCCTTGAACAAGCCGCCAACAAAGTCGCACTCTTCCATGCCCAGCCCATGCATGTAGGCCGACACCTGCCACGGATACCACGGCATGGCCTCCACACCGTTACGCATGAACTTGCCCCACGTTGACTCACGAAACTTCTTCGCCTCAAACAGAGTGTTGTCCTGCGTCTTTCCGTCAGTGTGTCCACGGATGAACACACCATCGAGCACTTCCAACTCCACTTCCTGCTGCCCGCCGGACACGATTCGATCGTACTTGGATTCGTACATGTCGATGATGGACTGCTCAGCGTTGGTCCCCTCATCCAGCACTTCCTGAAACCATGCAGGGTGTGCTTGAGGGGTGTAGAACTCTGCGAGTGCGATGAACATCCGGTCGCACATCATCAGACTGCTGGCCCGGTAGACGACCTTGCCGTCCTCTTCGTATCTGGATGGTCGGTTGTCGCTCATCTCATCCTCTCCAACAGTTCATGGATCAGCCTTCCAGCCGGTCTGTTGTGCGTCGCCTGGATGAGGTACTGACGCCCCACTTCCTGCCCGTAATCCCACAACTCCAGGTCGGTCATCTGATTCAACTCCTCAGCCGATGGGTGCTTGATGAGATGCTTCATCCTGCGATCACCCCACCCAGGCAGTCCACTGCGTCGGCCATGGACTGCTTCATCTCCTCGATCTGCCGCCGCAGTTTCTTGTTCCTGTCGGTCAGCACGGCGTTGAGGACTTCAACGTCGTCCACCCTCTGCTCCAACCGTGCCATGTTCTGCTGCATGGCAATCCATTCCTTGTTCTGGTACATCTGCATCAGCCCGATTCTCTCAAGCTGATCCATAGTTGGCTTCCTGTTCAACATCATCGTCTTGCCCTTCGTTGGTTGATGTAATCTTCATTGGCGGTCGCCTATGCCTGTCGTCCAAGTATAGGTCGTGTTGTGACTGGGTAAGGACGTAGGCGTTGACATCCATGTCGCACATCCTGGCGAGCGCCGCCATGGTGCGAAGGGTGAGGGAACCGCCTCGGAGGAATCCACGCACGGTCGGAGTGGTCAGGTCGGACAGGTCAGCCACCACGTCGTACTGGGCGATGCCTTGACGCTTCAGGTAGACGAGAACGTCTCGCCTGAACTGTCCCTCTGTGAACCACTCCTCCACGTTCCCTAACGTGCTCCCCCCCTGACTCACTTGGTGTCGGCCTCTCTGAGCAGACGCCCCAATGCCACCATGTGTTGCTGAGTTTCCACAACGAACTCCCCCATCTGCCGACGCAGATCGTGGAGCATCTGGTAATGCACTGCGTCGGCACATCTCAACATGGTTTGCTTGTCGAGGAGCGCTTCATCGGGGATCGGGTTCTTGACGAAGAACATGATCCCCTTGACGTTGAGCATGCACAAGATGAACGTGGATTCCTTGGCTTCACCATACGACACACCGAACTCACCGTCACCCAAGTCAGTGGTGATGGCTTCAGGCATCCGTGTCTCTTTCTGGAAGAGCCAGGTGATCTGATCGTGGGTGCTGTCCCCGTCATGCTTTGCCCTCATGTGAGGGATCATGATGTTCTCTGCGTCTCTCAGCGTCATGGTGTGTCTTTCCCCTTGTTGAAAGGGATGATCGGCAAGGGATCGACGATCTCGCGATGGGTGACGACGCGTGTCATCGCTGCGGCGAACGAGTCGAGGATGCGACACATGGGATGGGACGTTGCGATCCCGGCGTCGAGCATCATCCGCCGAGCGTTGAGCACTTCGCATGTCGCATGATTCGCTGCGTCGATGCATGCCTGCATTGCGACGTTGTCGGTGAGGTCCGGGTCGCGGTAGTGGCGTCGATCGCCGCTCATGGTGTCTCCTTCTCGTCATCGACGATGACCCAACGCTCGATGGTCCAGTCGTGGCTGGCGGTGAGGACTGTGCCGCAGGTGTCGATGGCTCGTTCGCCCTTCTTTGGCTTGCGCCACTCGACGGTGTGCCGCTCAGGGGTGAAGGTGAGGTAGCTGGCGTCGATGATGTCGTAGTACCCCCGTCGAGATACGACCGGAATGTCGTTGCCCGCATCAGGTTCCGGAACGAGCGGCCGGAACTCCCTGTTGGCTCGGCCCATCACCTGGTACCACTTGGTCGTGTCGTACATGGACATCAGTGGCCCCCATCTTCAGGCATGACATCGCTGGCCTGCACCCCAGTGTAGGCCAGACTGAACTGTGCAAACTCCGCAATGAGGGGGAGGATCATGGGCAGGGGGATGCAGACTTCCTTGCGCTGCTCCCCGTTAATCATGTGGAACTTGAGACGCAGGACGGGTGCCATTGCCATCGCTCCATCCTTGCCTTCCATCAGTCCCTTGAGCATGCGGACGAATCCGCTGCCTACCTCAAAGCCTCCCGCTACGTCGGTTTCTCTGACAAGCTTGTCGAGAGGGAATGCTCCACTGAGGTCAGTCATGTGGCACCACCAGGGGATCAACGATCACATCGGTTAGGGCCGACCGCTTGATGATCTGATGAACGATGGCTTCGGGGTACACGGTTCGCATGAGTTCGAGCGCCCGTTCGGCGGTGGTGGTGATGATGTGCATCCGCTTGTTGACGTAGCTCGGGGCCTCGTAGCGCTTCATCGTCAAGTCAGGTTGTTTCTGAAAGACTGGCGTGCTGAGTTGCACGTCAAAGATGTTGGACTGGTTCACGGTGTGTCTCCATCTTGGTTGTAGATGTCTGCGATGAGTCGGGTGATGGCCTCGTCACTGATGTCAGCCACCGCTTGGTTGATGTCGCCCCATACTCTGGCGATGTGGTCTGCCATGATGTGCTGGAGGGTGGCATACGCTCCGGGGGTCAGGTTCACCTTGAGGGTGTTGCCGTCCTTGGTGTGGAACGTCAGCCCGAGAACTGGCACGGCGAACTCTTCGTCCGTCTCCGGGTTCGTGAACTTCCAGATGTAGGTCATCTCTTCAATGGCCCGCACCAGTGACCCGTCAGTCTCGTCGCTGATCGGCATCATGTGTGCCGAGTGCCATGTTTCGTCGTTGTCTGTCATGCTTGCCTGCCTTCGTGAGTTGGTGCAGTGGTCTAGATATGCGAAATGCCTGGCGACTAACCCTCGGGGGGTTGATCGCCAGGCATCTCGGTTGTCAGCACTTGCAGGAAGCGCCCTTACCTTACCTGTCCATCCGCCAGGGGTGCAACCTGGTTGTGGGGTTCAGTCGGTTTCCCGCACCCGGACGAACAGTTCTTTCTGTGCGACGGTGAACTCGTAGGTGCCGTCCAGCTTGCGCTGCGTGAACGCCTTGATCTGTGCCTTGGCCGACTGGCTCGATGCGTAGGAGCCGATCTTGACGAAGAGCAGCTTGCCGTTGGTGTCCCGGCCGATCTTGCCAGCCTCGGTGGCGTCGTACACCTGGTTGAGCACGTCGTCCCACGGGCTACGCCGCAGGGTTTCGGTGCTCAGTGCGTCCTGGTCGATGCCGCTGAAGTCGATGTCGGTGATGATGGCGGACGGTCGGCCCTTGCCCGTGGTGGCCGGTGCTTCGATTGCTTCGGTCTTGACTTTGGTGGCCTTGGCCTTGGGTGCAGTGTCACTCATGGTGATGCTTCCTTGTTGGGTTGTGATGGTGAGATGGTCCCACCGGGGATGCCTTCCAGCTTGCCATCCCACCACCACCGTTGTCAACTCGGAAGTTCCACTTCCTTAACAACACCGTCAAGCGTGTCAGGCACCACCAAACGTAGCCCAGATACTTCCCGGCTTCGATGACACGGCTGCCTTCTGGTACACCTTGTTGCCCATCACACCATCGACATCGAGTGCCGCCTCGCTGTACTCCTCGAAATCGGCGGCTGCTTCGGCCGCTTCGATGAGTGCCGTGCGGATGTCGTCGTCATCGACGCCGTAATCCTCGTCATCCTCGTCCGGTTCGGGCTTGGCCTTGGCCTTGGCTGCTGGCTTGGCTGCCAGCTTCGGCTTGGCCTTGCCCTTGACACTCGTCTCAGCCATGCCGTTGTAGTGGACGGGGATCACCAGGTCTTTCTCCTTGCCGTCCTGCATGGTCAGCTTGACCGTGCCCATGTGGAACGACATGCCGTCGAGCCACGCTGCGTTGAACACCAGGTCAACGCCCGTCTCACGAACTTCCTTCATGAACTCGGCTGCGTTGTCCATCTTGGTCAGTGCATCCACGAACCGGCCGTAGTTCGACTGGTTGTTGAGGTTGGTCGGCTTGCCCGACGTGTGGACCAGCGTCGATCCCCGGTCGGCAGGCTCAAACGTCTTGCCGACGCTGTACAACTGCTTGGCATCCTCGCCCTCTTCCATGCCGAACGTGACGATGGCGACGCATGCTTCACCCTTGGCGTAGGTGGCGTCGTAGCCGAACTCGATGCTCTTGACCGTGACATCGGCATCCACCATGGGCAGACCCGACGACAGGTTGAATGGGTTGAACTCTTCGCTCACTTGATAACTCCCTTATTGTTGTGTTGGTGCTGACGGGCCTTAGCCCGGTGGTACCGCTGCCATGCATTCTGCTTAGTAGTCTGCATTTCAGCGGCGATCTTGCTGAACGACATCCCCATGCCGTCCTTTAGTTCAATGATGAGTGCGTTCTCTTTGTCACGCTGGCCCTGGTTCATGTCTCTTCCCAGCATTGGGCGTGCATGACGGGACGATCCCCGCCGGGGAACCACGCAATGTAATCACACTCACTGAACGTGTAACCACACTCCGGGCAGAGTCCCCCGTACTTCGCTGGAAAGATCATGGGCTTGTCCACCCGTGCCTCACGTTGGGCACGACCGTTGCAGATGACGCACGCAGACACGGGACCCAGCCCATGGATGCACTCCTCTGAGTCCATGTCGTCGGTCATGTCTTGGGCCTACGCAACCATCTGAGGTCCCTGCGTGTGTCGATGGCGGCACGGAACCATCCGGGGAACAACATCTGATGCTTGCGGTACAGGTTGGTGGCGAACTGGGAGTCGAGGATGTACGTCGTGCAGTAGTCATCCTTGTGCCTCACCCCACGCCCGCACATCTGCACCACATCACGGATGGTCTGGACGGCATACCATGTCGCCCCCTCGTTGCCCATCCGGCTCCGTGCGCTTACCTGCCGATCACCGAGGCTTGGATACGGCACCTTAGCCAACACTTGGACCCGACATAGGTCATCCGGCAGGTCAATCCCACGTTCCATACTAGGAGCGAGCAGAACACTTCCTGGGGTCGCCTTGAACCGATCAAGCGCACCATGCCTATCTCGGCCACTGTCGTAGGTGATGATGTCACGACCAGGGACTCGATAACCGCCACGTCGTAGCTGATACGCAATCTGTTCAGTGAGGTCGTATGAGACAGTATGGATAAGGATGCGATCCTTTGGGTGGTTCATGAGGATGGCTTGAATGGCATAAGACAGATCAACGACTGCTTCACCTTCCTTGATAGTCTTATAGGTGACATCAGCGATCGGAGCCATGATGACCGGACGATTCTCTGGTGGAAAGGTGGACGGTACGACGACTGTTGCATAGTCATACGGCAGACCGAGTGAGTCGGCCATCTCGTCGCTGCTGATGAGGGTTGCTGACATGACTAGCCATCTCGGGGCGTGCCTCCACAAGAACTTGGTGCCCATGCTGCTTACCTTGACAGGCTTCATCACGAACTGGTTGTCTTTCTCGTACTGCCGCAACCATAGCCCGGTGTCCTCGTCCAGATCGGGGTCGTCACGCAGCTTCAACTCACGCTGCAACTCCCCCATCACACGCACTGTCGCTTGCACGCACGCCTTCATGCCACGTTGCGCCTTCATGTCTCGCTCTGCCTTGGCCATCGGCTCAAACGTCTGGATGAAGTCGTCCATCCATGCGATGATCGTCGCCTTGCGTGCGCCTTTCTTCGGCGGCTCCATGCGTGCCATCTGCATGTACCTGATCGGCACCCGGTACTCCACGAACGACATCAGTTGAGACTCAAGGGTGTCGGCCTCGTCCACGATCACCAGGTCACGACCGGAGAACCCGCCGACGTAGTTCGCTTCAGTCAGCAGGTAGCTGATGTTGGTCACCGCTAGCTCCGACCCCAGCGCCTCACGCTTGGCGATCTGGTACGGGCAACCCGCATGCCCGTCCTCGCAGTGGAAGCATGGGTCAACCGGACGCTTCGCTATGCAGTCGGCGGCAGTGGCGTTCGGGTTGGACTGAGTGGGGTAGTTCGCTCGCCCCTTCAGCACCTTGGCATACGGGTAGTCCTTGGCGAACTGATCCTGTAGTGCCTTGTCGGAGCACACATACAACGCATTGCCTGCGTTCTCTCGGCGGATCAACTCAGCGATGAGTGTCTTGCCTGTACCAGTGGGTCCATCGAGGAACACCACGTCGTTACCATCTTCGTAAGCCTCCATCACATGGTTGACGGCGACAACCTGATGGGGCCGCACCTTGGTCACCCATGCGGGTAGTTCGGCTGCTTCGGTGACTGGATCGTTGGTCATACGGGACCTGACTGGATAAGGGGACTGGCAAGGACTCAGATTACCGGCGGCGCTTCCGGGTATCGGTGGCGTCAGACATAGCGGACATGGCATCGGCCACGGCATCGCTAATCAGGTCATGGTGACCGGGAGCTAGCTCTTGTTCATCGAGCATCTGCTGCAACCGTTCGATGTACACGTTCAACCTCGACCAGTTACGGGAGGCAATGCATATCTCAAGGACTTCGTGGAACTTATCGACATCGTGCTTGATCTGCTGATCGAGCGCCAAGTCGGCATCCATCTGGGCACGCCACACATACAACTCCAACGCCACCGGGTCGATCGTGGAGGCGGGGTTGGTGTGCAGGAAGTGCAGACGATGAACGATGGCATCACGCACGAATGCTTGGCGTGATCGTTGATAGCCAGGGTTGTCATCAACCGCTCTGGCGATCAGTGCCTCCAACGATGGAGGCAGCTTCGTATTGATCTGCTCGTAGTGCCCTTTGGAATCCGTGCTGTCCGTATAGAGCTTGTTCGGGTCGTAGTTCGACCGGACAATGCTGATGACGGTCGGACCAGTCGAGCCTTTGGACGGCTGAGTGGTGGTAGCCACTTATGTTCTCCCTGCTGCTGACCCCGGGTGCTGACGCCGGGGAACGGAGCATATCGGGGGTCCCGGGGCCTTGGCAAGGAACACCGAAACAACCACTGAGCGTGACAAAGTTGGGCGAAACGCTTGACTGTGACGAATGTCACCACCTAATCACGTTTCCCCTGGTCACAGCGTTTCGGCTATCCCTGCTTTGAGAACGACTCCCAGAAGCACCAGGAAACGGGTGTTTTTGGGGGGTCAGATCGTCAAGCATGAAAGTTGCTAACGGGGGGTGCCTCCCACTAGGCTCTAGGTCAGAGCCTTGTGGGAGGTACCCCCCTACTTTCCTGGTATATGGTATGCTTGACGTTGACACACCTATCCGATACCAACCCCCCCCCTTGACAGGCGGCGACCACAAATGGTTCCATGCCTCCTGTCTGTCTCGCCCCATCCGGCTGGAGACATCCGCTCGCCCTTGCCCGGTGAACCGACAAAGGCCCGGTCCCTCCCAGGACCGGGCCTTTGCTCACCAGTGGTATCGGTGTACCGGCATCAACCCATCCGGCGAAGCACCTCGTCAATCAGGGCGTCAACATCCCGCTCTGTGTACCTGCCCTTGTGCAGCGCTGCACTCTTGAGATGGTGAGTCAGGCCAGAATCGCTCATCGCTGCAAGCTTGACCCTTACCTCCCGCCTCATCTTCAGCCGGTCCTCTTGGTCCAGATGAGTGAACCCGGAGAAGAACCGGCTACCTCCCGCCTTGTCAGCCATGAGTCGCTACCGGCATCTTGATCCCCTCGATGCCGTTGACGATGGTCCAGAAGTCATCCGCCTCTTTGGCGAAGCTGCCGTTCAGCGTTCCGGTCATGATCCGATCGACGGCGTTGTCGTTCTGAGGCTTCATGTGCTCGGTCCATGTGTTGACTGCCTGGAATGCTCCGAGCATCGTGCCGTGCCAGGTTGCCGCTCTCGGGTCGATGTGCCACATGTTCATGAGGGCTTCCTGCTTGTTCGATGCGATGGTGATGCCACGCTGGTTCTTCACACGCTGCCCGTTGGGACCGGCCTCGACTTCGGGGACGGGGATCGGGATGAGTCCGTCCACGATGGCCTTGAACTGGCGGTCCGTGACCTCGACATCGACCAGGCCGTCCACCCATGTCGAGAACTCCTCAGCGTCCTCGTACACCAGACCGAGAGCGTCCCGAAGCAGGCCGATCTTCGACAACGACCTGGACGAGTGCTTGATCTTCACCCGGTCCGTGGCGTTGTGGATGGCAGCGGCGACCGAGTTGTCACAGACGCCGATCATGTTCGTCATGAAGTACGCCGACGATGCCGTGGTGTCGAGGCTGGTTCGTGCCAGCAGGGTTGGCTTGAAGTCCAACTTGGCTCTTGCCGTTGTGACTCCGTTGGGAAGGGTCATGCAGACATAGGCCACACCGCCCTGTCGCAAGAGTCCAGCGCTGTCGATGCCCAACTCGCCGTCTGCGATGGTGGCCGGTCCGTCGATCAGCCACTTGTGGTAGCCGTGAATCTGGTAGCTGTCCACTCCAACGTAGGAGAACACCGTGTCGTTCGTGGGGTTCATGATGGCCTTGCGCTTGGTGTCACCCACCCAGCGGAACGGGTTGCCGTATCCATCGGTGCCATCCGCCTCATCTGCCGAGCACGGCACCTTGAGCATCACCGGGGCCTCGATCGGTTCCCAGTTGAACAGCACCCTGTCCACTTCATCGACCGGGATGAACCCGTCGTAGGCGTTCTGGAAGCCTTCGCTCTGCCACCACGCCCTGTAGCTGCCGTCTGCCTGGAGGATCATCCAGTTGTTGTTGACCCACTTGGCCTTGTCGTTGACATTGCCCAACATGGTGTACATGTTGAGGTCTGCGATCGTTTCCCTGCTCATTGCCCAGTCTCCTGTTTGTTTGCCGAGGTTGTCTCGGTGGTTGCTGACTGCCATCCAGCGTAATCCAGCAGTCTCACTGTGTCAAGCTGGACGGCACTTGCCCTTATACACGACAAAGGCCCCGATTCCATAAGGAACCGGGGCCTTCATCAACTCACCCACTCACATAGGGAGATTGTGTGCGTCTGAACTGTCCAACTCTAGGTCGGCCAGTGCATCGTCTAGGGTCCGCTCAAGCCAATGCTTGTTCAGCTTGAGCGGACGCTGCACGATCCATGGTGCTGCCTCGATGGGGTGGGAGGGTCGTGCTCTGGACTTGCCCATAAGCACGACCCTAACCCTTACAGCCCTGCCTCCATCTCGTATTGCTCCGAGTGCATGTCCATGAACATCTCCTGAGCGTACTCCAGCGTCGGAACCATCCGAGCGTCGAACAGTTCGACGTTCTCCGAATCATGGCCGACACGCTCGGAGTGCTCCATGGCCTCCTCCCATGCCGTGAGGAAGCTGCTGAATGCTCGCAGTCCCTCCATGCAGTCCGGCTCCTGATCGGCGCTGATGCCGCTCATGATGGCGCTGTCGTTGCCACTGGTGCAGATGCAGGTTCCGCCGATGAAGGCAGCCCACTCGTACCTGTACCGGTTGTCGAACAACCACTCGGTGGTCGTCATCTCAAGGATGAAGTTGTCATCGGTGGAGTGCCACTCGATGCTTTGCGTTGCCTTGATCTTGCCCATGTCATTCTCCCTCTAGTAGTGCCGGAACGATCCGGCGGAGTGCCGTGTCGATGTGACTGTCGAGTGTTTCGCTGAACAGTTGAGCACCCATGGCGTTGCCGACGATGGTGTGCCCCCTGACTTCCCAGAACAAGTCCCACCTGTACCGCTTGTTCAGGTCCTTGACTGCATCGGCTCGGGGGATGTCTCCCCTGATGTACCTGTCCCGCCGGTCATCGGTGTCCAGAGGGGTGATGGCGGTCCACAACGCCTTGATTGCCTTCGCTGGTATCTTCATGTCATTCTCCGTCGTCGTCGTCGTCGTCTTTCATCCAGAGTCCCCAGTCCCCGGAGTCGCCACACCCACCGAAGTAGGCGTCAACCCCTTCAGGGATCAGGGTGTTCAGCTTGTCCTCCATCTCGTCATGAAGCCACACCATGTTCTCCCAAGCCCTACCGACCGTCTCGGGGTATTCGCTGGTGTCGATGACATCTCGCAACACCTTGATGGCTCGCTGGTAGTGGTCGCCGGGAAGCTGCGTTGCTTCATTGCACATGTCCACAATCTCGGCAATCCGGTCGGTCATGTACTGGCCATGGTGGCTGTCCACCAGGCAACCGAAGCTGAGCCACACTGTGGGTGTGATCTGCACTTCAGTGATCGTCATCTCATCCCCCCATCGTCCAGGGTGACTTCGCCGTTGATGAGTGCATCCAGACCCCGGAACAGGTCCTCGTCGGAGATGACCCATGAGGAGTTCAGGTCCTCCTCGTTCTCACGTTCCGCTCCGAAGTTCCGCCAGAACTGGCTGTCGGGGTAGCACAATGAGGTCGCCTCATTGGCCGTCAGACCGAGGAACGCTTGAAGCAGTTCTTTCTCCCGGTTGCAGCCGTTCTGGATCGCTCTCATGTACTCATCACGGTTGGTGTTGAATACGTATGCGTTGGTCCATCCGGCAATGCAACCCGTTGTCCCGCACTCAAACACGTCCTCCGCCGAAGCGCCGTTGACCAGATCGGCAACCAGATCATTGATGTTGCCTACGCTCCATGTCTCCATGTTGACGGCGTGGACCTTTGAGCCCTCCACCATCAACTCCTTCACTGCTGCCAGTCGCTCCAAATACATTATAACTCCCTTGTTTATGTGAGTGAGATTGCCGGGTCTTTCCGGCACCACCAGCTTGACATCCAGCCATTCCGTTGTCAACTGGCTGCCAGCTTCATATCCACGTCTAATAGCTTGTTCGCCTACCTATCCGCATGCTTGTTCGCCAGGGTTGTAGCATTGTTCCGGCCCCCCTAGCGACCCCAACGACATACCCCTCCCCGGATGCCACGCCGAGTGGTCGCCTTGACCATTCCTTAACGCATGGGTGCAGGCATGCGTCTAAGGCACGTGCATGCCTGATCGGTGCCACTGCCTCTGCCTCTGCCAGCACCCTGCCTGCCTGCCAGCACCCTGCCTGCCACCCTACCGCATCCGGTACCCACTGTGAGCAGGGGAAACGTCCCTAAGGTCCCTAGCGTCCGTTCTAATGGCCGTTTAGCGTTCCCCGGTCCCCTAGTGACACCCTGCCGCCGTTCACTCGTTAGGTGCCTCGCTAGGTGCCTCGTTTCGTTAGTGCCGGCACTCCCCGGGCATGCAAAGGGGCCAGGACCCTGTTGGGTCCTGGCCCCTAGTGCCTGCCTGCCTGCCTTGCCTGCCTGCCTCAGAAACGACAAAGGGGCCAGGACCCTGTTGAGTCCTGGCCCCTAGTGCCTGCCTTGCCTGCCTGCGTTACTTGACTGCGTTCCGACGACGGGTGCGAGCAGCACGCAGTCCGAGGGTGTCAGCATCGGCAGGGAAGCACTTGCCGCACACGTCCAGCCCACTGGCATGATGCGCCAGAGGGGCAACGGTGCCGCAAGCCTCGCAAGCGTCCACGTCCACGACCGGAGCCGATGCCACTGCCGCTGCCGCTGCCGGAGCCTTGACCTTGCGTTGTGCCTTGCCTGCCACGACGGGTGCAGCGGCAGGGGCAGTGGGTGCCCCCAGTGCTGCCACTGTCGCTGCCACTGCCTGATCAGGCGTCAGACCAGCAGCAACCATCCGGCCCACCATGGTGGAGAATGCGTCGGGTGCCTCGACGGGTGCCGCTGCCACTGCCTCGACGGGTGCCGCTGCCACTGCCTCTGCCTTGCGTGCCTTACTGGCGTTGATCCGCTCCACTGTCTGGACACCCTCCGGTGAGTGCCAGTACATGGCGTTCGCCGTTGCACGGGCGGACCGATCTTCCGCTACCTGCTCCGCCGTCTTGACATCCTTTGTCATCTCCCACAAGTGCAGTGCATCGGTGGAGCCTGCCAGTGCGTCGAGTACCCCAGTGGTCACAACGCCTGCCTTGCTGGTTGCCTTGAAACGATCACCGGGGAGTGCCTTGCTCCCGATAGCGGTGCCGATACGGTAGGTGCGTGCCTTCCCCTTGCCACTGACGGACCAGTGTCCTGCATGGATCTTGCCTGCCTTGCTGACTGCCTGCGTTGCTGCCGCTGCCGCTGCCGCTGCCGCTGCCGCTGTCTGTGCCTTTGTGGCCATGATGTTGATTCCCTCTGTGAGTGCCCCTAGCGAGATGCTGGGGGAGTGCTCTAGTGCGGTCATGAACCGTCGCCACCTGCGTGGTCTAGAGCAACGTGCCTTACTCTGAAGCTTCCCCCAGGTACTCCACTGCCTGCGTGATGGTGTCGAGTGCCTCGTTCATAGCCTCGTATGAGGCTTCCGCCATTTCGCCACGATCGGAGCCTTGCAACCCCTCTGGCATGCTGTCGTAGTAGTCCTGCTCATCATCCCGCAGTGACTCAAGGTCCGTAGCGACTGCCTCAAGGGTGGCCACGATCGTGGCGAGTGCCTTGCGTCGTTGTGCGTTCACCGGTCCCCTTCCGTTCCCATGGCCACGATCATTCCGAGACCTTCGAACATCATGGTCTCGTCCGAGGGTGCTGCCGCTGCCGCCTGCATCATGCGGCTCATTTCGTCCCCCATGATTCCGAGCTTGATCAGGTTGCGCTCGTAATGCCCCTGCATCGTGTCGATACGGTTCGCTCGCCGCTCGTTCGTCATTGTCTGCCCCTTGCCTCTAGTGACCCACCCACCATGGGTGAGAGTGCTCTAGTGCGGTCATGAACCGTCGCCACCTGCGTGGTCTAGAGCAACGTGCCTTACTGTGCTCGACGAATGGCGTACCTTGCTGCAAACATCGGTGCCCTACCCTGATACCACATGTCCCAATAGGGGGAGTCAGGGAAGTCATCCGAGATGAGACCACATTCCGACATGATGAGTGCATCCACTTCCCCCATCCACCTACCGAATGCCCTAGAGGCTGCATCCGGGTCACGGTGCAAGATCAACTCCCCGTTCTTCCATTGTGCCGATGCCATCTCGTTCGTCATTGTCTGCCCCTTGCGGTAGGTGGTTCGTGGTGTTCGGTCATGGTATCGGGCGATTCCCCGGTGACTTGAGCCGATGCCCCATACCTTGACGAACACTTGACACTCCAGCCCCTCTAGTGGGCCATGCGGACTACCCCTACCTAGTGCATGTCCGTCATCCCCCTGCCAGCACCCTGCCTGCCTGCCCCTCCGTGCAGCACCCCCTAAGGCATGCCCCAGCACCCCCCCTGCCAGCACCCTGCCAGCACCCTGCCTGCCTGCCACCCTGCCTGCCTCGCCACCTAAGGGGGATGGAGCCTGCCCCATGCATGGGGATGTTCAGGGGGAGGGGGATGGTGGGTGCCCCCCTAAGGCAGGCAGGGGTAGGGTGCTGCCGCCCCCTCTAGGGGGACCACCGACCGCACGGCCGATCCCCGCTTGGCCGAACGTTTGTCCGGGTCGCAGGGAG